>QMCE01000023.1_pt1 | contig 62193 bp, 61 predicted proteins | sample 1821851 | NCBI WGS metagenome assembly QMCE01 (sample SAMN09453174, study PRJNA476694) | Termite gut metagenome, whole genome shotgun sequencing project. | isolation source: worker | host: Odontotermes sp. | place: South Africa:Pretoria | collected 2016-01-28
CACGGATACAAGCCCCATTCCCCTCCTTGGAGGGGGGGACCGTCCGCAGACGGTGGGGTGGTCAAGTACGGGGCTAATCCTATGAACCAACAGGTTTGGAGCATTATCAATAATTGTTTAGAAAGGTAAACAAAAAGGGCCGGCGTTAAGGAACTTTATTCCTTAAACGTCAGCCCATTTTTCATTTAATTGTCTACTTTTTAAGATTATAAAACGCCTTGTCGCCGTCGTACACGGCGAGGTCGCCCAGCTGGCTGTTGATCTTAAGCAGACGGTTGTACTTGGCTATGCGGTCGGTGCGGCTCATTGAGCCGGTCTTTATCTGGCCGGCGTTTGTGGCGACGGCTATGTCGGCTATAGTCGCGTCCTCGGTTTCGCCGCTGCGGTGGGAGACTACGGCGGTATAGCCCGCGCGCTTGGCCATTTCAATTGCATTAAAGGTCTCGGTCAGTGTGCCGATCTGGTTCACCTTGATGAGTATAGAGTTGCACATTCCTTCTTCAATGCCCTTTTGGAGGCGTTTGGTGTTGGTGACGAAGAAATCGTCGCCCACGAGTTGCACCTTGCCGCCAAGACGGGCGGTGAGCTTTTTGTAGCCGGTCCAGTCGTTCTGATCAAGGCCGTCCTCAATGGAAATGATCGGGAACTCGTTGCAGAGGCTCTCATAAAGGTCGATCATCTCGTCGGCAGTGAGGCTGCGGCCTTCTCCGGCGAGGTCGTATTTATTCGTGTCCTGGTTGTAGAATTCGCTGGATGCGACGTCCATGGCGATCTTTACGTCGCCGCCCGGCTTGTAGCCCGCCTTGGTGATAGCTTCGACAATGACCTCAACGGCCTCGCGGTTTGATTTGAGGTTGGGAGCAAAGCCGCCCTCGTCGCCAACTGCGGTGTTCTCACCTTTGTCATGCAGCACTTTCTTAAGCGCGTGGAAGACTTCGGCGCCCATGCGGATGGCTTCCGCAAAGTTTTCGGCGCCCACGGGCATGATCATGAATTCCTGGAAGTCGACTGAATTGTCGGCGTGGCTGCCGCCGTTGAGAATATTCATCATAGGGGTGGGCAGTTGCTTGGCGTTGAATCCGCCAAGGTACTGGTACAGCGGCAGACCGTGGTAGTCGGCCGCGGCGTGGGCGACGGCCATGGAAACGCCCAGAATAGCGTTCGCGCCGAGCTTGCCCTTGTTTTCGGTGCCGTCGAGCTCGATCATCCTCATGTCTATCGCCATCTGGTCTGTGACGTCGTACTCGCCGATAAGCCCGGGCGCGATAACGTCGTTTACGTTGGCGACTGCCTTGAGCACGCCCTTGCCGCCGTAACGGGCTTTGTCCCCGTCACGAAGCTCCACTGCCTCGTGTTCGCCCGTGGAAGCGCCCGAAGGCACCATCGCGCGGCCGTAAGAACCGGACTCTGTAAATACTTCGACCTCTAGCGTCGGATTGCCGCGGGAGTCGAGAATTTCAATCGCCTGAATATCCAGAATTTTGGGCATGAAAACACTTCCTTTTTACTTGTTTTTAAAACAAAGTAAATTATATCAAGTTTTTTGTGCTTTTTAAAGTGTAAATTTATGAACGCGGCAAATATTCGCTGTAAAATTCACAGACAAAGCCGGCAGATATTTTTGTCAATACTGACAAACTTGATTTTTGCGGCAATATTCGCTATAATCATTGTGGAAAAGCAAAAGATAGGGAGCGACTAATTGGATTATATTGGCGAGACTTTCGGGCAGGACCCGTTTATATATTACGCCGAACAGCTACGGCTTTTAAACGACGCCGTATTCGAGCGCACGGGACGGGCTGCCGCGGCTTACGCGAGGCATTACGGCTGCCAGCAAAATGTGAGCGACGGCGAAAGAATAAACGGCATCCTTCTGGAATGTGGATACACACTGGCAAACGGGCCGCAAAACGCAGATTTGATACTCTACAACACCTGCGCCGTGCGTGAAAACGCCGAGGACAGGATATTCGGCAACGTGGGCGCGCTAAAGCATCTAAAGCGCCGCAATCCCGAGCTTATAATCTGCCTGTGCGGGTGCATGGTGCAGCAGCCGCATATTGCCGAAAAGATAAAAAAGTCCTTTCCGTATGTCGATCTTGTCTTTGGTACTTTCGCCATGAAAAAGCTGCCGGAAATGCTGTACCGACGGCGGACAGGGGAGGAACGCCAGTTCGAGACGGGCGAGACGCAAGTTAAGCTTGCCGAGGACCTGCCGATCCTTCGAGAAGGCAAGGTAAAGGCATTTTTGCCAATAATGTACGGCTGCGACAACTTTTGCTCCTACTGTGTAGTGCCGCTGGTGCGGGGACGCGAGCGAAGCCGGGAGAAAAACGAGATAATTCGCGAAGCAAAGGGATTAATCGCCGCTGGTTATAAGGATATAACCTTACTTGGACAAAATGTAAATTCCTACGGAAAAGGGCTTAATGAAGCCATAAATTTTGCGGAACTGCTGCGGGAGCTTGCGGAGATTGACGGAGACTTTCGGTTAAGGTTTATGACAAGCCACCCAAAGGACGCTACGGAGGAGCTTTTCGACGTTATTGCCGCGCATTCCAAGATCATGAGGCACATACATTTGCCGGTACAGTCGGGGAGCGACCGCGTACTTGCAGCGATGAACAGGCATTACACGCGAAAAGATTATCTTAAGCTGATAAATCTTGCTAAAGAGAAAATCCCCGGCATAAGCTTTACAAGCGACATTATCGTTGGCTTTCCCGGCGAGACGCGCGAGGATTTTGAAGAGACCCTGAGCCTTGTAAAGGAAGTTGCTTTCCAGTCGCTTTTCACGTTCGTTTACTCCAAGCGCGTGGGAACTCATGCCGCTAACCTGCCCGATCCTGTGCCTAAAACCGAAAAGATGGCGTGGTTCCAGGAGCTTTTAGACATACAGCAAAAAATAGGCTTAGAAGCATATTCGGCGTATGTCGGCAAAAATATAAAAGTGCTGGCTGAGGGTACAGGCAAAAGCGGGGAAGACTATCTTATGGGCCGCAACGAGTCTAATATAATAGTAGAGTTTAAGGCGGACCCGGCGGAACACGAAGAAATAATAGGCCAATTCGTAAACGTAAAAGTAACCGAAGCGCTTAACTGGGCGCTTTTTGGTGAAGTATTCAAAGTATAAAAATAATAATCATATAGAAAAGAGGTACATTATGGAAGTTATTAAGGCGGCAAGGGAACTTGGCAAGGCCATGCAGGCCGACGAGAGGTTTATTAGAATCGTAAACGCGCAGACCAACAACGACGCGGACAAGGAGCTGCAGGAGCAGATCGCGGCGTTTAACCTGAAGCGTACGCAGCTAAACGCTGAACTGCAAAAGAAAGAAAAAGACACCGAGCTTATCAAGGAGACCGACGCTGAGCTAAAGGATATGTACTCGAAGATCTTCGCAAACCCAAATATGCGGGAATACTCCGAGGCAAAAAAGGGCATGCAGGATATGATAGACACGGTAAATAAAATAATAGGCGACAGCGCGGCCGGCGAAGACCCGGACATGATAGACCCCACGCCGGTCGCCTGCGGCGGCGACTGCGGCGGCTGCGCGGGATGCAAATAGTAATCATTTAGTGAATAGAGAATAGTAGGGACGGTCGCCCCGACCGTCCGTATTTGATTGGAAGTGGTGTAAAGTGCCAGGACTTTCTAACGCGCTTTCCCCGATGATGCAGCAGTACACGCGTGTAAAGGTCGCGCACAAGGATCATGTAGTGTTCTTTAGACTGGGCGATTTTTACGAAATGTTTTTTGAGGACGCCGTGAAAATTTCCAAGGAGCTGGGTCTCACGCTAACGAGCCGGGACTGTGGGCAGAAAGAGCGCGCCCCAATGTGCGGCGTGCCCTACCACGCGAGCGAAAGCTATATTGCGCGGTTAATAAAAAAAGGCTACAAGGTGGCTATCTGTGAGCAGATGGAGGAACCGGGTCCCGGCAAGACGCTCGTCTCCCGCGAGGTAGTGCGCGTCGTGACGCCAGGCACAGTGCTCGAGAGCAACATGCTCACAGAGGACGCGAACAATTTCATCTGCTGCATATTACTCGAAAGCTCTGGCTGCGGGCTTGTGTTCGCAGACGTCTCGACCGGCGAAATAGAAGCTATAGAGTTCGGCGACGTGGGGGATTCCTCAATAGTCGGCGAGCTTGCCCGTTTTACGCCCCGCGAGGTCGTGTTCAACGCAAAATTTATGGACAGGCTTGAAATAGCCAAATACATGCGGGAAAAGCTAAGCTGCGCGGCAGACCTTTTAGACGATAAGGATTTTAACGCGCAAGAAACCGAAGAAGCGGTTTTGCGCCACTTTAAAAAATCTGACCTTTCGGAGCTGGGACTTAGTGAAAAGCCGTTCGCTGCAAGGGCTTTGGGCGCGCTATTAAAATACTTGGCGGCAACACAGAAGCAGGGGCTGGAACGGCTCGCAACGGTGAACGTTCGCGAGGAAAGCCGTTATATGGAGCTCGATGACAAAGCAAGGGCAAACCTTGAGATTCTGTACAATCTAGGCACAAAGGAACGCTACGGATCCTTGCTGTGGGCTCTGGATATGACCGGCTCGCCCATGGGCAAGCGACTAATAAAGGCGTGGCTCACAAGGCCGCTTTTAAACCCCTCCGACATAGAAAAGCGCCTAAACGCCGTGGAGGAGCTGCACTCAAACGAGATAAAATGCTACGGCCTGTGCGACGTACTGCGCGGCGTAGCCGACATGGAACGCCTGCTTTCAAGGATCATTTATGGAAACGCCGCACCGCGCGAATATACCACGTTGAGGCAGAGCATAACGAGGCTCTCCGAGGCAAAGGAGTTGTTGAGCGGCGTTAAGTCACAGTATTTGGCAGCCGTTCAAAACGGATTAGATCCGCTTAAAGACGTTAGGGAACTGATTGAAGCCGCGATTATGGACGAGCCCGCCGCAAACCTTAAGGAGGGCGGTGTTATCGCGCCCGGATACAGCGCGGGACTTGACGAGCTGCGCTCATTTACATCTAATTCGCGCGAGTACCTGACGGAGCTAGAGCGCCGCGAACGGGACAGCACAGGCATAAAGAACCTTAAAATAGGTTTTAACAAGGTTTTTGGCTATTATATTGAAGTCACAAAGTCGTACCTTGACCTTGTTCCTGATTCGTACATACGCAGGCAGACCGTGGCAAACGGCGAAAGATATATCATACAGGAGCTAAAGGAGCTTGAGGAGAAGATACTCACGTCTCACGACGCCGCGAACGCGCTGGAGCGTCAGCTATTTGAGGAGATGCGCGGCAAGGTGGCGGCGGAGCATTTTCGCATTCAGAAGACGGCCACAATGGCAGCGAGGCTGGACGTTCTGTGCTCGTTCGCGCGGGTCTCGCTTGAAAACCGCTATATAAGACCGGAAATAAACACAGGCGGCGCCATAGTGATCAAGGACGGCAGACACCCGGTGGTTGAGCGCGTTCTGGAGGACATGCCCTTTGTGCCGAACGACACGCTGCTCGACAGCTCCGAAAATCTTGTCGCCATAGTGACCGGCCCCAATATGGCGGGCAAGTCCACCTATATGCGACAGACGGCGCTGATCGCGCTTATGGCGCAGGTCGGCTGCTTTGTTCCGGCTCAGTCTGCAAAGATCGGCATTGTTGACGGCATTTACACGAGGATCGGCGCTTCGGACGATCTGGTTTCAGGCCGCTCGACCTTTATGGTGGAGATGTGCGAGGTTGCGGAGATATTGCGTTCGGCTACATCAAAATCGCTCTTGATTCTTGACGAGATAGGGCGCGGAACCTCCACCTACGACGGCATGAGCATTGCACGCGCCGTTATCGAGTACATAGCGGATCGCAAAAAACTCGGAGCAAAGACGCTTTTCGCCACGCACTACCATGAGCTTACGGAACTTGAAAATAGCTTTGACTGCGTAAGAAACTACAACACAGCCGTAAAAAAGCGCGGAGACGATATAACTTTCCTGAGAAAGATTGTTCGCGGCGGGGCCGACGACAGCTACGGGATAGAGGTCTCTAAGCTCGCTGGTATTCCGGCGTGGGTAATAGCGCGCGCGCACGAGGTTTTAAAGGATCTTGAGTCCGCGCAGCCAGTCCGCGAAGCAAAACGCCGCGGCAAGGCGGAAGCCGTTGCGGGAAACCCTGAACAGGTGAGCCTGCTTCCTGCCACAAGCGAGGTAGAGGAAGAATTAAAGACGGTAGACTTAAACACGCTAACGCCAATAGAGGCGCTGACGCTTTTGTATAAACTGAAAGGGCTGGTGCGCTGATGTCGCGAATAAACGTACTTGACAAGCATGTGGCCGAGCTGATAGCTGCCGGAGAGGTGGTCGAGCGTCCCGCCTCGGTTGTAAAGGAGCTTATAGAAAACGCTATTGACGCAGGCGCGACCGATATAACGGTAGAGATCGCGGACGGCGGCGTAAGGCTGATACGAGTTTCCGACAACGGCTGCGGTATAAGCCGCGAGGATATACCGAAAGCCTTTGTTCGTCATGCGACCAGCAAGGTGTGTAACGCCGAAGACCTTGACAGAATAACCACCCTGGGCTTCAGGGGCGAAGCGCTCGCTTCCGTGGCCGCAATGTGTAAAGTAGAACTGCTTACAAAGACTGAAAGTGACGATGAGGCCACGCTCTATCGCATAGAAGGAGGCGAAGAGATATCTTGCGGACCAGCCGCAAGGCCTGCGGGAACGACGGTAACAGTAAGCGATATCTTTTACAACACGCCGGCACGCATGAAATTCCTTAAAAAGGACGTTTCCGAGGGCAACAGCGTAGCCCAGACTGTAGACCGCGCCGCGCTGTCACATCCGGATGTAGCCTTTACATTTATTCGCGACGGCGCAAAAAAGCTTAAGACCTCTGGCAACGGTGAGCTGCTGGCCGTCATCTACGCCATATACGGGCGTGAATTCGCGGCGGAAATGATACCGGTGGACTACGAGTATGAAGATTTCGCGCGGGTCAGCGGATACATCTCTAAACCTGCGGCCTCGAAGCCCGGCCGCACATATCAGTGCTTTTTTATAAACGGGCGATTTGTGCGCACAAAAACCGGCATGGCGGCGCTGGAGGAAGCCTTTAAAGGTAAAATTATGCACGGGAAATTCCCCGCGTGCTTTTTGAATATAGAGCTTGACTTCGCCGGTGTGGACGTAAACGTACACCCAGCCAAGACTGAGATCCGCTTCGTAAACGAGCGGCCTGTGTTCAGCTCCGTGTACTACGCCGTAAAATCCGCGCTTCAAAAGCTTGAAGCGCCCGCAGCTTTCGGCATGCATAATACGGCAGAAAAACCGCCCGAACCGACGCATATGGCGCTTGGCGAATACCGCGCGCTTTACGAAAATGCTGCGGAAATTTTTGTTGCCCAGGAAAGGCCGGGCCTGTATTCACAAAGGCCTGCCATGCATTCGGCAAGGATTGATATTGAAGTCTCAGCAGAAGAAAAACACGCGTCAAAGGCGGATTCCGCTAAAATACAACCCGAAGCGCCGGTTAAAATTATTTACACAAATGCAATAAATCCGCCACAAAACGCCACTATTGCTTTGGACGGCCAAAATCCGGCCCAACGGGAGTATGGCCGGGTGATAGGCGAACTGTTTACGACGTATATATTGGTCGAAGAGCCGGACGGGCTTGTTTTGGTTGACAAGCATGCGGTGCATGAAAGATTGATCTACGAGCGGTTAAAGGCCGGAGCGGAGCTTGGAAGCCGCCAAACGCTGCTCTCTCCCGTAAGCGTGGGGCTTAACCCCATGGAACATGCGGCTTTGATGGAAAATCCGGAACAGGTCGCAGAGCTGGGCTTTCTGGTTGAGGATTTTGGCGGAAATACAGTGGTTGTACGCGAGGTTCCGCAGGAGTTTTCGGATAAGCTTTCAAGCGACGACGTCGCCTATATGGTGCGGGAGATTGCCGAAAAGCTTTTGAACCACGCCCACGATATAACGCCTCAAATAATGGACAGGCTATATTACAGCATAGCCTGCCGCGCCGCTTTAAAGGCCGGGGACAAAAACAGCCCCGAGGAGATGTTCGAAATTTTAAGGCAATTGCGGGAAAACCCTTCCGTCACGCACTGCCCGCATGGCAGGCCGGTGGAAACGCGCGTTAGCCGCCGCGAGATAGAAAAAATGTTTGGAAGGCTGCCCTGATGGTTCGGATACCTTTGCTTGTAGTCTGCGGGCCGACCGCTACCGGAAAAACAGAGCTTGCCGTCAGCTTGGCCGAACGCCTTGACGGCGAAGTTATCGGCGCGGACTCAATGCAGATATACAAGGGCTTTGACATTGCCGTCGCAATGCCGTCCAAAGAGGAAAAACGCGGAGTGCCGCATCATATGCAGGGGTTTTTAAAACCCTGTGAAGCATTTTCTGTCGCGGATTATACGCATATGGCTAAAGAGACGATTATTGAAGTAGCAAATCGGGGTAAGCTTCCCGTATTATGTGGCGGCACGGGATTATATATCAGTTCGCTCGCGGACGATATCCGCTTTGAAAAAATAGAGACAGACTGCGAGGTCCGTGAAAAGCTAAAACGGCTCGCGGACGAAAAGGGCGCGGAATATCTGCACGGGCTGCTGAGAAACGCTGACCCGGAATTGGCCCAAAAGCTGCATCCCAACAATGTGGGCCGCGTAATCCGCGCGCTGGAGGTATTCGAGACCACTGGCGAGCGCATGAGCGAGCTGCAAAAAAGGGCAAGACACGGCGAAAGTGCATACGACCTTTGCATGGCAGGCCTTGCGTTCAAAAACAGAGAGTTGCTCTATGAGAAGATTAACCGCAGGGTGGACGGCATGATGGAGCGAGGCCTTTTAAATGAAGCGGAAGCCGCGCTTAAAGATCCCAAAATGAAGACCGCCGCGCAGGCAATTGGTTTTAAGGAGTTTGAGCGATACTTTTGCGGAGAGGAAAAGCTCGAAGACGCTGTGGAGAGGCTCAAGCAAAGTACAAGGCGCTACGCTAAGCGTCAGATGACGTGGTTCCGCAGAGACAAGCGAATTATATGGTTCAACGTTGACGACTACGACGGCGGCTCCGGGTTGCTTGACGCTGTTTTAAAGCATATAGGGGATGTGCAATGGCAAGGGTTACGGAAAGGGTAGTTCTAATACTTTTGGCGGTGTTTTTGCTCGTCACGGTTGGGTATCAGGTATATCTGAGCCTTTACGGCGGCACAAAGACCGAGACGATTTACGAGTACGCGGTCGCGCGCGCCATACCTGTCGAGGGAATTGCCGTCCGCTCGGAGACGATAATCGACGGAGTGTATCCCGGTATAGTGAATTATCTGTTCGAGGACGGTGAGCGGGTTTCGATAGGCGAGAGCGTTGCGGAATTTAGCGAAAGCGACAGGAGCGACCGCAACCTTCGCCGTTTAAGGGAGTTGGAGCAGGAGCTTAAGATGCTGGAAAGCGCGCGGGAGGTTGGCGAGAACAATTTTACTCTGGCGGATATGCTCAACCGAGACATCAAGGAACAGCTCACGAACCTTACGCTTTCCTCGGTGCAAAACAAATATAGCTCTATGCCTGACGTCCGAGACAAGCTGACGGAACTCATCAACAAAAAACAGGTGGCCACGGGATTGGCCAAAAGCTTCACACCGCTTGTAAACGAGCTGACCCTTGAGCTTGCCAACCTGAGCGAGCAGGAAAAGGACAACGCGACGCTAAACGCGACGGCGCCTGTTTCAGGATATTTTGTAAAGACGGTCGACGGATACGAAGCCGGGGTTTCTCCAAAAATAGTGGAGGAATACACTGTCGCCGACTTTCTAAAGTTATTGGACGGGGACGCGCCGGAGTACGGTCAGAACGCTGCGGGAAAAATTGTTCGCAGCCAAAACTGGGTGTTCGCGGCCGCGGCCTCTAAAACGGCTCTGGAGTTTGTAAAGCTTGGACAAATGCTCGAAATAACCTTTGAGGACGCAGGCGGGTCTATCCCCGCTACGGTGTCGAAGATATTGCAGGACAAAGACGAGGAGCGCACGGTGCTGGTGCTCGCATGCAACCATGTCTCCGGTCCGCTGCTTGGACTACGCAAGGGGGACGCCACGCTGACTTTCAGCCAGTACAACGGCCTGCGGGTGGATATGGCACATGTGCGATTTATGGGGGAAGCTCGCGGAGTATATGTACTTGAAGACGGCGTCGCGCGCTTTAAAGAGCTTAAGCCTGTATACGAGGACAAAGACTTTATACTTTCGGAGTTTTTACCGCCAAGCTCTATAAACCCCGAAGACGAGCGGTACGTGAAGCTGTTCGATCAGATTATTACAAAGGGAAAAGATCTTTACGATGGAAAAACCATACAGTGACCTTGAGGAAAATTTAAAAGAGGTATTTTTTAAAATCAACGATGCTGTGGCGCGCTACGGGCGCGACCCCGCCTCCGTGCGTCTTATGGCGGTGACCAAGACAGTGCCGGCAGCGGTAGTAAACGAAGTTATAAAGCTTGGCGTAAGCCTCTTGGGAGAAAACAAGGCGCAGGAGCTTGCTTTAAAATACAACGACTACGAAAGGACCGGAGCCGAGATTCACTTTATAGGGCATTTGCAGAGAAACAAGGCGCGGCAGGTCGTTGATAAAGTAAGCATGATACAATCCGTGGACCGGATGAGTCTGGCGCAGGAAATAGACTCGCAGGCGTTAAAGCTGGGAAAGACCATGCCCGTGCTGCTTGAAGTCAACATCGGCGGGGAGGCTGGCAAGTCCGGAGTAGCGCCGGAAATGCTCTTGGAGCTGGTTTATGGCGTGAGCCAGTTAAAGCATATAAAGGCGCTCGGATTGATGACGATACCGCCTTTTGACATAAATACTAAAGAAACGGAAGAATTTTTCAGCAAAACCCGGCGCTTAATGGTTGACATAAAGGCAAAAAACGTGGATAATATCAGCATGGAGATATTGTCGATGGGAATGTCGGGTGATTATGTGGAAGCGATAAAGCATGGCGCGAACATAGTGCGCGTTGGATCGGCGATCTTCGGAGCCAGAGTATAGCTAAAAAATAGGCCGATAGTTTAAGTTAGCCTGTTAAAATATATTATTATCAAGACCACCGCACGAAAGGAATTTGATGTCTTATGAGCATAGTGGAAAAATTTAAAAACTTTATAGGGTATCCCGAGGACGAGTATTATGAGGAGCAGGACGGCAACGTAGTGCGCGCGGGCGAATACGAGGAAGCCTTTGAACCACGCGGCGTCAGCCAGTCACAGGCGGACAAGCGATCCAACAAGGTAGTGAATATCCACGCAACCACGCAGCTTCAGGTCGTGTTGGTAAAACCGGAGCGCTTTGAGGACGCCAGCAGCATCGCCGACCACTTGAACGCCAAGCGCACGATTGTTTTAAACCTCGAGTCGGCGAACAAGGACGTGACGCGCAGGCTTATAGACTTTTTGAGCGGGGTCGCGTACGCCAACAACGGTCAGATAAAGCGCGTGGCAAACAGCACATATATCATCACGCCGTACAATGTCGGAATAATGGGTGACCTTTTGGACGAGCTGGAGAGCAGCGGCGTATTCTTTTAAGGCGTGCATTTTACATATATATGACCATAAACCGGCAGCGTCCCCGGCGTTTAAAAATAATGTCGGGCTTGTTGCCGATTTTTGTTGAATTAACGTACAATATATGGTATAATATCACCTGTTGAAACACTAATAGCATTAATAGCAATTAACTTAAGGGGGAACCGGGATGACTCCTAACGAAATTCTTAACAGGCAGTTCGGCAAGGTGATGGGCGGTTACCGCATAGAAGACGTCAGCGCTTTTGTGGCGGAGGTTGCGGCGTTTGTGGAGGAATTGCTCGAGGAAAAGGACATACTGGAGCAAAAAATGCTTGTTTTGGCGGACAAGCTTGAGGAGTACCGCGAGGACGAAGACAGCCTTCGCGCGGCGCTTATAGGCGCGCAGAAGCTTGGCGACAGCGTCGTGCGTGAATCCCGCAAAAAGGCGGAGCTGCTGATACAAGATGCTCAGGACAAGCACGATCAGATCATCGCCGAAGCGCGGCAAAAGGCCGAGGACATGACCGCCGACGTCAAGCACACGATCGAGCGCGAAAACGACACCCTGCATAAACTCCAAGCCGAGGTGGCAAGATTCAAGAGCCAGATAAAGGATATGCTGTATAGGCATTTAGAGATACTTAATTCAATAGATATTGATGAAAAAGCCTTGGCGGCTTCCAAGCAGGAACGTCAAAAATCTGCGGCGGCAGAACCGGCAGTCCACGAACCGGAGCAGCACGAGCCCGATGATATCGAAGAAGCCGGTAAAGAGCCGGATGAAAGCACGGATGCTGATAAAAAGGAATTTGTGATTCAAATAGACGATGACATTAATATCCCAATAACTATAGAAGATACCGGCAAGAAGGAGCCGCGTCACGGCAGACTGATGTTCGGCGAGGACTACGAGATAAAGAGAAAAGAGTAACGGCGTACACGAACGCACGAGCATGATATATCAACGTAAAAGGAGAAACAGTTAATGCCCCAGGAATACGATAAAACACTTAACCTTCCAAGCACCGGGTTCCCTATGAGGGCCGGCCTGCCGGAACGCGAGCCTTTGGCGCTTGAAAAGTGGGAGAGCGAGCGGCTTTATTATAAAATGGTTGAAAAGGCGGGGGACAAACCACTGTATGTGTTCCACGACGGCCCGCCCTACGCTAACGCGGACATTCACCTGGGTACCGCGCTAAACAAGGTGCTCAAGGATATTATTGTCCGTTCCAAAAATATGACGGGCTACAAGACCGCTTATATTCCCGGATGGGATACCCACGGCCTGCCGATAGAGCTGAAGGCTATAAAGCAGATGGGCCTTACCAAAAATCTGGACCCTGTGGAGCTGCGCCGTCACTGCAAGGAGTTCGCATTGTTCCACGTGGAAAACCAGAAGAAACAGTTCAAGCGGCTGGGGACAATCGCAGACTACGACGACCCTTACCTTACGTTAAAACCCTCTTACGAGGCGCGGCAGATAGAGATATTCGGCGAAATGGCGAAAAAGGGCTACATCTACAAGGATCTTAAATCGGTCTATTGGTGCCCGGAATGCGTCACCGCGCTGGCCGAGGCGGAGATTGAGTACTCCGACGACCCATGCGATTCCATCTACGTAAAGTTCCAGATTACGCAGGACAAAGACGGCGTCCTGGAACGCATGGGGGCGCGGGATATCTCCAAGGTCTATGTGTTGATCTGGACTACCACAACATGGACGTTGCCCGCAAATCTCGCCACTTGTCTTGGACCCGATTTTGAATACGTGCTGGTAAAGGCTGCGGACGAATACTATCTTCTGGCAAAGGAACTCGTGGAGCCGACGATGCTGGCCGGAGGCATAAAGAACTACGAGATACTGGGTTCCGCCAAGGGCAAAGAGCTTGAGTATGTAAAATACAAGCACCCGTTTTTGGACAGAGTCTGCACGGTGATAGTCGGCGACCACGTGACGCTTGAATCCGGTACCGGCTGTGTGCACACCGCTCCCGGTCACGGCGTTGAAGACTTTGACGTCTGCTCCAGATTTTATCCTGAGCTGGGCGTTGTGGTTCCGGTGGACGCCGAAGGAAAAATGACCGCAGAGGCCGGGGAGTTCGTCGCGGGACAGAAGACCGAACAGGCCAACAAGACTATACTTGAGCATATAAAGCAGACGGGGCATCTCTTTGCGGTAAAGCATATAGAGCACACATATCCGCACTGCTGGCGCTGCAAGGAGCCTGTGCTCTTCCGCGCCACAGAGCAATGGTTCTGCAATGTAGAGGACTTTAAGGAAGAGACGGTTGAGCAGATTAACAAGGTGGAGTTTATACCTGAGTGGGGCCGCGACAGAATGATCGGCATGGTGCGCGACAGAAGCGCGTGGTGCATCTCTCGCCAGCGCACCTGGGGAGTGCCAATCCCCGTGTTTTACTGCAAGGACTGCGGCGAATATGTTATAAACGACGACACTATAGGCGCGGTTAAAGCTCTCTTTGCCGAGCATGGAAGCGATGCGTGGTACACTAAGTCGGCTGAGGAGATATTGCCGCAGGGTTTTGCTTGCCCAAAATGCGGAGGCAGGGCTTTCTCCAAAGAGACCGACATCATGGACGTGTGGTTTGACTCGGGAACGTCACACGCCTCGGTGCTTGAGGGCCATTGGAAAGATCAGGATTGGCCCTGCAACCTTTACCTTGAGGGTACCGACCAATACCGCGGCTGGTTTCAGTCGTCTCTGCTGACCTCTGTGGCGTGGCGCGGCGTCGCGCCCTACAAAACCGTTTGCACCCACGGCTGGGTGGTTGACGGCGAGGGCCGCAAGATGAGCAAGTCTTTGGGCAACGGCATAGACCCGCAGGAGATCATAGACAAATACGGCGCGGATATCCTGCGTCTTTGGGTGGCCTCTAGCGACTACCACGCGGATATACGTCTTTCAAAGGAAATACTCGCACAGATGTCAGAGGTCTACAGAAAGATACGCAATACGGCGCGGTATATACTCGGTAACATTAATGACTTTGACCCTGAGACCGACCAGGTGAAGGACGACGCGCTCACCGAGCTTGACCGCTGGGCGCTCACAAAGCTTGACGCATTGCTCGAAAAAGTTTACATTGCGTACGAGCGGTTTGAGTTCCATGTCATTTATCACGCCGTGCATAATTTCTGCACGGTTGACATGTCAAATTTTTATCTGGACGTTTTAAAGGACCGGCTTTATGTCGAAAAGAAAGACGGTGCGCTCCGACGCGCCGCGCAGACCACTATTTACAGGATTCTGCGTTCTCTTGTGACGCTTATAGCGCCGATTATCCCGTTCACGGCCGAAGAGATATGGAACTGTCTTCCGCAAGACAAGCGCTACGACGGCGAGTCGGTCATGTTCAACGACATGGCGAAGCGCGGCGAAGTCATTGGCGCGAAGACAGAGGCAGGCTTCATCGAGAAATGGGAAAGGCTCATAGCCGTGAGGAACGATGTCAACAAAGCACTTGAGACCGAACGGGCTGCAAAGAGGATAGGCAAATCGCTTGAAGCGAAGGTAATACTCGGCTGCGACGGGGAGCTTTATGACTTTGTTGAATCCGGGCAAGAGCTTCTGCGTGAGATATTCATCGTATCCCAAGTGGAGCTTGAGCGTCAGCCGGACGCTGCGTCTGACGGTGAGGTAAAGGGCCTCCGCGTAAAGATAGCTCCCGCTGACGGTACAAAGTGCGAGCGATGCTGGACTTTTTGCACAGACGTCGGAGCAAACGCCGCTCATCCCACACTTTGCGGGCGCTGCTCAAAAATAGTTGTTTAGAAAATAGAAAATAGAAAATAGTAGGGGCGAACTTTGTTCGCCCGCTGTTTTTAGTTTAAATCCTACTATAAAGGTGACTAGTTTTAATGAAACGATTCTTCGCGTTGGGGATGGCGGCGATTTTGGTGCTGCTTGATCAGCTTATAAAACAATGGGGCCTAGACGTCTTGCGGCAGGCGGGACAATTTGAGGTCATCCCCGGCCTGTTCAGCCTCACCTATGTAGAAAACCGCGGCGCGGCTTTCGGAATACTACAGGGTCATACGGCAATGCTTTCGGCGGTAACAGGCGCGCTTTTGGCTGCGATAGTGCTGGCAATTTTGTTCGATAAGCTGCATCCCGACTTCCTGCTGTGGTCTGTGAGCATAGGGCTTGCGGGCGGCGTGGGAAATCTTGTAGACCGTATAAGCCGAGGCTTTGTCGTGGATTATCTGGATTTTTCGGCGCTTTTCGGATTCCCGGTGTTTAATCTCGCAGATTGCCTTGTCGTCTGCGCCACGGCCTCGGTGTTGGTTTATTACATCTGGTTGGAGCCAAAGGCCGCAAAAGCGGAACAGGCGGAGGAGAGCTGATGTTTTTTACGGCGGACTGCGAACCCGGCGCGCGCATTGACAAATTCCTAAGTGAAAAGCTGGAGTCACAGTCGCGCTCCGGGCTGGACAAGCTGCTGTTAAGCGGGAATGTCCGCGTTAACGGACGGCCTGTTCATAAAAAAAGCCACAGGCTGGCACCCGGAGACACAGTTGCAATAGAAAACCGGACACAACCGCGGAGCAAACCGGAATTCAACTTACAGCCCGAAAATATCAAGCTTGATATCGTATTCGAGGACGAGCACCTGCTTGTTGTTAACAAACCCAAGGGAATGCCCGTGCACCCGTCGCAGACGGTTACGGAAGGTACGCTGGCAAACGCGCTGTTATATCATTGCGGCGGAATACTTCCGTCCTTGGGGGAGAGCTTCAGGCCCGGGATCGTCCACCGAATAGACCGCGACACCAGCGGACTGTTAGTCGCCGCTAAGACCGACAGCGCGTATTTGGGGCTTTCGGAACAGGTATTGGCCCACACTATGAGGCGGACATATACCGGCATAGTTCACGGCGGGCTTAAATCTGACGAGGGCACGGTAACAGAGCCTATTGCCCGGCATCCGGTACACAGGACAAAATACTGCGTAAATGCGTCGGGGAGAAAGGCGGTCACAAACTACCGGGTACTTGCGCGGTACGTCGGATTTACCCACGCAAGCTTTACGCTGGTTACGGGCCGCACGCATCAGATTCGCGTACACATGGCGCATTTAGGCCATCCACTGGCTGGCGATCCCCTTTACGGCCCGCCTGACCGTGCGGGTTTGGCGAAAAAGCTTAAAGGTCAATGCCTTCACGCCGGTGAACTTGGGTTTGTTCATCCGGTTACATGTAAAGAAATGAGCTTTACAGCAGAGGCGCCGCGTGTATTTCTTAACTTATTATCAGCATTAGCTATGGAGGGCTATTTTTGAAAATTTCCGATCTATTTTTGCTCAGCGACGTTGACGGGACTCTCCTTCCGGATAGTATGCCTGTGCCGGAGCGAAATATCGAAGCAATTAAACGTTTCGTTGGTAAGGGCGGCAGATTCGCCATAGCCACGGGCCGGTCAAAAAAGACTACCGAGCCTTTTGTAAAAAGTCTTCCTGTCAATATGCCGTGCATCATCAATAACGGAGGAGGGCTTTATGATTTCGCAAAGTCCGAAAGCCTCTTGGACGTTTATCTTCCCGAAGCGGTCAAAAGCGATTTGAAAAAGCTTCACGCAGATTTTCCGGATATCTCTATCATCATACTGACACAGGGAGATTATTATCATATCAACGCTGACATGCCATTTGAATATTTTAACGACAGTTCCCGTGCCGTGGTAATAAAATATGCGGGCATTGACGAGCTTTGCGGGCCTTGGCATAAGGCGTTACTTGTAGTGGAGCCGGCGCTAGACAAAAGCTTTAATGAGTATGTGGCGAATAACGGGTTTAATGGAGCGCGGTTTGTACGCACAAGCGCGACGCATCTTGAACTGCTGCCAGAAAACTCCGACAAGGGTTCCGCGCTCAAAAAACTGGTGGAGCTCGGACTTGTAAATCGCGGGCGTATTGCGGTCATTGGCGATTACTACAACGACCTTGAAATGATAGAATACGCCTCTGTAGGCGCAACAACCGCAGAGGCGCCGGATGATATCAAGGCTAAGGCGGATTTTATTACGGGTCCATGTAAGGCCGGCGCGGTCGCCGATTTTATCGAGTATCTCGAGAGTATAGCGGATCAACAATAAAGTCATTACATCGTCCCTGCCGGCATAATCCTTAATATGGGGTGATGGGTTATGACGCTGCGCAGGAGTATTATAATAATTATTGTGGGCGCTACGCTCACGGCGGGCCTTATCAATTCTATATTAAAGATCACGCGAGTTACGCCCACTATGGCGGATTTTACATTTATGCCGACAATCGTGATAGACCCCGGTCACGGCGGTCACGACGGGGGCGCAGTGGCAAACGGCGTGGTTGAAAAGGATATCAATCTCGCGATAAGCCTTGCGCTGCGCGATATGCTCACAATAAACGGCTTCAAGGTGGTCATGACCCGCTCGACTGATATTTCGATCCACGACTCCGACGTCAAGGGCGCTAAAAAGCAAAAGACCTCCGATTTAAAAAACAGGCTTAAGATCATGGAGGCTCAGCCGAATACCATATTTATCAGCATACACCAGAATAAATTCACAAACTCAAAATCCTGGGGTACGCAGGTATTCTATGGACCCAATAATCCCGAAAGCGAACGTCTGGCGCTTATCATGCAGGAGGAGTTCAAAAGCCTGCTTCAGCCGGAAAACGAGCGCGGAATCAAAAAGGCCGAAAAAAACCTGTTTCTCATGTTTCAGGCAAAATGTCCCGCAGTACTGGTAGAGTGCGGGTTTTTGTCCAATACAAGCGACGCCGCACTGTTAAGGGACCCTGAATACCAGCGCAAGGTGGCGTTTACAGTGATGTGCTCGGTACTTAAGTTTTTAGAAGGATAGTATAATAATGCCAACAGTAAAGATCAAAACCACATTTATCTGCTCGGAATGCGGCTTCGAGTCCCCGCGCTGGTACGGCAAATGCCCTTCCTGCGCACGGTGGAACACGCTCGAGGAGGTGTCGGGGCGCGAGAGCAAGAGCGAGCGCGCCGGTTCGGTTTCACCGCCGCCGCTCTCCGCCGCCAGGGCTGAGGCTATGATCTCGCGGCTTGACGACGTCGACCTTTCGACGGAGATACGCCGAGACACCGGCCTCAGCGAGCTTGACCGCGTGTTGGGCGGCGGCATTGTGGACGGCTCGGTCATATTGCTGAGCGGAGACCCCGGGATCGGCAAATCCACGCTGCTGCTGCAGATATGCGGTACAGTCTGCGAGACGCGCAAGGTGCTGTACGTGGCGGGGGAGGAAAGTCCCAGGCAGATCAAGCTGCGGGCGCAGCGGTTGGGCGTAAGGAGCGCGAACCTCTACACCGCGGCCGCGACCGAAATCGAGAGTGTGCTCGGCGCGATTGAACATGTAAAGCCAGACGTCGTGATGGTGGACTCTATCCAGACGCTGCACTGCGCAGACATAAGCTCTTCCTCCGGCAGCGTGACGCAGGTGCGCGAGTGTACCGGCCAGCTTTTGCGCGCGGCCAAGAACGGCGAGTTCCCCGTGTTTCTGGTAGGGCATGTCAACAAGGACGGCGGTATCGCGGGTCCTAAGGTGCTGGAACACATGGTCGACGTAGTATTATATTTTGAAGGGGACAAGCAGACGAGCTCACGGGTTCTTAGAGCGGTCAAAAACCGGTTTGGTTCCACAAACGAGATCGGCGTGTTTGAAATGAACGAGACCGGCCTTACCGATGTTGAAAACCCGTCGTTAATGCTGCTATCAGGCAGACCGGTAGGCGTTTCGGGAACCTGCGTTGCCTGTGTTATGGAGGGTACAAGGCCAATTTTAGCGGAGGTGCAGGCCTTAGTCAGTAAGACCGGCTTCGGCGTGCCGCGACGAATGAGCACAGGCTTTGATTACAACCGCGCGGCCTTGCTTATAGCTGTATTGGAAAAGCGCGGGGGATATTATTTCGGAAACATGGACACGTATGTTAACATAGTGGGCGGTTTAAAGCTTGACGAACCGGCGGCGGACCTGCCCGTGGCGTTGGCGCTTGCCTCTAACCTTTTGGACAGACCCTGCGCGGATAATGTAGCCGCGTTCGGCGAGATTGGGCTGGCAGGGGAGATACGCGCGGTCGCGAACATTCAAACCCGGGTTAACGAGTGCGCGCGGTTGGGCTTTACAAAAATAATCCTGCCCAAAACCTCCGTGAAAAATATCACGTCTCCTCCGGGGGCCGAGCTTCTGCCCGTAGCGAGCCTGTCGCAGGCGATCTCTGCGATGGCAATGCAGTAAAATACCCGCATTTGCTGTTTTGTCCCGGCTCCGCAAGGCTGCCTTCGGATGCGTTGGTTATTCGCGATATATTATTCAGCGCGCAGTATCCCTCCTGCCTGTGCAGGCAGTCTTCATCGCATGTAATCAGGTTCAATTTACTCACCTCGCAACGATACAATAAGCATTTGCGTACTCATACATTTTTTACCCTAAGGGTACAAATATTCAGCCAGTTTTTGCAAAAGACGTCTTGGAGGATTAGACATGCAGTACGAAGCGTGCGTATTTGATTTTGATTTCACCCTGGCTGATGCGTCAGAGGGAATAATTGAGTGTGTAAACTATGCGCTGGTTCAGATGGGATTACCTCCGGCAAAAGGCGAAATTATCAAAAAAGGGATAGGAATGACGCTTAATGAAAGCTTCTTCGCGCTGATGGGGCGACACGACGAGGAGCTGGCAGCGAGGTTTATATCTCAATTCCATGTAATGGCGGATAAGATCATGACGGCGAGCACCCGCCTTTTTGACGACACGGAAGAGGTTTTGTCACGCTTAAAGCGGAATAATTACAAAATCGCGATAGTTACCAACAAGCGTCGGTACAGAGTAAGCGAAGTGCTTGACAAGAACGGTCTTGCGGGACTTGTCGACTATGTCGTAGGCTTTGAGGACGTTGTAGAGGCAAAGCCGGCAAATGAGGGACTGCTAAAGGCCGCCGTCGCTTTGGGAGTACCGACGTCCGCGATGTTATATGTAGGAGACAGCTTAATAGACGCACAAACCGCAAAAAACGCCGCCGTGGGTTTTGCCGCCGTAACGACAGGGGAGACTACGGCAGTCGATTTTATCGGACTGCCGCACGTATTTATCGCGGAGAGCCTTACGGATCTGATGGGGTTTTTATGTCTATAGAGCAAAATCTATTTGTAATCGGCAAAGGCTTTACGGAAATTAAAGCCGCTTTGGAACGCATTGGATGCACAGTGCTGGAAGCCGCGCCGGTCCCGGAGCTTAGCGGGCCGGTTGCGGCGCATGCTGATATGCAGCTCCACAGTTTTGGCGGAGGAGAAGTAATTGCCGCAAGCGGTGCGCATGAGCTTATAGAGTGTCTGCGCGAGCTTGGATTTACCGTTTATGAGCAGGATGGAATTAAGCCGGTATATCCCAGGGACGCCGCGCTTAATTGTTTTGTGCTGGGCGGCGGGCTTTTCTGTAACCCTAAATCCGTGAGCGGATTAATTGTGGAACATTATTGTTCCACAGGCAGGGAAGTGGTCCCGGTAAAGCAGGGCTACACAAAGTGCTCCGCCTGTATTGTGTCTGACAACGCCCTGATAACCTCCGACTTATCTATCGTCAACGCCGCGAAAGCACGAGGTGTGGACGTGCTCGTTATAAAAAGCGGGCACATTTTGCTGCCAGGACATGAATATGGTTTTATAGGAGGGGCGTCCGGGCAAATTGGCGGTGGCAGGCTTGCTTTTTGCGGAAAGCTTGAATACCACCCGGACGGAGACAAAATGCGTGAATTTTGTGAATTGCACGGCGCAAGCGTAGTCGAGCTCACCAACTCGGCGTTGACAGATATAGGCGGGATCGTGGCTTTGCAGTAAAACTCCGCCGTGATTGCACTAATCTAACAGAGGACGGAAAAACTCTTGACATGTATTGGGGAAGAGGATATAATAATTTCATATTAATTTCGCTAAATTAAAATTTAGCGAAATTAAGGGGGGAGAAAAATACGCAACTATGAAGACTGCCCGCCGCTATTGCGTGACTTTTTATTTTACATGCTGACGATCCGCGGTCGCAGCGAAAAAACCGTTGACGCATATCACATAGACCTGCGCACGTTCCTAAGATATATAAAAGCCTTTAAGTACGGCGGCGGCACGGACGCGGACATGACGAGCGTTTCAATTGCCGACATGGATATTGACAGGCTGCGCGCCATTACCCTTTCGGACGTTTACGGCTTTTTGAATTACGCTATGACCGGCCGGGAAAACTCCGCAAAGACCCGCGCGCGCAAGGTCAGCTGCATCCGGTCTTTTTTCAAGTATCTCGTAAGCAAGGCCGGCGTGTTAAGCGAAAACCCCGTTAAGGACCTAGAAATACCCGCAGCCAGGAGATCTATGCCTGTGTATCTTACGCTTGAGGAAAGCATTGAACTTGTAAAAAGCGTGCAAACAAAGTATTCTGAACGAGACTACTGCATAATCACACTGTTTTTGAACTGTGGGATGCGGCTTTCTGAGCTCTGCGGTTTAAACCTGAACGATATACGTGGAGAAACGCTAAAGCTTTTGGGCAAAGGCCGCAAGGAGCGCGTTGTGTACCTTAACGCAGCTTGCGTACACGCATTGGAGCAGTATCTCGCGGTGCGCGTGGCGCCAATCAAAGCTTCTGAAAAATATGCCCTGTTTGTCTCTAAGCGCGGCACCCGCCTTACCCAGCGGCGGGTGGAACAGATCGTGGGCGAATGCCTTGCGGCCGCCGGGCTTTCCGGTCAGGGGTACTCCCCCCATAAGCTGAGGCACACGGCGGCGACGCTGATGTATCAGCACGGAGTGGATATCCGCGTGTTGAAGGAGCTTTTGGGTCATGTTAATCTTTCCACCACAGAAATATACACGCATGTGTCGGACCGGCAAATAGAAGCCGCCGCCCAAAAGTCTCCGCTTTCCTCTGTTATCGTTGAAAAATAGCAAAATTCCATATATTTTTCGCGTTTTTGGTCTTAATCTCTTGACATCGCGCGCCATTTAACATACAATATTTTGTGGGCATAGTATTTGTAAGGACGTTTTGCTTATGGCCGGTATTAATCAAAAAAGAGTTCGCTTCTTTAAAAACCTGATCTACGCATTTATTGTGCTGATCATGTTTTTGCCGCTTATTTTGATGTCTTTTTTGAGTATGCGCATGATAGACAACGTTGAATACATGGAGCAAATGCTCGAAGAGATGAAAATCTTGGCGGCGCAGGCGGAGCCGTACCTTGAGCCTTCGGACGAACTGGAAGAAGACGACTCCGACTCGCAGAGGGCGGACCCGGGTATTCCTGACAGCCCCGCCCCCTATATGACGCAGCCTTCAATACCGTCTGCCCCGCCCGAAGAGGAAGTCCCTGAAGAGGAGGCGCACCCCGGAGACGTGACAGTTATATCCGAGCCCGCGCAGACAGGCGAAGCTGCCGACAATACCTCGCAGATTTCAGGCGGCGCAGCCGGCGCCACCGCGTTTGGTTATGTTCCCATAACGGGCTACTACTACTAATCCGCATCATAAACGCGGATTAGTAAAGTTTTTATTTCAGACTAAGATTTTACATGTATCTATATGCAAAATAACAGGAAACAAGCGGGAGGAAATGTGGAATGAACTTAAAGGATGATTTTCTGGAAGCGCTAAACAGCGTGAAAAAAGATATATTCAGCGGTTCAGGCGACTCAACAGAAGCCACTGGACGGTCTGAGGAGCAGGCTTCCAGAGACATGGGCGCTCTTTCTGACAGCGTTTCCCCTCCGCCTATGGACGACGAGACCGTGTTGGAAGCTTTCGAACAGGCCAGCGCTATCAACGACGACGCATATTACCCCGACGACGAGCAAGCCGGGGATGAAAACGAAGACATCGATTTTGTCCCGCAGTCGCCCACATATAAAAGCTATGAACCGGGTGCTTCCGCGTCGCCCGGACCGGCAGCGTTCACAGGCCCGCCTGCCGTTTCCAGCTACAGACAGGATTTTGACCGCACCGACCTATACAGCGACGACAAGACGATCATCTCGAAGAATACTGTGATACGCGGCGCTTTGCAGACGGACGACTCTATCCGCCTTTTAGGTCAGGTTCTGGGAGACATAGATTGTAAGTCGAATATCGTCGTGGCCGGTAAGGTTCGCGGCAACACTACCGCCGCCAACGCCTACATAATGGACGCCCAGATAGACGGCAACATGCAGTGCGAGGACGTCGTAAGCGTCAGCAGCGACGCCTGGGTGCTGGGCAACATCCGCGCGCAACAGGCAGAGATAGACGGCAAGATCAAGGGCAACCTCGACATACGCCACGCCGTTTCTATCGGCAGCACGTCGTCAATTATAGGAAATATCTCGACCGATGAGCTTGAGATTAAACGGGGAGCTTTTATAAACGGCCAGATTATGATGTATACTCCATCGCGCGACGTACTTGACCGTTTTGATCAGTTTGATGAATAAATAGATATCATTATAACGTTATAACGATCTGTGAAATTTACTTTCCGCAGGTCGTTTTTCTTGTTTTGGCTTATACGGGTACATTATATTTCTGTATACGCAACCCACATTGGCGTAATACTCTATTTGTCGTTGTAGAATGAATGGAGTTGCGAGATTGACAAGCTTTATACTAAGAGGCCTTATTACGGCGTTTACGATAATATTTACGGCTGTTTCCACGGGTCTGGTCCTTTCAGTCCCGCAGGAACCTGCTCTGCCTCCCCTTTTAGCCTTTGAGCCAGACTACAGGGCGGACGAAGACACTCCGGCTACGGTCAATATCCTGCAAAGATTTGACGACGCCGCGTTTTCACTCCAGCAAGTCAGTGACCTTTACAGCAAGGAAACGCCTTATGCTCCAAGGATTATTATCCGCACAGTGGGCGCCGGAAGCGACTACAATACCGCGCTAAGGGCCGCGCTGCTTTCAGGCGGCGTCGATCTGTTTCAACTTTCCGGTGCGAGGGAAATAGTTGAATTTAAAGAAAACATACAGCCGCCGCGGCTTTCTTGGGGCGACACAGCCTTTGCGGGAACGCTTGACGCGGCTGTAATTGACGGCGAGGTCATGGCTCTCCCCTATTCCGTTGAGGGCTTTGGGTTTATCTGCAATATCGGCATATTCCGGGCCGCCGGAATTGAACTTGCTCCAGGCGGAGAACTTAGAACGTCTGAGCTGCTGGCGGAAAAATTCTCTGAACTTTCGCGCGCTATCCTTAACGGCGAGCTAAAAGAAGACTTTCCCGATTTGGAAGCCGTCTGCGAGTTCCCTGCGGGTGACGTCGGTTTCCTTGGCGGCGGGTTTTTGGATATACTCTTGAGCGGAGCGTTTGAAGCTCCATACGACGCAGTGGAATTAGGAAATAATCCTGAACACATGGAGTACCTCTTCCCTGCCGCCGCCGGGTCAGAAGAAATCGTTAAGCTTATGGCGCGGCATTCGTCCAATTCCAAAGAGTGGGTGCAGCTTGTTGAGATGACTGACGAACGGCAGGTGGAAAGGCTGTCGACAGGCAAGGTCGCCGTAATACTGGCCGGCACGGACGTCTACAGGCAGATCAACGTTATAAACCCGGATATGCGCGGCAGGCTGCTGCTTTTGCCGGCTCCGCTTGGCCTGTACGAGCAGCCGTCAGTGTATGTGGGAGCGCCGGCCTATTGGGCGGTCAACGCGGCGTGTGACGCAGCTACCGCCAATTCCGCAAGAAGCTTCCTCACATGGCTGTACCGCTCCGAAAACGGCGCTGCGGCCTTCGCAGAGACGCTTGGCGTGCTTTCGCCGTACCGTGACACGGCGCAGAGCACGAACGCCGTGCTGCATAACCAGCTTGTCAATTATATTGACGTCGGGATGTTCCTGCCGCGCCACGGCCGCGAGCTGTCTGCTGAATGGCGTGAAAGTGTTTTTGTTCCGGCGGTTCAAGGTTACTTTACAGACAAGCAAAAAACCTGGGAACAGGTTCTGGAGGAAGCCGGAATTAGCGAAGCCCCGGCCGAATGACCGGGGCGATTGAGTGAGTCTTTACCCTATTTTATTATCTCGTTCCAAGAAAGCGCTTTACCTGTGAAGATATCCTTTACCTGCGCTGAGGTCAGTCCAGTGAGGGTATTAGATTTGTTCACGATGACGGCGATTCCGTCTATCGCGATCCTTCTGCTGAGAGTACCCTCCCGCTCTGCGGGCTTGAGCGCGCGGCTGGCCATTCCGATGTCGCATACGCCGTCAATTGTCGCCTTTATTCCTGTGCCGGAGTCGGAGGTTTGCAGTTCGATGTTGGCGTTGGGGTTAATAGCCTCGTAGGCTTCGATCAGCTTCTCCATTACGGGAGAGACAGAAGATGAACCGGCGACTACGCAGGTCCCCGCAGACATTCTGCTCTTGAAAGGTTCGGCGGCGTCGTTGATAGCGATGTATCCGCTTGCAACTATCGCCTGGCCTTCCTTGGAGAGGATGAAGTCGTAGAAATCTCTGGTCAGAGAGGAAACCTCGGGCTTGGTGACGATTACAAAAGGCCTGGATACCTTGTAGGTCCCGTTTTTGACGTTTTCAACAGTGGCGGCGACGCCGTCGATATTGACCGCTTTCACGCTTGACTTAAGGGAGCCGAGAGAGACATAACCTATCGCGTGCGGGTCGCTCGTAACCGTGGTCATCATGAGCTCTGTCGCGTTGGCGATCACGGCTTCCTTGGTTGTCTTGTCGCTTTCGTTGCCGTTCGCGTCTTTCTCCAGCACGCCGAAGAGTTCCACGAACGCACCGCGCGTGCCGCTTCCGTTTTCGCGGGAGACAACGGTGATATCCCTGTTCTTGTTGAAAGTTGCGGCGGATGCGGCGGCGTTTACGATCATGACAAGCGCCAGACTAAGTGTTAAAATAATTCTCATGGTATTTTTCATTGTACTTTACTCCTTTATTATGTTTGACTTTATTGTATAGCCGCAATGTAAAAACAAAAGCCGGGATTATTAAAAACCCCGGCAAAACCATGTAAAATCTTTGTAAATAGTCGTGTATGGCGTTTATTTACCTTTAAAGCCGTTGTGTGCACCGGTAATGGAAAAAATGACCCACTCGGCAATGTTGCAGGCGTGGTCGCCTATGCGCTCCAGATATTTAATAACCATAAGCCAGTCCACGGCCATTTCTCCAAAAGCTGGCTCGCTTCTTATAAAATCCACAAGCTCGCCTCGCATTTTTATAAAATAGTCGTCTACAACATCATCGTAAGCTACAACAGAGCGGGCCAGAGCGAGGTCCGATCTAACAAACGCGTCTATACTCTCAGTCACCATCTTTATCGTCGCCTCGGCCATGGCGCGGATGTCCGGCAGCTGTTTTTTGCCGGTTTGACCCATAACGATGGCGATTTCGGAAATATCCGCTGCCTGGTCGCCTATTCGTTCCATGTCGGTTATCATCTTTAAGGCTGCCGATATCAAACGAAGGTCCTTTGCCACAGGCTGCTGCTGTAACAGCAGCTTCAGGCACAACCGCTCTATTTGGGACTCCTTTTCGTCCACCTCGCGGTCAAAGGCGATAGACTGCCGGGCCTTTTCCTCGTCTCCCTCCAGCAGTGCGTCTGTCGCCCCGGTTATTGCGCGTTCGATCAAATTGCCCATTTGTATCAGCTGATTGCTCAACTCGTCAAGCTGCGAATCGAATCTGTTTCGCATATCATCCAAACCTCCCCGTTACATAATCCTCCGTGCGTTTGTCGGCCGGAGTAGAGAATATCTTTTCGGTGGCGTCGAACTCGATTATCTCCCCCAACAGGAAAAACGCCGTCATGTCGGATATTCTTGTGGCCTGCTGCATGTTGTGCGTCACTATTACTATCGTGTAATCCTTTTTAAGCTCCATGACCAAATCCTCAATTTTAAGCGTGGAGATGGGGTCAAGCGCGGAGGTCGGCTCGTCCATGAGTAATATCTCGGGCTCGACTGCCATGGCCCGCGCTATGCACAACCTTTGCTGCTGGCCGCCCGAAAGCCCGAGGGCAGACTTGCGCAGCCTGTCCTTCACCTCGTCCCACAGCGCCGCGTCCTTGAGCGACCTTTCCACGATCTCGTCAAGCGCAGCCTTGGATTTTATCCCATGCGATCGCGGCCCGAACGCGATGTTGTCGTACACGCTCATGGGGAACGGGTTCGGCTTCTGGAACACCATACCCACGCGCTTGCGCAGCGTGTCCACATCCATATTGCCGTAGATATTCTCGCCGCTTATAAGCACTTCCCCGGTAATCTCACAGCCCTCTATAATGTCGTTCATGCGGTTGAGCGTCTTTATAAAGGTCGATTTTCCGCAGCCCGAAGGTCCGATCAGCGCCGTTATCTCATTTTGCTGTATAGACAGATTTATATCCTTTAACGCATGGAATTTAGAGTAGTATAAGTTTAAGTCGTTCGTCTTTATTATCTCCATTAAGCCTTCCCCACCTTTTTTGCTAAAAACGCGCTCAGCCAGTTGATGCCGATCACAATGACAAGCAGCACAACGGCGGTGGCGTATGCCTGATCTGTGAAAAAACCCTCGCTTGAAAGCACATACATGTGGATCGCCAGCGTCCTGCCCGAACCCAACAGATTTTCGGGGATGTCCGCCACCGTTCCCGCCGTGTAGATAAGCGCGGCGGTCTCGCCGACTATCCGTCCAATCGCGAGGATTATCCCCGCGAGAATGCCCGGCATGGCGCTTGGCAGAACGATCTTGAATATTGTCCTGAGCTTTCCCACGCCCAGAGAGAAGCTTCCCTCACGATAGCTGTCTGGTACATCCTTGAGCGCTTCCTCGGTAGTTCGCATTACAAGCGGCAGGATCATTATGGACAGCGTGAATGCCCCGGCCAGCACTGAATAACCCCATCCAAGCGTCGTTACAAAGAACAGCATGCCGAAAAGCCCGTATACGATAGACGGTATGCCTGAGAGGGTCTCGGCGGTGGTGCGGACTATCTCCATGAATTTGCTGCCCTTTTTTGCATACTCCGCCAGGTATATCGCGCTGAAAACACCCAGAGGTCCGGCAATAAGCAGCGACATTAGGGTCATTATCACCGTGTTTACCAGCGCCGGCATAAGCGAGACGTTGTCGCTGTTGTAATTCCATTCAAAAAGGCTCGGGGCCAAAAAAGGGACGCCTTTTACCAGGATGTAGACGATCAGCAGCAGCAGAGCCGCGAAGGTCAGCAGGGCGGAGGCAGAGACCACCAGGAATAAAAAGCCTGAAAACGGATGCTTGAGGTACCCGTGAAGCTTGTCCTTTAATGAAGATTTATTTACAGGCCTCACAGCTTACTTCTCCTTTTGAGTATTGCGAACAGCAGATTTATAATGAGGATAAAAACAAACAGCACTACGCCGGTCGCAACCAGCGATTCGCGGTGCAGACCCGAGGAGTAACCCATTTCTATAACGACGTTGGCGGTCATTGTGCGCACGCCGCGGAATAGTCCGGCTGGCATTCGCGGCTGGTTACCAGCCACCATTATCACGGCCATTGTCTCCCCTATCGCGCGGCCTGTGCCGAGTATCACGCTGGTCATTATGCCCGAGGAAGCCGCCGGAACGACTGCGAAAAAGGTGCTGCGCTCGTGACTCGCACCCAAAGCGAGCGCTCCTTCGTAATAGCTTTCGGGGACCGCGCGGATCGCGGCCTCGCTTACGCCGATTATAGTAGGCAATATCATGATGCCAAGCAAAAGGCTGGCGGTGAATATGCTGCTGCCATTACCGCCGAACAATCTGTTGATGTTCTCGCTGATAAAAGGTATTTCTGCCTCCGCCAAACCTGTCAAAAAGCCGGGGACCTCGCCGAATTGCTCGCGCACAAAGGGCACAAGCACCACAGCGCCGAAAAAACCGTAGACGACAGACGGTATCCCCGCCAACAGTTGTGTGGCGGGCTTTAATAAGCGGTATAAAAAGTCCGGGCAAAATCTCGCCATGAATATCGCTGTCAACACCCCGATAGGCACTCCGCAGATGATCGCGCCTAAGGTTACATAAATGCTGCCCATTATCATAGGTAAAATGCCGAATTCCGGCGGAATGTCAGTAGGATTCCAGTTTTCGCCGAACAGGAATTGCGGAATGCCGATCTCAAGCATGGCGGGCATTCCACCCGCGAACAGGAAAACGCAGATTAAAAACACCGCGAGGATACTCGCCATGGCCGCAGTGAAAAATACGTTTTTCATGAAGCCTTCGAGTCGTTTTTTCTTCAAAAGTCATCACCTTGAGTTATTTTAACTCATCAATGTAAAATAAACCGGTTACTTATGTAAAAAGCCGGTAAAAACAATTATATTATTATCTACTTGCTCAGGATGACAGAGTGCCAAACACAAAGCCCTGTTCCCGCAGCCTTGGGATAGCAAGCCGCACGGCTTCGGGCGTGGTCACTGGTCCCGCGCTGTCGTGCATGAGAATTATCGCGCTTTCTCTGCCGCGCGCTCCCTCTATTATTCTTTCGCATATATATTCGGCGGATTGAATATCTGCCGTCTGGTCCCCGCTTTCAACGTCCCAGTCGTACCAGCGGTAACCGCGTCTTGCAACTTCTGCCTTTATCTCTTCCATTACCCCGCGGCTGGCGTTGACAGAACCGCTCCCACCAGGGAACCTTAATATACTTGGTCTGTAGCCGGTGGATTCTAAAATGTATTCGTTAAGCTCGTTTATATCATTTAGATAGCCGTCCAGCGAGGCGTATACCTTTTTGTAATTGTGGGTCATGCTGTGTAAACCTATCTCGTGGCCCTCATCCAATATCCTGCGCATCAGCGCGGGCTCGTCTATTCCCACCGCGCCCTGCGCGCAGACAAAAAATGTGGCGGAAACGCCTTCTTCCTTTAAAATATCCAGTATTTTCTCAGTGTTGGGGCTTGGACCGTCGTCAAACGTCAGATACGCCGTTTTCTGTGTATGGTCTGTTATTACCTGCGCCGTTTCGCGGTACAGGTTTGGGTATTTTTCAGCGGCGTCGGCCTCCGCGGCTCTCATACCAAGGCTGCCGACAGCGACTATCAATAAGGCCGAAAGCAAATAAATTGCAGAAGTCTCTATCTTTTGCCGACGTGAACTCTCTTTCATTCCGTCACCCCCACACATATTTATATTGAAAACTGATAAAAAAAATGATATGATAATTGCTACGAATGAAAAAGCACAGTAATAGCGCAAGCATTTGGTAAAAGGGATGATGAAATGGTTAGTATCGCTATATTGGGACATGGAACGGTTGGCGGCGGCGTGGCCGAGGTGCTTTTAAAAAACAGCGCCGGAATCGCCAAAAAAGCCGGTGACGAGATTCGGGTAAAGCATATACTGGATTTAAGGGAATTTCCCGATAGCCCCTACCGGGAACTCTTTACTAAGGACTTCGGCGTAATATTAAACGACCCGGATGTCAAGGTCGTAGTCGAAGCAATGGGCGGCGTCAAGCCCGCGTATGAATTCGTCCGGGCGGCGCTTGAGGCGGGAAAGAGCGTGGCGACCTCCAACAAGGAGCTTGTGGCTTCAAAGGGCGCGGAACTTCTAGCGATTGCCGCAAATAATGCCGTGAACTTCCTGTTCGAGGCCAGCGTCGGCGGAGGTATACCGATTATAAGGCCGCTACACCAATGCCTTGCCGCAAACGAGATAGACGGTATTGCGGGCATTTTGAACGGCACCACAAATTATATACTTACAAAGATGTTTAAGGAAAGCATGGCCTTTGACGACGCCCTGACGCTCGCGCAGCAGCTCGGTTACGCCGAGGCGGACCCCGGCGCTGACGTTGACGGCCACGACGCCTGCCGCAAGATATGCATACTGGCCTCTTTGGTTTTCGGCTCGCATGTATACCCAAGCTCGGTTCCAACCGAGGGTATCCGCAATATTACTCCCGAGGACGTTGCATACGCGGAGAGCGCTTGCTGCGTTATTAAGCTGATAGCGCAGACACGCAGGGAAAACGAAAAGGTCTTTGCGCTTGTAAGCCCGGCGTTTGTAGATAAGGAAAGCCAGCTCGCTGGAGTCGATGACGTCTTTAACGCAATTCTGGTGCGCGGTGACGCCACCGGCGAGGTCGTCTTCTACGGCAAGGGCGCGGGCAGGCTGCCCACCGCCTCCGCCGTGATAGGCGACGTTATAGACTGCGTAAAGGCGCGCGGAAATATCGGTAGCTTAAACTGGTCAGATTCAGATAACGACAACGTAGCCGACATAAAATCCGCCGAGGCTGTGTTTTATATCCGCGCAGTCGGAGAAAAAGCTATGTGCCGGCCGTTCGGGGACGTTAATTTCCTTGAACGCGACGGCAGCGGAGAAAACGAAATAGCGTTCATAACGCCGCGCAGGCCCGAACGCGAGATCGACGAGCTTCTTAAAAGCTCGGGATTAAAAGTATTGTCAAGGATAAGATTCCTGGAAAACGCTTAATCTAAACAATGCGGCGAAAGCCGCAATTTGCGATAAAAGAAGGTAAGAACATGGCATTAATCGTACAAAAATTCGGCGGAACGTCAGTGAAAGACGCCGAACGCCTTGAACACGTAGCAAAGCTTGTGACAGCGCAGAAAAACGACGGAAACGACGTTATAGTGGTTGTTTCCGCGCAGGGCAAGCACACCGACGAGCTGATAGCTAAGGCGCACGAAATTACACCGGAGCCGCCAAAACGCGAGCTTGACTTTTTGATGGTGGCAGGCGAGCAGATAAGCGCCGCCTTGCTGGCTATGACAATCAAGCGCATGGGGTTTGGCGCGGTGGCTCTCACCGGCTGGCAGGCCGGATTTTTAACAGACTCTAATCACGGCAGGGCGAGAATACGCCGCATAGATACCGACAGGCTCGAATTAGAGCTTACTAAAGGGAATATTGTAGTAGTAACGGGGTTTCAGGGGATAAATCGTTATGACGATATAACCACGCTTGGAAGAGGCGGTTCCGACACCAGCGCGGTTGCCATAGCGGCCGCTCTACACGCGGACAAATGCCAGATATTCACCGATGTTGACGGAATTTATACCGCAGACCCGCGCATAGTGTCGACAGCGTGCAAGCTCAAGGCGATATCCTACGACGAGATGCTCGAGCTCGCTACCCTGGGCGCTCAGGTACTGCACAACCGTTCCGTTGAGATGGCAAAAAAATATAATGTTAGGCTGGAGGTGCTCTCAAGCATGATAGAAGCCCCCGGCACAATCGTTAAGGAGGTCGCTAAAGTGGAAAAGATGCTTTTAAAAGGTATAGCCAAGGATGACAATGTTGCAAGGATCTCGATTATAGGTGTTCCGGACGTTCCCGGCGTCGCGTTCAAGGTGTTTTCGCTTATGGCGCGCGAAAAGGTCAACGTGGATATAATCTTGCAGTCAATAGGCCGCGATAACACAAAGGACATCACCTTTACAGTCGCCTCGGGCGATCTGCAAATCGCCATGGACGCGCTTGTGGAGCTTCAGGATTCGGTTGAGTTCAAAAGCATTGTCTTTGACAGCGATATCACAAAGGTGTCCATAGTGGGCGCCGGTATGGAGAGCAATCCTGGGGTAGCTTCTAAAATGTTTGAGGCCCTGTTTGAGGCCGGAATCAACATACACATGATCTCTACCAGCGAGATTAAAATTTCGGTACTCATTGACAAGGAATTCGGCCACAAGGCCGTCAACGCCATACACGAAGCTTTCGACGCGCGGTAAGCGGCTACGGCGGGGCGTTCGTAAGGACGCCCCTACTATTATTATTCCGAAACAAAAAGGATGTGTAATATGATTATAACGCCGAAAATGCGCGGGTTCATCTGCACCACGGCGCACCCCGCGGGTTGCGCCGAAAATGTGCGCTTACAGGTTGAATATGCTAAGGCCCGGCGATTTTCCAACGTTAACACGCCAAAAAAGGTGCTGGTCATTGGATCTTCTACCGGTTACGGTCTTGCTTCACGTATTGCCGCCGCATTCTGCTGTGGAGCCGACACGCTTGGCGTATTCTTTGAAAAGACCGCGGCAAAGGGCCGCACCGCGACTGCCGGCTGGTACAACAATGTTGCGCTCGAACGTTTATGTAAAGACGCCGGGCTTGTCGCCGAAAGTATTAACGGCGACGCTTTTTCTAACGATGTAAAGGCCGAAACCATTGCGCTTATCAAAGAAAAACTCGGCGGTAAGATTGATCTTGTCGTTTACAGCCTTGCATCTCCCAAACGGCAGGACCCTTTGACCGGAGAAGTGTATTCCTCAGTAATAAAGCCTATCGGCAGTCCATTTACCGGCAAGACGGTGGATTTCCACACAGGTGAAGTCTCCGACGTAACGGTTGGACCCGCAACAGAGCAGGAGACCGCCCACACCGTAAAGGTGATGGGAGGAGAGGACTGGCTGTTGTGGGCAAAAGCCCTGAGCGAGGCGGGAGTACTCGCCCAGAATGCCGTGACAGTAGCGTTTTCCTACATAGGTCCGTCGCTTACCCACGCGGTGTATAAGGACGGGACGATTGGCATGGCAAAGGTGGACTTGGAGGAAAATGCCGGACAAATTACAGAGCTGCTCTCCCCTATTGGCGGGCGCGCGTTCGTATCCGTAAACAAAGCGCTTGTAACACAGGCTTCGGCCGCCATTCCCGTTGTTCCGTTATATATGGCGATTCTTTTCAAGTTAATGAAGGCGGAAAGCATCCACGAGGACTGCGTCGCTCAGATGACGCGCATGTTAAGGGAAAGGCTCTGTGCAGAGGACGGAGTTATTCCGACAGACGAAAAAAACCGTATACGCCTTGATGACCTTGAAATGCGCGAGGATATCCAAAGCGGCGTCGAGGAAATATGGCGGCGCGTCAACACGGAAAACTCGGAGGTTCTCACCGATCTTGAGGGTTACAGGGAGGATTTTTTGCGGCTCTTCGGGTTTGGACTCGAAAGCGTGGATTACTCTCTTGACATTGAGCCTTAGAAGCAAAAAACCAAGTCTTTTTTTGTCTATAATTATTTACTGTGCGAGGTTGCTTTCGCAACTGATATTTGCTATTATAAATACAGCATATATTGGCTGCGAAAGGATGGTTCAATGCTTCCAGACAGGCTAAAGGAAATTCGTAAAAAGCTTAAGATAACTCAGGACGAGGTTGCCGAGCACTTGGGGATATTGCGCCAAAGCTATAGCGCGTATGAACGAGGGGTGTCGGTTCCCGACGCGCGGCAGTTAAAGCGGCTGGCAGATTTTTTCGGAGTTTCGACCGATTTCTTTTTCGGCGGCTTTTCCTCCGAGCTAAAGACGGCGCAAAACGATCAGGAGCAAAGGCTGCTTACGATTGCCCGCAAAGCCTCCGGAATTCCGGAAAAGCAACGGGAAAAGCTTATCCGTGGGTTTGAGGCGAATATAGATGTATTTTTGGAGTACATGAGCCATCCGGGATAAAACTGACGAGGACCGGCGGTTGCACCTCGCAATATAAACAAGTTTTTGTTGCGATTAATACCAGAAAGGAGTCAAAGCATGAACGGCAAGATAGACGGACTCACGAACGACCGCAGTGACCGTCAGCTGGAGATGATGCAGCTTTGGCAGGAACGTATGGAGCAAACCCAGCTCGCTATGGGCAGAACTCCAGGAGCCAACGCTACCGCCGACGCCGAGCTGCGGCAAAAAATCAGAAGCGGCGAGATTGAATGCCCCACCTGCGCGAGCCGCAAATATGTAGACGGCTCCGACGACGCCGGCGTCTCTTTCAAGACGCCGACTCATGTCTCCCCCGGCCAGTCAAAGCAGGCGGTCTTGAGCCACGAGCACGAGCATGTGTCCCGCAACAGGAACAAAGCGGAAGCTGACGGCCGCGAGGTGACGCACAGCTCGGTCTCGCTTCACTACGCCACCTGCCCCACCTGCGGCAAGCGCTATGTGGCAGGCGGACTGACCAGAACAACGACCGAAGGCGTCTCCGACAAGGCGAAGGATTTGCAGAAAAACATGTTCAATATACTTGATAAAATGATATAGTGCGATAAATCAATAGCTATAGAAAGGGTCTGTTTATGAAAAGTAAGCTTCTATTCGCCTTACAACTGGCAAACGTCGTGTTGATCGTCTTCATGCTTGGGGTTTCTATCGCAGAGCTGGTCAGTCATATACTCGACGGCAAAAAACACACCTATATCAAACTGTGAATCGGTTATAACTCAGTAAGCCCGCCGTTTTCGGCGGGCTTACTTGCTTGTTTTTAATTCGGTAAGATTTATTTGAGTCCGAATTTGTTTTTCGCCATGGTGAGGCCGACCTCAATAGCCTCCACCATGCTTTCCTCGTTGGCTCGTCCCTCGCCTGCCTTGCCGAAAGCCGTTCCGTGGTCGACCGATGCGCGTATTATCGGCAGGCCGATCGTGCAGTTCACGCCGCTCATGGATTCATACCGGTTTGTCTCAAGGTTGAGCTTAAAACCCGCGAGCTTGAGCGGAATATGCCCCTGGTCGTGATACATTGCGACGACCACGTCGTACTGGCCGGCCTGACATTTGACGAACACCGTATCGGGCGGAACGGGACCGTCCGCGTTTATGCCAAGCGCCTTCGCTTCTTCTATTGCGGGGATTATCTCGCGCTCCTCCTCCCAACCGAAGAGTCCGTTTTCGGAGCTGTGGGCGTTTAAACCCGCGACGCCTATTTTCGGATTTTGGTATCCCATCAGCATTAGTCCTTCTTTGGCAAGTTTAATGACCGCGAGTACGCGGCCTTTTTTAATTTTGTCGCAGGCGTCGCGCATGGAGCAGTGGGTCGTCACATGCACGACCTTTAAAGCTCCGCCTGTTAGCAGCATCGTGTAGTCCTTTGTATTTGTATAGTCGGCGAATATCTCTGTGTGGCCGCTGTAGTGATGCCCCGCCAAGTTTATCGCCTCCTTGTTGACAGGTCCCGTTATCACCGCGTCCAGTTTTTTTTCCATGGCGAGCCGGATGCCTTTCACGACATATTGGAACGAGGCCTCTCCACAGAGCTTTTGCACTTTTTTATAAACAAAGCTGCCGGGAGACAAAAAGCCCATGTCTAGAAGATCGACTGCGCCGTACTCCCCTTTTGCCTGAGTGACGTCGCTTATTTTTTTTATTTCAAGGCCTGTGCGCGAAAACTCGTTTGCCTCGCGCAGGGCTTCATAATCGCCAATGACCACCGGCACGCAGCTTTCATAGATCTTTTTGTGCTTTAGGGCTTTCATTGTAATCTCTGCGCCTATACCGGCGGGGTCTCCTATGGTGATACCGATTCTTGGCTTCATAATTTTCCTCCTGAGCATTTTATGAACCACACGCTACTAATGTAATACTTTTAGCTTAAATATGCAATATAAAAAACTGATAAAACATATCAAAAGAAACTAAAGGCGCTTTATTGTGACACCCACAGCTCATCCAAAACATAATATGTAGTATTCCGCAAAGGAGCGCGACGCCTATGGATGCTGTAAAAAAAGAAAAAATAATCGCCGTAATCGGCGGAGACCAGCGGCAAACGCATCTCGCCAACATACTGGCGGAAAAGAACGGCGGATGCGAGGTCTATGGGATGTTTTTGGATAAACCCTCCGGAAACGTGAAGCTTTCGTCCTTAATAAATGTCACTAACGATCTTGGAGGTATTTTACCGGGCTGTGGCGTGGTGATATTCCCTCTGCCGCTGTTTCAGTCAGACGGCGTCGTGAACACATCTTTCAGCGACGAGCACCCTTCGTTTGAAGAGTGTCTGGGCCACATTGACCCATCCGCCGCCGTTACGGCCGGAATGGTCCCGAAATCAGCGCATGACCTCGCGCTTAAACGCGGGGTTGAGATATTCGACTATTATCTCCGTGAGGAATTTGCCGTCATGAATGCCGTGCCCACGGCGGAGGGCGCGGTGGGGATAGCCATAGCCGAGATGCGCGTGACGCTGTTTAAGAGCACATGTCTGGTTTTGGGTTACGGGCGAATAGCAAAGGCGCTGGTCAGACTGCTGCATTCCTTTGGCGCGAAAGTACGTGTGGCGGCAAGAAAGCGCAGCGACCTTGCGTGGGCGCGGGTCTTCGGATGTGAAGCCGTAGCTATGTGCGACCTGGAAGACTGCCTCGGCGACGTCGAATGCGTGTTTAATACAGTGCCTGCAATGATCCTAAGCGAGGAAAAGCTTTCGCGCTTGCCCCGGCGCTGCCTTGTAATCGACCTTGCGTCAGAACCCGGAGGCGTGGATTTTTCAGCGGCAAATTCTCTGGGGCTTAAGGCTGTGCGCGCGCTTTCCCTGCCCGGCAAGACCGCGCCGTACACTGCGGGCGAGATCATACTCGCGACCGTTACAAATATTTTGACCGAAAGGGGCGTCTTGTGTGGTCAGGACATATGACCCGGACAACTTAAGGATAGGCTTTGCTCTTACGGGCTCTTTCTGCGTATATGAGAAAATAAAGCCCGTTGTAAAAGACCTTGTGGCCGCGGGCCACTTTGTTACGCCAATTTTCTCGGAATTCGCCTACGCTACCGACACACGCTTTGGAGACGCATTGGAACATGTAGGCGACCTTGAGCGCATTACCGGAAACACGGCCGTGCATACGATAACCGGAGCCGAACCCGCAGGCCCGCAAAAACTGTTCGACATTGTAGTCGTAGCGCCCTGCACGGGCAATACGCTGGCGAAGCTGAGCCTTGGAATTACAGACACCTGCGTTACTATGGCGGCAAAGGCGCATTTGCGCAACGAAAGACCACTTTTAATAGGCGTATCCAGCAACGATATACTTTCAAATTCCGCAAAAAATATAGGTGCGCTGTTAAACGCAAGACACGTTTATTTCGTGCCCATGAGTCAGGATAACCCTGACGGCAAGCCCAGAAGCGTTGTTGCGGACTTTACGCTGATACCAAAGGCGATTAAAGATGCTTTGGACGGCAAACAGCTGCAGCCGATTTTTAAATAATACTATTCCGCATTAAAAATGCGTGGATTTAGTATAACGGCGATTGACGCAAACGCGCCGTTGACTTATAATGGGAACCAAAGAGATACAAAAAACGTTGGAGGGCTATATGGCAGGGAACGAAAAAATGATCCGGGACAACCGGAAATATCTTGAGCTGCTTTCAAGCCGGTACCCCACGACGCAGAGCGTGTGCACGGAGATCATAAACCTGCGCGCCATCCTCAACCTTCCCAAAGGCACGGAGCACTTCATGAGCGACCTGCACGGCGAGTACGAAGCGTTCAATCATATACTGAATAACTGCTCCGGCGTCGTTCGCGAAAAGGCGGAGCTGATTTTCAAGGACAGCATGTCGAGCGAAGATATTGGCGAGCTGTGTACGCTGGTATATTACCCGGAGCTTAAAATCGCGTCTGTAAAAGAGTCGGGCCGCGATATGGACACATGGTACGAGACTGCGCTTTTGCTGATGATCGAGCTCTGCAAGACGGTGGCCGTCAAGTACACCCGCTCTAAGGTGCGCAAGGCTCTGCCTAAGGACTTCGCGTATATCATCGACGAGCTGCTGCATGCAGACTACGGCGAGGAAAACCAGTCGGTCTATTACAACAAGATAATGGAGAGCATACTTGCGCTTAAAAACGCGGACGAGTTCATCGTGGCTTTGGCGTCGCTGATAAAACGTCTGGCGGTGGACCACTTACATATCGTCGGGGATATCTTCGACCGCGGTCCACGGCCCGATCTGATTATGGACATGCTAAAGGAGCACCACAGCGTGGACGTCCAGTGGGGCAACCACGACATGCTGTGGATGGGCGCCGTATCGGGCTGCGAAGCCTGTATTGCGACCGTGATGATGAACTCGGCAGCCTTTGGGAACTTAAATGTGCTGGAGCGGGGCTATTCCGTCAACCTGCGCGAACTGGCGTTTTTTGCGGACAAAACCTACAAAGACAGTCCGGCCTTCTCCCCCCGTCTGCTGGAGGACAACCATATGGACGAGCAGGACAGGTCGATCGCGGGCAAAATTTACAAGGCGCTGGCAGTCATTATGTTCAAGCTCGAAGGACAGCTTATACGCCGCCACCCGGAATACGGCATGGCCGACCGGATGCTTTTGGATAAGATTGACCTCGCGGAGGGGACGGTGCTTTGTGGCGGAATAAAATATACAATGACAGACAGCTTTTTGCCCACGCTCGACCCCGCCGACCCATATCGCCTCTCCCCTGACGAGAAAAACGTCATGCGCGGGCTAAAGGAATACTTTACCGGAGGGCGCAAGCTGAATTCGCACATGCGCTTTTTGTACTCAAACGGAGGCATGTACAGGGTGTTTAATCACAACCTGATGTTCCACGGCTGCATTCCCATGGACGCCGCCGGGAATTTTACGGCGGTAAGGCTCGCGGGGCGCACGGCTTCGGGCAAAGGGCTGTTGGACCTTGCCGACGAGCTTGCGCGCGACGCATACTTTAGCAAAGGCGCGGAGAAAGAAGAGGCGCTCGACGCCATGTGGTATCTGTGGTGCGGCAAAAACTCGCCGCTTTTCGGCCGCAGCGCGATGACGACCTTTGAGCGGCTGTTTATCGGGGACAGCTCCACCTGGACAGAGCACAAAAACCCATACTACGACCATGTAAACGTAAAGGAGACCTGTCTGCGTATTTTGCGGGAGTTCGGCCTTACAAGCCAAATTTCTCATATAATAAACGGCCATGTGCCGGTGCGGGCAAAGGCCGGCGAAAGCCCCGTGAAAGGCGGCGGCAGGCTTATCGTCATAGACGGCGGCTTCTGCCGCGCATACCATCCGCGCACGGGGATCGCCGGGTATACGCTCATACATAACAGCCACGGTCTGAGGCTTTCCGCACACATGCCGTTCGAGAGCGTGGAAAAAGCTGTGGATGAGAATATAGACATACATTCAGTGACCGACGACTTTGAAAAGCTTGGCCAGCGGCTGCTGGTGCTCGACACCGATATCGGCCAGGGCATAAGCGACGACATATTCGACCTGTCGCTGCTGCTGGAGGGCTACCGTTACGGGTGGATAGCGGAGAAGCGTTAACTTTGACATAGTGTATTTGAACGCGGAGGTACGGGTATGGTCATGTTTAATGTCGTTCTCTTTGACGGATTTGAAACGCTGGACGCCTTTGGTCCTGTTGAGTTTATTGGAAAGCTGCCAAAATACTATCGGCTTGGATTCTTTTCACATGCTGGCGGCGCGGTTTTAAGCAGCCATAACGTCAGCGTCAACGCCCTGCCTTTTTCGCAAATGAACTTAAGCGGGGTGCTACTTATCCCGGGCGGGGCGGGTACGCGAAAGCTTGTTGAAAATACAGATTTTATCAACGCTATAAAATCAGCTTCTCAACAGGCTCAATATGTGTTGACTGTTTGCACGGGTTCGGCTCTGTTGGCCAGGACCGGACTGCTTGACGGTAAAAAGGCCACAAGTAACAAGCTTGCTTTTGATTGGGTTCGCGGCAACGGGAATAATATAAATTGGATTAAAAAAGCGCGTTGGGTTCAGGACGGGAAATATTATACCTCGTCGGGCGTGTCTGCCGGAATGGATATGATATTGGGGTTTATCCGTGATATACATGGCGAGCAAACTGCGCGTGAGCTGTGCAACCGCGTTGAATATATATGGAACGATGATAATACCCAAGACCCGTTTGTCACTACATAGTATAACTGAAGAATCAAAGGAAAACGACAAATGAAGGAGTGTTATTGATGAACATAATAACCGTGACAAAAGAAAATCTGGAACAGGAGCATATCTGCTGCGCTATTTCAAGCAACAAGGACTGTCAGGTCGCCGCCAAAAAGGCGTGGCTCGCGGAGCGTTTTGCGGACGGGCTGGTTTTCAAAAAAGGCGACGTCCGCGGCAAATGTTTTATTGAGTACATACCAGCCGAAAAAGCCTGGGCGCCCGTTAAGGCGGATGGGTACATGTATGTCGACTGTTTCTGGGTGTCGGGCAAATTCAAAGGCCAGGGATACTCGAATCTGCTTTTAAATGAATGTATAAAAGACAGCAAGGAGAGCGGAAAGCATGGCTTGGTCATTTTGTCGTCAAAGAAAAAAATGCCATTCCTGGCAGACCCGCAGTATCTAAAATACAAGGGGTTTGTGGCGGCTGATTCGGCGGAACCGTTTTTTGAGCTTATGTACCTGCCATTTGACGAATCCGCGAAGAAGCCCCGCTTTGCGGATACAGTAAAGACGCCGAAAATTGACAAGCCGGGATATGTTTTATATTACTCTCATCAGTGTCCTTTCACCGCCAAGTATGTTCCGGTAATTGAAGAAGCCGCTAAATCAAAAGGTATAACGTTTAGCGCGCACCGTTTTGAAAGGGCGGAACAGGCACAAAACGCCCTTTCGCCCTTTACCGCTTACAGCCTGTTTTATAACGGCGCGTTCGTGACCAATGAGATTTTGTCCGAAAATAAGTTTTTGAAAATCATAGCTGAAATGAACATGACAGCTGAGTGACTTAAATGAAACAGATTATCTGCATATTACTTGCTGCCGCGCTGTTTGGGGCTTTTGCGGCGTGCGCCAATACCGGGCCGGTTGCGCCTGAAAGCACGGCCTCAGGCCAAAGCGGCGCGCCCTCCCCCGCGCCGCCGTCTTCAAGATCTTCCGCGCTAACGAACCACAACAGGTTCCAATATCTGAAAGTGAGCACTTCACCGACATAATGCCGCCGCCTGAACCGCCAGCAAAGATTGAGTATGCGCATTTGTACACGTTCAATATTATCCTGAACGCAGACGAAGAGCTCCCGTATACTATCACGGAAGAAGTATTTCAATCGCAAACAGATGAAACTTGGGACACAGAGGTCTCAGTATAATCAAAACGCCGTGTATCCTATCAACTCATTTTATTGCCTGAATCTTGATTTAAACAACGGCTCAAGCGTTGATATCGCGGGTAAATACAATATTGATAAAGAATTTCTATTAATGCTCGTGCAGGAAAAAAACTTCAAGCCCAGCCTGTTTAGGTTGGAAGTTTACGATTCTTCAATAGAGGAGCGGCTGGAAGAAGACATTACTTCAGGTTTACTTGATGATATTGAAAACGAAAATTTTTATTTTACATCTGATAAATTGGGCGTCAGTTTTAATTTGCCTCATGCTTATGGCTCGCATATTCAGTTTGAGATACCATACGATGAAATTGCCGGATGGGTGGTACAGACCGGGCAAACCGGGCCTTCCTTGAAGCCGACGTATGAACCTTCGGAGCTTTTGGGCTGGCAAGCCGACCCTTCCACCGTAGATTCTTATTGGACTGTATGGGAAAGCCTTGAATATCGCTTGTTTGGGGATATTGAGGATTATGTTAATGTTGAACGCGAATTTATATATATAAACTCGGACGTTCAATCCCGCGGGATGTGCCTCAGATAACAGTGACATACCGGCTGCCGCAAATTTGTGTCACTCAGGAGAACTCCCTTAATGCAGAGTCTTTACATGTCGTATCCGGATAAATAGCAACCCAAGGGCGCGACCTCGGTTTGCTTAATCGTTATAGCTTTGGCATAGTTATAAATCGTCATTCATCAAACAAATCCGAATGCGTACCCGTACGGGTTAGAAACAGACAGAGAATATCTTTGTTTATTTTGTACATTAACAGCCAATCCGGAGTTATGTGGCATTCACGAAATTCTTTCAGACTGCCTTTCAATTGATGGTCTTCATACTTATCCGGCAGCGGGATTCCATCAGCGAGCAAAGCGATTACTTCGGCCAATAAGCGAGCGTCATATCCGCGTTTGATTATTCTTTTGTAATCTTTTTTAAATCGCGCTGTCCTCTCGATTTTATACTTCATCGTCCTCGTCCTCGCTGTTCAGGTCATCAAAAAGCGATGATACGCTGTCAAAACCTTTACGAAGATGTGGGTTTTTCTCCATTTCACTCACTTCTTTAAACGCCGCCAATGTCTCGGCGTTATAACGGGGAAGTTCCATTGGAAAAGGCAGTCCATTTTGCATCAGCGATTTTTTGAAGAATATATTTACCGCATCCGAAACGGTTATTCCGAATGCTGAATATAACGCTTCAATCGCCGATTTTGTCTCACTGTCTGTGCGAATATTTATTACAGATGTTTTGGGCATAATTAACAACCCCTTTCTTTTGCACAAATATTATAACACAATTAACATACAAATACAACACAAAAAGCGAGGCGCAGCTGCCCCGCTTTTTATTTATACAGATTATTACGCCTTCCCCGCGCTGCCGAGGACGTTTTGAATTTTGTGGGCCACCATTTCCTTTACTGCGGCTCTGGCCGGGGTGAGGTACTGGCGCGGGTCAAAGTCCGCGGGGTGTTCCCACATGTGCTTTCTTATAGCGGCTGTCATGGCCATGCGGATGTCGGAGTCTATGTTGATCTTGCACACGGCCGCCTTCGCCGCCTGCCTGAGCATGTCCTCGGGTATGCCGATGGCGTCCTGCATTTTTCCGCCAAAGGAGTTTATCTCCTGCAAAAAAAGCTGCGGAACAGACGACGCGCCGTGCAGTACTATGGGGAAATTCGGCAGCAGCCTGCCGACCTCCTCCAAAATGTCGAACCTGAGCTGCGGCTTTTGGCCGGGCTTGAATTTATAGGCCCCGTGGCTGGTACCGATTGCAATGGCGAGCGAGTCGACGCCTGTTTTTGTGACGAATTCCTCTACCTCGGCGGGCTGGGTGTAGGAGGCGTCCTCGGCCTTTACGTTGACGTCGTCCTCTACTCCCGCAAGCTGGCCCAGCTCGGCTTCCACGACAACGCCGCGCTCGTGGGCGTATTCCACAACCTTGCGCGTGAGCTCTATATTTTCGGCGAACGAATGATGCGACGCGTCTATCATAACAGAGGTAAATCCGCCGTCTATACAGGCCTTGCAGATTTCAAAATCCGCGCCGTGGTCCAGATGCAGCGCAACGGGAACGTCGGTCTCCATAACCGCCGCTTCTACGAGCTTCATTAAGTAATTGTGCTTCGCGAACTTGCGCGCCCCGGCAGACACCTGCAGGATAACAGGCGATTTTAACTCCTGCGCGGCCTCGGTGATTCCCTGAACGATCTCCATGTTGTTTACGTTAAAAGCGCCGATCGCGTAACCTCCGGCATAGGCGTCTTTGAACATATCTTTTGTTGTAACCAATGGCATAATTAAACCCTCCGCAATTTTAAGTTTTTTGTCGGTTTAATTATAACGTTTAACGCCGTAAAATGCAAGCGCTACGCCCTGCCCATTAACAGCGCCATGACGGCCTTCTGCGCGTGCAGGCGGTTTTCGGCTTCATCGAATATCTCTTTCGCGTGGGCCTCGAACACATCGTAAGAAATTTCTTCGCCCTTGTGCGCCGGCAGGCAGTGCTGCACTATGGCTTTTGGCGCGGCCAGGCTCATCATCTCGGCGTCCACGGTGTAGCCCTTAAACGCCTCCATGCGCTTCTTAGCCTCGGCCTCCTGTCCCATGCTGGCCCAGACGTCGGTCACTATCACGTCCGCGCCCTTTGCGGCCTCCTGAGGGATCCTCACGAGCTTAAAGCTGTCTGCGTATTCCTTAGTGAAATCCAGAATCTCCGGCGCGGGGTCAAAGCCTTCGGGAGACGCCACAGTGACGCTCATGCCGCATTTTAGCGCGCCGACTATCATAGAGTTGCACACGTTGTTGCCGTCGCCGATAAACGCGAGCTTAACGCCCTCAAGTGCGCTGAGATGCTCTCTTATCGTCATGAGGTCGGCCAGTATCTGGCAGGGGTGCGCAAAGTCAGTCAATCCGTTTATGACCGGGATTGTCCCCCACTTCGCAAGGTCCTCGACCTCCTTTTGCGCAAACGTGCGTATCATTATGCCGTGTACATAGCGTGAAAGCACGCGCGCCGTGTCCTCCACGGGCTCTCCCCTGCCTATTTGCAAATCGTTAGCCGTCAAGAACAGCGCCTGCCCGCCAAGCTGATAAATACCCGTCTCGAACGAAACGCGGGTGCGGGTGGAGGCCTTCTGAAATATCATCGCCAGGGTCTTGCCAATAAGCGGCTTTTGTTCCCTGCCATGCTTGAGGTCGTATTTCATCTGGTCGGCGAGGTTCAAAATGTCGATTATGTCTTGCTTGGAGCAATCCAACAGCTTTAGCAGGTCTTTTTTCATTTTTTAAAACTCCTTTAACGTTTTTTCGAATATGGAAAGCCCTTTGTCTATTTCCTCCGCCGTTATGGTAAGCGGCGGCAAAAGCCTCACGGCGTCGCTGCCCGCGGTGAGCGCCACAAGCCCCGCTTCAAGCAGCTTAAGGTTGACTTCCTTTGGGTTCGCCTCCGCGATCTTCACGCCTATCATAAGTCCACGCCCGCGAGTACCGGCGACGATTTTTAAGTTCATTGCTTCTATTTTATTCCTGATATAATCGCCTTTTTCCGCGACCTGCGGCAAGACGGGCTCCAAAATCTCCAGCGTGGCCAGCGCCGCCGCCGCACAGAGCGGAGTACCGCCGAAGGTGGTGGCGTGGTCTCCGGGTCCAAGCACGTCTTTGAGCTTATCCCCGGCCATAAAGCCCCCGAACGGCAGGCCGCCCGCTATCCCCTTGGCGAATGAAACGGCGTCAGGCTTGATATCCAGTCCTTGGAACCCGAACCAGGTCCCTGTGCGGCCGACGCCGGTCTGCACTTCGTCGCAGAGCAGCAACCAGTCACGCTCGGCGCATATCTGCGCCGCTTTCAGTACATATTCCTTGTCCAGCGGAAGCACTCCGCCCTCGCCCTGGATAGGCTCCATCAGCAAACCGCAGACGTCGCCTCCCGCCGCGTTAAGAGCGTCAATATCCCCCGGCGCGACATGCCTGAAGCCGGGCGTGAACGGGTCAAAGTTCTTATGGAAAACCTCCTGCCCCGTGGCCGCGAGAGTCGTCACCGTGCGCCCGTGGAACGAACCAGTCAGAGTAAGTATCGTCGAGCGCCCTTCGCCGTACTTGTCGCGGCTGTATTTGCGTGCAAGCTTTATCAGCCCTTCGTTGGACTCAGCGCCGGAGTTCGCGAAGAAAACGCCGCTCATCCCAGAAAGCTTACAGAGCTTTTCAGCCAGCTTTGCCCCCGGCTCGGTGTAGTAAAGGTTGGAGACATGCGCGAGAATTCCGGCTTGCGCCGTGACCGCCTCTACCCATTTTGGGTGCGCGTAGCCCACGGAGTTGACGCCTATCCCCGCGGAAAAGTCGATGTATTCGCGGCCGTCCGAGTCCCAAAGCATTGCGCCGGACCCTTTGACAAAACAGACTGGATACCGCCCGTAGGTGGTCAAAATATGAGTATCGTGATACTCCTTAAATTCTGCAAATGACATGTCTTTCCTCCTTTATGTACAGTTGACAATTTACAGTTTACAGTGGACAGTTTAGGAATCCGCAAGCGTACAATTACAATTCTATCGCGAAGCGATACCATAACTGTCAACTATCAACTGTCAACTGTTAATTGCGTTACAGTATCATCGTCCCGACGCCCTCGTCGGAGAGCAGTTCTATAAGGATAGAATGCGGGATGCGCCCGTCAAGTATGTGCGCGCGGGAGACTCCCTGACGCACGGCCTCGACACAGCAATCTATCTTTGGTATCATACCGCCGCTTATCACGCCGTCCTTTATCAGCTTTGGAATATCAGCCAGAGCCGCCACTGGAATAAGCGTGGCCTCGTCGTTTTTGTCGCGCATGAGTCCGCGCACGTCCGTGAGCAGGATGAGCTTTTCGGCCTTTACCGCCGAAGCCAGCATTGCGGCGGCGGTGTCGGCGTTTATATTGTAGACCACGCCGTCTTTTTCGCCGCAGGCAACTGTGGAGACGACGGGGATATACCCGCCGGAAAGCGCGTGATCCACCGGCTCGGGGTTTATAGACGTAATCTCCCCTACAAGGCCGAGGTCTCTGCCAGCGAGCTTTTTGGCCTCAAACAATCTTCCGTCAAGGCCGGAAAGGCCCAGGGCTCTGCCCCCCTGTTCGCCGATAAGCTGCACGAGCTGCTTGCCGACTCTCCCGCAGAGCACCATCTGGACTATTTCCATGGTTTCGGCGTCAGTGTAGCGCAGGCCGTCCACGAAGACCGGCTTTTTGCCCGTTTTGTTAAGCATATCGTTTATTTCGGGACCGCCGCCATGCACGACGATAACTCGTATCCCCACCAGCGACAGCAGCACGATATCGCTTATTACAGCTCTGCAAAGCTCTTCGCTCTGCATGGCGTTGCCGCCGTATTTTATCACCAGAGTTTTGCCGTAATAGCGCTGTATGTAGGGCAGGGCCTCCGAAAGCGTCTTTGCTTTGTCTATTATTGTATCTAGCATCTATTATTTCTCCCTGCAGGCATTCTCTTGTTGCGGACGACCGGGGACGGTCGTCCTTACGTTCTATAATCCCCGTTGATTTTTACATAGTCGTAGGTAAGGTCGCAGCCGTAGGCCTCGGCCCAGGCGTCGCCAGCGTTAAGCTCAGCCTCTATGACGACTTCTTTCTCACTGAGAATCCTCTTGGCGGCATCCTCGTCAAAAGCAACGCCCGCGCCGTTCTCGCAGCAGATTACGCGGCCCGCTGGGGAAGAAAACGCGATACTCACCTTTTGCGGGTCGAATATCTCTCCGGAGTAGCCCATGGCGCACAGCACTCGGCCCCAGTTGGCGTCCGAGCCGAACATCGCGGCCTTTGTAAGTGACGACGAAATCACCGACTTCGCAAGGTTGACGGCCACGGTTTCGCTGTTGGCTGAGCCTACCCGGCAGGTGAGCAGCTTAGTCGCCCCCTCGCCGTCGCGGGCTATATCCTTCGCAAGCTTGAGATTCACGGCGTCGAGCGCTTCGCAGAAAATTTCGTAGTCACCGTTCTTTTCGTCTATAAGCGGATTTTCCGCCGCGCCGGACGCCAGTATCGCGTTCATGTCGTTGGTGGAGGTGTCGCCGTCCACGCTGACGCGATTGTAGGTGCGACGGGCGGATTCTCTGAGAGCCTCTTGCAGAAGTCCCGGCGCGATGGCGCAGTCCGTTGTCAAAAACGAGAGCATGGTCGCCATATTAGGGTGGATCATTCCGCTGCCCTTGGCGATACCGCCAAGGGTCACAGTCTTGCAGGAAAGTGTGAACCTGACAGCGGCGGCTTTTGGGAAGGTGTCGGTGGTCATTATAGCCTCCGCGGCGTCGTCGCTTCCATTTTGTGCGGCCGAAAGGCTTTTTACCAGCTCAGGCATGGCGTCGACCATTACGCCAAAAGGAAGCGGCTGACCTATCACGCCGGTGGAGTTGACGATTATATCCCCAAACGGTATACCGGCAGCCTTGGCGGCGGCCTCAACTGTTGCGAGAGCGGCCTCTTCCCCGCCGGGCGCACAGGCGTTGGCGTTGCCGGAGTTCGCCAAAATAGCCCTTGCCTTGCCGTCCTTCAGGTTGTGCATCGTCAGCCATATAGGTGCGGCCTTTACCTTGTTTGTTGTGTAAACTGCAGCGGCGGAGCAGTCCCTGTCCGCTAATATAAGCGCCATGTCGCGCTTGGTGCGGTTCTTTTTAATACCGGCGCAAACCCCCCCGGCTGAAAATCCCGGAGCGGCCGTGACCCCGCCGTCTATGAATGTAATGTTACTTGGCATATTTTTCTCCTTTGCATGTCAATTGTCCACTGCCGATACTCCATTTGCCTGTGGCGATATCCATGCACTGCACCGCCGCGCCGGAAGCGCCCTTACCCAGGTTATCCAGCCTCGCAGCCAGCAGTACCTGTTCGTCGTGTCCGAACACGAAAAGCTCCATGTCGTCGGTCCCGTTTTGCGCGGTGGGGTCCAAAAAGCCTTTCTCGGTGCTTGCCGCTAAATCATAAGTACTTACGCATATGCGGCCCTTTGTTCTGTAGTGGTCGTTTAAAATCTCCCACACGGCTTTAGCCCCGCCATGTATATTGAGCTGACCGGGCCATAGCGGCACGGTTACGAGCATTCCCTGCGCCATGTCGCCCACTACCGGCATAAAGATAGGCGCGTAAGTGAGGCCGCAAACCGCTTTCATCTCGGGCAGGTGCTTGTGGGAGAGTCCCAGCGCGTAGGGTCTGGGCGCGTGCAGCGCGTCGTTTGGCGTTCTGCCGGTTTCGTAAGTTTCTATCAGGCTCTTGCCACCGCCGGAATATCCGGTGAGCGACGTGCAGGAAAGCTTCGCGTCGCGCGGCAGTATCCCCTTTGATATCAGCGGGTAAATAAGCGAGATAAACCCGCCCGCGTGGCATCCCGGCACTGCAATGCGCCTGGATGTTCTTATCGCGTCAAAGTGTTCAGTAGAAAGCTCCGGCAGGCCGTAGTCCCAATCCGGGTTGGTGCGATGCGCGGTAGATGCGTCTATCAACAATTTATCAGCAGGGGCTAACTCAGCCGCTTTTCGCGCTTCTTCGTCCGGCAGGCACAGGAAGATTACGTTGGCCTCGTCCATTAACCTCTTACGCTCGGCTTCGTCTTTCCTCAGCGCCGGGTCTATTTGCAGCAGGGCAATATCTTCCCTGGCCCTTAGCCTTTGTTCCAGTTGCAGACCGGTCGTACCCGCCTGCCCGTCTATAAAAACTTTCATACGTGATATTCTCCTAGATTCTCTCATTGTAAAACGCCCTGAGCTTTTCTATATGCTCCGCCACCGCTTCCGGGGCTGGTCCTCCCGTGACCTTTCTTGCGCTCACGCAGTTTTCAAGCTTTAACGCCTCGTATACGTCTGTTTCAAACAGCCCGCAGGCCGCCTTAAATTCGTCCAGACTGAGTGTTTCAAGCGTCGCTCCCTTTAAGATACACAGCCTGACCAGCTTGCCGACTATCCCGTACGCTTCGCGGAAAGCAAGCCCTTTTTTGACAAGATAGTCCGCGCAGTCCGTGGCGTTTAAAAAGCCTTTTGCCGCAGCGGCGCGCATGTTGTCGGGCTTGAAAGTGATGCTTGCTATCATGGGCGCGTATACTTTCAAGCAGAGCTTGACTGTGTCGCACGCGTCGAACACGGGTTCTTTGTCCTCCTGCATATCCTTGTTGTAGGCGAGCGGTAGGGCTTTCATAACAGTCAACAACGAGATCAGGGCGCCGTACACGCGGCCTGTCTTTCCGCGGGCTAGCTCCGCGACATCGGGGTTCTTTTTCTGCGGCATGATCGACGATCCCGTGGCGAATTTGTCGTCAAGCTCCGCAAAACCGAACTCCCATGAGCACCACGCGATAATCTCCTCAGAAAGTCTTGAAAGATGCATCATCATAATAGAAAGCGCCGCCAAAAGCTCAATGCAGTAGTCGCGGTCGCTCACCGCGTCCAAGCTGTTTGGGCATGGCCCCTTGAAGCCCAGAGCCTTGGCCGTCATTTCGCGGTCTATCGTGTAGGTGGTAGTGGCCAGAGCCCCCGCCCCTAACGGGCAAAAGTCCATGCGTTCACGGCAGTCCTCCAGACGGGTGACGTCACGAGAGAGCATCTCGGCGTAAGCCATGAGGTAATGACCCATCGTGACGGGCTGCGCGCGCTGCATGTGCGTGTAACCGGGCATGACCGTGTTGAGGTTTTCCTCGGCCTTTTCTGTCAGCGCCTTTTGCAGGGTCAGCGCCAAATGTAAGAGCTTGTCTATTTCACTCTTTACATAAAGGCGCATGTCCACGGCCACCTGATCGTTTCTCGAGCGCGCCGTGTGCAGCCTTTTACCCGGCTCGCCTACGCGATTTGTCAGCATAGATTCGATATTCATGTGGATATCCTCGGCGTCGGCCGAAAACTCCACCGCTCCCGCCTCGATATCGTCGAGTATTTCACTTAGGCCCGTAAGAATGGAGTCGCGGTCGTCCTGCGAGATTATACCTTTTGCGGCCAGCATTTCGGCATGTGCGCGGCTGCCCTGAATATCCTGCCTGTAAAGCCGCGCGTCAAAGCTTATTGACGCATTGAGTTCGTTTACCAGAACGTCGGTCTCGCCGTCGGTCCTACCCGCCCAAAGCTTAGCCAATTATTTCACATCCCAATCTTTACTTCTCGCTTCTGCCCAATAGTGCCGCGACCTTGATCGGCAGGCCGAACAGGTTTATAAAACCCTCGGCGTCCTTCTGGTTGTAGTCGCTTTCGCCGAACGATGCCAAATCCTCGCTATACAGCGTGTGCGGAGAGGTCAGCCCAGCCAGTATGATATTCCCCTTATAGAGCTTTAGTTTTACTTCGCCGGTAACATATTTTTGCGTTTCGGTCACAAAGGCTGAGAGGGCTTTTCTCAATGGAGTAAACCACTGGCCGTTGTAGACGAGTTCGGAAAATCTAACGGCGAGTTGCTCTTTCTGATGCGCGGTGTCGCGGTCCAGCGTCATGGTCTCAAGCGCGGCGTGTGCGCGGTAAAGGATCGTTCCGCCGGGGGTCTCGTAAACCCCGCGCGATTTCATTCCCACCAAGCGGTTCTCCAGAAGGTCTATCACGCCGACGCCATTCTCTCCGCCCAGCTTGTTAAGCGCTTCTATAAGCTCGACGCCGTTCATTTTTTGCCCGTTAAGAGAAACCGGTATTCCCTTCTCGAAGCCAAGTGTCAGGTATGTGGGCTTATCCGGGGCTTTCTCGGGCGTCACGCCAAGCTCAAGTATTTTGTCGTAGAGCGGCTCGCCCGCAGGGTCTTCCAGATCGAGCCCTTCGTGGGAGAGATGCCATAGGTTTTTGTCCTTGGAGTAGTTGGTCTCACGGGTTATCGGCAGTGGGATACCCCGGGCCTCGGCGTATGCGATCTCGTCCTCGCGGGACAAAAGATCCCACTCACGCCACGGAGCTATAATCGTCATCTCAGGCGCCAGAGCTTTGATAGTGAGTTCAAAACGCACCTGGTCGTTGCCCTTGCCGGTGCAGCCGTGGGCGATAGCGTCAGCGCCCTCCCTGAGCGCGATTTCGACTATGCGCTTGGCAATAACGGGTCTCGCGAAAGAGGTCCCAAGCAAATACTGCCCCTCATAGACAGCACCCGCCTGCATGGTCGGGAATATATATTCATTCACGAATTCGTCCCGCAGGTCCTCGATAAAGCAATCCACAGCCCCGGTATTTTTCGCTTTTTCCACAAGGCCAGAAAGCTCCTCGCCCTGCCCAACATCGGCCGCCACGGCGATGACTTCGCAGCCGTAGTTTTCTTTGAGCCACGGGATTATCACCGAGGTGTCAAGCCCTCCGGAATATGCAAGGACCGCTTTTTTGATCTGCTTCATATGTAATGCCCCCTAAAAAGATTTCAATCTGTGATACAGCATACCACAGATTGAATATTTATGCAATAGTCTGGATAATTATTTTATTATTATTTCTCCGGTTTCATGATTGCGTACAATTCCATATCGATTATTTCACCGTTTTTTATGGCGTTTTGCCTGAGCGTGCCTTCATGTGTGAATCCGGCTTTTTCGAGCACACGGCAAGAAGCTTTGTTGTGGGAGTACGGGTCGGCGAATATCCTAACGATGTCCGAGTTTTCAAAAACAAACGCGCACATCTGGCGCACGGCCTCGGACATGACGCCGCGCCCCCAGTATGCTTCACCGATATAATAGCCCAGCTCGGCGGTAAGCCGGTGAACATTATCCTTTCGAAAGACGCCTATATTGCCTATCAGCGTACCGTCAACGCAGACGCCGCGAACGAACTGGCTGCCTTCTTGTGCAGCCAACACCGCGCCAATATATTCCGCGCCGTCTTTTTCTGTGTATGGGAACGGCAAGCCGTCGCGCAGGTTGTCCTGCACCTTTTTGTTGTCAAGCGCCGCCGCAAGGGCCGCCGCGTCGCCGGATACAAGCTCGCGCAAGGTAACGGTCATTTTGAACTCCCCTTTTATAAAGTCTGGTCAACTCTCTATAATTATAGCAAAATATCTGGTCATACTCAACAAAATATGTTATTATAACCGTATACCGTACAAGTCCGCTTTCATAAATATTACTTTGGAAGTCAACAACTGTTGTGTGCAGGAGTAATATTCTGTGGGAGTGAGGGGTGAGATTGTGCGTGTACGCAGGCAATACTTCGTTTTGCGTTTAACGCCTGTTACGGCTTTGCTGTCGGCGCTTTCGGTATTGGTCCTGCTGCTTGCTACGGGTTCCTTTGCGCGTACTGCCGGAACCCAGGCCGCACTTAAAAAGCGCCCGATATACTCGGTGGACACCAAAGAGCCCCTCGCCGCTCTGGGCGTAAACTGCGCCTGGGGCAACGATGATATTCCCGAGCTTATAAGAGTTTTGGACGAGTACGGCGTAAAGGCGACGTTTTTTGTTGTGGGCGCATGGTGCGACAGGTTTCCGGAATCGGTTATAATGCTTTCAGCGGCGGGCCACGAGATTGCCAGCCACTCCGACAGTCACGCAAATATGACGGAGCTTGGCGACGCGGAGATACGGCGCGAGATACGCGACTCGCGAAAAAAACTCGAGTCAGTCTCGGGCCAGCGCGTCATGTTGTTTCGTGTTCCGTCGGGCGACTATAACAGCCGCGTAATAGAGCTTATCGAAGCCGAGGGGATGTACCCCATACAGTGGGATTGCGACAGTCTTGACTACAAGGCTTATGGACCCGGCGACATCAGGGAGCGAGTTTCCAAAAACCTTTCTAACGGTTCGATAACTCTGTTCCACAGCGGAACAAAACATACTGCTTCTGCGCTGCCATTGGTGCTTGGGGACGCTAAAGAAAAAGGCTTTCGCTTCGTCAAGGTCTCAGAGCTTATCTACCCCACACCTTATACCGTGGACTTTGAAGGACGACAGAGACGAGCGATCAACAATTCTGGAGGTTAAAATGACTCTGTTCAAAAAAAAGCAAATACCAATTATCTCCGCAGTAGTGGCGGCTGCCGGAAGCTCCAGCCGCATGGCTGACACGGACGCCGCCGAAAATATCGACAAACAGCTCTTATTGCTCGATGGCGTCCCAGTAATTGCACGAAGTATCGCCGCCTTGAGCGCGTGTGAGCGTATTCAAGAGATTATAGTCGTCTGCCGCGAGGAAGCAATAGCCGACTATTACGATATTGTTAAGCTTTATAACTTTACAACTGTCAAAGTTGTAATAAAGGGTGGGGAGGACAGGCAGGCGTCTGTTGCTGCCGGAATTTCCGCATGCAGCGAAAACGCTGAATATTACGCCATTCATGACGGCGCGCGTCCGTTGGTCTCCCCTGCGGACATAAACAGCTGTATTGACGCCGCGATCAAATACGGAGCGGCGGCAGTCGCCGTTCCTGTTACAGACACTATTAAAATGTGCGATGAGCGCGGTGTGGTAGTCACCACCCCCACACGCGACAGGCTTTGGGCGGTACAGACCCCGCAAATATTCGAGGCCGGACTGTTCAGACGCGCGTTGGAACAGTCCGCGCTTGGCGCGCGCGCATATACCGACGACTGCCAGCTTATTGAAAGTACCGGTCACCTGGTCGTGATGTCTCAGGGCAGCCATGAAAATATTAAAATAACGAGGCCGTCGGACCTTGCGATCGCAAGCGCTATATTACAGTTCACGCAGGGAGATTTAATATTATGACTTCAATAAGGATCGGCCACGGATACGACGCTCACCGCCTTGCGGAAGGCCGCGAACTTGTTCTTGGAGGTGTGCGCATATCCTATGAAAAGGGCCTGCTGGGGCATTCTGACGCGGACGTTCTTTGTCATGCTGTTATGGACGCTATGATATAGGCGGGCTGTTCCCTGACTCGGATCCCGCTTACAAATCCGCAGACAGCATGCTGTTGCTTCGCAAGGTAACTGAACTGTGCGCCAAAAGAGGATGTAAAGTTTCCAACATTGACACTACTATAATAGCTCAGGCGCCCAGACTTTCACCGTATATACCCGCAATGCGGGAGAAGCTGGCGTCCGCGCTCGGCGTAGAGATCGACAAAATCAGCGTAAAAGCGACCACAGAGGAGGGGATGGGATTTACCGGAGAGGGTCTTGGAATAGCGGCCCACGCCGCCGTCCTGCTTTGCTCTGACTAATACGTCGTTCACGATAACCAAACGCGCGGCATAGAATGGTACAGATTGAATTTGGTTCTTTCTGCGCCATTTATTTTTCAAATAATTTTGTGAGGTGCATACGCTTGCAAAGAGCTGTTATAAGGCTTACCTCCGTGACATATGCCATTCGCGCTCAAAAACTCATGGAACAGCGCGGCATACAGGCTATCGTGAGAAAAAACGCCCGCAGCATGCATACGAGAGGCTGCGGCTACGGCATTGAAATAAGCCTTGCTTATCTGGACATGGCTATAGGGATATTGAACAAAAATGGTATAAGGATGGTAGAAATTAGCTACCAGTACTAATCTTGGGAGATGTTGTGATGGTTTATTTCGACAACGCGGCTACGACATTTCCAAAGCCGGTGTGTGTGCGGGAAGCTGTGTTGAGCGCCATGGAGCGTTACGGAGCTAATCCTGGCAGGAGCGGACACAAACTGTCTATGAACACGGCCGTAAGAATATTTGAAGCACGCGAAGCAGTGCGGGGGGTTTTCAACGCGAAAGCGGTTGAGGACGTCGCCTTTACGTCAAACTGTACCCACGCCATTAACCTCGCGCTTAAGGGTCTTCTTAAGCAGGGCGACCATGTAATTATTTCGGACCTTGAGCACAACGCCGTGCTGCGCCCGGTGCACACTTTGTCACGCAGGGGCTTTATATCTTACAGCATAGCGGAAATAGACGAGTTTGACGAAGAAAAGACTATTGATAGCTTCAGCAGTAAAATAAAACCGAACACCAGGTTGATCGCGACAACGCACTGCTCTAATGTCTGGGGCGTCTGTACCCCGGTCGGACTGTTGGGAGCGCTGTGCCGTCAGCGCGGCGTCAAGTTTTTGGTTGACGCCGCGCAATCTGCCGGCGTTTTGCAATTGGATACCCGAAAGCTGGGGATAGATTTTCTTTGCATGCCCGGGCACAAGAGCCTTTACGGCCCCTCGGGCACAGGAGTTCTGATTACTCCTCATGGCTCTGAACTCGAAACCTTGCTTGAAGGCGGCACGGGAAGCATGTCCGCGGACTACAACCAGCCAAAGGATATGCCCGAACGTCTGGAATGCGGTACGTTAAACACAGTGGGTATTATAGGGCTGGGCGCAGGGCTAAAATATGTGCGCAATGCGGGCGTGGAGCGTATTTATGACGAGGAATTTGAGGTCGCTTCGTATCTTTACGCGGGTCTTAGAAATATAAGGCGCGCTCGTTTGTATACCCGAGGATATGTCAAGGGAAAACATCTGCCGGTAATATCTTTTAATCTTGAAGGGATTAATTCAGAAGAAGTTACCTCTAGCCTTTCTGACATGGGATTCGCCGTGCGCGGAGGACTTCACTGCGCCCCGCTCGCGCACCGCAAGATGGGAACGCTTGAGACCGGCGCCGTGAGGCTCAGTGTGGGAATGTTCAACACCTTGCAGCAGGCGCGGCAGTTCCTTTCCGCCGTCAACAGGATAAAATAACGCGCAAGCATTCTTATACTAATTCATAATAGAAACATCAACATGTTTCTATTATGAAAGCTCCGGCGTGAGTGAATCACGCCTACGCTTCGGCGCTACGCGCCGCGTGCCGCACATGCGGCACGAATACTGTTTCAGCTTTTTCTAAGCTGAAACAGTATTAAGAACTGTAAAAAAATGCTGTTAAAAAACTATTAAAACAAAAAACTATTGAATTGTCCGCAAACTATGGTAAAATAATGAATATATAGACTACTCAAGTATCAGTACGAGGACGGAAAATTCACGTGTTGGAATTTGCCCAAGTATGGCGCGGCTTTTGGCAGCAGCTTATAAGCGCTGTCAATACAATAAAGCCCGCAGTTTATTTCGACTGGCTTGTGGTTGCCTTTCTGATTTATCACGCTGTAAGACTGGTTCGCGAAACGCGCGCCATGCAGCTGATCAAAGGAATCGCGGCCATTTTGCTTGTGTATTTTTTTGCGATCCAGTTGCAAATGAACACTCTGCGCTTTGTACTGGAGACGATCGTGCGCTCGGGAGTACTTCTTCTTGCGATCCTATTCCAGCCGGAGCTGAGACGAGCGCTCGAGCAGGTGGGCCGCAGCAAGCTTGGAGGACTCGGCGGCTTTTTCGCGCCCGCGGCTTCGCTTCGGCGTGAAAATATCGAGGAAAATATCAGGATACTGCGCGAAAGCTGCGAGTATCTTTCAGAGCGCAAGACCGGTGCGCTCATAGTGGTAGAGCGCGAGATCAAGCTGGGCGAAGCCATCAAGACCGGTACCGTGGTGGACGCTGAGCCCAGTGTGGAGCTTATTGCGAATATATTCTTTACCAATTCCCCGCTGCACGACGGCGCGATGGTCATGCGAAACGGCAGAGTCTACGCCGCCGGATGTTATTTGCCGCTTTCGTCAAACACAGAGATTGGCCGCGAACTTGGGACGCGCCACCGCGCCGGTCTGGGCATGAGCGAAATTTCCGACGCTATTGTAATTATAATCTCTGAGGAAACCGGCTTTATTTCCTTTGCGTCAGAATCTAAGCTGCATCGCAATTACTCCGCAAGAAAATTAGAGGATTATCTGCGGAAAAAGCTTTTGCCGCAGGATGAGGCCGACAAGAAGAAAACCCGCTTCGGGAGGGCTAAGAAATGAAAAAAAAGCCCGCGGGACTCTTTGACAACAAGCAATTTCTAATGGCGTTTTCGCTTGTCGCCGCCGCGATATGCTGGCTTATCGTCGTCATGACTCAGGGCACGACAACGACGGTAGTTATTGCCAATGTCCCTGTGCAGGTGGATTCCCAGTCGGAAGTATTGCTTGATTTAGGTCTGCATCCCATCGAGACCGAGACCCAGTATGTGGACGTTGAGGTAAACGGCCTTAGCACGGTAGTCGGTCTTTTGACGCCGGATGATCTCAACGTGGTGCCCAGGCTAAACGGCGTTACCGAACCCGCCGTCTATGATCTTTCTCTCATGTCGGGCAGTCAGACGCCAAACCCCGATTACGTGATAAGAAGTTTTTCTCCATCTACCGTAAAGCTGCGCTTTGACCGCATAGAGCGGCGCTCTTTCAATGTTGAAGAGCGCATAAACGGGCTGGCTATCGTGGGCGGTTACGTTGAAAACGGAACGGAGATTACGCCAGATGTCGTAACTATAGAAGGCCCTGCCACAGAGCTTGAGCGAATAAGCCGCTGTGAGATAACCACCGAGCTTGCCGCTCCGCTGGACCGCACCTATGTCGCTAACTGCCCAATTATATTGTACGATGAAAACGGCGAACAGATTGACCCGGAGGCCCTGCATCTTTCCATGGATACAGCCGAGGCCCGCGTTGTCATTCAGGTGCTAAAGCGCGCCGAAATTCCACTTGCGTATGAATATCTTACGCCGCCTGTCGGCTTCCCGATACGCGAGCTGGGCGCACGGGCGTCGCTTTCGCAGGACACAGTGGTGATTGCGGGTCCGGAGGATATTATAAACGGCATACAGCAGATAAACCTGGGTTATGTTGACGTGCGCGACATAACGCCGGACAGAAGTTCGTTCCAGTTTGAAGTCCCCTTGCCCAACCCGGCAGACCAGTTCATTCGTGTAGACAACGTCTCTTCCGTCGCGCTCAATTTCTCTCTGGCGGGGCTGGATACCGCGCGCTTCACCGTGACCGATCTGCGAGTTGTAAACGTTCCATTCGGCTTTGTCGTACAGCCGCTTGCCTACACTATACCGGATGTTGTGCTGGTAGGCCACATGGATATTCTCCAGTCTTTGACTACCGAAAGCATAATTGCCGAGATAGACTTTTCCGAACGCGACGTCGTGAGCGGCTCGTACACCTGGCCTGTCAAGATAAGCGTACCGGGCCGCGGGCTGGTCTGGGCGGTGGGAGACTACACCGTAACGGTGGAGGTCACGGCTCTGGAAAGCGACGATGAAGACGAGAGTTCAGCCCAATGATCATTATTCACGGAATATCTCTGCCGTTTACCCAACCGTTTGAGGAAGCGGCGGCATTGGCTGTAAAACAACTTGGCGCGCCGGTGCTTTCAAAGCCGGCGCGTCTGTATAAACGCGCCGTTGACGCAAGGCATAAAAACGACATCCGCTTCGTTTATTCTGTGGCCGTTTCACTGGCAGACGCCAAAGCTGAAGCCGATGCCTTAAAGCGGGACTCGCGGCTCAGCCTCGCGGCGGACAAGCATGATTTCGAGGGCTTCTTCCCCACCGCCGTACCCTCCGCCGCGCACCCGGTGGTCGCGGGCTTCGGTCCTGCCGGAATGTTCGCGGCGCTTTGCTTTGCCAAGGCGGGCCTGCGCCCCGTCGTGCTGGAACGCGGCCGCGCGGTCGATGCGCGCGTGAAGGACGTCGGTAATTTTATGTCGGGCGGAAGCCTCGACCAGGAGTCGAACATCCAGTTTGGTGAGGGCGGCGCGGGAACGTTTTCGGACGGCAAGCTCACTACCCGCATAAACGACCCGTGCTGCGCGCTTATCCTGCGTGAGCTTTGCCGTCACGGAGCGCCGGAGGAGATACTCACTCTCACAAAGCCACATGTGGGGACCGACATCCTGCGCATTATTGTTAAAAGCATCCGTGAAGAGATTATATCGCTCGGCGGAGAAATCCGCTTCGGTACGCGACTTACAGGTATAACCGCGAGGGGCGGCAAGCTCTGCGCGGTAAAGACGCCGGACGGAGATATCCCGGCCAAAACGCTTGTGCTCGCGCCTGGACACTCCGCGCGGGACACGTTCCAAATGCTGCTTGATAACGGCTTAACGCTTGTGCCGAAGCCATTTTCAGTCGGAGTGCGCGTCGAGCATTTGCAGTCCGAAGTCGACACGGCTTTGTACGGAAAGTTCGCGGGACATCCCCTGCTGCCGCCGGCAGAATACTCTCATTCGCTAAGGCTTGACGGCCGGGCTGTCTACACGTTTTGCATGTGCCCGGGCGGCGTGGTCGTTCCGGCGGCCTCGGAGTACGGCGGCGTAGTGACAAACGGCATGAGCGAGCATTCCAGAAGCCGCGAAAACGCCAACTCGGCGCTTGTGGTATCTGTTTCCGAGACGGGTTTTTCTGATTTTACCGGACCTTTATGCGGCGTTGATTTTCAAAGGAGACTTGAACAGGCGGCTTATAAGCAGGCCGGGGAAACCTATGCCGCGCCCGTACAGGACGCGGGTTCTTTTATGGACGGAAAGGCGGGCTTTCGCATGGGCGCGGTGAAGCCCAGCTACGCGCTAGACGGCATAGGGGTCGCTCCCGGAGATTTTTCAGCTGTCTTTCCGCGCGAAGTCACAAAAATGCTGCGCACGGGCCTCGCCGCATTCGGGCGCAGGCAGGCCGGGTTTGACTCCCGCGAAGCTCCGCTCACCGGCGTGGAGACCCGGACGTCCTCTCCCGTGAGGATATTGAGGCGCGAAAACCGCGAGTGTACACAGATATCAGGAGTTTTTCCCTGCGGTGAGGGCGCGGGTTACGCAGGGGGAATCATGAGCGCCGCCGCCGACGGATGGCGCGCGGCGCTGAGTGCAATCGACGCAATACTATAGTCTAAATTAAAGACAAGATGCAAAAATTCGATTTTTCTTGCAAATACAGTCCTGTGATGATATAATGTAATGAAAATTTTTAGATTAAGATCAAAACAAGGGGTGTTATCATGGAAATAAGAGTGGAATTGACAAAAAACCCGAAACCGAAGCCGCAGGATGAGAGCAAGCTGGGCTTTGGCAAAATCTTTACCGACCACATGTTCGTGATGGATTATCAGGACGGACAAGGCTGGTATGACCCCAGGATCATACCCTACCAGCCGATAGAGCTTGACCCCGCCGCGACCTGTCTGCACTACGGCCAGCTTATCTTTGAAGGGCTCAAGGCCTATCGCACAGATGATGGCAGCATTGTAATGTTCCGCCCCGAAAAAAACATGGAACGGCTCAATAACAGCGACGAGCGCCTGTGCATGCCGACCGTCGACATTGATTTCATGGTTTCGGCGTTAAAGAAGCTTGTCGAAGTTGAAAAGGACTGGGTGCCCTCGTCGCCCGGGACGTCGCTCTATGTGCGGCCTTTCGTTATCTCTACCGAAGCGTTTTTGGGCGTACATCCCGCTAATTCCTACAAGCTGCTGGTCATTCTTGCGCCCTCCGGCCCGTATTATCCGGGCGGGCTTTCGCCAATAAAAATATATGTAGAAAACAACTATGTCCGTTCGGTACGGGGCGGTACCGGCTATACCAAGTGCGCGGGCAATTACGCGGCTTCACTCAAGGCGCAAGTTGAAGCTGAGGAAAAGGGCTTCGCGCAGGTGCTTTATCTGGACGGCGTGGAGCGCAGATATATCGAAGAGGTCGGTGCGATGAACATCTTCTTCGCGCTTGAAGACGAGGTAGTCACCCCCGAGCTAAACGGCAGCATTCTGCCCGGAATTACGCGCGACAGCGTTATAAGCCTTTTAGAGTCGTGGAACATGCCAGTAAGCGAGCGCAGAATTTCTATTGAAGAAATTGCCGAGGCCCACGCAAACGGCAAGCTCAAAGAGGTTTTCGGCACCGGGACCGCGGCTGTCATCTCCCCTGTCGGAGAACTGACCTGGGGGGAAAAGAAAATGATAATCGGCGACAACAAGATCGGTTCTCTGTCTCAGCGTCTTTATGACGAGCTTACGGGTATTCAGCGCTGCGAGCTTGAGGACAGGTTC
>QMCE01000283.1_pt1 | contig 61581 bp, 50 predicted proteins | sample 1821851 | NCBI WGS metagenome assembly QMCE01 (sample SAMN09453174, study PRJNA476694) | Termite gut metagenome, whole genome shotgun sequencing project. | isolation source: worker | host: Odontotermes sp. | place: South Africa:Pretoria | collected 2016-01-28
TCCCCGTCAATTTTTTTAGAGCGCGTTTCCTTTCCCATATTTTTCAGTTAAGCCAGTTTACCGCCCCCGCCTCAATTTCTACAAGGGGCTGAACAGGCATCCGCCTGTTCAGCTTCGGAGTTTTGCCATACGGCAAAACTCCACGCATTTGTTGTGATTAAGAAAGGGGGGCTGTTTCCACACATTTTCCGGCATACCGTAATATTTCTCGCCCGCCCCCCTTACGTCCAAGCCCGCTTCGCAGTCTTGGACTATCCCCCCACCATTCGCCTCCGGCGAAAACTCCGCGCAGCCACGAAAATCAATTATCAGTTAGCCCGTGAGGAGTGCAAGGGATAGAAGCGGAAATCCCGCAGACTTTGCGTGAGCAAAGTCGAGGAAGGCTGTCCGCAAAGCGGACAGCTTGGGAGTTTGCTTCGCAAACTCGACAGCTTGGGAGTTTGCTTCGCAAACTCCACGCAAGAAATGTATGGGAAATTCTTACAGAAATTATTTTTTTGAAAATTGATTTCCCTGGATTTTGCTTTACGACGCTAACGGAATTTTTGATTTTCAGAAAATGCCGTTTTCACACAACATTCATTTCGTGGACAGTATTTTGTTTCACGCTGCCGGCAATAATTCCGCTTAAACTCACGCGGAATTCCGGTGTCAGCAGACGGAGCGTCTCACGGCATTGCTCAACAGCGCGGGCATTTTCCGCCTGATTAAAAAAAAGAATTCGCCTGCCGCGCGCGTCAGTAAACAAACTACGGCTTTTCCCGCCGCCCTCGATCACCGCCGCAAAATGTCCGGCAGTAATTGTATCGCCCGGACTCGCGCCCGTCAGTTCGCAAAACAACGGCAGCCGGTGAATTATTTTTTCCGACACAGGCATCCCCAGCGGCCACAGGGGAAGCACGCCAACAGTAACATTCGTAACGGACGGGACAACCGGCTCATGCTCCGCCCAGCCTTTCAGGGGAAGTTCTTTCGCCCCGTCACCCTCGATCAGAACAGCGTCATAACCGCGAACCGCTTTTTCCAGCGCGGCGGTCGGCAAGGATTCCAGTTTTCCGGTTTCCGCGTTGAAACAGCCCGCCAGAGTTATGCCGGGAACAGGCGCGGCAGGTATTCCTTCGCAATACCGGTCAAAACATTTCTCCTCCGGCGCGGGCACAAAAATTTTTGTCGACGGCGTTACCAGTATCACCCGCCGCGCCAGAAAACGCGCCAAAAGCCAGATAAGCGAAGTCTTCCCGCCTGATCCAACAAACGTAACAACCGCAGGCGCATTCTCCCGCCCGCCCGCGCCGAAAAGAAATTCCTCAAACCACTCGCTCAAACAGGCCACGGCACAATGCCCTCCCCCTCCCGGCGGTAAATCCTGTCAAGCGATTCCCCCAAAACCGCCCGCGCCTTTTCAACATCATCACAACTCACGCGCAAAACCATTCCGCAGGCAGGCCCTATCGAGCGGGGCATCGGCATTACCCGCGTATCAATACCGATGTCAAGCAGAAACCGTTCGCCCATAATTGCCCCATGAACATTGCGAAAAACAAGAATCGCTTCGGCCTGCGGCATTTCTTTTCCCATTCTCGTCCCAAATCTTACAGATTAATCAGTTTTTCAGACTCAGCCATTAACGAAGTAATCGCGTACATATTGGTCACATTCCCGACAGCGAGTTTTTCTTTTAGCTTGTAAAAATCAAGACACGCGCCGCAGCTTGCGATAACCGCGCCCTTTGCCTCCAGCGTCTTGAGGTCAGCAATAACCGCCGATCCTTCCGTGGTCAACTTAACGCCGGAATTAAAAAAAATCACATTCCCCGGCGTTTGATCCAGCTCGGTCAAAGCATAAATAAAACCCTTCAAAAGCGCGGCACCCAGTTCATCATCACCCGCGCCCATCGTGTCTTTTCCAATGACAACCGTCACGCCGCCGTCCGCCTGAGTTTTCCCAGCCGCCCCGTCCGCCGCGACAATACTGACAAGAATATTTCCGTCCGACTGAACCGCAAACTCAAAAGGCAGCCCCATACCCCGCGCCATTTTTTCAAGATTCTGCCTGCTCAAATCGTTGTCCACCAAAAGACTTATTTTCTGCCCCGCCTCCGCTTTACGCAAAGCTTTCTTCGCCTCAATAACCGGAATAGGACACGGCTTACCCAGCACATTAATAATATCCATAACTGCCCCCTTATTTCACACAATCAAAACCGGAACATTATCCCGCTCCGTCACCTCACCAATTATCGCAGCGGCAGGATCGTCTCGCCGTATCGCGTCACAAAGCGCCCCCGCAATACCCGCTTCCACCGCAATCAACAGCCCGCCCGATGTCTGAGGATCAAAAACAATTTCCCGCATAGCCTCGGCAACACCCAGCATATCAATTTTACCCCGCATATAATTCCGGTTACGCTGCCCCGCCGCAGTCGCAAAATAATTTTCCGCAAAAAACGCCGCCCCCGGCAAAAGAGGCAAAGACCCGCTGTCGATAACCAGCGTATTAGCGGAACCGGCCATTTCCAGCGCATGAACCGCAAGACCAAAACCCGTAACATCAGTGCAAGCATGAACCCCGCCGCCATTATTCGTCACACAGTCCGCAATTTTTTCCGCCGCCCAGCGATTCAACCGCTCCATAGAATTAACCGCCGCCCCAAACTCATCCGCGCCAGCCTCTCCCCCCCGGTACGCCGACATCACCAGCCCCACACCCAGCGGCTTCGTCAAAATCAAAACATCTCCCGGTTCACAAGCATTATTACGAAGTATCCGGGAAGTCTCCGCAACACCAGTCACCGCAAGCCCGTACTTCGGCTCATGATCATAAATCGAGTGCCCCCCCGCAAGCGCCACATCAGCCTCCAGAATTTTCTCCGCCCCCCCCGCAAGAATATCTTTCAAAATCGCCCTATCAAATCTTTCAGGAAAACAAACCAGATTCAACGCAAAAAGCGGCCTCGCCCCCATAGCGTAAATATCACTCAGCGCGTTCGCCGCCGCAATCTTCCCAAACAAAAACGGCTCGTCCACCATCGGAGAAAAAAAATCAACCGTCGACACAAGCGCCCGCTCCCCGTCAACCCGGTACACCGCCGCGTCATCCCTGCCCTCAAACCCCACAAGCAGCGCAGGATCACTTTTCACCCGAAGCCCGCCGAGCATTTCCGCCAACTCCCCCGGCCCAATCTTCGCCCCGCACCCCCCAGACGTACACTGAGACAACAAACTCTGCTTCCCCTTCATTTCCGCCATAAAAAAATTATACCCCTCCCCCACCCCGAAAACAAGGCGATAATCTGTCGCACTAATTAAGAAAGGGGGCTGTTTCCAAACGGCCACCGCATACAGAAGCAATTATTGTCCGCCCCCTTTACGCTCCAGCCCGCTATCGCGGTCTTGCGCTATCCCCCGGCCAATTCGCCTTCGGCGAATAGCTCCGGAGTTTTACCTTACGGTAAAACTCCACACATTTATTGACGAACGGAACGAGATCGCGCTTGCGCGGGCATGATCGAGCGAGTGAGAAAACGAAAGGGTTATTTATTTAACAATCCACCGGTCGTTTTGCTTACTGTAGCTCATGTCGGTTTTTATTTCGGAGATGGGCAGCCATTGGACAATAAACGAGATTTCGCTGCCGAGCTGGTACGAGTTCGAATTAGTGGGCCGATATGGAGCCATCGACACCGTAAGATTCGCGTTCCAGTCACCCATAAAATGACTTGCCTGCAAGCTGAAACTTTTCATTTTAAAACCAGACGATCTCCGCCGGGCGTCATCATCAAACCGGAAAGAATTTAACAAGTCCGAAAATAGATTATACTGTTCACCTTCGTCATTAAGAATTGTATCGGGAAGACCCGGAAGCAGGGAACGGTAATACCGGTAAATTACCGCGTTTTCAGAATTGAAGCTCATTGATAGATCAAGAAATTTCGCAATTGCCAGCCTGAAAGTCAAACCAAAAGTGAAGCGGGAACTAGTGTACTGCTGCAAATTAAAATTAAGACTGGAATTGACAGAAAAAGAAAAATTCATTCTGTCTTTCCAAATTTCTATCTGCGAGAGACTTTTGCTAAAAGAGAATCTCAGATCATTTGATTTCAAACTGGGTTCGCCTGTGTTTGTGACCCAGCCGCTTGGCGTGCCGTCCGCTTGAATCTCAAGCCTATAACCGGTCATTCGCGTTGCCGAATACGAGGCGGACAATCCCAATTTTGTCAGATTAAGGTTCGTGTTAATTCTGGTAAATTCTCTTAACTCGGTATCCAGAACCATATTATGTGTCAGCGAACCAAAAGTTCCAAAGCTGATCGTCGTGTTGGAAGTATATGGCTCAATTTTCTGTTTATCTTCTCCCGGATTGACAATACGCAGACTTGACTGATTACTGATGATCCAGACATTGAGACTTGCGCTGGTTGAAATTGCCGGGTCTCTGGGCGGGAGTTCGGTACTTAGAGTGAAGCTCTGGGATTTGGCCATAATCGAAGCATTCATGTTGGCGGAAAATTGATGAGTCGTTATATTTTCTTTATCCCATTTACCGTATTCCATTTCCCATTCGGGATTATCTCCATCGCCGGTGAATTTTGATTTTACCGCAAGCCCCCCCAATCTGTAAGACAAATTTGATTGTCCAAAAATCCCGCTGCGGTACAACGGCCGCATAGAGCTGGTCAATGAGTAATTGGTATTAAAATATGTCTGATTATACATATCTTTCCGGGCGGCGGCTCTTTCGTCCTCACTATCAAATCCGGCAGATTCTTCGTTCATAAAGTTATAATTCCGGTACTGGCCATTACCGGAAAACACAAACGAATTGGAAAAAAATCCGCTTGTGTGATTCAGGTTTAATGTTGTGGAAGCGTTTCCGCTGAGTGTCGATCTGACGGACGACACATCCCCCCAGTTGACATCACTGTACTCCTTCCATTTTTCGGAATCAAATTGCAATTCCGAAGTAGCCTGCGGACTGAAACTGTAACCGAAAGTAAGCTGCGTATTGCCGCTTGTGCCGAGGGTAAATCGCTGATCCAATACCGGCGGAACTAACGTGTCGGCCGTATTAACAGAAATTTCCTCACCTGTGATTTCCGCTTCCCACGGCGAGCGCGGTGTGCCGATTCCGTTAAACGGGTCTTGTTTTTCCTGTTCAGTTTCAGAGGCTGGCGGAGTTTGTGCCGCGCTCTGTGTTCCTCCGAGTGAAAGCGGCGTGCCGGCCAGCGAACCGCTTACCGAATAAAGTGTCGCTGAACTTGGAGCGTAAAAATAACGGCTAGGAGAATAATATTTAGGATCATTTGAATCTGACGGGTTTGTATCAACGGTTTTGAAAGAAATTGAGCTGGAAACGCTGCCGATTGAAATACTGGAAATAAAAGGGGCCATATTGGGAAATGTGGGTTTCATGCTTCCACTAAAAGACCACGCGGGAGCGCCCATTAGGCTTTCCGTTGATTCTTCGGCTTCGAGAGCCGCGCCCTTTTGAATCATGTTTACCCAATCCATCGCTTCAGAACGGTTGAAAAAATCCTTTTCTAACAACGGATCGGAATGATACGGAATGTTCCATGAAAACGATCCGTATTTGCCGTTGATTGAGCTATCGAATTTTATCAAATAGCGGAACGGAACTTCTTTCGAGAAAAAATTAGATTTATTCCAATCGCTGGTTCCATCATAATTGGGCGCAAACGGCGTGTGACCGCTGCTTGTCAGCATGATGGTACGGCTCAGTCCGATACCGACACTGAGATTCACCGGATTAAGAATTCCGAATTGCGGCGTCACCAGCTCAGCCCCCAAATATCCGCCCAGATTTGTGTAATAGTCAAGCATTACTTTCAGACTGGCAGGACTCTGCTCTTGAATTTTTTTTCCGGTACTTCGCAGAAAGAGGCCTTCCCGGACTTTTTCCATATCGCTTGAATTACCCAAAATTTTCGTCAGAGAACTTTCGGTTGTCGTGCTGGCTGCCGGCCTTCCCAGAATATAAGTCGTAGTCTGAATAAAATTGCCCTCCCGCGTCCGGGAGCCGATTACCGGGTGAAAAACCACTTCATCGGCGGGATAGTAAAAAAACGGAATATACAAAACCGGTATTTCCCCGACTTTCAAAACGGCATTGAAAATGGCAAAGTCCGATCCGGGAAGCAGCCAAACCCTGGAAGCGTTCAATGACCACAATGGTTCATCTTTTACCGCATTGCCGCCTTGTGTGCCAATTGAGGCTTTCGACAAGATCGTCACATCTTCATCGTCCCGCGTGATAACAGTTCCCGAAAAAAGATATGTCGTGCCGTCTCCCTGAATTGAACGCTCCGAAATGCCTCCCAAAAAAATACTCGACCAGTCGTCAATATTTACCGTGATGGATTCTCCCCGGAAAGTTTCGATTTTTTCGCCGTCTTCTTTGACATACTCAACGCCACCTGACGCGGTAATAATATTCCGCGAACGGTTAAAAAGAATTTCCCACGCCCGTATCCGGTGAATTGCTTCTCCGTCTTTCAGGCTAAGCCGCACATCGCCGGTAAGACGGGCATAGTCTTCGTCAACGGCTTCGATGGTAAAATATTCGGTACTGCGGGCGGATTCTATCGTGATAATTTTCCGGTTGTCTTCGATGACAATTCCTGTGTCCGTCGATATTTTATAATACTCCCACAACCTGCTCCTGAGCGCCGCCACATCACCGCCCTCGGAAAGACCAAGAACGCGGCACATAAGCGCAAGCTCAGTAAGGCTTGATGTTTTTATTTCCATATCAATACGTTTTAATTCAGGGGTCAACTCTACGACAGGCGCAGGCACGGCAGCTTCCCCGCTGACAGTTCCATCGCCGGCAATTTCCCCCTCCCCCGCTTCCTGAGCATAACCGAACGGCATGATCACGCAAAACAAAAACAGAAAAAAACCCAGCTGCAATCCCGAAAAAACTTTTCTCATTTCTGTCCGGCTAAAACTTTTTTCCGCGTATCAGAACCCTTATTGCGCGTAACAGCGGGTTTTTCCCGCCGCGTGTTCCGTTCCAGCATTTCCTTTATGTACGTCCCCGTATATGAAACTTCGCAAGCGGCAATTTGTTCAGGCGTTCCCGACGCAATCACCGTGCCACCCTTGTCGCCGCCCTCCGGCCCCAGATCAATTATATGATCCGCCTGAAGCAAAACGTCAAGATTGTGTTCAATCATAACAACCGTATTGCCTTGATCAACCAGCCGCTGAATTACGTCCATGAGTTGTTTGACATCGGCAAAATGAAGACCAGTCGTCGGCTCGTCAAGAATATACAGCGTCCTCCCCGTAGAACGCTTAGAAAGTTCCAGCGCGAGTTTTACCCGCTGAGCTTCACCGCCGGAAAGCGTCAACGCCGACTGCCCCAGTTTCACATAACCGAGACCAACAGAAAGCAGGGTTTGCATTTTGCGGGCAATCTGCGGAATAGGAGCGAAAAAATCCGCCGCTTCCTCAATAGTCATATCCAGCACTTCCGCAATATTTTTGCCTTTGTACCGTATTTCCAGAGTTTCTCGATTAAAGCGCTTCCCGTGACAGACATCGCACATAATGTACACATCAGGCAAAAAATTCATTTCAATTTTAATAGTGCCGTCACCTTCGCAGTTTTCGCAGCGCCCGCCCCGCACGTTAAACGAAAAACGCCCCGGCTTGTAACCACGCGCCCGCGAGTCAGGAAGCCTGGCGAACAAATCACGAATCGCGGTAAATCCCTCGACATACGTTATCGGATTTGACCGGGGCGTTCTGCCGATAGGACTTTGATCGATGTCAATTACCTTGTCGATAAATTCCATGCCCTCGATTTTTTTGTACGCGCCCTCAACATGATTCGATCCGTAAATCTCATTTGCCAGCGCGGGATACAACACATCAGAAAGCAGCGTAGATTTACCCGATCCCGAAACACCAGTAATACAAGTAAAAACCCCCAAAGGAATTTCCACGTTGATATTTTTAAGATTGTGTTCGCTGACACCTTTCAGCCTCAGAAAATTTCCGTTCCCCTGCCTGCGCCGTTCGGGAAAATCAATCGAAAGAGTTCCCGCCAGATACTGCCCAGTCAAACTTTCCTTGACTTTCATCACTTCTTCAGGCGTTCCCTGCGCGACAATACTGCCGCCATGAACCCCCGCGCCCGGCCCCAAATCGACAATACAATCAGCAGTACGCAAAGTCTGCTCATCATGCTCCACCACAATAAGCGTATTGCCCAAATCACGCAAATACAAAAGCGTGTCGATAAGCCGCTGATTATCCCGCTGATGCAAACCAATAGACGGCTCGTCGAGAATATACAAAACTCCCACAAGACTCGATCCGATCTGAGTCGCAAGCCTAATCCGCTGCGCCTCGCCGCCGGAAAGTGTCGCCGCCTTGCGCTCAAGACTCAAATAATCAAGCCCCACATTCTGCATAAAGCCAAGCCGGGCATTTATCTCCTTGAGAATCTGGTGAGCAATTTTCTGTTCGTTTTCATTAAATTTAACACCCTGAAAAAACTTAAGCGAATCAGTCACCGAAAGCCCGGAAAGCTCCCAGATATTTTTTCCCGCGATAGTAACCCCCAGCGCTTCCGGCTTGAGACGCCTGCCGCCGCAATCCTCGCAAGGCTTCTGACTCATAAACTTTTCCAGCCATTCTTTAACACCCGGCGACTGAGTTTCCATATACCGCCGTTTCAAGTCTTGCAGCACACCAGGAAATTTTGAGTTGTACTCAAAATGCCCCGACCCGTCCCGATTATCGTAACGCACACGAATATCGTCAACGCTGCCGTAAAGAATCTCATTAAATATTTTTTTCGGCAAACTTTTCAGCGGCGTATCCAGACTAAATTTGTAATGCCGCGCAAGCCCCTCAAAACGGCTGCGATGCCACGCGCTATCAGGATTATACGGAACAACACCACCCTCATTAAAAGAAAGCGAACGATCAGGAACCACCAAATCAGGATCGAATTCCAGTTTCGCCCCCAGCCCCGAACAACCCGGACACGCCCCAAACGGATTGTTAAACGAAAAAAGCCTCGGCTGCAATTCAGGAATCGAAATCCCGCAGTCCGGGCAGGCGTTTTTCTGCGAAAAGAAATGCTCACTCTGTTTACCATCCACATCCGCCAGCGCCAGCAAAATACCATCCGCCGTTTGCAAAGCCGCCTCAACCGCCTCCGCAAGCCGCCCGCGAATATCCGGCCCAATAATCAACCGGTCAACAATAATTTCAATCGTGTGCTTTTTCTGCTTGTCAAGCTTAATACTCTCATCAAGACTCACCGGCACACCATCAACACGAGCGCGAACAAACCCCGCCTTACGCGCATCCTCAATAATTTTCTGGTGTTCACCCTTTTTCGCCCGAATCACCGGCGCAAGCAGCTGAATCTTCGTCCCCGCCTTAAACTGCAAAATCGTCTCAATAATCGAATCCACCGGCTGCTCATGAATCTCCCTGCCGCAAACCGGACAATGCGGCACACCAATACGCGCATACAACAAACGATAATAATCGTAAATCTCCGTAACCGTCCCCACCGTAGAACGCGGATTTTTATGCGTAGTCTTTTGCTCAATCGAAATCGCCGGAGAAAGCCCCTCAATATAATCCAAATCCGGCTTGTCCATACGCCCCAGAAACTGCCGCGCATAAGCCGAAAGACTCTCCACATACCGCCGCTGCCCCTCAGCAAAAATCGTATCAAACGCCAGCGAACTCTTCCCCGACCCCGAAAGCCCCGAAATAACAATCAACTTATCCCTCGGCAACTCCAGATCAATATTTTTAAGATTATGCTCCCGCGCGCCCCTAATAACCAGCTTGTCCATACCCCCCCATCATACCCGAACCTCCCACAAATATCTACAATAGCGGGAGGCCATTCGCCAGAAGTATGAACTCTGAACCAAAAAAGGGGGGACACTTTCCCGACATTTTCCGGCACATAGAAACAATCATCGTGTCCCCCCTTACGCTCCAGCCGCTGCGCGTCTTCCACTATCCCCCAGCCCGCTATCCGGCTTCGCCGGATAGCTTCGGAGTTTTCGCTCCGCGAAAACTCCACGCATTTATCGTAGGAGCAATAGTCACCCGTATACAAGGAACAATGTCTTGCTTAGTCATCGGAGCACTAGGTCTGCCCCCACCGTCATTGCGAGCGAAGCGTGGCAATCCTGCATTGTCAAGATTGCTTCGCCACTAACGCTCCTCGCAATGACGCACTGACTACCACACAGGTGACCGTCACCCGCGCTGGGGGATAGGCGCAGCCCGCGATAGCGGGCGGAGACGTAAGGGGGGTGATTAAAAATCCACTTCCATGCGGATTTTTAATCATGTAGTTTTTGCATTTGCAAAAAACTACACAGAAACATTAAAACAGCGGCATCCATGCCGCAGACTGTGCGCCGATGGCTGTGTGGAAACAGCCCCCCTTTAATAAAGGTGCGACGGCTCAAGTGTTACGCGCCCGCCTTTGATCACACGCGCCGTAATTATTCCGCCGGGCTGGGCGATTTCATAACATTCGTTCGCTTCGCCGGAATTTCTTGCCAGCCATACCGCAAGCGCGGCGGAACCCGAACCGCAGCTCGATTCAAAAACCAGAGTCCCCGTTGATTTTACACACACAGCAGGACACAAAAAATTTTTGCGCGTATCGTAAAACATCACCCCGAAAGCATCCAGCGAATTTTCAGGCTCCCGGACAGTCTGCGCGGCCTGCTCCATCAAACCGCAAACAAGGCGTTCTTCGGCGACAGTATCCACGGCAATAACATGACTGATTCCCTCAAACAAATACAGGGGAAACACGCGGCCTTCAAACTCGACACTCGTCTCGGCGCGGGGCGCGGGAATCTCAACTTCCGCGCTTGACGCAACAGTATCAACATCAATCCGAAGCGGCTGCCTGACTCCGCTTGTTTCGATCATCAGGGACACGCGACCGAACAAACCTGTTTCGCGGGCAACAAGCAGGCCAAAAGACCGCGCGGCGTTCCCGCAGAATTCACCGCCCATCATGTTGAGTTTCCACAACGCGCCCTCTTTTTCAGGCGGCGTAACAAACCCCACTTGCTGCGCCCCCAAAGCCGGATCGTTAAGCAAGGCGTTCACAAGCGCCGCGCCCGAGTCAGAGTCCGGCAGGGGGCTCATAACAAAAACCGTGATATTTCCCGCCGGATCAGCCCGGATAATTTTCAGTTCCATGCGGCAAGTTTACATCTTTCGCAAAATCGGGTATAGTCTGCATATAAACTATTCTTGGAGGAAATAATTATGAAACGTATTGGAATTGTATTGGTATGCGCGCTGATTGCGGCAGGAACGGTTTTTGCCGGCGGAAAAAAAGATGCCGCAGCAGTGGAAACAGTGGATAATTCCCTGGAAACCATTATATCAAAAAACAAGCTGGTCATGGGACTGGACGACTCTTTCCCGCCCATGGGCTACCGCAACGAAAATAACGAAATTGTCGGCTACGACGTGGAGCTGGCGAAAGAAGCCGCCAAAAGAATCGGCGTGGAACTGGTTCTTCAGCCGATTGACTGGAACGCAAAAGAACAGGAATTGAACACCGGTGAGATTGACTGTATCTGGAACGGCTTTACCATCACCGAGGAGCGGAAACAGAATCTGCTGTTCACCCCGCCCTATCTGAAAAACGCGCAGGTCATCGTAGTCAAAGGCGATTCTCCGGTGAACAGTCTGGCGGATTTGGCGGGAAAAACCGCCGGAACACAGGCCGGTTCTTCCTCAGTCGGAGCCATTGACAGTGCTCCCGAATTCAAAGCCAGCCTGAAAGAAGTTATCGAATACAAAGATTTCCTGACTGCTCTCATGGACCTCGATGTCGGCGGAATTGACGCAGTGGTAATCGATCTGGTTGTCGCTAACGACAATATCAATCGTTCGGGAAAATCGTTCCGCATTCTTGAGGAAACACTCGGCGATGAAGAGTTCGGCATAGGCTTCCGCAAAAACGACAAAGCGCTGGCGGACAAAGTCTGGGCGACATTGCTGGAAATGGCACAAGACGGCACAGTAGCCCAAATTTCCACCCAGTGGCTCGGCGCGGATATTTCCATCATCGGAAAGTAAACCCCGCAAAAGAAAGATTATGCTCCGGCTTTTACGCACAATGCTCCAAGGGGCGGGAACCTCCTTGGAGGTATTTCTTCTCACCCTGTTGTTTTCTCTGCCTTTGGCGTTGCCTATCGCTTTTGGCCGGATGTCAAAAAACAAAGTGGTTTCCGCCATTTTCAAATTCTACCTTTTGATAATGCGCGGAACTCCGCTTATTTTACAGCTTATTTTCATTTATTTTGCGCCGAAATATCTCCTTGCTTTTTTACGCGCCGCTCTTGGGAAAACAATTAGTTCGCCGGAATTCTGGAATGTCTTGAGATTTCTGCTTTCCTACAATCGTTTCACTGCGGTCATTATCGCTTTCTCGCTGAACTACGCCGCTTATTTCGCGGAAATCTATCGCGGCGGAATCGAATCTATTTCCAAAGGCCAGTACGAAGCCGCAAAAGTTTTGGGTTTTACAAACGCGCAATCTTTCGGACGGATTATCCTCCCGCAGGTAGTCAAGCGAATTCTTCCCGCGACAGGAAACGAAGTAATCACGCTGGTCAAGGATACCGCGCTTGCTCAGGTCATCGGAGTCGCGGAACTTTTTCACGCCGCGCAAAACGCCGCCTCGCGGGAATTCTCTACCATGCCAATTTTTATGGCCGGCCTTTTTTACCTGCTTATGAACTGGGTTGTTTCAGCGGCCTTTTCCCAGTGCGAAAAAAAGCTTTCCTATTACGCATAACGCCGCATTCACTGTAAAAACAGCGAACGAAAACGACAGGCAAAATCATGGAGATATTGTGGAAATAATTAACGTACAGAATGTTTCAAAATCGTTCGGTGCTTTGAAAGTGTTGAAAAATCTGTCATTTACGGTAAATCAGGGCGAAGTGGTGGCTGTCATCGGTCCGTCGGGATCGGGAAAATCCACCTTGCTCCGCTGCGTCACCCATCTTGAGCTTGTTGACAGCGGAAGCATTTCAATCACCGGAAAAAACATGGTAAAAGACGGACGTTATGCGCCGCCCGATACGTTACGTGAAATATGCCTGAAAATGGGGCTGGTTTTCCAGAACTTCAACCTTTTTCCGCATTTTTCCGTAGAACGAAATATCACCGAAGCCCAGATTCACGTTCTCGGCAGAAAAAAAGAAGCGGCACGGAAACGGGCGCAAATATTGCTTGAAAAAATGGGCTTAGCCGGCAAAGCTCGTTCCTATCCCTTTGAACTTTCCGGCGGACAGCAGCAGCGTGTCTCCATTGCCCGCGCCCTCGCGCTTGATCCAAAAGCGCTTTTTTTCGATGAGCCGACCAGTGCGCTTGACCCTGAACTTACCGGAGAAATCCTCAAGGTTATCCGCGATCTAGCGGCGGAAAAAATGACAATGGTTATCGTCACTCACGAAATTCCCTTTGCGCGGGAAGTCGCCGACCGAGTGCTTTTCATGGACGATGGCAATTTTATCGAAACCGGCCCCGCCGCCGATTTAATCGACAACCCCCAGACCGAAAGAACAAAGGCATTTCTCGCCAAACTGTCGCGTTAGTCTTATCCACAGTTTTCACAGGAATGAAGGGGTATCATAACCGCAGGACAAGCCTTGCGCCCGCAGCAAAGCGCGGGCTAAAGTCCAGCAGGATATTGCCCCCTTCGTTTCCTCACTCGTTCAGGTTTGCTCGTACAAGTAGCCACAACACTCATTCCGTTCGTCAATAAAACACGGAACATTTTCCACAAGAAATAATCGCGGTAATTCGGAGTTTCACGCCGCGCTTCCCGGACTTATCTTTCAGAACAGTCAATCCGGCGCGAAACTCCCATGATTAAAACACTTTGCGTTTTAATCAATCAATCATCATCATTTTCTTCGACAGCAAATTCTTCCTCACCGGCCGCTTCAAGGGCAGCCGCCTCAAGTTTGCGTCTTTCCAGAATTTCGTGCATATACAAATCCAAATCCTGGCTGTCTTCATCAAAGAGTTTAATGTCACGATACCGTTTCATGCCCGTTCCCGCCGGAATGGGATGTCCGATAATAATATTTTCCTTGAGACCGCGCAGATAATCGGTTGAGCCGGCAATCGCGGCATTAGTCAGCACCCGCGTTGTTTCCTGGAAACTCGCCGCCGACAGGAATGAATCGATATTGAGCGACGCTTTGGTAATTCCCTGGAACATAGGCTGGGCGATTGCGGGCTGTCCGCCCTCACTGATGACGCGATCATTCTCCTCATGGAAACGATACTTATCCACCATTTGTCCATAAATAAATTTGGTATCGCCGACCGAACGGATTTCCACTTTCCGCATCATCTGCCTAATGATAACGCCGATATGCTTGTCATTTATCGTAACACCCTGCAAGCGATAAACCTGCTGGATTTCGTCCATCAGATAACGCTGCAATGTGCTTTCACCAAGTATGTGCAGTACGTCATGCGGATTCACTGCGCCCATACACAACGATTCCCCTGCTTCCACTGTATCACCGTCCCGCACCAAAAGCCGTTTGGTCATGGGAATAAGATGGGCGTACTCTTTGCCGAATGCATCCTCAACGGTAACTTTACGCTTACCTTTAACAATGCCCCGGAAATAGACGACACCCGAAACTTGGGCAAGAACAGCCGGACTTTTCGGCTTGCGGGCCTCAAAAAGCTCGCTGACACGCGGAAGACCGGAGGTGATGTCCATCGTTTTCGCCGATTCCTTGAGTGTTTTAGCGAGAGTTCTTCCGGCATTAATCTTTTCGCCTTCATCAACCTGTATGTACGCGCCGCTGGGAAGAAAGTAAGATGCCAGCTCGTTATCATCTTTATCGACAATAAATATTCGCGGCTGCTTGGTCTCAAGCTGGAATTCCGTTATACGTTTTTCGGTGTTTCCAGTATGTTCGTCGATTTCTTCCTTGAGTGTTGTTCCGGGAATAATATCCTCGTACTTAACAATTCCCGAAGCTTCGGCGATTATCGGATCAGAACCGGAGTCAAAAGTAGCGATGGTTTTTTCCGCATCAACTACTGTGCCTTTTTTCACGAGAAATTCGGAACCGTTTCTGATTTCGATTTTCTGCTCCTGACCGAGAAGATACAGACTATTATCTATCAGCATGGCGTAGCCGATTTCAGGAGAAAGAATATTTTCGCCTTTGCGCTTGATAACCGGATCATCGCGGATAACCCGTTTGCCATCTTCAACAAGCAGCGTATCGCCCGCTTCCAGCTTGTACGACTTCATTACCTTGTTGACAACAGTATATCCTTTACGGGTAAAGAGCCAGCGTCCGTTGGAAAGTTCCACATGCGCGCCAGTGATGTCACGGATATATACCGGATATTTAAGGAAAATGCGGTTTTCCTCGCTCACTTTGGTTGCAACACCTCCAATATGGAAGGTACGCATGGTAAGCTGAGTTCCCGGCTGACCAATTGACTGAGCGGCAATAGTCCCGACCGCTTCGCCTATATCGACTGAACGATTGGTCGCCAAATTCCGGCCATAACAACGGCGGCAAACTCCGTGCTTGGCTTCACAAGTCAGAACTGTTCTAATCCGAACGCTCTCGACATTGGCGGCATCGATAGCGGCAGCAATTTCCCCGGTAATTTCCTCATTTACGTCGATAATCATGTCTCCGGTAATCGGATGCTTCACCCGCTCCAGAGTATACCGGCCAATAATGCGATCACTCAAAGGTTCTACTATATCTTCGCCTTCTTTGATCGCCGAATAGGAAATTCCGTTGATTGTTCCGCAGTCGTCTTCGTTCACAACCACATCCTGAGCAATATCCACAAGCCGGCGGGTAAGATACCCGGCCTCGGCGGTTTTTAGAGCGGTATCCGCAAGTCCTTTACGAGCGCCGTTTGTCGAAATAAAGAATTCGATAACCGAAAGACCTTCCTTGAAGTTTGAGCGTATCGGCAATTCGATAATGTCGCCCGATGGTTTTGCCATCAAACCGCGCATACCGGCGAGCTGGCGTATCTGATTGCGGCTTCCGCGCGCGCCCGAATTGGCCATCATGTAAATCGAGTTAAAACCGTCTCTGTCCGCCTCAAGCGTTTTCATCATGATGGCGGTCAAATCATCGTTAGTTTTGTTCCATACTTCGACAACACGGTTGTAACGTTCTTCCTGAGTAATATGCCCCTGCCGCCACTGTTTCTGAATGGACTCGACTTCTTCATTGGCTTTTTCAATCATCGCGGTTTTTTCTTTCGGCACGATAATGTCGTCCACGCCGATTGTCGCGCCAAAAACCGTCGCGTAACGATACCCGGTGGCCTTGATGACATCCAGCATTTTTACCGTAGTCCACGACCCCTTTTCGTTAAACACGTATTCTATCATGGCACGCAACTCTTTATCTTTCAGCTCATAATTGATAAAGGGAATTTCAGGCGGCAATTCCTCGTTAAAGACCAGCCGCCCCGCCGTAGTTTCAATAGTTCCGTCATTCGCGGGCTGCGCTTCATGCCCAACTTTGTCCCAGATAGGAAACTTGACTGGTTTTACCCGAATGACGGCTTCCCAGTCAAGAGCTTTTGTTTCCACTGCCATCAAAACTTCTTCCGCTGAGGAATAATAGGGAACTTTGTTTTTTGTCGCGGCTTTTGAAGAACCGGGTCGTGTGGCGTTGGGCTTGATCCGGGTAAGGAAGTTTATCCCCAACACCATGTCCTGCGAAGGGAACACAATGGTCTTGCCGTTAGCGGGGTTGAGCAGATTGCGCGCGCTGAGCATCAGTGTCCAACACTCCATCTGCGCGGCCTGTGTCAACGGAACGTGAACTGCCATCTGATCGCCGTCAAAGTCCGCGTTAAAAGCGTGACATACCAGCGGGTGCAGTTTAATCGACTTACCCTCAACCAGTACCGGCTCAAAAGCCTGAATACCCAGCCGGTGCAATGTCGGCGCGCGGTTCAGCAGTACGGGGTGTTCCTTAACGACTTCATCGAGAATAGCGAATACTTCGGGAGTTTCCTGTTCCACAAGCATTTTCGCTTTTTTAATATTGTACACGACATCTTTGTCAACAAGTTTCTTCATTATAAAAGGCTTGAAAAGTTCCAGCGCCATTTTCGTAGGAAGTCCGCACTGCCACATTTTGAGATCGGGCCCAACAGTAATAACGCTACGTCCCGAATAATCGACGCGCTTACCCAACAAATTCTGCCGGAAACGTCCCTGCTTGCCCTTGAGCATATCGCTGATCGATTTAAGCGGGCGGTTTGAAGAACCTTTGACCACTTTCTTCTTTTTGGAATTGTCAAACAGCGCGTCAACCGCTTCCTGCAACATACGTTTTTCGTTGCGGATAATGATGTCAGGCGCGTTCAGCGATTGCAGCCGCTTAAGACGATTGTTCCGGTTGATCACCCGCCGGTACAGATCGTTTAAGTCACTCGTCGCAAAACGGCCGCCGTCAAGCTGCACCATAGGTCTGAGTTCCGGTGGTATTACCGGAATCACATCGAGGATCATCCATTCGGGTTTATTGTTTGAATTGCGGAAATTTTCAACAATATCAATGCGCTTAAGGAGGCGTTTATCGCTCTTTGCGCCCTTTTCGATCATTTTTGTCCGCAATTCAGCGGCCATTTGATCCAGATTGAGCGTTTCCAGCAAGGTGCGTACAGCTTCGGCTCCCATGTCCGCGGAAAAACCGCCGCCGTAACGTTCCTGAGCGTCGTAGTATTCCTCTTCGGACAGGAGCTGGCCTCTTTTCAGCTCGGTGTCGCCCGAATCAATGACGATATATTTTTCGTAGTACAAAACAGAACGCAGCGCGGTCATGGGCAGATCGAGCAACAGCCCCATGCGGCTGGGAACGGAGCGATAATACCAGATGTGCGAAACCGGAGCCGCCAGTTCAATATGCCCCATGCGCTCACGGCGTACCTTGAAGTGCGTGACCTCAACTCCGCAGCGATCGCAGATTACGCCTTTATAACGAATCGATTTGAATTTGCCACAGTAGCACTCCCATTCTTTGGTAGTACCGAAAATACGCTCTAGCACTCCCATTCTTTGGTAGTACCGAAAATACGCTCGCAGAATAAGCCGTCTTTTTCGGGCCGAAGCGTCCGGTAATTAATAGTCTCCGGTTTTTTCACTTCCCCATAAGACCACGCCCGGATAGTATCCGGGGAAGCCAGCTGTATCATAATCGAATCAAAATCTTGTATATCGCGCATCGCCCTCTCCTTGCCCCGTTCAGATTCATCATGTTCTGAACAGGGCGGTTTTCATGAAAAAATCAGAAATTACTTCCCGATTTTGTTATCAGCTCTTCGTCTTTTTCGGTAAGGGGAATCTGTTTGCCCTTGTTGTCAAATATAGTAAGATCAAGCGCCAAACCCCGCAATTCCTGTACCAGCACGTTAAACGATTCAGGGATTCCAGCGGTCGTGGAAGGCTCTCCCTTGACAATGGCCTCGTAGATTTTCGAGCGTCCAGTCATGTCGTCGGACTTAATCGTCAAAAGTTCCTGCAAGGTGTTTGCCGCGCCATAAGCTTCGAGCGCCCACACTTCCATTTCACCCAGACGCTGACCGCCGAACTGGGCTTTTCCGCCCAACGGCTGCTGCGTTACCAGCGAATAGGGGCCTGTCGAACGGGCGTGCATTTTATCGTCAACCAGATGGTGCAGTTTAAGAAAATAAATGACCCCGCAGAAAACCGGATTCACAAACGCCTCGCCGGTTCTACCATCACGCAACACGGTCTTACTCGTAACGGGCAGACCCGCTTCTTTCAGTTTTTCCTCGATCTGTCCGGTGGACGGCGACTGGAATACCGGCGCGGAATACCATTCGTCAAGCGTTGATCCTGCCCAGCCCAGCTCGGTTTCAAGAAGCTGCCCGATGTTCATACGAGAAGGAACGCCCAGCGGTGTCAGACAGAGGTCAAGAGGAGTGCCGTCTTCCATATAAGGCATATCTTCCTCTGGAAGAATACGCGCGACAACACCCTTGTTACCGTGACGGCCTGCCATTTTGTCGCCTTCGCGGAGCTTGCGCTTGGTCGCAATCAGCACTTTCACCACTTCGTCAACGCCCGGATTGAGATCATCGCCGGCTGTGCGTTTGAGCCGCTGTATGTCGATAATCGTCCCCTCAATACCGTGTGGAACTTTGAGTGACGAATCGCGGACTTCTTTGGCTTTTTCGCCGAATATCGAGTTGAGCAGCTTGAATTCGGGCGTTGTCTCAGTCTCGCTTTTGGGCGTAACCTTGCCAACAAGAATATCGCCGGAACGGACTTTCGCGCCAACGCGGATAATGCCTTCGCCGTCAAGATTATCAAGACTTTTTTCCGAAGTATTAGGAATATCCCGCGTAATTTTCTCCGGTCCCAGCTTGGTCTCCCGTACTTCGGTAATAAATTCCTTGATATGAATCGAAGTAAACATATCATCCTTGACAACCCGTTGGGAGATAAGGATCGAATCTTCGTAATTGTAACCATTCCACGGCATAAATCCCACAAGGATATTCCGTCCCAGAGCGAGTTCCCCGTTCTGGGTAGCCGGCCCGTCGGCGATTACCTGCCCTGCGGCGATTTTTTCCCCTACTTTGACGATGGGACGCTGATTGTAACAGGTGTCCTGATTCGTCCGCTGGAATTTCACCAACGGATATACGTCATTTCCGTTTTCGTCGATTACCGCCTGAGCCGATGATTTCACGTCTCCCGGCTTGTCCGGTTTGATAATAATTTCACGCGATGTTACCCGTGCCACAACGCCGCTTCTGCGGGCTTTGGCGAGCACCCCCGAATCGTAGGCGCATTTCCCTTCCATTCCGGTTCCGACACGCGGCGCTTCGGGAAATACCAGCGGAACCGCCTGCCGCTGCATGTTCGAGCCCATGAGCGCGCGGTTCGCGTCATCATGTTCAAGGAAAGGAATCAGTGAAGCGGAAACCGAAATAATCTGCTTCGGCGATACGTCCATGTACTGAATGTCCTCCGGCGCGCGGGTCGTATAGTCACCCTGACGGCGGCAGGAAATCTGATCGTCGGCGAAAGAGCCGTTGTTGTTGAGTTTTGCGGAAGCCTGAGCGATGAAATAGCGATCCTCGTCCATAGCGGACAGGTACTCGATTTCCTTTGTGGCGATACCCTTGCTGACTTTGCGGTAAGGCGTTTCCAGAAAGCCGTACTCGTTGACCCATGTATAATTCGCCAGCGATACGATGAGTCCGATATTCGGGCCTTCCGGCGTTTCAATGGGACACATTCTGCCGTAATGAGTGTAATGTACGTCACGTACTTCAAAGCCCGCCCGTTCACGGGAAAGTCCTCCAGGGCCGAGGGCGTTGAGCCGCCGTTTGTGGGTCAGCTCGGCAAGCGGATTCACCTGATCCATAAACTGCGAAAGCTGGCTTGAGCCGAAAAATTCCTTAATTGCGGCAACTATTGGCTTAATGGACACCAAATCCTGCGGCTTGATAGTATCAGTCTCTTTCAGACTCATGCGCTCTTTGGCGATTCTTTCCATACGGCTGAACGCGGTTTTCATTGTGTTGGCCATCAATTCGCCGACAGAACGCACCCGCCTGTTCCCCAGATGATCAATATCGTCAATATTTTCATCACCGACATACACCCTGATAAGGGATTTCATGGTGGCGATAATATCCTGTCTGGTAAGGGTAAAGTCCTCCAGACCCGGCTTAAAGTCAAATTTTTTGTTGAGTTTGTAGCGGCCAACCCTGCCCAAATCGTAACGGCGGCTGGTAAAGAACATTCCCAAAAGGTCTTTCTCAGCGGCATCCACAGTAATGGACTCGCCAGGCATCAAAACCGAGTACACAGCGATCAGCGCGTCCTCTTTAGACGGCTCGTCCCGGTCGGGATCGTCCTTGACAAATTTTATTTCCTCGCGTTCAAAACAGTTGAGCAGCATCGGAGAATTGAGAGAATCTTCCGACTCGAAATCAATTACTTCGATTGACTTGACACCGTTGACCAAAAGTTCGTCCACATTATGCGGATGCAACTTTTCGCCCGCCCGGTAAAGTTTCTTTTTACCGGCGTATGGATCATCAGCGGCTTTACCGCTTTTTCCCCGCACAGCCTCGTCCTTGATCCAGACCGCCTGCGCGAGAACTTTGCCGGAAATTTTCTCTTTGGTTTCCCGGTCATCTTTAACTTTGATTGTCTCAGTCGCGTAAAATGCGTGAATAATTTCTTCACGGCTGTTATACCCCAGAGCGCGCAGAAATATCGTTCCGAGTATGCGCTTTTTCCGGTCTATTTTCGCGTAAATCAATTCCCGTTTCTGATCAATTTCAAACTCCAGCCAGCTCCCCCGGTAAGGTATGATTCTGGAGGAATAAATTCCCTTCTCATGGCTGAAAATAACGCCCGGCGAACGGTGTATCTGAGACACAACAACACGCTCCGCCCCGTTAATGATAAAAGTCCCCCGCTCACTCATGATCGGAAGATCGCCCATATAAATATCTTTTTGGCGGATTTCTCCGGTTTGCTGAAATATCAGATTCACTCTTGCTTTAAGCGGGACTGAATAGGAAATGCCCTTTTGTTTGCAGTCAAGCTCGGAAAATTTGACACTTTCCTCATCAAGAGTGTAGTATTCGTATTCAAGAACCATGTCCCCGTTGGGACTTTCAATAGGGAAAGTAGACCTGAACACTTCTTCAAGCCCCTGATCGTCGGGTCTTTCGCCCTTTCTCAGTTTTTCCCGCTGCAGAAAGCGTTCATAAGAACAAAGTTGAATGTCAATAAGATCGGGCAGATCCATGACATCCTGAATATCCCTTCCAATGTATTTGCGTTTACTGTTCATCTTGCCCTTTGTCATCGGTCTCCTCCCCCAAATTCTGAAGTGCCGGTCTTATTAAATAATCTTAGCAGCCTGAGTAATATACCCGGCTGCCGTCCGTTTCACACGATGGAGAAAAGAAATTGTAAAGCGTTTTACCGGAATTGCTCCCGGCAAAACGCGCCTTCCAGCGGGAAGTTTTCCCCCGCGAAAAATCCGCGGGAAAAAAGCGTAATCACTGAATCTCAACGGTACCGCCCGCTGCGGTGATTGCTTCTTTGATCTTCGCGGCTTCGTCTTTGGAAGCGTTTTCTTTCAGAGTCTTCGGAGCCCCTTCAACAAGGTCTTTGGCTTCTTTGAGACCGAGACCGGTAACGGCCCGGACTTCCTTGATAACCGCGATTTTTTTAGAATCATCAAAAGCTTTCAGGATAACATTAAACTCGGTCTTTTCTTCCGCTGCCGCCGCCGGAGCCGCCGCCGCGCCAACCGCCGCTACCGCTACGGGAGCCGCTGCTGAAACACCAAATTTCTCTTCCATCATTTTAACCAGTTCCGACACCTCAAGAACGGTCATTGACGCGATTGATTCCAAAATTTCTTCTTTTGTGGCTGCCATATTATCTTCTCCTCATTCAAATAAATGTTATACGTTTCATACGAACCGCATTATATACAAACCGACAGGAACGGCAGCTTCCGAAGCCTGACGGCTTATCTACTTTTACTGAGCCGCTCCGTCCGCTTTTTTGTCCGCGATGGCTTTGATCGTCCGCACCAGTCTGGAGGGAACATCGTTGAGCGCGGCGGCAAGATTGCGCGCGGGGCCGTTCATCACCGACATAAGCATAGAAATAAGTTCCAGCCTGCCGGGAAGTTTTGAGAAAGCCTCGGTCTGGGCGGCATCGTACACAGTATCTCCGACCAACGCGCCTTTAACTTTCAAAGCGGGAGCTTCTTTGATAAAATCAAAAAGAATTTTAGCGACTTCGTTTGAATCTTTTTGACTGATGGCCACGGCTGTCGGGCCGACCAGATAGGCGGAGACGTCCGGCGCGGAAAGCTGCTCAAACGCGATCCGGGCAAAGTTGTTTTTGACCACTTTGAAGTGAACGTCTTTGGTATTGAGCTGTCTGCGTAAATTGCTGATCTGCTCTACCGTAAGACCGCGATAATCGGCAAAAATAAAATCTTTGGCCGCGCCGAGGGATTCTTTCAATTCCCCGATAGCTTTTGTTTTACTGTCCTGTATTTTTTTCGCTATAATAGCCATTTGTGTTCTCCTTGCTAAGGCTTACGCCTCATCCCTGATGGCAACCCATACGCCGGGGCCCATAGTCGACGCTACGGAAACAGTCTGAATAAACTCGCCTTTCGCGTCAGAAGGACGTTTCCGCCTGATTTCGGCGACTACAGCCTGAACGTTCTCGGCGACTTTCGCGCTTTCCATCGAAACTTTGCCGACAGCAAGGTGAACAACGCCGGTTTTGTCGGCGCGGAATTCCGTCCGGCCTTTTTTCAATTCGGCTAATGTGCCTTTCAGATCGAAAGTTACCGTACCGGTTTTCGGATTGGGCATAAGACCTTTGCGTCCCAGCACCATACCGAGCTTACCGACATCTTTCATCATATCGGGAGTGGCAACAGCGACATCAAAATCAGTCCAGCCGCTTTTTACCTTTTCGATAAGATCGTCCGCGCCCACAAACGCCGCGCCGGCATCCTGCGCTTCTTTTTCTTTTTCAGGTTTGCAGAATACTAGAACTTTTTTCTCGCCCCGGAACTGATTCGGCAAAACAACCGTATCACGGACAGACTGACTCTTTTTAAGGTTTAGTTTGACGGAAACATCAACTGTTTCATCAAATTTGGCATAAGCCATTGACTTTATCAGATTCAGCGCATCGCCGAGATCATAAATATCGGCGGGATTGTATTTTTTGACGCTCTCGTTGTATTTTTTTCCGCGTTTCATTTTTCCACCTCGACACCCATTGACCGGGCAGTACCGGCGATAATTCTCATTGCGGCCTCAACATCATTGGCGGTCAGATCGGGCATTTTCAATTTGGCGATCTCTTCAACTTTTGCGGCGGGGATTTTGCCCACCTTTTCCTTGTGAGACTGCGCTGATCCCTTTTCCAGCCCGATAGCTTTTTTGATTAAAACAGCGGCGGGCGGTGTTTTGAGGATAAAAGTAAATGTTTTATCCCCGTAAACAGTGATGACGACCGGAATGATGAGTCCCGGCTCCATGCTTTTTGTCCGGTCATTAAACTGCTGGACAAACTGCGGCGCGCTGACACCATGAGGCCCTAATGCCGGACCGACGGGCGGGGCCGGCGTTGCCTTACCAGCGGGACACTGCAACTTGATAATCGCAGTAACCTTTTTCTTTGCCATTCAATACTCCTTCGTGGTGCGCCGCAGACGACTTTCCCTTCAGAAAATCAAATCCGGTAGACCGGCTGACGAGGTTCAGGCAAAAAAACCCGACTCCTCTCCCACTGCGTTTATTTTTTCAGCCGCGAAACTTATCGACAACGCGGCCGTATCGTTTTACACTTTTTCAACTTGTAACAAATCGACTTCCACCGGCACATTTCTGCCGAAAATTCCTACCATTACCTTGAGTTTATTCTTTTCGTGATTCACTTCTTCGATAGTTCCGGTAAAGGATTCAAACGGGCCGTCGATAATCTTTACCTGTTCGCCGGGCTCAAATGCCTGACGGCTGCGAACAGGACGTTCGCCCTTAATCTCGCCGGATTTCTGCAATATTGCGCGCGCTTCGTCCCCGGACAGAGGCTGGGGTTTGCGGTCGGCGGGTGTCCCCACGAAACCGGTAACGCCCTGAATTTTCTTGATTTTGGAACAGGGTACTTTCCACCCCATGTCGGCATCGGGAAGGTCCATTTCTACCAGAATATATCCGGGAAGAAATTTCCTGATTTGAGTGCGTTTTTTACCATCCCGCACTTCGACCACTTCTTCTGAAGGAACTTTTATATCGCGGACAATTTCCTTATCCAGCTCCCCCATCGAGATCATCATGCGTATAGTCTTTTCTATCTTGTTCTCATATCCCGAATAGGTATGAAGGACATACCAGCCTGTAGCCATTTTTTCCCTTACCGAATCTAGAATAATGCCCTTATGCCAAAGAGCAGCACTAAATCCACCAATCCTAAACCTAACGCGACAATTACGGTAGAAATAATGACAATTTTAACCGAGCTGATTACATCTTCTCTGCTCGGCCAAATCACTTTGCGGAGTTCCGCGTATGATTCTTTGAAAAACTGAACAAATTTGTTCATACTATCCTCTACAACAAAAGCTACGCCGCGCAAACGGCAAAATTACCGGGAAACGCCGTCTCCTGCGGCAATCACGGCGGCTAACCGCCGCTTTCAGGGGCAGTAGGCTTCGAACCCACGACCTGCGGTTTTGGAGACCGCCGCTCTACCAACTGAGCTATACCCCTAGTTTGTACAGATTACTTTATTTTTGTCTCTTTGTGGAGGGTATGTTTCCGGTCAAAGGGACAATATTTCTTAAATTCCAGTTTTTCCTGTAAATTCCGGCGGTTTTTGCTTGTTGTATAGTTACGCCGTTTACATTCACTGCATTGCAGGGCTATCAACTCAACTGCGGTTTTCTTGCTTGCCATGTTTTAACCTCTTCTTTCACTATCCGTCATGGAGTTTTACCTCCGGCAAAACCCTCAAAATGAAAACCCCTCAGACTTCCGCCATGAAGTTTTGCCGGAAGCGAAACTCCAAAACAAAAATGCGAAGCATTTTCGCTAGCCCTCGATCAGAATCGAACTGATGACCTTATCCTTACCATGGATATGCTCTGCCAACTGAGCTACAAGGGCACTATACTACAATACCACGATATACGCAGTTCATGAAAAGATAACAAGAATATAAAAAATGGTCAAGTGCTGATCTGCGATTCGCCTCCAGCAAATTGCAGATCAGCTTCGGAGTTTTCGCGGCGTACAGCCGTTTTTTTCGCCCGGATAGTTTCGTCATTCTGGCTTTTGCCAGAATGACGAAAGTGGTGGGGGATAGCGCAAGACGCGAAGCGGCTGGAGCGTAAGGGGGGCGGACGACAATTGCGGCTGTATGCCGGGAAATGTGTGGAAACAGCCCCCCTTTCTTATTGGAATAATTGTGTGGGATTTTTCGGTCTTGTCGGAAGTCGGCTGCGGGTTTACACTGTATACATGACGGTAATGGTGAATAAACGAATGTCTGGCAGCGGATTTTTTGGGGCGCGAGTGGCTGTGGTTTTTCTGCTTTTTCTGGCGGGGGGGGTGTTTGCTCAGACTGCTGGGACGGGAGAGGGGGTTTTTTCGCCTTTTGTTTCGGCTTTGACGGCGGAGATTAGAAACAATCTGGTGCGGCTGAGTTGGGCGGATTCTCCTGATGCGCGGGGGCCGGTGTTTATTTTCCGGTCGACTCGTCCTTTTACTGGAACGAATCCGGCGGATTTGAGGCCGGTGGAGGTTGCTTACGGGGCAAGATCGTATGTGGACGAGACTGATGGCGCGGGGCCTTTTTATTATTTTGTGGCGGCCAGTGATATTCGCGGGCAGCGGTACGATATTTTTATTCCATACACCAATACTGTGGCGGTTTTTTCACAGACGTTCTGGGAGGATGATGTTCCGGCAAGGGTAGCTGCTCCGGGCGGGTCTGCGGGGGCGCAAGTTCCGGCGGGGCCTGTGCCGTCTCAATCTGGAAGCGGGCGTTCTGTCGAGCCGGTCATATCCGGTCTTGCGGCGCGGTCTGAGGGCGAAGGGGTGGTGGTTTCTTTTACGATCAGCGGTAATCCGAAAAGCGCGGTGTTGTACCGGAATACCCGGCCTATCAGACGGATTCAGGATTTACTGAGCGCGATTATTGTGCAGACGGAAGTGATTTCGCCGTTTATTGATTATCCTGCGCCGGGGGCTTCGTATTACTACGCGATTCTCTTTGAGGACGACATTGCGCGTGGGGCGGCGGAAGTTCAGCCGGGACGGAACGCGACTACTGTTGCGGCGGAAGTGACGGGAAGAGCGCGGGAGACAGCGCCGGATATCCGGTCTATGCCTTTGCCGGCTTTGTCGGTGTACAAAACTTCGCCGGGCAGTGATTATTATTCGGAAATTCTGGAGAGAGCAGCCGGAGGTGATTCCAGGGAACCGCCTCAGAGAGCTCTGCGTCCCGAAACTCAGGCGGCGATCAGTACGATTCCGCAAGCGCGGCCTGAACAGCTTCCTGCCAAGCGGCCGCGTGTTTTTGCCCGTGATCTTGAAGTTCCTTCTGGCGGCGAGGAATCGGGTCTGAGAACCATTGTTCAGGGGACGTTTGCCAAACGCGAATGGCAGAGCGCTCACGAAGAGCTTTTGCGTTATCTTTCCCTGCCGCATTCGGCCGGAATTGAGGCGCGCGCCCGTTTTTATCTGGGGCAGACTTATTATTTTTCAGGCAGAAACCGCGAGGCGTTGATTGAGTTTCTTTTTGTGCAGGGACGTTACCCGAATGAAGCGAACGAGTGGATAGAAGCGGCGCTTGCGGCGTTGGCGCGTTAGAAAGCCGCCGTTTTTTCATTTTCAGGCCGGTGGTGATTGTGCCAAGTTTCCAAACGAATCATCGTTAAGAGGGGGAGCGCATTTCCCGCTAATTGCGACAATTATTCCCGATACGCGAAGCTGTTAATGACGCTGCTCCCCCTGTCTCCAGAAAAAAGTTTGCGCGGAAACGCGCAAACTTTTGTTCTTCCGCCACCCCCACTCATACTCATGGAGAATTGAGAATTATCGCAATGCGCGTAACAGGCCGCGAAGTTCCGGATTGACGGCTAGTTCGGGCGGTGTTTTGTCGTCTTTTTCGGCTTGCAGAATAATTTCGTCCCCTTCTTCGATGCGGTCGAAAAAGCCGTTTCGGGCAAGTGTGCCGGACGCGACTTCTTCGTCGATATTGTCGATGGTGATTTTTCCGGCAAGATCATCGGCGGTGTAGGCAAGGCCGATGCCCTCGTTGAGAATTTGGGGGCGGCCTTTTTTTACGATGTCAAAAACCTGTCCGGCTGTTACGCCGTCAACGCGGCCTTTGTCGATAAGCGCCTGCGACTGTTTGCGGATAAGGAGTTTTGCCCGGAACGGAAGGGCGCCGGATGTTTGTTCGATGATGCCCCGGCTTGCGTTACGCAAACGGTCGATGCCGGCGCGGTAGGCGTGAAATGTTCCGGCGAGGATTCCGGTTCTGCCGATAAAAAGTTCACCTTTGATTGAGATGTCCCGCTCATTTTCCAGCGCGGATACAATGAGAAAATAGTCGGCGTTCGCTTCCCGCGCCTGTCTGAAAGCGGCGGAAAATTCAGACTGCCGTAGTTCTAAATTTTCGCTTTGGATGTTGCGGTCGTGCACAAGCAATTCTCTGATATAAGCCGCCGCTATCGCGCCTGAATCCGCGTGAATGGAACTTGACTGTCCGGCAAGGGAGAAAACGGCGATTTTCCAGTGCCGTTCGGCCAGCTCAACCGGATTCACCTGCCAGCGGCGGAACAGGGCGTTGGACAACAGCGAGCTGTAGGCTTCCACTGCGTCATTGAGACTGCGGTCGGCGATGCCCAAATCTTGCAGGAAGCGAAGCTCTTCCAGATAACGGGCGGGATACCCCTGGAGCCGGAGCAGTTCGGCGTATTCGCGGCGATCATGGGCGTAGGGATTTAAGCGGAGACCCCGGCGGTATTCAAAGAGCGCTTGTTCGATGAGACTGCGGGAACGGTAATCTCTGGCGCGGTCGAAATGCCATGAAGCCCAGCGGACGCGGCGAGTATCCTCAAGACCGGTGACAGCGATAAGCGTGTCTTCAAGCGCGGCCCGGATAAATTCATCACCGGGATTTACCAGAACGCCGCCGGAAAGAACGTCAATCGCCTCGGCGAAGCGGCCAAGCCGTATGCAGGACAGCCCCTTGAGATACCATGCGCCTGAATCTTCGCGGTTTTCCGCAATAGCTTCATCGGCGAGACGCGCCGCTTGTTCATATTCACCGGAACGGTAACGGAGGTTTGCCAAAAGGGAACGCGCCGGAGCGTAACCGGGCTTGAAACGCAGGGCTTGTTCCGCGTAACGCGCCGCCTGCGGGAGGCGTTCGTTCTGCCCGTAAATATACGCCGCATAATAAAAAACACGGTAATCTTCGGGATGTTGAGCCAGCGCGCGGTCAATGTAGGTGACGGCAGTTTCCTTGTCTCCGAGCGAGCTTGAAACCAGCGCAAGGGAAATCAACAGCCGCCCCTGTCATCGGGATAACGCCTCACGGCATCGCGGTAACGGAGCAGCGCTTCGGCTGATCTGCCCCGCGCAATGTCGAGCTCTCCGGCAGCAAAAAGCGCTTCCCGGTTGTACGGCTCTTGTTCAAGAACGCCGGATATTACCGCCGCCGCGTCATCGAGCCGCCCCAGCGTGATAAGCGTGTGCGCCTCAAGAACGGCCAGCGGCATATTGCCGCGAGAAAGGGCGCGGGCTTTTCTTGTCCAGTTCAGGGCTTCGTCAAATTCGCCCAGTTCATAGTAACATTCGGCAAGAGCCTGCGTTCCCTCCGCATGTGCCGGATTGAGTCTGAGGCACTCGATAAAAGATTCCGCCGCCGTGTACCAGTCCTCCAGCGACATCGCGTTTTTGCCCCGCTCGTAATAAGCCTCCGCTCCCGGAGGCGGCGCGCCGGTCTGCGCGGCAAGTTCGCCCGCCGCAAAACCAAGCAAAAACGCGCAGACAAGAAACAGCGGAATCTTTGCCGTCCGCATTGGCTATTTCTCCCCGTATGCGGCTATTTTGACCGAATTGATCTTGTAGCCATCCATGTCCTGAATTGTAAACTCCATGTCCTTGTAGGAAACTTTTTCGGATTTAACCGGAATCTTGCCGAAAAGATCAAACACAAAGCCGCCCAGCGTGTCAAAATCATTGACCGGCAAATCAAGGCCGGTTTCCTCGGAAAGGTCTTCCAGATTTACTCTGGCATCGCACAGCCAAGCATTTTCGCCGAGTTTGCGAACGTCTTCTGTTTCATTGTCGAATTCGTCCTGGATATCGCCGACAATTTCCTCGATAATATCTTCCATACAAACAATGCCGGAAACGCCGCCGTACTCATCCACCACTACGGCAATGTGAACACGCTGCCGGCGAAGTTCCCGCAGCAGATCGTCGATGTGTTTGGAAACCGGCACAAAAAACGGCTTGCGAACCAGCGCGTGAATGTCAAACGGCGTATCGCTGACAAGCGTTTTCAGCACATCTTTGACATGGAGGATTCCAATTACATTGTCGACAGTATCCCGGTACACGGGAAAACGGGAATGTCCGCTTTCGGTAATTCTGGCAAGAACTTCATCTTTGGACGCGCCCACCGGTAAAAACACAGCGTCGGTACGGGGAACCATAACTTCTTTCACCGTAGTATCCGAAAGCTCCACTACGCCCCGTATCATCTCCTGCTGATCCGCTTCAAGGTCTTTGATCGCGCGGGGGTTTATCTGAAAGGAATTTTTCATCCGTTCCCCCCGCCTGAAGATTCGCCTTCCGGGAGAATATGTTCTCCCTTCAACTCTTTCAAAATCCGCTCCTGTTTTATAATCATCGGCTCGGTATCGTTGTTCGTTTCATGATCCATACCGTCTAAATGAAGAATACCATGAATAAGCAACCTGCGTAACTCCTCATCTTCGCTAATATTAAAGTAACGCGCATTTTCCCGCAAGGTTTCCAAAGAGATGACAATATCGCCCGGAAGCCAGCGTACCGCGCCATTGTCACTACTATCGCCGTTGTCCGAAAAATCTTCAGGCTGTTCGATGCCCAGCGCGAAGGACAATACATCGGTTGCCTCGTCCTTGTTCCGGTAACGGCTGTTTAGGCTTTGTATTGTTGAATCACCGCAGAGCAATACCGAAAGGTCCCAATTGTCCCTGCCGATTGCGGCAATCGCTTTAAGGGCGTAAGCGGCGAGTTGTCCGTTCCAGCCGGGTAGAGGGACTTCTTCGGCATTGACAAAAACACGGTTCATTTGTCTCCGCCTTCCGGCTCTTGTTCGTTTTCGTCATCTTTCAGTTTGGGATATTCGATTCGGGAGTGATAATAACTTGCTAATACTTTGACAAAGGCGTTTTTTATCGTTTCAAGATCGCGGAAACTCAATTCGGAGTCCGCAAGCTGTCCGTGCTTTACCTTGCCTTCAAAAAGCTCGCCGATAAAACGCTCGATTTTTGCCGCTGTCGGCTTGGTCAAAGTCCGCACGGCGGCTTCGGAGACATCGGCAAGCATGACCACCGCAGATTCTTTTGAACGCGGCGGAGAGCCGGGATAGGTAAAATCATCGGCGTTGACCTGCGATTCCTGCTGGGCGGCCTTGTTATAAAACCATGTGATAATCGAGTTTCCGTGATGTTCGGAGATAATGTCTACCACTTCCTGCGGCAGATTCAGGGCGCGGGCTTTTTCCACGCCGAGTTTGACATGGCTGCGAATTACCGTAGCGGAAAGCCGGGGGGACATATCATCGTGCTTGTTGTACGCTGTCTGATTTTCCACAAAATAATCGGGATTTTCCATTTTTCCCAAATCGTGATAATAAGCCCCGACACGGGCAAGCAAAGCGTTCGCGCCGATGTCCTGACAAGCTTGTTCCGCGAGATTCGCTACCATTATTGAATGGCTGTACGTTCCCGGCGCGGTGGTAAAAAGCCGCCTGAGTATGGGCGCGTTGAGATCTGTCAATTCCATCAGCCTGAACGTAGTGGCAGTATTCAAAGCTTGTTCCAAAGGCGGCAGAACGCCGAGAACCAACATTCCCGAAACGATGCCGTTCAAAATAGCCCAGAACAGCATGACCGGATATTCGCCCGGTCCCACGCGCTGGAGCAACAGTATCACGATAACAGCGACACAATTCGCCGCGGCGATGATGAGGCCTGCTTTGATCAAATCCATCCGCTTCTGGGCGTTTTTGATTGCGGCGGACGCAGCCAGAGCGGAAACAAGCGCGACAATGTACGCCGGCGCGTCAAAAGCGCCGCACAAATACGCGCCCAGCGGAAGCGCCATAGCCAGAGCCATAGCCAGACGGGGACCCAAAAAGACGGCGGGAATCATCACCAGAAGAGATGTCGGAAACGCGAGAGCTACGCGGAAACTTTCAAGTCCGGGAAAAATATTTTTCAGCAGAACGGAGCCCGCGATGTACATGCAGATCAAAACCGACAGCAGGTAACTTTCCCTGTCGCGGAGTTCCCGCCCCAGAAATATCTTACCGCGCAAAAAAATGAACAGCGCGTAAATGAGCAAAACAAGCAAAACCATGCCGATAATGGCACGCGGGTCCCGCCGCGAAAGAGACAAATGAAGCTCCCGCAATTCCCGCATCTCGTCCTCAGTGACAATAAAGCCCTTTCTGACAATCCGCTCGTCCTTGTTGATGTGCTTCATCACCGGCTCGATATGTTCCCGCGTGTTAATGACCCGCTGGAGCGTGTCGGTAGGAGAAAAGAAAACATTTTCCGCTAGAAACGGCTTGAGCAAATCATCGGCCAAAGCCTTAAACGATTCGGGCATATCCGCGCCGGAGACGATATTGTTGATAACGTCAACCGCGCTGTCAAGGGTAATGACATTTGCGTAGAACACCCGCTCCTGCTCGGTACGGGAATCCAAAGTGGTAAGCAGTTCCGCGATGTCGGGATTGTAGTTACGCAACTCTGTGTCGCCCAGAGCGAAAATTCCTCTCTCCAAAATATTATTCAAAATCTCAAGGCCGTAATCGCCGAAACTGTTTCTTTCGGGCGCGGCAAAGTAGGCATTCATTATCTCAGCGCCGGGAAACAGGGAGGGATATTCGGCCTGAACTGTCAGCTGGAAAGCTTCGACAGAGCCGCCTGCTTCGGCCAGCGCGTCCGCCCGATCCGAAAATTGTTTCCATGAATTTTTGATGTCAGCGGAAGCGGCGGCGGAAAACCTAAACACCGCCGGAACAAGTTTTTCCTGCGCCTCAACACGCAGCTGCGTTGCTTCCCTATCAATGTATGAAACAGCAGAGTCCGCGATCACATCACGCTCGGCCACTTTGCCAGTTTCAAAATCCCCTATATCAGACACGCTTCCCGCGCCGGCGCCGATATTGCCCGCCGAGATTGCCACCGTCACGCACATCGCGGTAAGACTAACCAGCAGAGGGGCAAGATGGAATTCGGAAATATTTAATCTTCCGGTAAGGCGTTTTTTGAAATCACCAAAATTAACGTTCATTTTCATTGTAAGCCTGTATAATTTTTTTTACGAGTGGATTTCTCACCACATCGGAAGTATGCAAATATGAAAAGTGTATTCCTTCAATGTCTTTCAGAATTTCCGCCGCGTGCAATAAACCGGAATCCGATCTCCTCGGTAAATCTATCTGCGTCACATCACCAGTAATAACAGCCCGCGCGCCAGAGCCTATCCGCGTCAAAAACATCTTCATTTGCTCTTTTGTGGTATTCTGAGCTTCATCGAGAATCACTACACAGTCGTTAAGACTGCGCCCCCGCATATAGGCAAGCGGCGCGATTTCTGTAGCCCTGGTTTCTTCCATACGGTGAATCACCTCGAACGATGTCAGCGATTCCATAGCGTCATACAAAGGCCGGAGATACGGATTAATTTTCTGGGCAAGGTCTCCGGGCAAGAAACCAAGATTTTCACCCGCTTCCACAACCGGACGGGTCAGCACAAGCTTCCGCATTTTTTTCGACAATACAAGCCGCAAAGCTTCGGCGATGGCAAGATATGTTTTGCCCGTTCCCGCCGGCCCAATGCAGAAAGTGATGTCGCGCTCACGCATACCCCGGATATAATCCGCCTGATTCTTACTGCGGGGAAATACCTTGCGGAATCCCTGCGGAATCTGAATAACCGCGTCTCTAAGCGGATCAGTTTGAGGAGCGCCGGTGTCATCCATTTCTCCGCCATCGAAGTTTGAGGCCAACGCCCGCACATATTCAGGTGAAGGAATTTCCCCTTCCCGCGCAACAGCGACAAGACTATCCATGACGAATTTGAAATGGCGGGCAGTGTCTTCACTTACCCCCTCCAGACGAATCTCATTCCCCCGGGCAGAAACGCGCCCGCCCAGGGAATCTTCAATTAATTTCAGGTTTCCGTCATTTGCGCCGCAAATTTCTGACAGCAACTCCCCTGAATCAAGAACAATAGTTATACCATCCTCCATTCCGCCCCGATCATCAAAGTCTAGCGTCAGTTTTCAATTCCAGTCAAGGGCTATTCGCCGGAGGCGAATAGCTTCGGAGTTTTCGCGGCGCGAAAACTCCACACAGTTATTGCCTGAGAAAGGGGGGCTGTTTCCAGACGGCCGCCGGCATACAGCCGCAATCCCCGCCCGCCCCCCTTACGTCTCCGCCCGCTGTCGCGGGCTGCGCCTATCCCCCGGTTATCCGGCTTCGCCGGATAGCTTCGGAGTTTTCGCTCCGCGAAAACTCCACGCATTTATCGTAGCATGACACGGGGTGACAGTCACCCAAAAGGTCTGGTGTGGCTGTAGCGTGGGGTACACCATATATGCGGGGTATCGCGGGAGTGCCTGTCACCGGGGGGGATAGCGTCAGACTTGCTCCGGGCTTTAGCCCTCCGCAAGTCTTTGCGCAGCAATTGGAGCAAGGCTGGAGCGTAAGGGGGGACACGATGAATGTGACTATGCGCCGGGAAATGTTTGGAAAGTGTCCCCCCTTTCTCTATTCTTGGGGATAGCATTATATTTTAATACAGGGTATTTTTTTATTATGGAAGATATTCATATTGCGGCAACGGTTAAGCATCAGGTGTATGAGATTATTAAAAAGCGTATTATCGAGCAGTATTATAAGCCGGGGCAGTGGCTGCAGGAAAATGATGTGGCAAGTCAGTTGAATGTGGGGCGTTCGCCGGTGCGGGCGGCTTTGAAATCGCTGGTGCATGATGGGTTGGTGATTGAGCTGCCGAATAAGGGTGTGTTTGTTAGGGAATTTTCTCAGCAGGATATACGGGATATTTTTGATATGCGCTCGATGATGGAATCGTATGCTATCGCGGGTTCGAGCGTGAGGCGGCCGGATTCGATACTGAATACTTTGGAGAAGTTGTTGGGGCAGCTTGTTGAAGCGCACAAGCAGGGGGATTTGAAGCATTACACTAAATATGATACGCAGCTGCATGACGCTATTATTGCGTTGAGCGGGAATGCTTTGCTGAGTTCGGCTTATCATCAGCTTCGGTCTATGTTGCAGCCGTTTAGGGTTTATTCGCTTTTGGAGAAGGGCCGGTTCGATGATTCTGTGGAGGAGCATCGCCGTATTGTGGGGTTTATTGCTTCGGGTGATGTTGAAAAGGCGATCGAGGTGAATAAAGAGCATTTGACGCTTTCTCGTGATGTGATACTGAATTATCTGTCTGCTAAGGAAAAGTAATTTTTTAGCGCGTTTGATATTGCACACCTGCCGCTCGTGTGAAATTGGCGCCGGGCGGCGGTTTTTTTCTGTGATGCTTCTGTGATTTTTCTATGATATTTCCGCGATACTTCTGTGATAATCGAAAATGATGGGGGATCATGCTGTAAGTTTTGCTTTGATCGCCGCAGAGTGTGGCCGCGCTTTCTCTGTTCGTTAATCGTGACAATCGAAAACAAAAAAACTTGACTTTTGAAAACTTCACTGTTATTCTTCTTTGTGTATCATGTATACATTGTACATAAAACAAAAGTATTTTGGGTGGAGGTCTCTATGAATCCGATTGTCGCAATGCTGATTGGAATTGCTATTCTGCTCATCTTGGTCATTTTTACTAAATTCCAGGCATTTCTCGCGCTGATTATTTCGGCGTTGATCATCGGGCTGCTCGCGGGTATTGGCCCGGCGGCAACCATCGCCGCTGTTACGGGTGGTTTCGGCAATACAATGAACAGTATCGGTATTGTCATCGGTCTGGGGTGTATCATGGGGCTGTTCATGGAAAAAAGCGGGGCTGCTAAAAAGATGGCTTTGTCGATCCTGAAAGTTGTGGGTATTAAAAATGCTGATGTTGTTATTGGTCTTGCGGGGTTTCTGATTTCGATTCCGGTATTTTGCGATTCGGGTTTTGTTATTCTTTCTTCGCTGGCAAAAGAATTTTCGCGCCTGACCAAAAAATCTATGATTCTTATCGGCGGTATGCTGGGTATGGGGTTGTATATTACGCACTTCCTTGTTCCGCCGACACCCGGTCCGCTCGCGGTGGCTGGCGCGTTTGGGGTTGATATTGGCTTGTTTATTATTGCTGGGTTGTGCCTTTCAGTGCCGTTGTTTGTCTTTGCGGTGTTCTTTTTCCGGTTTATCAATAAGACAGTGCCGGCGATTATTCCCGAAAGAAGCATTGAGGAATACAGCAGGCTGTCGGCGGCGCAGAAAGAAATTCTTTCCCGGATTGAAACAAAACTGGCTGAGGGCAAGGAGCTTACAAACAGCGATTTTAGCGAGCTTTTGAAGGACGATACGCTGCCCGGCGGCGGAATTTCTTTTGCTACGCTGCTTGTTCCGGTGGGGCTGATTTTCATCCGGTCAATTGTTATTACGGTAATGAATGTGACCGGCCCGGCGGCTCTGGTTATTGATTTTATTGGTCATCCGGTGGTCGCTATTTCTACTTCGGTTGTGATGTCTATGTTTATTTTGGCGCGTAAGCAGACGAAAGAAGAATGTCTTGCCACGATTGAGTCGGCGCTGGGCAGTTCTGGTCTTATCGCGTTTGTCACTGCCGCGGGCGGCTCGCTGGGTAATGTTATCAAGATTACTGACGCGGGAACTATTATGGCGCAGGGTATCGCAAATTCTTCGATGCCGGTTATCATCGTTCCGCTTCTGGTTGGAACGCTGCTCCGTTTCCCGCAGGGGTCGGGCACGGTGGCGATGATCACGGGTTCGGCAATTCTTGCGCCGATGATTCCTACGCTGGGCATTAATCCGTTGATCGCGGGGCTTGCGCTTTGTACTACGGCGATGTGTCCGTCGTACATGAACGATTCGTATTTCTGGGTTGTTACCAGATTCAGCGGATTCCCGACAAAGACATCACTGAGGACATGGACTATCGGAACTTTTGCCATTCCGCTTGTCGGCTCGATTATTCTCATCATTGTGAACGCCATTTTGTTTTGACGGCCGGGTGTCAATTACGCAAATTGTGTGTTAATGGGGGCATTGGACTTATTTGACAACCTGGCTGATACGCTGTCCGTGCCCCTTTACAAAAAAATCTGGAGGTTTCGTTGAAATACACGGAAGAAGTCGAACGTATGGAATGTGTCGCCTGCCCCGCCGGGCATGGGCCTGCCGAATTGCCGGAAGAAGGGAAATGGATCGCCGTTAAGGAAATCAGGAACATATCCGGCCTTTCGCACGGCATAGGCTGGTGCGCTCCGCAGCAGGGATGCTGCAAACTGACGTTGAATGTTAAGGACGGCATTATTGAAGAAGCGCTGGTTGAAACGACCGGCTGCACGGGCGCGACTCACGGAGCGGCTGTTGCCTGCGAACATCTTACTGGCAAAACGATTTTGGAAGCTCTCAATACGCATCTGGCTTGTGACGCTGTCAATATGGCAATGAAAAATATTTTTACCCAGTTTGTGTACGGGCGCACGCAAACCGCTTTTTCCGAAGGCGGCCTGCCCATCGGCGCTTCGTTGGAAGACCTCGGCAAGGGCTTGTACAGTCAGGCGGGAACGGTTTTTTCCACACGGGCGAAGGGTGTCCGTTATCTTGAAATGGCGGAAGGATATATTCTCGACATGGCGCTGAACGAAGATCGCGAGGTTGCGGGATACCGTTATGTGAATATCGGAAAAATGATGAATGACATTCGCGGCGGAATGGACTGTACGGAAGCCTACGAAAAAAATACCGGCGTTTACGGCCAATACGAAAATGCCCCGGCGTATATTGACCCGCGTAAAAAATAGGAGACAGAAATGGCGCAATTTGAAGGGCAGGAACGGCGTATGGCGAAAATCACCGAATGCCTGAAAAAATATGAAATCGGCGATCTCGACGAAGCCATGACGCTGTGCCTTTCCTACGGCATCGACACTGAAAAAATCGTAAAGGGAATTCAGAACATCTGTTTTGACAACGCTGTGTGGGCATACACTATTGGAACGGCGATAGCGTTGAAAACCGGAGCGAAAAATCCGGTGGACGCGGCAAAATGTATCGGCGAAGGAATCCAGGCTTTTACCGTGCCGGGTTCGGTAGCGGAACTCAGGCAGGTGGGCGCTGGTCACGGAAATCTCGCGGCAATGCTGCTTAACGAAAAAACCCGGTGTTTCTGCCTGCTTGCCGGCCACGAATCATTTGCCGCCGCTGAAGGAGCTATCGGCATAGTCAACACGGCGAACAAAGTACGCGGCAATCCCCTCAGAGTGATTCTCAACGGTTTCGGCAAAGACGCCGGTTATACAGTCGCAAGAATAAACGGATTTACCTATGTCAATTCGCTTTACAATCACGACACAGACACAATTACCATACTCGGCGAACGGGCGTTCTCGAAAGGCGTTCGCAAAGACATCAAAGTCTATTGCAGCAATGATGTAATGGAAGGTGTCGCGGTAATGAAATACGAAAAAGTCGATGTCTCAATAACCGGCAATTCGGCAAACTCAACGCGGTTTCAGCACATGGTAGCCGGCGCGTATAAAAGGTGGGCACAAGCAAACGGACAGCCGTATTTTTCGGTTGCGTCAGGCGGCGGAACAGGCCGAACTCTCCACCCCGACAATCTAGGCGCAGGCGCGGCGTGTTACGGCATTACCGATTCTCTGGGACGTATGCACGGCGATGTGCAATTCGCGGGATCGTCATCAGTTCCCGCCCATGTCGAAATGATGGGACTTATGGGCATGGGAAACAATCCAATGGCCGGAGCCACAGTCGCGTGCGCGGTAGCGGTGGTCAAAGCTCTTAATTAACTTGATTAAAAGGAGAAAGTAAATTGGTAGATATAAATAACCGCGCAGAGCTCATTCAATATCTTACCGGCAAAGGAATAATCGGCGAAGGGGAACATTACACGCTGAATTACTGCACAGGCGGCGTATCCTGCATAGCGGCCCTCATCGAAAAAGACGGAATAACAATGCTGGTAAAACAAGGCCGCCCCAAACTCGCGGTCAAAGAAGACTGGTTCGCCGACCCCGCCCGCATGAAAATCGAAGCAAAGGCAAATGAGATTTTCAACCGGTATGTACCTGAAAGCGTGCCGGCAGTAATATTCTACGACGCGGAAAATTATATTTTATTGCGTAAAGCGGCCCCGGCGGACTGCGTAATGTGGAAAACCGATCTGCTCAACGGAATACTCGATTTTGAAGTCGCCAAAAAAACAATCGACGCGCTGGTCACCGTGCACAACAAATGTTTCAACGATCCCGAAATCGCCCGGATATTCGCCGACGATTCTATTTTTTACCAGCTCCGCATTTCTCCGTACATCGAATTTCTGCTCGGCAAATATCCCGAACTAACCGAATACGGCAAGCAGCTCATCGAGCGCCTAAAAACCCGGAAACTTTCGCTTGTACACGCCGATTACACCCCCAAAAATATACTCGTACTAAAAAACAGAGATATATGTATTCTGGATTATGAAATATCCCATTACGGCGATCCGGTTTTTGATCTCGCATTCTTCACCAATCACATCGTGCTAAAAAGCGCCCATCTGAAAAAATGGTCGGCAGCGTTTCTCAACATGCTCTTGTACATGACCGATACCTATTTTGAAATGATGAACTACGGCGAAAAAAAAGAAGCCGAAGCCGACAGCGTTAAAATACTCGCCATAATGATGCTTGCCCGCATTGACGGAAAATCCCCCGTCGAATACATCACCAGCGAACAAACCAAAACACTAGTCAGAGATATGGCGTTTCAACTGCTTAAATCCGGCATCAAAACTTTCCGCGAAGCGCGAGAGCTATTCTACTACATGGAAAACGAATAGCCAGGGGCTTGAATAATTCTTCTTCGTCACTTATTTTAAGAATATGAGCCGTAATTCCGCTCTGCGCGCAGGGCTTTTTCTTTTTGAATGTTTCCGGTGTTCGTATTTGATCACGTTCTTTATCATCTCGAAACCGGGCGCGGGCGCGGCTTTTCCCTGGCTGATTTACGCCGTTCCCAATGCGCTGTTTCCCCTTATGCTGCTGTTTCTCTGGCTGGATTTTTCCAAATATCGTGTGTATGAGCCGCTCTATATTTCCGGCAAGTGCGTTTCGTTTTTTACGATAGCGGGCTGGTATTTGTTTGCGCCGTCTGCGGGAGACATGGCGCTTTCTCCTTTGGCTCGCGTTATGACAACACTGGTCATCAGTGATTTGTTTACTATTATTTTCGCGGTGTTGATTTCCCGCATGAATAAAAAAGACAGCCAAGCGGCAATTCCGGCGAAAACGGATACGGAAACGAACTGTGCCGGCGAAAGCAAAACTTCGGGGCAGGAGGGCATTTAATGCGAATAATTCCGGTAGCGAGCGGCAAAGGCGGCGTAGGAAAATCCCTGGTCGCCGCAAATCTGGCGGTGGCTTTCGCGCAGGCGGGGCAGCGAGTCGTTTTGGCAGACCTCGATTTAGGAGCGTCCAACCTGCATCTGGTATTGGGACATCATTCGCCCCGCCGGGGAATCGGAACTTTTCTGAATAACATAAAATCGAACTTCAACGATGTCATTGCCGAAACGGACATACGGGGACTGCGTTTTATTCCCGGCGACACGGAAATTCCGGGAACGGCGAATCTCAAGGTTTTCCAGCTTAAAGCGCTGGTAAAACGTATGCTCGCGCTGGCACCGGAAACCGATATACTGATTCTCGATTTAGGCGCGGGCTCTCATCAGTCAATATTAGATTTTTTTCTGCTTTCCAGCAAAGGAATCATAGTGTCCGCGCCGATGGTGACGGCAGTGCTGAACGCCTATGTGTTCCTCAAAAATACCGTTTTCCGCCTGATGTTTTCTTCGTGCGGCAAAGGTTCCGCCGCCCGCGAATATCTTGAGAAACTCCGCTCTGACGGCTCCGGCGCGCAAAAACTTTACATTCCAAAAATACTCCCGCAGATAAAAAAAATCGATCCTCAGTCGCATAATAAATTCGCCGAACACCTCAACCGCCTGCGTCCCCGCCTGATTATGAATATGGTGGAAAATCCGAAAGACGCTGATGTCGCCATGAAAATCCGCCGTTCGTGCGAAGAATATCTGTCGCTGAAACTTGAACATCTGGGAGTCATCTACCGCGATTCCATTCAAGACACCGCGCTTGCCTCGCGCCTCCCCGTGACACTTTACAAACCCCAGTCAATTTTGTCGCAGGGCATTTACCGCATTGCCGATAAAATACTCGAAACCGAGGAAGACGAATCTATTCCCGACGAAAAAGCCGTTGATGAAAGTTTTCAGGAAGCGGGCATGGAAGCGGAAATTGATTACGACAGCAAGATGGGATACGTTGAGGAGCTGCTCCATTCCGGCGCGCTTACCCAGGGCGATCTAATCGAAACAGTAAAATCCCAGCAGTTTGAAATAGCGAAACTCAAAAAAGAAAATACTTTTTTCAAACACAAACTCATGCAAGCCGCCGCCAAAGGATACAAGCCATAGGCCATTCGCCTCCGGCGAATAGCTTCGGAGTTTTCACGCCGCGAAAACTCCACGCATTTGTTATATAAATTGAATTAAGAAAGGGGGGCTGTTTCCAAACAGTTTTCTGCATACAGCCGCATTCCCCGTCCGCCCCCCTTACGTCCAAGCCCGCAAGCGGTCTCGGACTATCCCCGTATTTGTTATATAATAATATTTATGATCGCTATTTTAACGAAGAGATTGCCATTCTTCTTTTTTAAGCCGTGTAACATGTTGTGTTTTAACCGCGTGTATGAGCGGCCATGCTTTTCCATATTCAGTGTGATGAAAACGAAAGCCGCATTTTTCATTGACTCGTTTTGACTTTTCGTTTTTATCAAAATACCCGCACCAAAGAACAGATATTTTCAGATCGTCAAAAGCATAGCGCATGATTTCGCGGACAGCTTCGGGAATAAGCCCCTGTCCCCAAAAAGGTTCGCCAATCCAATAACCGATTTCCGCTTCATCGGGATTTATTTTGAGATTGCTTTTATCGCCAATTAAAAGGCCGACGCTTCCGATAGCGGCATCAATTGACGCATCATCATTCTTCATTGTTACCGCATAGGTTTCATCCGCCGAAAGTATATCACGAATAATTTCCCGGCTGTTTTCTACGCTGGTATGAACAGGCCAACCCGCTATCGGTCCGACATTAGGATTTTTCGCGTATTCAAATAAACTATCAGCATCCGTTTCTTTCCACGGACGCAAAATCAATCTGGCGGTTTCTAATATCATGATAATTATACTCTGTGATATTATATCACGGCTTTCCGGCAAAAAACAAGAAAAACGTAAACATTCATAAAATTGCTGTGTGTTTCATTTTTTGTTGAGTACACAGCGGTTCTCGTTTCCTCACTCGCTCGATCATGCCCGCGCAAGCGCGGTCGCGCTCCGTTCGTCAATAAGGTTTTGCATTGCAAAGACTTTATACATGTACGGCGTGGAATTTTCGCCGGAGGCGAATAGCCGGGGGATAGCGCAAGCCGCTTGCGGCTGGAGCGTAAGGGGGGTGGTTAAAAATCCGCTTCCATGCGGATTTTTAACCATGTAGTTTTTTGCGTTCGCAAAAAACTACACAAAAATATTAAGACAGCGGCATCCGTGCCGCAACTATATACGGATGGCCGTGTGGAAATAGCCCCCCCTTTCTTAATACGACAAATGTGTGGAGTTTTGCCGTATGGCAAAACTCCGAAGCTGTTCGGCGAAGCCGAATAGCCCGTCTTTACTCTTGTTCGATGGTCTCTTATAATGGGGTATTATGCTGTTGTATATTCCTTTTCCTTCGTGGTTGAAACCGGAAATAATTCCGGGGCTGCCGGTGCGCTGGTATGGGCTGATGTATGTTTTTGCTTTTGGAGCCGCGTTTCTGGCGTATCGCCGTCAAGTGAAGGAAAGAAATTTCCCCATGAGCGATGACGATTTATCTAGTCTGTTTTTCTGGGGCATACTCGGTCTTTTGCTGGGGGCGCGGATTTTTTCTACGCTGATTTATGAGACGAGTGATATTTACCGCCGTCAGCCGTGGTTGATTTTCTGGCCGTTTAGGGACGGGCGGTTTACTGGTCTTATGGGGATGAGTTATCATGGCGGGGCGTTTTGTGGAACGCTGGCGGTGATTTTGTACGCGAAATTTAAGCGTGTGAGTTTTCGTGAAATTGGCGATATGTATGCGGCGAGTATTCCGCTGGGGTATACGTTTGGCCGTCTGGGGAATTTTATCAACGGCGAATTGTATGGCAGGGTGACGACTAGTCCGCTGGGTATGTTGTTTCCGAATGCTACGCCGCTTCCGGTGAGTGAAGCGTGGGTGCGGGAGGCTGCCGAAAAAACTGGTATTGCGATTGCGGGGGCGCGGGTGAATCTGCCCCGTTATCCTTCCCAGCTTTACGAGATGATTTTCGAGGGGATAATACTCTGGGCGATAATTTGGTTTTTCCGTAACCGCAAGCCGTTCAAGGGTTTTTTAATTGGTCTGTATTTTCTGGGATACGGCGTTTTTCGTTTTATGATCGAGTATTTCCGCGAGCCGGATGAGGATTTGGGGTATCGTATTGAATTTGTCAAAACAACTTTGTCGCCCGCTTTCGCGCATCCTTTGTTGAGTTTTTCTACCGGACAGATACTTTCGTTTTTTATGATTGTTTTCGGTGTTGTGTGGATTATTGTTTGTTCGCGGCTGCCGGGGAGAGAGCCGGTGTTTGTGTACGATGGCGGGAAGGGAGCGAGTCCGGCGGATTCTGCGGAAAAGGCGAATGCGCGGAACAAACGGCGTAAACTGCGAAAAAAACTGCGCTGACGGAGCGCGGGCGGAGGAGCGATCTATGCGGGTAAAAGTAAGATACCGGGCGCATTTGGCCGATATTACAAAGACCGGCGAAGAAATGGTTGAGGCCGCGACTGTCAAAGACGTTATGCGTCATATCGGGAAATGTTTTGGGCCGGACGCGGAAAAAGCGGCGAAGGCAATGATTGTCGCTGTCAACGGGGAAAGCATACTTCTTCTTAATCGTTTCGGAACGGCGTTGAATGAAGGCGATGAAATTTCTTTTTTGCCGATTTGCGGCGGCGGCTGAATAAGCGCGGCGCGTGGCATGTATTAAAATAAAGTTTTTCTGAAACTGAATTTTCCAAACAATTCTATTTAGAGAGGAGTTTTATTAAATGAGTATTTTGGAAATAGTTCTGATTGCGGTCGGGCTTTCGATGGACGCTTTTGCTGTTTCGATAACATTGGGTTTGTCGGCGCAAAAACCGCGATTAAAGGAATATTTGATTCCGGGAATTTATTTCGGCTTTTTTCAGGCGTTGATGCCCCTTGCCGGATTTTTTGCGGGGACGTTTTTCGCGCAGAAGATTCAAAATCTGGATCACTGGATCGCGTTTGTGCTGCTCAGCTTTATCGGGGGCAAAATGATCAAAGACAGTTTTTCCAAAGATGAGGAAACTTCAAGCGCGGATCAATTTCATTTTGTTAAAATGCTGCTGCTTGCTGTTGCCACAAGCATTGACGCGCTGGCTGTGGGAGTCACGTTCGCGTTTTTTGATGTCAATATTTTCATGGCGATTGCCATTACCGGTTTTACTACGTTCTTTATTTCTATAGGCGGCGTAAAAATCGGAAATATTTTCGGAAATAAATTCAAATCAAAAGCGGAGTTTCTTGGCGGCGCGGTTCTTATTATTCTGGGAATAAAAATATTGATAGAAGCTTTGTTTTTTTCGGGCAATTGACTGGTGAACGGAGAGCGTATTGCGGCGGCGGCGCGAATGTGTTATAATTAATATCCATGCAAACAAGTATAATTTCCATAGGCGGAATGACCTGCGCCGCTTGTTCAGCACGGGTGGAGAAAGCGATACTTAAACTCGCAGGAATACAAAGCGCGTCTGTAAATCTTGTGGCGGAAAAAGCCGTGGTGGTTTATGATCAGAACGCGCTGCGTTTGTCGGAAATCAAAGCCGCGATAGTAAAAACCGGTTACGAGGTTATTGAGGTTTCACGTAACGCGCCGGATCAGGATAAAATCCGCAAAGAAAAAGAAATTAAAATTCTTAAAGCGAAATTTATCACGGCGGTTTCTTTTGCGGCTCCGCTGTTTTATATAGCTATGGTTCCAATGATTACCCGGATTAAACTTCCGTTTCCCGGATTTTTGTTGCCGATGGAACACCCGCTTGCGTATGCTTTGACAGAGCTCGCGCTGACTATTCCTATTGTTATTGCCGGCTGCCGTTTTTATATTGCCGGTTTCAAAAATATTTTCAGGCTTAGTCCGAATATGGATTCGCTTATAGCCATCGGAACATCGGCGGCGATAATTTACAGCTGCGTGAGTCTCTGGCAGATTTTTCAGGGAAATCACATGGCGGTTGAATCGCTGTATTTTGAAAGCGCGGGAGTAATTATCGCGCTGATACTTTTGGGGAAAACGCTGGAGACTGTGTCGAAAGGACGCGCCGGCGAAGCGATAAAAAAACTGCTGGGGCTTGCTCCGAAAAACGCGATAATTATTTCGAGTAACGGCGGGGGGGATATTTCCTTTGCGGATATTGCGGGCGGCGTTTCTGGGAAGTTTTTTGAAAAAGAAATTTCTGTGGATGATGTGATTCCCGGCGATATTGTTATGGTGAAGCCCGGCGCGAAAATTCCGGTTGACGGCGTTGTTGTCGGGGGACAGAGCGCGGTGGACGAAGCTATGCTTACCGGGGAAAGTATGCCGGTGGAGAAAAAAGCGGGCGATCCGGTGTATGGCGCGACTGTCAATACCAGCGGAGTTATTTATTTCCGGGCGGAAAAAGTCGGGGAAGAAACCGCGCTGGCGCAGATTGTAAAACTTGTGGAGGACGCTCAAGCCTCCAAAGCGCCTATCGCCCAGCTTGCCGATATTGTTTCGGGGTATTTTGTGCCTATTGTGGTTGCTGTCGCGTTTGCCGCCGGCATCGCGTGGTTTGCCGCCGCGTCCGCCGGGGTTGTGAATCTGCCTGAAGGAAAATCCGCGCTGGAATTTTCTTTGACGATTTTTATTTCGGTTTTGGTGATTGCCTGTCCCTGCGCTCTCGGTCTTGCGACTCCTACGGCGATTATGGTGGGAGCGGGTAAAGGCGCGGAAAATGGAATCCTGATAAAAAGTGGCGAAGCTCTGGAAGCGGCGGGCAGGATCGGAACGGTCGCGCTTGATAAAACCGGAACTATTACTGAAGGCAGGCCGGTGGTGACTGACGTGCTTCCCGCCGGGGGTATTGACGAAAACCGTCTGCTGCAAATTACCGCCTCCGCCGAAAAAGGCAGTGAGCACCCGATTGGCGGCGCGATAGAGCGTGAAGCGCGGCAGAGAGGGCTGGAATTATTCGGTGTCGAAAAATTTCTGGCAATAGCCGGTCACGGTGTTGAGGCGGAAATCCGGGAACCGTCGGCGGGCAATGAACAGCGGACAAGCGGGATTCTGGTTGGCAATAAAAAACTTATGAGCGAACGGGGTATTGCGCTTGGCGAATTTGAAGAGGTTTCTGATTGTCTGGCGGCGGAGGGTAAAACTCCTGTGTACGCGGCGCTGAACGGAAAATTCGCGGGAATTGTCGCGGCGGCGGACGCTCTGAAAAAAAGCAGCGGGGAGGCCGTTGCCGGACTCCGCGCTATGGGCATTGAAGTTGTCATGCTGACTGGTGACAACAAAAAAACCGCTGACGCAATTGCCCGGCAAGCGGGTATTGAAAAAGTTCTGCCGGAAGCGCGGCCTCAGGATAAATCCGCCGAAGTGAAAAAACTCCGGGCACTTGCCGCCGCGAATCCGCATGTGAAAAAACACGGACGCTATTTTGTGGCAATGGCCGGAGACGGAATTAATGACGCGCCGGCGCTGGTAGAGGCTGATGTCGGTATTGCCATTGGAAACGGAACTGATGTCGCAATAGAGTCGGCGGACATTGTGCTGACGCATGGCGATCTTTCCGATGTCAGGCGGGCGATTATTTTGAGCAGGCGTGTAATCCGAACCATTAAGCAGAATCTTTTCTGGGCGTTCGGGTACAACGCGCTGGGGATTCCTGTTGCGGCGGGGGCGTTGTATATTTTCGGCGGCCCGCTGCTCAATCCGATGATTGCCGCCGCCGCGATGAGCATGAGTTCTGTTTCGGTGATTGCGAACGCGCTGCGTTTGAGAAGTTTAAATTTGAAACGAGAAAAAACAAAAGGAGTATAGTTATGGAAAAACAGACCTTAAAAGTACGGGGAATGTCGTGTGAACATTGCGTGAAAGCTGTTTCTGGAGCGCTTGCGGATTTGCCGGGGCTTTCCGGGGTGACGGTCGAGCTGAAAAGCGGTGATGTGTCGTTTAGTTACGAGCCTGAGAAAACCGGTCTTGAGACAATTAAGGCGGCTATTACCGATGCGGGTTACGAAGTGTAAGTCAAAGAATTTTTAATCCCATTTGTTTGACGAATTGTTTTGAATCGATTGTGTATCCGCCGTGAGAGTTCATGTTCGAGTAACGCTGGTAGAGTTTTTTTAGTAATTGTATTTTTCTTTTTGAGTCTTCGAGCCAGGGAGAGCGCGGGTATTCTTCGATTATTTTGTTAAAATAAAATTCCGCCAGCGCGAATGAAATGAGCGTGTCTTTAATTGCGCGTGACAAATCTTCGCGCGGTTTTGCCTGATAAGTTCCGTCGTGATTTCTGTTGTAGAATTTGCTGGGGTGAATGTTCTGGTAATATTGTATTCCCCGCCTGTAATAATTGTAATCGCTGTTTTTGTTTTTATTGCCGTCGAGAAAAACCGGTTGTGTTTTGTCTGTCCGCAATTTGTTTAACGCGCTGGTTAATTGAATTGTAATTTCGCCGTAAATTTGATCCTGATGTTTTTCGCCGCGTGTGTCGGGGTGATATTTTTTCAGGAGATTTTTTAGTAATTTTGCGCGTTCTGTTTTTTTCATTTTATTTTAGCGTATCATGTTTTTGGATAACGCGCAAACGTACTTGTTTTTTTGTTTTGATATTGAAAAATTTGTTGACAGGCGGAATATTTGCCGTTAAGGTGTAATCTACATTTCGGGGGGAGGCGCATACCGTGTATGCGCCGAGGGGGGGGCGGACGGGAAATGTGTCTATGCGCGGGTGACGGTATGGAAACAGCCCCCCCTTATGATTCGAGGTTTAGTGAGGCAGGAGTTTTTGTGCGTGAAAAACCGGATTTTTTCAGGGGTGTTTTGGCGGCGGTTTTTGCCGCTGGTTTTGTGTTGGGTGTCTGCGCTGCCGCTTTATTCTTTGCCGCTGGATACGGGCGGGAGCGGGACAGATTCGGGGAGCGTCTTGAGCAGGTTAATGGCGATCTCGAACGAGCTCGCGTTTCTCAACGAGAGGCTGCGGAACGAGCTCGGAGACTCCATGAGGAACTCGAAGGAATTGCGGGATATGCTCGAAGCGTCGAAGAGGGAACTCGCCGGTATGCGGACAGAGCTGGAGGATTTGCGGAGCGGCTCGATAGCGTTATTGAACACAGCGGAGAAATCGGGGACGGAATTGAGCGGGCTCAGGCAAGCATTGAGTCAAGCGGAGTCCTCATTGGTGAGCTTGGAACAATCCTTCGCGGCTTACAGGGTGGCGGCGGAAATGCGGATACAGAGCCTTGAAAAATCGCGTGATATTTGGCGTATTGCTTTTTTTGCCGCTTGCGCGGTGGGCGCGGGCGCTGTTGGCGCGGTGTTGATTTCGGGGAAGTAAGGCGGTTGCCGCGTGTTGTCGGGTGGCGGGGTTTTCAGATTTTTTTTAAGCGGTTGATTAGGGTGTCACCTACGGCGGCAAGGTCTTCGGCGGTGAAAGCAAATACGAAATTGTCGTCAAAAAGAATTTGCGCGGAGGGGGGGAACTCGTCATCCGCTCCCCATATTGAAAGGGTGATGAAAAGGCCGTTTATAAATTCAAAGCGATAACCTGCGTCTCCGGTGTTAATTGGCTCGGCGTTGAGTGTGGCGTTACGCGCAATGCGTTCGCGGAAAGCGGGTATGTCGCGGCCAAAAGTAAAGGCACAGCGTTTGAGGCAGCGTCCTTCAAAATTGCGGTAGTAGACGTTTCCCCAGGGAATTTCGTTATACGCAAGCCGTCCGCCTTGTGACGGGAAAAGTTTTCCTTCGCAGAAATAACGGATAAAAAGAATTTTTTCGTAGGGGTCTGTAATTTCCGCGTTTTCGGGATCGATGATGCGGAAAGCGGGAAATGTTACGCGGTGTTCGCTGCCCATGATACGCAGGGAAAAAGCGCCGTCCGCGAACGGCAGGCCGCAGCGCTGGGAGATTTCGGCGGGATCGAGGGTTTGGTAAATTTGCGCGTAATGTTCAAACGGCACACGGGACTGTTGTGCCCGGTCGTAATGGGCGAACGCTTCTTTTCCGGTCAACTTGCTGCTCCGAACGTTTCGACTGCTCCGAAAAGCGCGCTGTCGGTATGGGGCAGGAAACACGCGGCCACGAATTCGTCCATGTAGCCGGGGTGAGTTGACAGTTCGAGATATGTCATGTTTCGTCCGATTTTCGTGATGATTTCACCTGCCTTGTTTGAGTTCAGCATGGCAAACGCGCCGTGCAGGGAAGAATTGCCGATGTAGTGATATTTTTCCGGGGGGAGCGCGGGCAGCATACCGATACGCATGGCTTGTTTCATGTTAATGCCGCTGCCTATGCCGCCCGCGACATACACGTTGTCAATTGCTTCTACCGGCATGTCCAGAACGGCAAGCATGGTTCTGATTGCGGAAAATATCGCTCCTTTTGCGCGGATAAAATTGTCGATGTCCGTTTCGGTTAGGGCGACATCTGCGCTGTCCGGGTTGTCCGCATTGGCGAAAGAAACCACGTAGGCCGCGCTGCCCCATTGATCGCGGCGCACACGGCTGCCTTCCCGGATAAATTTTCCCTTTGCGTCAATGATGCCGCAGCGAAAAAGTTCGCCGACAAGATCGATGAGACCCGATCCGCACAGTCCTATCGCCGGCTGAGCTTCCGCGCCGATAATTTCGGGCGATGGTTCCATTGTTTCGCTGTCAACGCGGCAGGCTTCGATTGCGCCGTCGGTTGCGCGCATACCGCAGCTTATATCGCCGCCTTCGAACGCGGGGCCGGCGGAACACGCGCAGCTTACCAGAAATTCACGATTTCCCAGCGCCAGTTCTCCGTTTGTGCCCAAGTCGATGAACAGCGAAAGGGATTCTTTTTTGAAAAGCATTGACGAAAAAACGCCTGCGGTGATGTCACCGCCGACATAACTTCCGATGGCCGGCGCGAGCAATACGGCGGCGTTGGGATTTACGGGCAAGCCGAGTTCCGCGCCTGTCAGATGGCCGCCTTCAAAAAATGCCGGAACGTAAGGTTCCAGCCGGAGGTATTCGGGGTTTATTCCCGCGAACAAATGCGTCATGGTTGTATTGGCCGCGACTGTGACGCGGTAAATGTTTTCGGGGGTGATGCCGGCGGTTTGGCATATTTTTAAGATGAGCGGGACAAGGCATTCGCCGGTTATTGCCGAACGCAGCCGCTGGAGGCCGCCGGGTTTGCCGCTTTCGATGATGCGGCTGATAACGTCCGCGCCGTAACGTATCTGGCCGTTACCGGCGGAGCCGGACGCGAGGATTGCCCCGGAGGAAATGCCGGCTAGCAAAGCGGAGACGGTGGTAGTGCCGATGTCGATGGCGATTCCCGCGATAACCGGAGCAGTGCCGCCGGGGAATACGTCCAGCACGGTAATGCCGCTTTTCGATGGCGCGTCACGGCGGACTACGCAGCCGAGGGAAAAATCCCCCTGCCGCAGAGCAGACGGCAGGCGGGCAAGGGCGTACAAAGTTATCGTTATATCTGTTTCTTCGGCATTAAGCTGCCGTGAAATTGTCCGCAGTAATCGTTCGCGGTCGGCGAGCGCGTCTGTGGCAGCGGGCGGTTCGAGTTTCACCGTGACAAGCTCAATGCCTGAATCGTTGTCAATGCCCATGCCGGAAAGCTCGTTTTGCAGCGCGTCAAAAATCGCCTGTTCGCGGACTGCTCCTTTGCCGCTGACCTTTATGCGATTCTGCCATGCGAGGGCAGCCGCCGGAACTTGTACTTCGATGTCCGAAACTACAATGCTAGCGCAGGCAAGGCGATAACCGTCCGCGAATTCCTCTGGGCTTATGTGACGACTGGGTTCGCTTTGAACTGTCCCCGACAAAAGTTTTACGCGGCATTTTCCGCACACGCCGTTTCCAGCGCAGGGAGCGTCAATGGCGACATTAGCCCGTTTCGCGGCATCCAGAAGCGACTCTCCCGCGATGGCGAAAACGTCAATGTCTTCGCCGCCTTCAACCCGAAAAAGAGCTTTGTATTTTTTTTCTTGCATAAAAAAACAAAGCGGGGAAACCGGACGATTTCCCCGCAACCTTTTTACATGATGGCTTCCATCGCAAAAGCGGGATGGTTCTTTTCTTTGAGGAACGCGACAACCGCTTCGGCATCCGTGGCGATAGTCTCATCACAGATCATGTCCGCAAAATTGTCGATGCCGTAGACTTCCTTTGCCGTTTTGTTGACACGCGCCGCGACATCGGCTTTAAGCTCTTTCGGCATCCAGACTATGCGCGACAAGCCGCCTTCCGCGTAAATAAATTTTTTGGAGGCAATGTAATGTCTGCCGTGTCCCATAAATCCCGGTGTCTGTACGCCGCCGCCAGTCATCGAGGCAAGCTCGCCGAATGTCATTCCAGTCGGAGTAGCACCCTTGTACTCGCGGTTGACCACGACCACGCCGTTCGCTTCGGGCATAATGCCGCAGATACACTCAAAACAGCCGCAGCTTGTCATCGGGTCTTCCATTATCGAATAGAGCGTTACTTTGCTTACCGAGCCGTGAGTCGCGTTTTCCACAGCTTTGTTTACCGTGTCGTAAACGCCTTTCTTTTCGTCCTTGACACCCGTCCGCATGATGGGCTGGCAGGGGCCGGTATCGGTCAACTCTTTTGTCGCGCTGGCATCAAGCCATGAAACCGCGCCGCAGAGTCCCAGCCGTTCAGGAGTGATAACGCAGCAATGCGCGGGCGCGAATGACTGGCAGAGTATGCAGGTGTAAAACCTGTCCACGCTTTCATCGGTCATTGCCGCAAGCCGTGAGTCCCGCGCTTCGTACCGGGGCAACGCTTCTTTTGCGAGAATTTCCTTGACCTTTTCTTCATCGGTGATAAGACTGATCTGGCACTTGTCCACAACCGCGCCGAACTCGTCCATAATCATGGCGTACAAAACTTCGCCCAGATGTTTCAGATTTAGCCCCTTCGCCACAGCTTCCTTGCCGACTCGAATTCTGAAAAGATTGCGCTGGCCGGTGTGCATAACACCTTCCATATAATTAAACCAGTGATGAATCTTTCGCTCGATAACCGGCTCGAAATCAACGCGCATTTTCGCGCCCGCTACCTCGACATAGGTCGCCAGCGCCATATTCTGCGGAGCGGACGGCCCGATGTCGTTTCCGATAACCGTAATTTTATGATCCGTTATGGCGGCGGAATCTTTCATCACCACAAGTTCGCATGTCGCGTTTTTGTCGGAGCTGAATTCTACAGCCATATCGTTTTTGCGGATTATTTCGCCTTCAAAAGCCGAAGCAAACGCCACCGGAATCGGCAGCTCCTTCACCTTGATTTTAATGTTCCGCAATTCCAGCGATTTTTTGACGGTTTCGTTATAGTCGCCCACATATTCGAGCGCGCCGGGAATAGCCACAGCGTTTACCACGTCCCAGTCACTGATAACCGGGAAACCCAGAGCTATCGCCCCCGCGCCCGCCGCGACAATTACTTCGTTCAGCGGGCCGAAGGTATTCACAAACGCGGGAACGCGCTCTTTCGTGTATTTAAGGAAACCGGGAAGATTGCCCTCCTTGACATTGCCGAATATCAACGCGGCGCGTATCGCCACAGTGACAACGTGAATGACGGCGGTCACATCATAACCCACCGGAACAACACGGAACTCAAGCCCCATTCGCACACCCTGAGCCGCCGCCTGATCGATCACTTTGCCAACAAGAAAAGTCAGTATGCCCTTACTCTGATAATCCTTTACCACTTTGGCGACAGCCGCCGGATCGGCCGCCTCTCCGAGAACAACCGCCACGCCGGGAATATCGCCCGTGACAAGCGGAACGCCCAGCGAGCGGATAATGGGATCAGGCACAAAACCAATTCCGGGGCCGCCCGCGTAAGGATTGCCCTCGACAAATTTAAGCCCTTCAATAATTTCCGCGCCCACCGCCGTAGCAAGCCCCGCATTCAGCGCGTCACCCAAATCTTCCTCGTTGGTGATAAGGCTTTTCAGTACCTCCACACAGGCGGCAAGGTCTCCAAGTTTTTCCACCTTTACGCCGGTCGCGGCAAAAATCGTCGGAAAAAAGTACGCCGTGTCGGGGAAAGCCACCCGCTTGTCACCGCCGTATTTTTTAATAGCGTCATTTACCGCTCCCTCAGTGAGACCGGCTACGGCGTTCGCGCCCTTGTAAATCAGATCAGTCAACGCTCCCATAGTTCTCTCCTTTTAGATTCCTATTAGATTCCCAGAGTCTGTATGATTTTTCCCAGCGTCTGCCGCGCCGGACTGTCCAGAGGCAATTTTACAAGCGGCGTACCATCAGAGTCGTAAATAAACACATTGTCGTCCTGCGGCAAAACACCAAAAAGATGAGCGCGGTTCACAATAAGCCCCATTTTTTTGACCTTCAAATCAAGCTCGCCAGCCATCGCCGCGATTCTGCCCGCAGCCTGAATCCCCCGCCGCGAACAATCACTAACCAGCAGCATCAAGTCCACCGGCGGCAATATCCCCCGGCTGATATGCTCCAAACCAGCCTCGTTGTCAACCACCAGATAATTGTAGTTCTGATAATATTTGTTAAGCTGTTCCCTCAGCACATCATTGACAAAACAATAACAGCCCTTACCCTGCGTCCTGCCCATAACCAGCATGTCAAAATTGTCCTCTTCCACCAGCGCCGAGCCAAAACGAAAATCCATATACTGCTGCTTCGACATATTCGGCGGAATCGGATTTTTTTCCTCCAATTCCGAATGAGCAATCTCCTCCCGAATCTCCCCCAGCGAAACCGGCCTTTCCACCCCCAAAACCTCATTCAGATTTGAGTTAGCGTCAGCGTCAACCGCCAAAATCGGCCCCTTCCCCGCCCGCGCCAGATAATCCACAATCAGCCCGCACACCGTAGTTTTCCCGGTCCCGCCTTTCCCCGCCAGAGCAATGCTGTAAGTCATGTGATGATTCTAAACCCTGAGCGTATATCCGTCAATATTACGATCAGCCATACAACCATTTGTAAATGAAGGGGGGACACTTTCCATACGTTTCCCGGCGCATAGAAACATTTATCGTGTCCCCCCTTACGCTCCAGCCTTGCTCCAATTGCCGCATGGAGTTTTGCGCCCAGCGCAAAACTCCCTAAAGACTTGCGGAGGGCTAAAGCCCGGAGCAAGTCTGACGCTATCCCCCCGTTTTGCGCGGGAGACTGTCACCTGTGCGTTCCCATTCGTCATTGCAAGGAGCGTTAGCTACGAAGCAATCTGACAATGGCAGGATTGCTTCGCTTCGCTCGCAATGACGGATGGGGGGGGCGCAATGACGGGAGGGAGGCTTGCAATGGCGGGTGGAGGCAGCCCCAACGCTCCGATGACTAAGCAAGACATTGTTCTCTGTATACGGGTAACTGTTACTCGTGCGTTCCCTCTCGTCATTGCGAGGAGCGTTAGCGACGAAGCAATCTGACAATGGCAGGATTGCCACGCTTCGCTCGCAATAACGGGAGGGGGGCTTGCAATGGCGGGTGGAGGCAGTCCCAGCACTCCGATGACTAAGCAAGACATTGCTCCCTGCATACGACTGTCACCCGTGCGTTACCGGCGAAGCCGGATAGCCGGGGGATAGCGCAAGACCGCGTAAGCGGGCTGGAGCGTAAGGGGGGCGGACGGGGAATGTGGCTATGTGCCGGAAAATGTGTGGAAACAGCCCCCCTTTCTTTGATTAATAATTGTGTGGAGTTTTCGCGCCGCGAAAACTCCGGAGCTATTCGCCAGAGGCGAATAGCCAAACAGCCCCCCTTTCTTAATTCATTAAATGCTGGACATGATTGCTGTTCATGAATAAACTTGAGGCATTATCCTGCGGGGTTAAATAGGGAGAATATTGTTATGTCTGGGTTTTTTGTTGCTGAAATAATGGGGAGGCGGCGCGTTTTTGTGTTGGCTGCGTTGTTTTTGATTTTCGCGTTTTGTGTGTCAGGCGGTTTGGCGGCGGGCGGACGGGCGGAATCTCGCGGGGAAGAAGATTTTTCGGTTCTGGTTTTTATTACTGGTGTGACGGCGGGGAGTCCTCCTTATGAGTTGATGGCGGCGGGGGCGCGGGAGTTTGCGGGTGAACACGCTGGTGTTTCGTTGAGGATTTATGAGGCGGGTTTTAATCAGGCGGAATGGGAGGAGCAGTTGACTTCGCTTGTGGCAAGCGGGGAGTACGATTTGGTGCTGGGATCGAATCCTTCGCTGCCGGAAATATGCGCGAGTGTGGGGGGGAAATTTCCTGGTCAGAAATTTATTATTACGGACGCTTTTATTGAGGGAAATCCGCAGATAAGCGCTTGGCTGTACAATCAGTATGAGCAGTCGTTGTATTTGGGTTATCTTGCGGGGCTGGTTTCGGGGAGTTCTATGCAATACGCGAATTCCGCGAAGAAAATCGGGTTTATTGCCGCGCAGGAATATCCGCTGCTTAACCGGCACATGATTCCCGGTTTTCTTGACGGAGCGCGGCGCGCTGATCCTTTGATTGAATTGGATTTTCGTGTTATCGGTAACTGGTTTGACGCGAATAAAGCAGCCGATCTTGCGTCCAGCATGATTGATTCGGGTGTTGATGTTTTTACTTCTATTGCGGGCGGCGCGGCTCAGGGAATGATTCGGACTATTCAAGACAGGGGGGCTTACGCGGTGTCTTTTAATACTAATGAATACAACGCCGCGCCTGGATATATTATCGGCTGCGGCATTATGGAGCAGAAAAAACTGGTCAAGGAAATTCTCGCGGACGCGGTTGCCGGAAAAATCATTTACGGAACGTCAAAGATCGTGGGCGCGAAAGAGGGGTATCTCGATTTTATCGATGGAGATTCCGGCTATTTGGATTATTTGCCGGAAGATATTCAGGAAAAATTCAGCGCGTTTATGGACGGTGTCCGGTCAGGCAGCATTGAGTACACAATTCCGCCGCTGTGAGAGGCGTTCCGGTCAATGATTAATGCGCGTAACGCGGCGGGCAATTACGCAGTTGAGCTGCGTAATATCAGCAAGATATATCCGGGCAGCTCAAAAAAAGCAAATGACGATATAAGTCTCGGTCTGCGGCGGGGTGAAATTCTCTGTATTGCCGGGGAAAACGGCGCGGGAAAAACGACGCTGATGAAAATTCTTGACGGTATTGAGCCGCCGAGTTCGGGGCGGATTTTTATTGACGGCAAACAGGTCAATATCAATTCTCCGCTTGACGCGAAAAAATTCGGTATCGGTATGGCGCATCAGCATTTTATGATTTTTCCCGAATACACAGTCGCGGAAAATATTGTGATGGGAAGTGAGCCGCGCAAATGGGGGATTTTTTTTGACACGAAGAAGGCTAACGCGCTTGCGGAAAAAATTATACGCGAACATCATTTTTCGTTGATTCCTGAAAGACCTGCGAGTTCTCTCAGTGTCGGTGAAATGCAGCAGGCGGAAATATGCCGGCTTTTGTACCGTGACGCGAATATTATTATTTTGGACGAGCCGAGTTCGGCGCTGACTGAACGCGAAACCGAGTCGTTTTTCAAAACACTCAAAGCGTTGGCGGGCGCGGGGAAATCTCTTATTCTTATCACGCACAAGCTTCGTGAAATAAAGCAAATCTCCGACCGTGTCGCGGTGCTGCGGCGCGGGAAACTTGTCGATATAAAAAACACGGCGGAAATTGACGAGCGCGAGATTTCCCGGATGATGTTGGGCGAAACGCAAAATGATGCCGGGATGAATTTTTTTCCGCCTTTGAAAAAAAATTCTCAAAAAGAAGAGCGGCGGGAAGCCGTTATTGCTTTTGAAAATGTGACGGTGCTGCGGCGCGGGCAGGAAAAGCCGCTGCTTGACAATGTTTCGTTTGCGCTGGAGGCCGGGGAAATTCTTGGTTTTGCCGGAGTTGGCGGGAACGGACTGGGAGCGCTGGAAGCGGTGCTGGGCGGATTTTTGCATCCGGCATCGGGCAGGATACTGCGCCGGGGGCGGGATATTTCACGGCTTAACATACGCAGGCTGCGAAATGAGGGGCTTGCGTATGTGCCCGCCGACAGGCTGCAAGTGGGCAGCGCTCTGGAAGCCGCTATTGACGAGAATATCATTGTAAACCGCCGCCGGGAATTTTCGCGGGCGGGTTTTCTTGACCGGAAAGCCATGCGCGATTACGCCGGTGAGTGTACGCGCCGCTACAATATCGCCGGAGCGGACAGCGAAGGAAAGCGGGCGGCATCTTCCCTTTCCGGCGGCAATCTGCAAAAATTGATTCTTGCGCGGGAAATCGATCAGTTCAAGGATTATATTGTTTTTTCGGAGCCGACATGGGGGCTTGATATTGCGGCGGGCAGTTTTGTCTGGAAAGAGATTATCGCGTTACGCGACAACGGCGCGGCGGTGATTCTCATATCAACTAATCTGGACGAAGTGTTACATCTGGCGGACAGAATTATCGTAATGTACCGGGGAAAAGCGGCGGGGCATTTTTTGAATCATGAAAATGAAAGTCCGGCTTGTTTGTTAAAAGAAAAAATCGGCGCGTGTATGCAGGGGCTGGAAACCGGGGCTGTTGCCGGCGTAAATATTTAGGGGAAGCGCGATGCCAGAAAATCCTGATAAATTTGAAAACAGAAAGCCGCCGTTCAGCCATACTCTTTTTGAATTCGCGCTTGACAATACCGGCAGGATATTCCTTATTCCCGTGATTGCCGTTTTGCTGCTTGCCGCGCTGACATTTGTTCTTAGTAAAACGCCGGGCAGAACGTTGTACTTTTTTTTCTTCGGCCCTTTTCGCAATGTCTACAGTTTCGGCAATATGCTGAACAGCGCAATTCCCCTGATACTCGGCGGGCTGGGCGTTTCTATAGCGATGAAAACGGGAAACCTCAATCTCGGCGGCGAAGGGCAGATTTATTCCGGGGCTTTTGCCGCGACTGCCGCAGCTCTTGCTCTGGCGCGTCTGGGCGTTTTTGGCGGGGTGCTTGCTGTTTTATTCGGGGCTTTTGTCGCGGGATTTCTGGCGGCGCTGTCCGGCCTTTTCAAAGCGCGGTGGAACACGAACGAACTGATTACGACTTTTCTTGTTTCAAATATGATGGCGCGGATTGTGAATTATCTCGTGGACGGTCCGTTTCTCGATCCTGAAACAAATTTGCAGATGACGCGAAAAATTGACGAGGCTATGCGTTTGCCGCGAATTTTGCCGCCGTCCAATTTAAGCGCGGCCTTTTTTATCACGCTGGCGGCAGTTGGCGCGGCGCATATTTTTTTGTTCAGGACAAAGCGCGGCTATGAATTCAGGATTGCCGGAATCAACGAAACTTTTGCGCGTTACGGCGGAATTAATACCAAAGTCAACACGGTTCTCGCTATGTTTCTGAGCGGCGCGTTGTACGGGCTGGCAGGCGGCCTTTCGGTAACGGGAACGTATTACGCCACGGTAAAAGAATTTTCCGCCGGGCTGGGCTGGAACGGACTCGCTGTCGCGCTGATTGCCCGTTTTTATCCTCCGGCAATTATTCCCGCCGCGCTTTTTTTTGCGTGGATCGGCAGCGGGGCGAGAATTGCCATGCAGAATTCGGACATCACTTTCGAGGTCGCGTCTATCGCGCAGGCATTTGTTTTTTTTCTGGCGACAAGCATGAGTCTGCGTTCGGCATTTGCCCGGAAGAAAACGCGGGGCAGGAGGACGGTTTTGGAGAAAGCGCATGAATGATTTTTCCGGCGCGTTTCACATAACGGCGTTGATTCGCGGCGCGTGCGTTATTATGACACCGCTGCTCTTTGCCGCGACCGGCGGCCTGTATACCGAATTGTGCGGAATGTTGAATATCGCGCTTGAAGGGCTGCTTTTAACCGGAGCGTTCGCCGCGCTTGCCGCTGTTTCCTTTACCGGCAGTTTTGCGATTGGGATCGCGGCGGCGGTTTTCGCGTCAATGGCGCTTGCTCTTTTGACGGCATTTTCCACGCTGAAACTCAGATCAAATGTTTTTATTTCCGGGCTTGCGGCGAATATGCTGGCAAGCGGGCTTACTGTTGTGCTTTCGCATAAAATGTTTGATACGCGGGGCGTTGTGGCGTTACGCGACATCGCGGCGCTGCCGGTGATCGATATGCCGTTTATTTCGGATATTCCCGTTATCGGCGGTTTTTTCTCCGGTCACAGCCTGTACGTTTACGCAAGCTGGATATTGCTTATTGTGTCGTGGGCCGTGATTTACAAAACGCCTTTTGGCTACCGGCTGCGCGCCTGCGGGAAAAATTCCGTTGCGCTGGAATCGCTCGGTATCGCAAGCGCGGACTATCGTTACGCCGCGTTTCTGGTTTCCGGCTTTTTCTGCGGAATTGGCGGTTCTTTTCTCAGCCTTAACCTCGGCGCGTTTGTTCCCAATATGCCGGCGGGCAAAGGCTGGATAGCTCTGGTGATAATTTTTCTAGGCGGCCGCAAACCGGCGGGCATTTTTATTGCCGCGCTGATTTTTGGGCTTGCCGAATCTTTTTCAAATTACGCGCAGGGTCTGTGGAATATTCCGGCGGATTTTATTCTCGCTCTGCCGTTTCTGTTTACCCTGCTCGCAATGATCGGCGCGTCTATTTTTTCAAAACGGACATAAATGCCCCGCCGCCGTTACATGACATGCGCGGCTTTTTACAACTCGTAAAGCTCGTGAAGGAAAAGGGCGGCGGCCTGCGCCACGTTCAGGCTTTCAATTTTTCCCGTTCCCGGAATGCGGAACAGACATGAACACTGATTTTTTACGTCCGATGGAAGTCCTGTTTCCTCATTGCCTAAAACAAGCACGACACCTGCCCTGCCGCCGCGCCGCAGCTTCGCGCTTTTTTCCCGCAGCACAGAATCAAAATCCCATATCCGCAATCGCGCCCTGACATCGGCGGCGGCGGTTATTATCCGCTTTGAAGCGTCTTTCAAAAAAGCGGCGGAATCAGTGATTTTCCGTGTGGCAATATGTTCCAGGCCGCCTTCGGCAACGCGATACGCGCTGGTACTCAAACGCGCTTCGCTGTCATTCTCGTTCAGAATGAGAAAATCAACGTCAAAAAAAGCGGCGGCTCTGGCAATCGCCCCCAAATTATGATCGTTGCCAACCGAATGTAACAGCACTCCGGTTTTGCCTTCCTCCGCCCATTCGTCAAGTTCTTCACGGCTTAGAGGCGCGACAACCGGTTCTTCTATCATCGCCACAACGCCCTGATGATGCACGCTCTTGCTGATCCGCTCAAGCTCTTCGTCCAGGCAAATTTTGTACGGCCTTTTTCGTTCGGCAAGTTGTTTGCAGATACCTGTAAAAAGCTTGAGTCTGTCCTCGCGCAAAAAAAGCCGGTTGACTGTTTCAGGATGATGTTCGCACACGGCAAGCGCGGCGTTGAGGCCGCAGACCGCAAGTTCATCGGTAAGTTTATTATGCATAATTTTCCTGTACCATAAAATCGAATTATGTACAATACCACCTAAATTTACCGCAGAAAAATCAATTTTCAAAAAACTAATTTCCGTAATATTTTTGGCGCATTTTGCCGCTTGACCCAAGCGGCAAAACCGGGCTATCCGCTCCAATTCCTCGACTTTGCATACGCAAAGTCTGCGGGATTTCCGCTTCTATCCCTTGCGCTCTAACCGCAAATTGATTTTCGTGAGATTTACTGAATGGAATTGTCCGGAAGCTTTAGTTTCAGAACAACTTTTGCTAACAAGCGCAATAACATGGACAAAAGAATAGTATTTGTATATTATTAAAAAATGATTGAAAACAAATATTCTGTAAAAAAAATTATTAGCCACGATTACATTACATTGTGCGCGTTTATTACCCTTATTGTGACGGGGGTAATTTCATTGGAAGTATATTTTTTTGGATATATGATTTCCACAAGCCCCCTTTCGATTGAATTGCTATTATTTGAAGAGAGACTTCTTTATGTTTACGTTTCTGGCGGACTAGCATTGTTAGGATTGATATGTTTTATCGTAAGAATGAACATAATAAAAAATCTCTTTTCTACTGGAATTGAGGTTAAAGGTAAAATTGTGGAATTAAAATATTGGCGTGACAGGGGAATAGTTACTTACGTATATTTTATTGAAGGGCAAGA
>QMCE01000054.1_pt1 | contig 61464 bp, 48 predicted proteins | sample 1821851 | NCBI WGS metagenome assembly QMCE01 (sample SAMN09453174, study PRJNA476694) | Termite gut metagenome, whole genome shotgun sequencing project. | isolation source: worker | host: Odontotermes sp. | place: South Africa:Pretoria | collected 2016-01-28
ACAAACATCTGAGCGGGTCTTTTTCCCCCTCGCCGCGTTCTCGTCGGTCGGAATACACCAAGTATTCCTCCCTCCTCCGCCTTGCGAGGAGAAAAAATTCCTCGCCCAGCTTTTTGCCATTTCAATCAGAGAGTAGTATAAGCGAAGCGAAGAATCCTTGAGCCGGGTAATGTACGGTTATACGAAGGGAAAGATCCTTCACACCGTTCAGAATGACAAGAAAGTGGCGCGGTTGCCGCCTGCCGCGGCGAGCGCCACGCGCTTCAAATCATTTTTTTGCTATGCTTTTGCATAGCCAAAAGCGCCGCCGCAAGCAATGCTTTGCGGCGGCGCCTTGCTATTTTGTGCTTCGCACCCTACCCGCGCCTCGCAGGCTCCGCCTGCTCTTGCGGCTCCTTTCCTCGCTTCACTCGGAGGTCGCCGGGCGCGGGAAAATTTGTTTGCCTTGGCTGTTGTGTTCAGGGTTGCTTCTGCGGACGCAAGCCAAATTTTGTGCTTCGCACCCTACCCCAAAAACGCCCCAATAATAACCTGTTCGGCTTCTTCTTCGCTGAGGCCAAGGGTCTCCAGCTTGATAAGCTGGTCGCTGTTGATGCGGCCGATGGCGGCTTCGTGAACGATGGCGGCCTCGGGGTGGTTGGCCTCGATGGCCGGCACGCTTTTCACCGAAGCGTTGTCCATAATGATGGAATCGCACTGGATGTGGGCGCGGCAGCCGGCGTTGCCCACGGCCACCGGGCGAAACACCTGCCTTGAATCCTCCTGCGCCACGCTGCGAGACACAATGCGCGCCGAGGCGCCGTCGCCGTCGAGGTTGATATTAATATTGGATTCGGCAAACTGGCTGCCGTGGGTGAGCAGCTTTTCCACCACGTTCAGCCTGGCGTTTTTGCCAAGGGTGGCGTCGGTTTGCCGCAGGGTAGAGGTGACGCCCCGGATTTGGGTCATCTCCATCTCGCAGCTGCTGCCCTCGGCCTGGCGCAGCACGGTGGTGGGGTTCAGTACGCGCGCGCCGCTGCCCTCGCCCTCGCCGTAGTGCTTTTCGGTGTAGCGCACTTTGGCGTTTTTGCCTATGATGAAGGTGTGCACGCCGTCGTGTTCGCTTTTATCGTGCCCTTTGTTGTGAATGGCGCAGCCCGCGATGATGGTGACGTCGGCGCCCTCGCCGATGATGAAGTCGTTGTACACCATCTCATTGAGGCCCGCCTCGGTGAGTATCACGGGAATGTGCACGCTCTCGTTCTGCGTGCCGGGCGCCACCACCACGTCGATGCCGGGCTTGCCGTCGGCCCGGGCGCGTATCTCAATGTTTTTGGTGGAGAAGCGTTCCACCGTGCCGCCGTTCTGCCGCAGGTTGAACGCGCCCGAAACCGGGCCCTCAATGTCGGCCACGGCCTTCAGCAAATTTTTGGCAACGGCGTCCATATCCGGCGCCGGGGTTTTGGCTTTGCTCATATCGCAGGGTTTCCCTTTCTCTCATTCTTCACGCGCCGGTTACTTCCCGCCAGGTGGCGGGGGCCGGGCAGGCGGCGTCGCCGCTGTTCACTTTCAGGCCCGGCAGCACTTCTTCCCGCGCGGCAAATTTTTGTATGCGCCCGCCGGCAAGCACCATAATGTCGTCGGCAAGCTGCAAAATGCGCTCCTGATGGCTGATGATAACAACGCTTTGCCCGGCGTTTTCCCGCAGGCCCCGGAAGGTTTCCACCAGCATGGAAAAACTCCACAAATCGATGCCGGCCTCGGGCTCGTCATAAATGGCAAGGCTGGGCTTGCGGGCCAGCAACGTGGCTATCTCCACGCGCTTCAGCTCCCCGCCCGAGAGCGAGGCGTCGGCCTCGCGGTCGATATAGTCCTGCGCGCACAGGCCCACTTTGGATAGGCAGGCGCAGGCCTCCATCTCTCCCATGTCGTGCCCGGCGGCCAGTTCCAGCAGCTTGCGTATCTTAATGCCCTTGAACTTTGGCGGCAGCTGGAAGGCGTAGCCGATGCCCAGCGCGGCGCGCCGGGGTATGGGCAAATCGGTGATGTCCTCCCCCTTCCAGAATATCTTGCCGGAAGTGGGTTTTTCGATGCCCATGATGACCCGCGCCAGGGTGCTTTTGCCGCCGCCGTTCGGCCCGGTGATGACCAAAATGCGCCCGGGGGGCAGCTTAAAGCTGATGCCGTCGAGTATTTCCACGTCTCCGCCCGCCGCGGGCGCGGCGAAGCTCACATTTTTAAGTTCAAGCATCTCGTTCTCCTTTTATGTGCTTGCGCGCAAGGCGCGTGTAACGCTACTAATTTGGTATAGTTTATGCTCATACTATACCACGCTTCGGCGGGGAACACAAGTGGCTTTGCGGGGCGCCTTTGTAAAAGTATGACTTTTCCTTGCATTGTGCGCCAATACGGTTGCGCCATGCCCTGCACAATGTTACAATAATAAATAGCGAATTGACAATTCCGTAAAGACAAAGCCGGAGGAACCGCGATGAAACCCCTGCGCAAAGCCCCGTGCCTCGCGCCGGGAGATACCGTCGCCACCGTCAGCCTTTCGTCCGGCCTGGCGGGGGACGCCGCCATGCGCTGGCGCTACCAGCAGGGCAAGCGCCGCATAGAGGAACTGTTCGGCCTCAAGGTGGTGGAAATGCCCCACACCCTGGCCGGCAGCGACTACCTTTACGAGCACCCCGAGGCCCGCGCGCAGGATTTGATGGACGCCTTCGCCGAGCCTTCCATAAAAGCCGTGATTTCCTGCACCGGCGGCGATGATTCCATTCGCCTGCACCCTTACATGGACTATGAGGTGCTGGCCAATAACCCCAAGCTCTACTCCGGATTTTCCGATTCCACCGTCACCCATCTCATGTGCTTAAAAGCCGGGCTTTCCAGCCTTTACGGGCCCAGCGTCCTCAGCGATTTTGCCGAGAATGTGGCCATGTGCCCATACACCGCCGAGTGGACAAAGCGGCTGTGGTTCTCCCCCGAGGCGCCGGGCACAGTGCCCACCTCCCCCACCTTCAGCGGGCAATACCTTGAGTGGGCCGAGGAAAATGCCGGCACCGCCCGCGCCTTTGAGCCGAACACCGGCTACCATGTGGTGCAGGGCGGCGGCGCGGCCACCGGCCCTCTCATCGGCGGCTGCTTTGAAATCCTTGATTTGCTGCGCGGCACGGCGCTTTTCCCGGATGTTTCCGACTTCGAGGGCGCCGTTCTCTTTCTTGAAACCAGCGAGGAGTGCCCGCCGGCCTGGGTGTTCACCGACGCGCTGCGCGCCCTGGCGTCTATGGGCGTGCTGGAAAGGCTGGCCGCCATATTGTTCGCCAAGCCTTTGGCGGGCCGCCTGCAGGCCGATTACCACGACGCCCTGCGCAGGGTGCTGGCCGAGTGCCGCCGCCAGGACATGCCGGTGCTGGGCAACGCCAGCTTCGGCCACAACGAGCCCCGTTTCCCCCTGCCCTACGGCGCGGCCGCCTGTGTGAACTGCGCCGCCCACAGCTTCACCATCCTCGAGGGCGGGGTAACGTGACGCGCCTGTGCTGCGCCACAATAAAATAACCTTGTCATTCTGAGCGCAGCGAAGAATCTTAAGGCTATCTGCAAGCGATTGGCCAACCTGTCAATAGCGTTTTCAAGGCCGGGATATTCGGGAACCTTCAGCCACGTTTAAAACCTTGTCATTCTGAACGAAGTGAAGAATCTTTGCCGCCGGCAAAGGGCAAGCTTCTTCGCCTTCGGCTCAGAACGACAGCGCGGTTGGAACGTTTCCGCCCCCGGATGCTTGGATAAATTTTAACTGGGTACCAGCCCGCATTCACAAACAAGGAGGATATGTAATGGCAAGAATCTACAATTTCTCTGCCGGGCCGTCCATGCTGCCGGTGGAGGTGCTGGAACAGGCCGCAAGGGAGATGCTGGACTACAAGGGCAGCGGCATGAGCGTGATGGAGATGAGCCACCGCTCGAAGGTGTACGATGAAATCATCAAAAACACCGAGGCGATGTTCCGCAAGGTGATGGCCATCCCGGACAATTACAAGGTGCTGTTCCTCCAGGGCGGCGCCACGCTGCAATTCGGCATGGTGCCCATGAACCTGCTGGCAAAAAACGGCCGGGCGGATTATGTGCTGAGCGGCAACTTCTCCACCAAAGCCTACGAGCAGGCCGCGGCCATCGCCGAGGCCTTCGGCAAAGCCGTGCGCGTGGCCGGCACCACCAAGGACGAAAAATTTTCCCGCATCGCGCGGCAGGATGAACTGGACCTCGACGCCGGCGCCGACTATGTGCACATCTGCACAAACAACACCATTTACGGCAGCCGCTGGAGCTATGTGCCCGCCACGGGCAGCGTGCCGCTGGTGGCCGATATGTCCTCCTGCATTCTTTCCGAGCCTGTGGACGTTTCAAAGTACGGCATCATTTACGCCGGCGCGCAAAAGAACATTGCCCCCGCCGGGCTTACCCTCGTTATCATCCGGGACGATTTGCTCTGCGAGCCCCTGCCCGGCACGCCCATTATGCTGAACTACGGCGTGATGGCCAAGAACGATTCCATGTACAACACCCCCTCCACCTATCCCATCTACATCGCCATGCTGGTGCTGGAATGGATAGAGCGCACGGGGGGCCTTGCCGCCATGCAAAAGCGCAACGAGGAAAAGGCGGCCCTCTTGTACGATTACCTCGATTCCACCGATTTTTACAAGACGGCCATCGCGCCCGAAAACCGCAGCATGATGAACGTCACCTTCAACACCGGCAACGAGGAGCTGGACGCCAAGTTCGTGAAGGAGAGCGCCGCCGACGGTATGTCGAACCTCAAGGGCCACCGGGCCACCGGCGGCCTGCGCGCCTCCATCTACAACGCCATGCCCCAGGCCGGGGTGGAGCACCTCGTCGCTTTCATGAAGCGTTTCGCCGCCGAGAATGCGTAAGCAGCACCGCCCGGTGTCTAAAGGCTAACCTGTCATTCAAAGGAGCGAAGCGGCGAAGAATCTTCGGCCCATTATTCAGATATTCAGATAGGAGAGTGTGCGGATATGTACAAGATTCTGGCAACCGACGGCATGGACCAAAGCGGCATCGACAAGCTGACGGCCCTTGGCTACGAAGTGGACGTGCAGTTCTACGAGCCGGAGGCCCTGGGCGCGGCCCTGGCCGGCTACGACGCCGTGGTGGTGCGCAGCGCCACCAAGCTGCGCCAGCCCATTATTGACGAAGCGGCCGCCGCCGGGCGGCTGAAGCTCATCATCCGGGGCGGCGTAGGCATGGACAATATCGACGTGGACTACGCCCGCGGCAAGGGCATCACCGTGGCCAACACCCCGGCGGCGTCCTCAAACGCCGTGGCCGAGCTGGCGCTGGGGCATATGTTCAGCGTGGCGCGCTACATTGGCCTTGCCAACGCCACCATGCGCCAGGGCAAGTGGGATAAAAAACAGTACGAGGGCAGCGAGCTTTCGGGCAAGACGCTCGGCCTCATCGGCGTGGGGCGCATTGGCCGCGCGCTGGGCCAAAAGGCCGAGGCCCTGGGCATGACGGTGTGCTGCTACGACATCATCTACGGCGCCCAGGGCGGCCCGGCCCCCAGCGAGGCCCCCTTCGCCTTCAAAAGCGTGGACGAGCTTTTGGCCGCCAGCGACTATGTGTCGCTGCACATTCCGGCCGCCCCCAAAACCTTGGTGGACGCCGAATTTTTGGCGAGGATGAAGGACGGGGCCGTGCTGGTGAACACCGCGCGCGGCAAGCTGATTGACGAGGACGCTCTGGTAGCGGCGCTGAACAGCGGCAAGCTGGCGGGCGCGGCGCTGGACGTATTTGCCGAGGAGCCCTGCAAGAACGAAAAAATCACCACCCACCCCAAAATCTCGCTCACTCCGCACATCGCCGCCTCCACCGCCGAGGCCCAGCAGCGCATCGGCGACGAAATCGTCTCCATCATCAGGGAAAAGCTGCCGAATTAATCGAGGCAGTGTATACATAAGATGGGTAAGCGATGAACAGCCAGCTATCTTGTCATCCTGAGCGCAGCGAAGGATTTTTTCCTTCGTATATAAGCAAACTTTCCAACACAAAGATTCCTCACTTCGTTCAGAATGACCTTAAATCAGAGAGTAGCATTAGAGCAAATGTCGACAAGGAGGATAAGCGTATGGCCATCGACCCGAAGGCCCTGAACAGGCAGTTTGCCGCCGCCGTGGTGAAGGACGCCCTGAGCATTATCACCCCGAAGCTGGAAGCCCGCCGCGAGGCCGGCGAAATGAGCACCGAGACCTGGTATACCGTTGAAATCCCCTTTGAAAAGGGCAGCCCCGCCTATGTTTTCTACAACGAGATGCTCGCGCGCGGCTCGATGAAGGATCCGAATTACATCGATTTGTTCGGCAAGGTGCTGGCCCGGATGAAGGAGGGCCTCGCGAACAAGTGTTCCCGCGTCTTCGTCACCCTCAACTGCCGTTTCGACGGCGCCTGCGAGGACAATTTCCTGCTTTACGTTTTTACGTCCTGAAACTCATACATACACACAGCACCCCCTCGGCTGTACGGCCGAGGGGGTGCTGTGTGCTTGCAGTTTCTTCACCAATCACCCCTGCTACCTTGTTCAGCTTAAAACAGGATGCGTCATTCTGAGCGAAGCGAAGAATCTTGCCCTGTGCCTGGGCCAAAGATTCTTCGCCTGCGGCTCAGTATGACAAGATATAGACAGAACAGCGCACTACGTCCGACCCGCGCCCTTTTCAGATTGCTCAATAATCTCCCCGCCGCGCTGGCGGAAGGCGGCGTTGCGCACAGGCTCGGTTATGAGGGTCTCGGCCCCGGCGATGTAAAGCTCCACCGGAGGGTTCACTTCCGCTGCCACCAGGCGGCATTGGGGGTTGTGGCTGTAGCTGTGCAGCATCTCGGCCTGCCGGGCTTCCAGTGCGGTCAACTGCATTTTCAAGGCTTTTACGCCGCTCTTCAGGTCTTCCATCTCGTCAAGCTCGGCGGGGCTTATGTAGCGGCCGCCCGCCATAATGTAGCGGATGTTCTTCTCCTTCTCGGCAATCTCGGCGGCCACCTCGCCGCGGCGGCGGGCCACCTCCCGCTTCTCCTGCACAAAGGCCACGTTGTCGCCCAGGTGCACCGAAAGGCTGCGGCTGGAACGGTTGCCCAGAATCTTGGCCTCAACAAGGTTGCGGGCCGTCACCTCGCCGCCGATGATGACGCCCCGGCCCTGCGTGGCCAAAACGGCGTCGTCGCTGGACACCGTCGAATTGACGATGGATTCGCACAGCACCCGGCCGCCCACCACCACCCTGGCGCTCTCGATAAACTTGCTTATCAAATCTCCTCCGGCGCGCACTTCGCCCACGCCGTTGCCGTTGATGCCCAGCCCCACCTGGATGCTGCCGCCGGCCTCCACGCAGGCGGCTTCCACCATGCCTTTCACGGTGATGCTGCCCGTGGCCCGAAGCGAAAAGCCCTCCAGCACGTCGCCGTGCACCAGAATGCCGCCCACCACGTCGAGGTTGCCCACGGCAATGTCCACGTCGCCCTTTACAACAAGCAGCGGCTCCACCCGGAAATGCTGGGAGGAAAAGCTCACCACCCCGTCGATGGAGGCCAGCAGCAGCGTGTCTCCCTCGGCCAGATGGGTGCCGTGGCCCCGGGGTATCGAGGGCCAGCGGCCGGGTCGGCCGGCGATGGGCCGTCCCCGCACGTCGGTGCCGCTCTCGGGGGGCGAGGGGGGCAGAATGTCGCAGATGACCTCGCCTTCGCATACGGTTTGCAGCCAGCCCAAATCGCGGAAGTCCACGGTGCCGTCCTCCCGCACCAGCAGCTCTATCTCGGCGGCGCGCTTGAAGTGGTCGATGACGTCGCCGTCCACCCCGTGCACCGGCGGCTGGCCGGCGGCCACCTGCACCAGCATAAGGTAGTTCTTGCTCTGGCAAATTTCCAGTATGCGCCCGGCGAGGACGCCGTAATTAACGCCTTGCTTTTGCAAAAGGGCGTAAAGCTCTTCTTCGCTGGGGCCGGCGCCGCCGTTCACCGGGGGCAGCACAAATATCCAGGCCGCCAGGCCGTCGGCGGAAACGCGGCAGTAACACTGCGCGTCGGCGGAAGCGGCCTCCCAGGCTTCGCAGGCCCGAAGCATATGCGCGGCTGTCTCCGGGGGCGTGCTTGGCCCAGGGCGGGCGGGAGGGTTGTACTGGGGCTTCGTGCGGGCCTCCCGCTCTATGCCCATAATCCACAGCTTCTGCTCGGCCTCGGGCAGCAGCGCGCCCTCCATAAACACCGCCATGCTGTACTTATCCCCCATAGAGGGCGGGGCAAAGCCGCGAAAGCGCCGGTATAGCTGGAAAAGGCAACTGCCGGCCACGGGCAGCATGCTCTCGGCCTCGCGCTTTTGGCGGATGGCGTCCAATTGTCGGCGGGTGCGCTCCATTTCGGCGGTGTCGGCCTCGGGCTGGGGCAAGGGGCGGCCCGCCGGCTCGGCGTCGGGCGGCTTCGGCTCGGGGGCGGCCTTGCCCCGGCGGCCGAACAGGCTTCTCAAATCCGGCATCCCGCGCGCTTCCCCCTTCCGCGTCTTTTTCGCATTTTGCGAAAAAAGTTTTTAGTCCTGCTTTATAGTATATTCAAGGCGGGCTGTCCATTCAAGGCTTTATGCCCAGCTTTATTGCAAATTTTAAGAATGAAATTCGGGTGGCCCTGGCAATTTCCCCAAAATGGCTATGCAAAACAAAAAGGGGCTGTTGCAAGGCGCACCGCCATGCCACAGCCCCAGTTGTTATACTACTCTCTGACTAAAATGACAAACATCAGAGCGGGTCTTTTTCCCCCTCGCCGCGTTCTCGTCGGTCGGAATACACCAAGTATTCCTCCCTCCTCCGCCTTGCGAGGAGAAAAAATCCCTCGCTCTATTAGTTCGTTGTATTGTTGCCTGCGTTGCAGGCAACAACAATTGAAAGAAGGGGAAATCGCCCGTTTGCAACACCCCCCTGCGTTCTATCTCTACTTCTTTTCCTCTTCCTTCTCAGGAACGGCCATTGCGGGGGCGGCTTTGGCGGGGGCCGCTTTTTTGGGGGCGGCTTTTTTAGCCGCGGGCTTTTTCGCCGCGGCCTTTGCCGCTGCGGGTTTCTTGGCGGCGGGCTTTCGGCCCGGCTTCTTTGCGGCAGGCTTTGCCACAATTACGGCGTCGGTTTCACCCTTGGCCTCAGCCTCGGCCTTCACGGCGGGCTTGGCTGCGGGCTTGCGGCCCGGCTTCTTGGCGGCGGCTTTTTGGGCGCCGGGCTTTCTGCCGGGCTTCCTGCCCGGCTTTTTGGCGGCGGGCTTTTTGCCCTCGCCGTCCCCGGCCGGGGTCAGCTTCCACTTCTGGGTGTCGCCGCCCACGTCCTCCCAAATATGGGCGGGCGTGCCGTCTGCCGAGCCAAGGCCCACCAAATCCAGGCACTTGCCGGAAAGCTTCGAGCGAATCTTGTGATAGCCCCGGCCCGAGGGTTCCACGCTCCACAGCTGGCTGTCGGCGCCGATATAATCCCACTGGTGCACCCAGGCGCCGTTTTCCGTGCCCTGCATGGCCACGTCCAGCGCCTTGCCGGAAAACAGGTTGACAATTTTGTAAAAATCATCAACCACTTGCTCGAATTGCCACTGCTGGGTTTTGCCGCCGGCTTCGCTCCAAATGCGAACCCCGCCGCCGTTCTCACGGCTGAATTCGCCCACCTCCAGCAGCTTGCCGCCTTTGGCCTTGATTGTGTAAACCATGTAATTCTCAATTGCCATTGCTGTGTCCTCACTCCTTTGCGCGGGCCGAAGGGCCCGCTTGCCCCGGCCGGGCGCCGCTGCGCCGGGCCGGTATATCCGCCGGATGCGGCCGGATGCCGCACCGCTCATGAAACTGGGGTAGCCGCGCCGCCGGGCTTGCCCGCGCGCCGCGCTTTCGGGGAAAGTATAGCACGGCCCCGCGCAAATTTCAATGCACCGGGGCCGTTATTTAACAAAGCAACCCGTTATTTGTCCTGCAAAGCCGCTTTTTTTGTGAAATTGCAACATAGCAGCGGCATTTGCCGTGCTCTACGCCGCCAATCCGGCTTCCAGCCGCTCCATCACGGCGGCGGCGTCCCGGCACATAACCAGCAGCACCTCGCCGGTTGGGGCGGTTTTCACCTGGGCGTCCATGGCTATTTCGTATTGGGCGGGCAGATAGTTCTCCTGCGCCTTCTGCTGGGCCAGCACATAGGCGTTCACCATATCAATCACATCTTGCTCACGGCCCTCGGCCGGCAATATAATGGCCACGCCGTAGGCCTGGGTAATCGAGAAGCCCAGGCTGATGGCATATTTTTGCATGGCTCCTTCGTCAAAACCCACGGCCTCGTTCATCACCGAACCGTGCAGCTGTTCGTCCTTGCTGTCGTCGCCATACAGGCTGCTGGCGGTGCCGGCGCGGGTGGCGGCATCGGCCACCGCGTAGAACACCTCGTTCTGCTCGGCCTCGCGGGCCGCTTCAATAACATCGATATAATTGGCGTTTGAGCCGTACTGGCCGCCGGCTGAGCCGCCGCAGGCCGTCAGGGCAAGGCTCAGCAGCAGTGCCAGCGCAATAAAGAATGCGATTTTTTTCATGGGATATCTCCTGATTCGCTAATCTGCCGCCCCTATGTGGCGGCGCAGTTATTGTAGCACGAATGGCCCCCCGCCGCAAGCATATGGGGGCGAAGCCGCCTTTTTCGCGCTATTTCCCCGGCCGGCGGCTTGTTTACGCGCGGCAAATCGGCTATATAGTGGATTCACTTCAAAAATCAACCATATGGTTGATTTTTGAAGTTAAGCGAGTATAATAATCCTTAACAAAGAGCGGGGGGCGGTTTGGCATGAAACGAGAGGATTATATTTCCTGGACGGAGTATTTCATGGGCATTGCGCTGCTGAGTGCCCAGCGCAGCAAGGACAACGGCACCCAGGTGGGCTCCTGCATTGTGAGCGGCGACCACAAAATACTCTCCCTGGGCTACAACGGCATGCCCACCGGCTGCATGGACGATTCCATGCCCTGGGGCCGGGAGGGCGCGCCGCTGGACACCAAATACATGTATGTGTGCCATGCCGAGCTGAACGCCATTCTGAACAGCGGCACCGCCGATTTGCGCGGCGCGAAGCTTTATTCCACGCTGTTCCCCTGCAACGAGTGCGCCAAGGCCATCATCCAAAGCGGCATCAGCGAGGTGGTGTACCTCTCCGATAAATATGCCGACTCCGAGGCCACCATCGCCAGCAAGCGGATGTTCGACATGGTGGGCGTGAAGTACACCCCCTACCGCCCCTCCGGGCGGAAAATTGTTCTGGAGCTGTAAATAATAACGCAAAAAAGCCCAAAGTGTTTCCCAAAAAACGCTTTGGGCTTTCTTGTTTCATATTAGCGCAGGGCGCTGTGCCGCGCTCGGCGTCCCGCAGGCGCAGCACAGTGCAATGCCCTCGGGCCGCCCAGGCGCCCCTTTGTCCAAAGGCTCTTCACCCTGCCCGGAATAACAGCAGCCACGGCACGGGATTCATCGCTTGCCCAAAGCTGCAAACATCATCACAGGCGAGGCAACAGGCATTCCGCCGGGAGGAGAACCATCTAAAATGAGAAAAAGAAAACAAGCTTTGCCCTTGGCGGCCCTGCTGCTGGCGGCGGCCATGCTGGCGGGTTGCGGGCTTTGGCCGCCCCCCGGCGGTAACGCAGCCGGCGCCTCGCCGCCGGGCGTGGCCCCCGGCGGCGAGGCCCCGGCAACATCCGCGCCGGAGGGCACGCCGCCCCCGCTGCCCGTGCCCGACGACGGCGCGCAAGGGCTGTACCGGGTGCCCCTGCACGACCAGCGGGAATGGGCCGTTGCGCCCCGCTATGCGGTGGTGGACGCCTCGGGCAACGAGCTATACCGAGGCGGCGGCCTTGAGCTGCTGTACGACCCGCTTACAGGCGCGGCCTATGCCTTTGCAACGACGCGCACGGAGAGAACCGGCGAGGCGGACGAGTACGGCAGCGAGGATTACCAGATATACTCCCAGCTATACGACGCGCAGGGCCAGCTCTTGGCGGACTGGGCCCCCGGCGTCTACCGTGCCGCCTGCAACGGCTGGGTGGTTGCCGCCAGCCAGGATTTCAGGCGTTACGAAATCGGGCAGGCGGGTTCCTCGCCGATGGACTACCGCTGCGAACTGCGGGATATGCGCAGCGGCGAGGTAAAGCTGGATGACATTGGAAGCCTTGCGCTGATGGAAGACGGCAGCTTTGCCGCCTACAACGCCGACGGCTTTGTGGCCGGCATACTGGATGAAAACATGAACGCGCTGTCCGGCTTCCCCATGCCCGCGCAATACGCCCATTTAGAGGCGATCAAGGGCGGCTACATCGCCCTGACGCCGTACACAGAAGCCAACCCGTCGGAGGCCGTGCTGCTGGACGCCAGCCTGAGGCCGCGCACCGCGCCGGGAAGCTACAGTTATATGTCCGCCGTTTCCGGCAGCGACGAGCTTCTGATATCCGATTATGCTGTGGATGAGGTGAACACGGCGAACTGCCTACTGCGCGCGGCGGACGGGGAAGTCGTGTACCGCTGCAAGGTCAACGAATCCATCGTTTACTGCGACTGGCGCGTTATGATTTTGATGGAATGGCGGGCAGACAGGAACAACGTGTACCGGATGCAGGACCCGCAGGGCAATAAGCTGGCCGAGGGCTACACCATGATGGACGCAATGCCCGAGGAGTGGGGCGGCCCCGCCGACACCTTTTACGCCTATTCGGAAGACAGCGGCACGCTCTCGCTGCTGGGGCCAAGCGGCGGCGAGTTGCGCAGCGTACACTGCGGCGCGGTGGATTGGATAAGCTTTGTGGCCGGGGCGGGCGTGCTCATTTTGAACGGCACAGACACCGCGGCCGGGCAAAACATTGTGTGGGTGCTGAACCGCGATTTGGAAACCGTGGTAAAGCCGGGCCGCTACAGCCAAATTTACGACCAATCCTATAAAGCCCCGCAGCTTCTGTACGCCTATCAGGGAGACAGCCACGATTTGGCGGACATACTGGGCCCGGACGGCCGGGTGCTGCTGAAAAACCTTCGCAGCGCGGAGATTCATGACGATAAGCGCGTGGTGGCCCGAAGGGGATTCGAGGTGGGCCTGATGGACTTTAACGGCAACTGGCTGTGGAAAACCAGCGCCTTCACCACCCTGGAAGATTGACTCATTGTCATTCTAAACAAAATGTCATCCTAAACAAAATGTCATCCTGAGCGAAGCGAAGGATCTTTCCCTTCGCACAAAAAGAAAGCTTCCCAACACAAAAATTCTTCACTTCGTTCAGAACGCCCTGAGTATACTCACGGAGGAGAGCCATGAAAAAAACTGTATTGCGCCGCACAGCGGCCCTTGCCTGCGCGGCGCTGATAACGGCGGCGCTGGCCGCCTGCGCGCGGTCCGCAGCCAAATCCGAGCCCGCCGGGGTGGCCCCGCCGGAGCCTGCCGCCAGTGGGCCGCTGAAGCTGCCGGTAAGCGGCGAAGCGGACGCCCCCGCCGGGGAGCCGCTGTTCACCGTGGAGGAATACCCACGGGTGGACGGCTCCACCGCCAACCTGCCGCTGATGGCCGAGGTGATGAGCCGCACCTGCGGCATCCCCCTGGAGGAAGCCGAAACCTTGGTGGTGGCCAGCAAAACGGCCCAAAGCTGGCGAATGCTAAGCTACGGCAGCGCCGATTTGCTGATGGTGTACGAGATACCCGAAAACGTGAAGGCAGAGCTGGGCGCCGCTTACGAAGCCATGCAGATAACGCCCCTCGGGCGCGACGGCCTGGTGTTTCTGGTGAACAAAGGAAACCCCGTGCCCAGCCTCAGCACGGCGCAGCTTCGGGATATTTACACGGGCCGAGTAACGAACTGGAAGGAGCTGGGCGGGCAGGACGCCGAAATCATCCCCTTCCAGCGAGACCATGAAAGCGGCAGCCAAACCCTCTTCCTCAAGCTGCTGATGGACGGTGAAACACCGACGGAAGCCCCCACCGAGCTGGCCCCCGGCGCCATGGGCGGGCTGATAGACGCCCTGGCGCAGTACGACGCCTCCGGCCCCGCCATCGGCTACTCGGTGTATTACTACGCCAGCCAAATGTACGCAAACCCGGATTTGCGGCTGATGGCCGTGGACGGCGTGGAGCCGACGGCCCAAAGCCTGGGGGACGGCAGCTACCCGCTGGTGAACGAGTTCTACCTCGTCATCCGTAAGGACGAAGAGCAAAACAGCCCCGCCCGGCGGCTGCAGGAGTGGATGCTCTCCCCCCAAGGCGCCGCCGCCCTGCAAGCCGCGGGCTATGTGGCGGTAAACCAATAGCCTGTAGCGTAGGGGGCGCCCCCTTGGGCGTCCCTTTTTTTTGGCGCTGTGCAAACGGCTGCGGCCGCCCAAACCGCGGCCGCCCGTTTATCTTGTGCAATCATTGCAAAGGGGCTGTTGCATGGCGGTACGCCTTGCAACAGCCCCTTATACTACTCTCTAACTAAAATGACAAACATCAGAGAGTAGTATTACTGATAATCAGCGCGCTTGGGTACTGCGCGTGGTAAACACCGTGATGGCCTTTGCGGGGCAGAACCTCTCGGCCTCCCGAATGAGGGCCATGTCCTCCGCATTGGCCGCGCCGGGGCCGATGTAGGCGGAAAACTGCCTGCCCAGCCGGAACATGCTTGGCGCGGTGTCCATACAGCCGCCGCAGCCAAGGCAGCGCCGTTCGTTAATGCTGATGGCGAGTTTAAGCCTTGGGGAACTCATCGAGGTCAATAATCTTTTGCACGCACTTTTTGTAGTAACGCACATTGCTGTTGGCCTTCACCATCACGCGGCAGGCCGCCGGCGCGCCGCCGCCCAAAAGGCTCTCGGCCGGAATCACCGAGCCCTGGCCCATGAGGTACTCGATGAAGCGCAGCAGCTTTACGCGATCGCGCGCGCTGATGTCGTCGCGGGCTTTGAGGTACTTGTCCAGCATGGGGGCAAGCGTCTCGTTTTCGAAGTCCTTCTGGCTGGGCATGGTGCACACCAGGCCGCCCGCCACTTCGGCGCCAATTTCGGCGGCGCGGTACACGCTTTTAATGCCCTGAATCTTGGCCACGTTCACATACATGGTGTTGGGCACATAGCTGCCGCTGGGCGTTTGCGAGCACAGGGCCGCCGAGCCCATCGCCGAACCGTAGGCCAGCTCCGACATTTCGGTAATTTCGGTAAGCTTTTCTTTTACGTGGCCCACCTTCTCCACGCCCAGCATCTCGGCGGCCAGCGCCACGGCGCCGCTCATCAAATCGCAATGGCCAGACTTGCAGGCCACAAAGGTGAAGCGGTGCATATCGGCAAAGCGCAGCACCATGCTGCCGCTGTGCTCCCACTCGCCGCACATGAACACGCGGTCCCAGGGCACGAAAACATTGTCGAACACCACCAGTGACGCGCCGTGGATGCCGTACTTCGGGTTGCCGCGGTCCATCTCGTCGCCGCACATCCAGCGCCAGTTGCCCGCCGGGGCCTCAAACACCTGGGTAACGCCCTCGGTGCCGTTGGGAATGGCGAAGCTAAGCGCGTAGTCGGCGTCGTCTTCCAGCATGTTCTCGGTGGGCATCACCAAAAACTCATGGGTGATGGGCGCGCCCGACATATGGGCTTTCGCGCCCCGCACAATGATGCCGTCCTCCCGGCGCTCCACCACGTGCACAAAGGCGTCGGGGTTGGCCTGGCCGCTGGGCTTCTGGCGGCGGTCGCCCTTGATGTCGGTCATCATGCCGGCCACGGACAAGTCGTTCTCCTGCACGTACTTCAGCCACTTCTTGAAGTTCTCGTGGTACTTGGTGCCTTTGTCCTGGTCAATGTCGTAGCTGGTGGCAAATACGGCCTGAATGGCGTCGCAGCCCACGCAGCGGGCGCCCACGCAGCCGGCGTGCTGGGGCGTAAGCCAGCGCATCATCTCAAGGCGCTTGTAAAGGTCGTCCTGCGTCATGTGCACGCTGGTGAAACGGTTTACCTCGCCGCCCGTCAGGTCGCTGTACGCGCGCAGCACGGGGCGCTCGGCGGCGTATTCGTAGGTAAGGGCCACGGCGTTGATATTCGCCCGCGTGGGGGCAAACTCCATCACGTTTTCCACTTTTTCGCCGAAGGCATACAGGTTCGGCTTCAGCTCTTCCATCGTCTTCAGGTATTCTTCCTTTGTTTTGAACGGCATTTCGCTACCTCCATAGCAGTCTTTGCATTTTTATTTTTTGGTGAAACCATTGGGTCGCTTTGAATAAGAATTTTACCAGTTCATTTTAGCCAGCTCGCTGCGCAGCTCCTCGCGGAAATCGGGGTGGGCGATATTGATGAGCTGCTCGGCCCGCTGGCGCAGGGTTTTGAAGCGCAGTGCGGCCACGCCGTATTCCGTTACCACATAGTCCACGTCGTTGCGCGAGGTGGTAACGGGCGTGCCGGCCCCAAGGCGCGGCACAATTTTGGAAAACTCGCCGTTTTTGCCGGCGGTGGAGGGCAGCGCCAGAATGGCCCGCCCGTTCTTCGAGGCCAGCGCGCCCCGGATGAAATCCACCTGCCCGCCCACGCCGCTGTACTGCTTCGCGCCAATGGCGTCAGACGCCGCCTGCCCCATCAAATCTATCTCCACCGAGGAGTTCACGCTGACCATGTTGTCGTTTTGGGCGATGACGAAGGGGTCGTTGGTATAGTCGCAGGGGTACATCCACACGCTGGGGTTGTCGTCCACAAAGTCGTACAGGCGGCGGGTGCCCATCAGGAAGGTCGAAATCATCTTGCCCTTATGCAGGTTTTTGCGGGAGTTGTCTATCACGCCCGCCTCCACCAGTTCCACCACGCCGTCGCTGAACATTTCGGTGTGGATGCCAAGATGCTTTTTGTCCTTCAGGAATTGCAGCGTCGCGTCCGGAATGGAGCCGATGCCAAGCTGCAGGCAGTCGCCGTCGTTTATCAGGCTTGCCACATGCTCGCCAATTTTCCGCTCCACCTCGGTGATGGCAGGGCGCGGCACCTCCAGCACCGGGTGGTCGCACTCCACAATGTGGGTAAACTGCGAGATGTGCAAATAGCAGTCCCCGTGGCAGCGCGGCATTTGGGGGTTCACCTCGGCAATAACCACCTTGGCGTACTCGGCCGAGGCCTTGTTGTGGTCTACGGCCACGCCCAGGCTTACATAGCCGTGTTTGTCCGGCGGCGAAACCTGCACCAGCGACACGCTGGGGTCGTATTCGCTCGAATACATCCTCGGGAAATCCTTCAGGAACACCGGCGCGTAGGCGCCGGGGCCGTTGTTTACATAATCGCGCGTGCGCGCGCCGCAGTAGCTGGTGGTGAAATCAACGTGCTCCACCGCGCCCTCGTCGAGATAGGGCAGGTCTTTCGTAATGGTGACAAGCTGCGCCACGCCAACCTTGTCCAGCTCTTTCAGGCGGCGGCCCAGGGCGTCCAGCGTGCTTTTGGGCTGTCCCGCCGCAAAGGGCAGCATCACCCTGTCGCCGCTTTTCACGCTCTTCATGGCGGTGTCGGCGTCGGTCAGGCGCTGTTTATATATCTCTTTCCAGTCCATTAATTCATTCTCCCCGCATTCGATGCCCGCGTTCACAGGCTCTCAAATTGGCACAACCCTATACCATTCTTCCGCCCAAAAGCCGATATCTTTGCGAGTCTTTTTCCCCCTCGCCGCGTTGTCGTCGGTCGGAATACACCAAGTATTCCTCCCTCCTCCGCCTTGCGCGGAGAAAAAATCCTTCGCAAATCCTATCGTCTTTTGAACGGAAGCATGGTATTACCAGCCCTGCCGGGGCCGGCAAGGTTGTGCGCAGTATTTTCGTCTTTGCCGCCCTTCGGCGGTGTTCAGGCCATTGCGGAACTACCAGGGAATCTGGGCCTTTTCGGAAATTTCGGGGTCGTGCTGCGGGATGATGATGTCGGCGATTTCCTTCACCTTCACCGCGTTGTCAAAGGCGGCCAGGGCGTCTACGTGGATGCCCGGGGTCACAATGCCTTCTTCGGGGAACACGTCCATGGTGCAGCAAAAGCCGCTGATAACGGCCTTGCCCTTCTCGGTTTCCACAATAACGGCCTGGGCGCCGGGGGTGTGGCCCGGCACGGGGGTAACGGAGATGCCCGGCACCACTTCTTCGTCGCCGTCCACCAGGCGCAGCTTCATGCCCTCGATAAACTTCGTGTTGTACAGGCCGGCCATCATCGGGTGCGGCTGGTTCATGAAGTCGTACTCAACCTTCTGCACCACCACGGTAGCGTTCTTGCACTCCTGGGCATTGAGGGCGTGGTCGAAATGCAGGTGGGTGATAACGAGATAGTCGATGTCCTCGGGTTTAAGGCCGTGCTTGGCAAGCCCTTCAGACAGGGTTTGCACGTTCTCGGTCTCGTCGTGCCAGTAGGCCTTCATGTCATCCTTGTAGGCGCCCGTGTCCACCAGTACGTTGCCCTGCGGCGTCTTAATCAGCCAGGCGTTCACGGGTATCCACATGGGGGTGCCGTAATTGATGAAATAAGTCATAAGGCCCTTGTCCAGCTTCAGGTTTGCGATACGAATCGGATTGATAACCAAACTCATTTTACTACCTCCCTTTTTTGGGCGGGCCGCGCCGGCCTCGCCTTTGTACTTATGTTAAGCAAATAGTGTGCCAAGTTCCCCGCGCGCAAATCTTGGGTGAAACCGCACAAGAAATGCGGCCCATTTTTGCGCGCTTTGCCCATAAAGGCCCGCCCTTGCGCTTCTCAGCGGTGAATTTGAGAAAGAAAACTGATAAAGCTTGAGAAAAATGAGAATTATGAGAAAACGCAAAAGCGAGGCTGCCGCAAGGCCTACCGCCATGCAACAGCCCCTTCTTATTGTCATTCAGCGCGAAGCGAAGAATCTTGCCCTTCAGGTCATCCGCAAACTCCCCAAACCCGCTGCCATTCTAAAAACATGTCATTCTGAGCGAAGCGAAGAATCTTTCCCTTAGGCCCACTGCAAACTCCCCACCCCAACCCACTGTCATGAAAGCACTGTCATTCTGAGCGAAGCGAAGAATCTTGCCCTTCAGGTCATCCGCAAGCTCCCCAAACTCGCTGCCATTCTAAAAATATGTCATTCTGAGCGAAGCGAAGAATCTTTCCCTTAGACAAGCCGCAAGTTCCCCAAACCCGCTGTCATTCTAAAAATATGTAGCCATGAGCAACCCGCAAGCGGGCTCGGGCGTTTGCTACGCTCCCGCTGCGCGCAGGATGACAAAGGGACTCTATTCTTCCCGCTTCATCATGCGGTACAGCGTGGCCAGGCTGATACCCAAAGCCTTCGCGGCCTGTTTCTTGCCCTCGGTAGAGCGCCCATGCTTTTGCAGGGCGGCCCGCAGTTCCTCGGGGCCGCATTTCTTCATTCCCGCGTCGGCGGGCGGCTGCGGCGGGGCGGCGGGCAGCATGAAATCCGGCAGGCAGTCGGCGCCCATCTCGCTGGTGGTAGACATCACCACCATGTACTCCACCACGTTTTTCAGCTGGCGGATGTTGCCCGGCCAGGTGTAAGCGCGAAAAATATCCAGCACTTCCCCGCTGAAGGAGGTACCGGGGCTGCCCTGGCGCAGCAGATGGTGCTGAGCCAGGAAATGCCGGGCCAGAAGCTCAATGTCCTCCGCCCGGTTGCGCAGCGGCTCCATCTGGATGGGAATCACGTTGAGGCGGTAGAACAAATCTTCCCGGAACTTGTTTTGCTTAATCAGCGCCTCCAGCGGGGCGTTGGTGGCGGCCACAATGCGCACGTCCACTTTCACGGCGCGCTGGCCGCCAAGGCGGTAAAACTCCTGCTGCTCAATAGCGCGCAAAAGCTTTGCCTGGGCCGCAAGGCTCAAGTCCCCTATTTCATCCAAAAACAGCGTGCCGCCCTCTGCCAGCTCGAACTTGCCCTTCTTCCCACCGGAGGCGGAACCGGTGAAGGCGCCCTGCTCGTAGCCAAACAATTCGCTCTCCACCAGCGTTTCCGGCAGGGCCGCGCAGTTCAGCGACACCATGTTCTTCCTGGCCCGGCTGCTCAATTGGTGGATGGCCTCGGCCACCAGTTCCTTGCCGGTGCCGCTCTCGCCCTGAATAAGCACCGGCATGGAGGAGGCCGAAATGCGCTCGATGGTGCTTTTGGCCCGGTGTATGGCGGGCGTGTCGCCCACTATCTTGTTCAGCACCGGGCTTTGCCCCTGCGGCCGCCTTTGCACGGGCCGGCTGCCGGGCACCTCCTCCATCACAATGGCATAGGCCTGCTGCAGTTTAAGCTCCTTGGCGTTGGTAACGCCCAGGGCCAGCAGCTTATCCTGATAACTCACGTCCATGTTCAGCTTGGTAAATTCGCTGTGGTTGAGGCGGTTCAGCACCTCCGGGCCCCAGAACTGCTCCAGCGGGCGGTCGAACATCACCTCGCCGCTGCCGCAGCCCAGAATTTGGTTGGCCGTGTGGTTTGTGCGGATGATGCGCATATTGCTGTCCGCGATGATAAGCCCTTGCCGTGGGCCAAGGTGGAAAGCCTGTGAAAGCTTTTCGTCGGCCAGCTTGCGCGCCGTGAGAATGGACGAAATGTAGCTGTCCTGCGAGTAAAAGTAGGACAACTTTTGCAAATAACTGCGCCACTGCTCAATTTTTTCCGACACTATTTGGTTGTTCTGAACGCTTTGGCCCAATACCCCCGCCACGCCCAGCACCTCGCCGTTTTGCACAATGGGCTCCACCAGCACAATGGCATAAGGGCAAATATCCTTGGCTTCGCAGCCCTTGCACTCGGTCATCTCGGTGGGGTCGTCCACCACGTAGGCGCGGTTGTAATTCAGGCTCAGTGAAAAAAAGCAATCGTGCGGCCGGCGTGTGCCCACTTTTTTAATGTATTCACCCGTGCCGATAACGGCCACGCTGTCCACGCCCAGCACCGCGTATTCCAGCCCAATGGTATTGCCGGGCACGTCCTGAGACATCTCAATAATTTTTCCTACATCCCTCATTGAATTCATCTTGCATCACCTTTGTGCTCCTTCCTCGCCGGCAGCAAGGAAGTGAATGCCGCGTTCCAGTGTTATATATATTGCGTTTCAGCGCAATGTTTCTTTTCCTTCGGCCCTGCCGCCGCGCCCGCCTCGCGAAGAAAGCTTTCGGCGCATCCGATATATTCTATCAATTTAAGTATAGCATAAGTCATCATGCTCAACAATGGAATCGTTCGCCGGAAAGCCCGCCGGATCAGTGTCCGTACACCGCGCTTTTTCACAACAAAAAGCATACCTGACATTCTGATGAGCGAAGCGACGAAGAATCTTTTGCCAACCGAATTTCTGGAGTTAAAAAAACTTCGCCCCTGCGGACGCAAGCCAAAATTGGCCTTTCAGGCCCTCCCACGCCTCGGCGGCATACTGCCGCCTCTTGCGGCTCCTTTGCTCACTTCGTTCGCAGTTCGCCGGGCGTGGGCAATTTTGTTTGCCTTGGTCTTTCTGTTCAGATGAGCTTCTGCGGACGCAAGCCAAAATTGGCCTTTCAGGCCCTCCACGCCCGACAGCACGACGCCAAAAAGGACGCCCAAAAGGCGTCCCCCACGCAAGCTCCCCACCCCAAACCCGCTGCCATTCTAAAAATATGTCATTCTGAGCGAAGCGAAGAATCTTTCCCTTTAGGCCAGCCGCAAGCTCCCCAAACCCGCTGCCATTCTAAAATATGTCATTCTGAGCAACCCGCAAGCGGGCTCGGGCGTTTGCTACGCAAGCCTTCCAACACAAAACCCGGCGCATACCTACGCTCTGCCCCTAAACCGCGCCCCCATCTTGGCGCGCAAGGTCGCGCGCAGGTCTTCGGGTCCGCCCTTGGTAAAATAGGCCTTGTCTATCAGGTAGGCCTGCGTGGGGCCGGTGAACAGGAAAAAATCCTTGCCGGTTTCCACGGCAGCCGAAAGCGCGTCATACTGGCCGGAGAGGTTGTCCGGCAGCCCGCCCTCCTCGCTTCTCACCGAGCGGGTGAAGCTGTTCTCGGTGAAAATGGTCACCTCGGTTTGCAGCGCGGCGCCGGCCTTTTGGCGAAACAGCCGCGTGGGCTGAATATAGAAAACGTAAACGTAATACGCGGCCGCCACCGCCGCGGGCAGCAGCACCATCCAAAGCACGGCGCCCGAAAAATAAAGCAGAACCGCCATCGCCAGCAGCACAATGGGCATCAGCAGTTGCCCGGCGCGAAACTTGCCGCCGTTTGGCTGGTGAAGCAGGCGGTAGCGGTAAAACCTCCCAAAAATCTGCTCGTTAGACGGCATCTCAACCCGGCACAGCATCTCAATCCCTCTTTCTGCTTCAAATTGCAATTGTCATTCCGAGCAACATGTCATTCTAAAAACATGTCATTCTGAGTAATATGTCATTCTGAGCGAAGCGAAGAATCTTTCCCTTCATCCCGCGCCCAAATCCAAAGCATACCCGCTCGCCATTACACCAAATCCCCCTCGGGCAGCACGTCGTTTTCAGAAAAATCCTCCCGGTCGCTGGTCAGCCAGGGGCTGTAAAAGGGGTCGTGGCGCAGCTCCTCGCCATAGCGTTCCCACAAAAGCTCCTGCTCGTGGGCAAAGCGCAGGCGGGCGGCGCCGTCCTCGTCGCTGCCGCGGGTCTTGCTCTCGTGGTGGTACAGCTCGGCATAAGGCGTAAACAGCACGCTGTAACCCTCTTGGCGCAGGCGCAGGCAAAAGTCCACGTCGTTGTAGGCCACGGCAAAGGCTTCGTCAAAGCCGTCTACCTTGTCAAAGGCGGCGCGCTCCGCCATCATGCACGCGGCGGTAACGGCGCTTAGCTCCTGCACGCAGGCCGCGCGGAACATATAGCCGCTGCCGCCCCGCCGGGCGTATTTGTGGCTGTGCCCGGCATAGCCCCCCAGCCCCACAATAACTCCCGCGTGCTGAATGCTGTCGTCGGGGTAGTACAGCAGCGCCCCCACGGCGCCCACGTCCTTCTGCTGGCACAGGCCCAGCATTTCCCCCATCCAGCCGGGGCTTATCACCTCGGTGTCGTTGTTCAAAAACAAAAGAAACTGCCCCCTGGCCTGCCTGCGGCCAAAGTTGCATATTTTGGAAAAATTAAAAGGCTCGCCCTTCGGCCCGTCGTACACCAGCACCCGGCACTCGGGGTAGCTTTCGGCCAGTTCCTCGTAGTAGGCAAAGGTCTCCACCAGCCGGGAGTTATTCTCCACCACCAGCACCTCGAAGTGGCGGTACTGCGTCTCCATATAGAGGGAACGCAGGCAGCGGTCGAGGTCGGGCACATGGTCGCAGGAGGGAATGATGACCGACACGAGCGGCAAGCCCTGAATGCCGTAGTTGATTTTGTAGGTGGAGGGGAAGCGCCCCTCCACGGCCTGGCCGCGCACGCCAATGCGCTCAAGGTGGGCGCTCAGCGCGCCCAGGGCGGCCTGGGTAACGTAGGGCTTGGCCTCGGTGCCGGTGCTGGTGCTGCCGGCGTGCTGCCGCCAGTAATACAATACGCGGTGAATGTGCTCCGCGCCGTCGGTCTGCTCGGTGATGCGCAGGTACAGGTCATGGTCCTGCGCGCCGTCGAACTGGCGGCGAAAGCCCCCCACGCGCGAAAACAAATCCCGCCGCACGGCCACGAGATGCCCGATGTAATTCACGTTCGTGAGATAGTGGGGGGAATAGTCGGGCTTGAAGTGCCCCGCGCTGGGGCGTGTGTAGTCCTCCTCAAACAGGGCTTCGTCGCTGTATAAAAAGGCCGATTCGGTTTCCGAAATGCGCCGGGCCATCTCGAAAAGGGCGTCGGGGCTGAGGATGTCGTCGTGATCCAAAAAGCACAGGTACTGGCCGCCGGCCATGCGCACGGCGCGGTTCAGGTTTTCGCTGATGCCCTCGTTTTCGGCCTGCTCCACCTTCACGCGCCTGTCCGGGTATTTGCCCAGCACCTCGCGGATGGCCTCCGGCGCTTCGTCGGAGGCGTTGACGACGCAAAGCTCCCAGTTCGCGTAGCTCTGTGCCGCCACCGAGGCCATCATGGCGTCGAAAAACTGGCGCGGGGGGTTGTACACCGCCACGCACACGCTTATCCTGGGCCAGCCGGTCACCTCGGCCTCGCGCTGCTTTTGCAGGGCGGCCTTCGTGGGCAAAAAGCGCCCGCGCTTGCCGCCGCCGCGCCGCTTAAAATAGCGCAGCGTGCGCCCCAGCGCCGCAAAGAAGCCCTCACGGCGGGCCACCTCGCCAAAGTAGGCCATCAGCTCTTTACGGCGCTTTTGCTTCAGTTTTTTCTCGATGTGCCGGTCTTTGGGCATGCTTCTCACCTGTAGGCGAAATTTTCGGTTTTCAGCGTAAAGTGGGGGTTGTAGAAGGGGTCGCCTTTTGCCAGCATATCGCTCCATTTCTCGCGGAAAGCGGCGGCCTCCCGGTCAAAGCGGCGCTTGCGCTCGCCCTCGGTGTCGTACCCTCGGGACTTGCTCTCATAGTGAATGCCCGTGGCAAAGGGGGTGAACACGTTCCACAGGCCCATTTGCCGCAGCCTGAGGCAGAAGTCCACATCGTTGAAGGCCACGCCGAAGTTTTTTTCGTCCAGCCCGCCGGTTTTCAGGTACAGCGAACGCTTCACCATCAGCGCGGCCCCGGTTACGGCCGAGACATTCTGCACGGTGGCCAGGCGGTACATGTCGCCGCCGTCGCCCTTTTGGTGGCCCTTGTGGCTCACCCCGGCGGTGCCGCCTATGCCCACAATCAGCCCGGCGTGCTGCACGGTGTCGTCGGGGTAATACAGCATGGCCCCCACGGCGCCCACGTCCGGGCGCTGGCTGTAGCCCAGCATCTCGGGCACAAAGTCCGGGCTGCTTATCTCCACGTCGTTGTTCAGCAATAGCAGCTGTTCCCCGCCGGAAAGGCCCATGCCGAAGTTGTTGATGCCCGAAAAGTTGAAAGGGCCGGGGTAGCGCACCACGCGCAGGTTTGGGTATTGGCGCTGGATGTGCGCGTAGAAGGCGGGCAAATCAGGGTCGTGGCTGTTGTTGTCGATAACCAGCACTTCCATGTTGTCGTAGCCGGCAAAGCGGTGCAGTGCTTGCAGGCAGCGCCCCAGGTCGTCGATGTGGTCGCAGTTCGGGATAAGCACGCTCAGCAGCGGCGAAGCCAAAAGCCGGTAATGCACGCGGTAAGCGCCGGGGTGCTCGGGCAGCGGCTCGGCCCCGCCGGACAGGCCAAGGCGGTCCAGCTGGCCCTGCACGGCGGCGGCGCCGGCCTGCACGGCGGCGGGCTTCACGGCAATGCTCTGCGCGGTGGAGCCACCGTGCCGCCGCCAATAGTACAGCACCTTGGGAATGTGGTGGATGCCCTTGGCCGCTTCACACAGGCGCAGGATGAACTCATAGTCCTGCGCGCCGTCGTAGGCGGCCGCTTCGCCCCCGCCGGCCCGCTGCATCAGCGCGCGGGTGAAGGCGCACAGGTGGGTGACGGTGTTGCAGCCGCGCAGGGTGTCCGGCCCGTAGTCGCCTTTAAAGTGGAACTCGTGCAGGCGGCGCAGCTTTTCGTCCAGCACCACCTCGTCGGAATAAATAAGCTCGGCCCCGGTGGCGGCCGCCGCCGCGGCCACTTCATACAGGGCGCTTTTTTGCAGGGCGTCGTCGTGGTCTAATAGCACAATCCACTCGCCCCCGGCGGCCTTTATGCCGGCGTTCGTGTTGCCGGAGATGCCCATATTCCGCTCAAGGCGCAAATAGCGCAGGCGCGGGTCGCGTTTCGCGTAGGCGGTGATGATTTCGGCGGGCAGGCCGTCGCTGCTGCCGTCGGCCAGCACCAATTCAAAGTTCTGGTAGCTTTGCAGCAGCACGCTCTCAATCATCGCCCGAAGGTAGGCCGGCGGGGTGTTGTATATTGGAACCACCACGCTGATAAGCGGGGCGGGGCCGGGCGGGTGTTTCCTTTGGGCGCGCAGCTCGCGCCGCAGGGGAATGTCGGCCCGGTAGCGCCAGGTCTCCCGGTGGGTGGCCAGGTTAAAGCGGAAGGCAATTTCCCGCCCAAGGGCCTGCCAGCCCCGCGTGCGAAGGGTGGCAAAGCCGCGCCTTAGCTGCAAGCCCACGCGTGCGGGGGAGAGATTGCGCCGCAAGGCCTTGCCCAGCGAATCCCGCCCGCCGGTGGCGCTGTTAGCCGCATTCGCCTGTGCCACCCAACACCCTCCCCATCCTATTATTGTTGTCATTCTGAAATATTGTCATTCTAAAAATATGTCATTCTGAGCGAAGCGAAGAATCTTTCCCTTAGGCCCACCGCAAACTCCCCACCCCAAACCCGCCGTCAGCCCTCACCCTGCCCGCCCGCGCGGGCATTCGCCTTGTACTTGCGGCACACCGAGGCGCAGCTGCCCTGGGCCACCACCTTGCCGTGGCTCAGCCACACGGCCTTGTTGCACATGCGCGCTATCTGCTCAATGCTGTGGCTCACCAGCAGCACCGTGGTGCCGCCGCTCATCAGCTCGGTCATGCGGCGCTCGCACTTTTGCTGGAACAAAAAGTCCCCCACGCTCAGAATCTCGTCGCATATCAGAATGTCCGGCTTCATAATGGTGGCGATGGAAAAGGCCAGGCGCGCCACCATGCCCGAGGAATAGTTCTTCACCGCAACGTCCAAAAAGTCCCGCAATTCGCTGAACTCGACGATTTCCTCGAACTGCCGGGTGATGTAGCTTGGCTCCATGCCCAGCACGGTGCCGTTGAGGTAAATATTTTCCCGCCCGGTGAGGTCAATGTCGAAGCCGGCGCCAAGCTCGATAAGCGGGGCCACGGTGCCGCGCACCGTACACTTGCCGTCCGAGGGCTTCATCACCCCGGCGATGATTTTCAAAAGGGTGGATTTGCCCGAGCCGTTGAGGCCGATGATGCCGTAAACGTCGCCCTTGTTCACCCGCAGGGAAACGTCGTTCAGGGCGAGGAAGGAATCGAACTGAAGGGTGCCCTTCAGCTTGCGCAGGAAATATTCCTTTACGCTGTCCACCTTTTCCTTCGATTTGTTGAAGCGGCGGGACACGTGCTCCACCTCAACAATGGCGAGGGTCTTGTCCATCGAATCTCCCCTACAGGTAAAGGATGAAATCATCCTGTTTTTTGCGGAAAATAAACAGCCCCAGCACAAGCGCCAGCGCCGCGCCAGCCATGGGTATGAAAATTTGCGTGGGCCGGGGCGCGTTGCCATACAGCGCCACCTCGCGGAACAGCGAGAGAAACCAATACAAAGGGTTCAGCCGCACGATGGTTTCAAGGATTTCCTTGCCGTCAAAAATGGCCTCGGTGTAGAAGATGGGTATCATGTAGGCAATGGCCGTGCAGAACACGCTGTACAGGTGCTTGATGTCCCTGAAAAAGACCACGGCGGCCGAGAGGATGAGGCCCACGCCCAGGTTGAAGGCGTACAACAGCAGCAGCGCCAGCGGCGCCAGCAGCGCCCAGGGCGTGAGGGCGAACTGGCCCAGAAGAATGTAGACAAGCATAACCAAAACCAGCGATATCATGGAGAAGGCCGTGTTGATAAGGCCGAAGGTAACTTTTTCCAGCGGGAAGATGTATTTGGGAATGTACACCTTCTTGATAAGCTGGGCGCTGCCGAGGACGGAATCCATGGCCATGTTGGTGCTGTCGCTGAAAAATGAGAAAATAAGCTGGCCGGTAAGCACATAGATGGGGAAGGGCGGCGGCAGGCCCGTGGCCGAAACCGGCGGGAAGGCGTTGTCCAGCATACCTCTAAACAGCGTGCTGAATATCAGCGTCATCACCAGCATCATCAACAGAGGGTTCAAAACGCTCCACAAAAGGCCCAGCGCGCTGCGCCGGTACTTCACCTTGATGTCCCTGCCCACAAGGTTCATCAAGAGAAAACGGTAATGATGAAAGACCGTCCAGGTCGCTTTCAGGTAGCGAATCAAGCCTTGTACCACCTTTCAAAAAAGGCAAAGTCCTGCCCGGCAAAGCCGGGCAGGGCGGCGTCCTTGGCGCTTAAAAGGGGCGGCGCGTCCAGCGTCGGCCAGTCAATGCCAATTTGCGCGTCGTTCCAGATAAGCCCCCCCTCGGCGGCGGGGTTGTAGTAGTCGGTGCATTGGTACACAAATTCGGCCTCGGGCGAAAGCACCAGAAAGCCGTGGGCAAAGCCCTCGGGGATGTAGATTTGCAGCTTGTTTTCCTCGTTCAGCTCCACACCGGCCCAGCGGCCGAAGGTGGGGCTGCCAGGGCGCAAATCCACCCCCACGTCGAACACGGCGCCCCGCACCACGCGCACCAGCTTGCCCTGGGCGTTTTCGCGCTGGTAATGCAGGCCGCGCAATACGCCCCGCCGGCTTTTGGAATGATTGCTTTGCACGAAAACGTCCGGCAGCCCCGCGGCGGCGAATTCTTCGGCGTGCCAGGTCTCCATAAAAAAGCCGCGCTCGTCGCCGAACACGCTCGGTTCCGCCAGCACAATGCCCGGCACCTCGGTTTTAATGAATCGAAATTTTCCCACGCTTACTCCTCTGCGGCGCTTTTCCCGGCTTTGGCACACACTCCGCCAGCATATTTTTACTTTCACCAGAATAGCATATTTCACCGCCCGCTTCAACGCTTTTGTGGCGAAGCGAATGTCCCCGCGCATGGATTCTCCCGCAAAAATATGCCTGTCATTCTGATCAAATCCATGTCATTCTGATCAAATCCATGTCATTCTGAGCGAAGCGAAGAATCTTTCCCTTTGTCCAGCCGCAGCTCCCCACCCCTCGTCGTTGCGGGCCCCACCCCTCGTCGTTGCGGGCCCCGCCCCGCGTCATTGCGGGCTTGACCCGCAATCTCCTGCCCGCTTCACCCATCCTCGCAAAAGATTTCAGGCCAGGTCCACAATCATGTTCTTCCCAACATAGCATCTTCTAACATAAAAAATATGCCTGCCATTCCAAATAACCTGTCCTTCTGAGCGAAGCGAAGAATCCTTCCCTCGGGTCAGCCGCAAGCCCCCCAACCCCAAATCACTGTCATCCTATACAAAATGTCATCCTGAGCGCAGCGAAGGATCTTTCCCTTCGTATAACCGTACATTACTCGGCTCAAGGATTCTTCACTCCGCTCAGAATGACAATAAATCAGTACTTGCCTAGAAAAACAGCGCCGCCAGAACGGCGTTCTGCACCAGCATACCGGCGGGCGTAAGCGCCCAGCCTTCGGGGGTCTTGCGGGCCTTTCCATCGGCGGCCAGGCGGGTGAACAGGCCCTTTTGCGCCTCGCTGAGGCCCTGCCCCCAGCGTTCGGCCAGGGCGGCTTCGCTTAGCCCGGCGGCCAGGCGCAGCCGCAGCATAATATAGTCGCTTATCGTCAATGCGCCCTCGTCAATGGCCTCGGGTGGCCCGGCCACAAAGGCGGCGGCATCCGCCGCAAAAGAGAAGCGCCGCCCGCCAAGGCAGCTGTGCGCCGCCGCGCCCGCGCCCAGCCACTCGCCAGCGTCCCAGTAAAAAAGGTTGTGGCGGCCCTCGCGGCCGGGCCGGGCAAAGTTCGATATTTCATATTGGGCATAGCCGGCCCCGGCCAGCTTCTCCACGGCGTAAAGGTAGAACTCGGCGGCTTCGTCCGCGCCGGGCAGGCCGCCGGGTGGCCGCTCGCTCATGGGCGTACCCGCCTCCAGTTTCAGCAAATAGGCCGAGATGTGCGATGCGCCGCCCCCGGCCAAAAGGGCCAGGGTCTCGTCGAACTCGGCCCGGCCGTAGCCGGGCAGGGCCAGCATTATGTCGCCCGAAATATTATCGAAGCCGGCGGCTGCCGCGCTGGCCAGGGCGCGCCGCGCGTCGCCGGCGCTATGGCGGCGGCCCAGCGCCGCAAGGCTGGCGTCGCGGGCGCTCTGCACCCCCAGAGACAGGCGGTTCACCCCTGCCCTCCGCCAGGCCGCCAGCTTCTCCGGCGTGGCGGAATCAGGGTTGGCCTCCAGCGTCACCTCGGCGCCGGGGGCGGGCCGGGCGGCGGCCAGCAGGCGGGCAAGCTGCTCTCCGCTCAATAGGCTGGGCGTACCTCCGCCAAAATACACCGTGGCGGGCGCTATCGCCTCGCCTCCGGCGCGGGGCCGCCGGGCCTCAAGGCAGCGCAGCAGAGCCTGCACATAGGGTTCAGGCACAGCACCAGCCGGCGCATTAGTGTAGAAATCACAATAACCGCAACGGCTTTCGCAGTACGGTATGTGATAATAGAGGCCATATTGCATTTTTTGTACACCCCCCATGATAACCCCTAAAGAAACGCGCCAATCAGCCGATAACCATAGTGAAGCCGATGCTTCACCGGCCAGCCGCGGAAGGGCAGCCGCCTCGATGCGTGCAGAAGTCCTTGCAAAAGGAACCAGCTTGCGGGAACCTCGATAGGGCGCAGCGCAAAAACAGTGTCGCGCGCATAAAGTAACATGAGGACCCTGTGCAACCCGGTCTTCGCCGACGGAGGAGCGCATAACAAACCCGCAAAGAGAAACTGTTGCCCCGGCAACAGTTTCTCTCTTTGTTTTTGCACTTTAGCGCGGGGTTACGGGCGGTCACCGGCGCTCAGAGAAGCCATGAATCAGCGGATGTTGTTCCGCACGCGGGCGAAGTCCGGCCTTGTGGCATACAGGTGCCGCGCCACCACCTCCATCAGCACAAAATCCTCTTCAGAGTCGATGTCCAAAACGGCGGTGTCCTCCATTTCGTACACCTCGCACTTGCCGTCCCATAGATAGCCGGAGTTATTTTCGAGTAAAAACGAGCGTTTGAACGCATAGATAGAGGCATTGAGGTCGTAGCATAGGGGGGCTTGCTGCCGCGCCACAATGCGCCCCGGCACCACCTGCTCCACGTGGTCTTCCACCCGGCGGGCCATGTTCATGTAAGGGCTGCGTCGGCTTTTCACGGCGCTCATCACCAGGTCAAGGTCGGGCCGGGCCAGCAGGGCCGCGTAGCAGCCCGCCACATCTTCGGCGGTGCGCAGGGGGCTTGTGATGTCCAAATCCATGTAAACGCCGTAGGCTTGGCCGCGTTTTTCCTCCATAACACGTAAGCTTTGCTGAAATACCTCCATTTTGGCCACACCGTCCCCAGCCAGCGCCGCGGGCCGGTGGATGAAATGCACCTCGGGGTAGCTGCCCAGCACCAAATCGCGCAGCAGGCCGCTGTCTGTGTTCAGCACAATGTCTGCGTCAATATCAGGCTGCTTTTGCATAAATAACTCTATTGCAGACAATGAATAATGCACTAGCGGCTTTGAACAGAAAGTTTTTAGGTTCTTGTTTTTAAAGCCCTTGCTGCCGGCCCGGCCACAGATACTGATTAATACGCGCTCTCCCATGTTCACACCCCCAGCGCCAGTTTTAGCACGGCCTGCGCGCGCTGCGGGCTGTTGAGGCTCTCCCCGTCGCCGGCCAGCGCATAGTCTAGAAAATAGGCCATCTCGCGTTCATATCGGCGGTTCGGCGGTTCGCTGTAATCCCGCGTATCGCCGCCGGGCAGCGTCAAAAGGCCCGTGCCAAAATCCGCCGTCAGGGTACCGTCAGGGCAGAAAAGCTCAAGCCTGCGCCGATATTCTCGCCCAAAATAGTCAAGATGCAGCTCGCACAGCATATCCGGATAACGGGCGATATACACCGACAAATCGTCGGAATCTATCTCCAAATTTGAGTAGTGGCCGGAAAATGCCCGGCTTTCCTGCGGCAAGCCGAACAGCTCTACCAGATAGTCCCACTCGTGAATCAAATCAAGGATGACGCCGCCGCCCTTCTCTCGATGAGCAGAATAGTTTTCGCGGTAATCCACGTTCTTGCGCCATTCTGGCAGATAGCTGGAACAAATAGCCCGGGCCGAAAATACGGCGTGGCCGCTCTGCGCGAGGGCTCCCTTCAGGGCGGTAAAAAGGGCCGTCCAGCGCATGGGCGCCGCCACGTAGGCCTTTTGTTCCGGCGGCAGGCCCGTGCCTGATAAATTCTCGCAGGGACGGTCAAATATTGGCTTTTCGATGAAAAATGCCTCGGCCCGTCCATCAAGGGATTGCATGGTTTCAGCATGAAGATGGGTGGGGTTAGTGACAAAGACGATGTCATAACGTTCGTTCTTCGGCAGCTGCGTAAAGCTGTGCTGCACCAGGGCGGCAGCCTGCGGCGGCAGCGCCCTGCTGGTGGCGCGCAGCGCCGAGACCCGCAGGAGAATGCCCCTTTCCCGGCAAAGTGCGTCCAAATTGCCTAAGTGGCGCTGCCCAATGCTGCCAAGACCAACAAACAATATACTTAATTCTGTGCAAGTTGTGCTCATGCTGCGCCTTCCTTGTGCAGTGATATAATCGCCGGCGGCGTCACAACGCCTCGATGGCTTCAATCAGGTCAATGACTTGTTGGTCTTGCTCAAAACTCCAACGCGGCGCCTCGGCGCCCTTGAGCACACCAAAGAAATTAAGCAACTCGTCTATATAGGCATTTTCCACAATATTATCGCTGTAGCGTGAGTCGTGCTCAATGCTGGTGTAAGTATTCACCGGCAGCTTAGCGCGGGTTTCAGCGTCGTAACGATAGAGCGAAGCCGGGCTGCCTTCCCAGAAAAGCTGTGTGCCCTCGCCGTATACTTCAAGGTTGCGCACGGCCTTGGGGCACACCACGTCCACGGCCAGCATGCCTGTGGCCCCGCCGGCATGCGCTAAAACGATGAGGCTGCTGTCCGGGTAATCGATTTCGAGGCCGCTCAGGCGGTTATTTTGCACGCACACCGGCCTCGCCTCGCCGAAGCACTGCACCAGCCAAGGCAGCTCAATGCCCAAGATTTCCCGTACGCCGCCGGTTCGCTTGTCGCCCACAAAAAAGTCTTTATAATTCTCCCAAGGGTGCCAATCGGGCAGATATTGCCCAATATGATAGATGTAGTTGCAGGTATCTTTCGCATTATGCACTGTATTAGTTATATACTCAATTTCGCCCCGGTACAGCATGGTGCTGCTGAGGAAAAGCGGCAGCCCAACGGCTTTTGCTTTCATGATAAGCTGCGTGTAGCCGTCGCTAACCAGGTTAATTTCAGAAAACACAGGCACGCCAGCATCCAGCAGCCGGCCAATGATGGCCGCATGGCTGAGGGGCGCCGTGCATACTAAAGCCGCTGCAAAGCCGCCTTCGGCAAGGGCGTCCTCTAGGGAGGCAAAGGTTCGCACACCAAGGGTTCGGGCCTCTTCGCAGCGGGCGGAGCTTTTGTCCACGCCGCTCACCTCGCAGCTCAGGCGCATGGCCAGCCGGGCGCGGCGCTTTCCCATGCTGCCAAGGCCCACCACCAGCAGTTTCATGTTTCGCCTCCCCCATCGTAATAAATTTTCGGCTTTTCCAGCCGGTTCTCCATGATGGCCGCTTCCAATATTTCAACGATAATTTTGCTGGTGGCGCCACCATTGTAGGGGCTTTTTACCTTGCGCGCCGCCGCGATGAACTCTGCGTTACGCGCTTTTCTTATGGCCTGCGCGATAGCCGCTTTTTCCATCTCACAGTGCAAAATATTACCCGCCATCACGCGGCCTCGCTGGCGCTCGCCAATATCCACCACGGGCACCCCAAGGGACGGCGCCTCCGCCACCCCAGAGGAAGAATTACCTATAACTAACTCGGCGTGTTTCATTGCCGAAAGGTAGCGCAGCGTGCCTAGGGATGCAAAGAAAACAGCATTGCTTGCTTTCCGGCAATATGCTTCAAACATCCGGTTTATTACATCTCCGCCAGCGTCTGAGTTAGCACCTGTAAACAGGTAGAATAAATCCGGAAAGTCGCTGAGGGCGTTAAGCAAAATCTGCGCTTCGGCTTCGGGCGGCGGGCTGCCCGGCGCGGTTTCGGGGTGAAGCGTCACCAGCGCATAGGGCTTGGTAAGGCGCGAATCTGCCTGCCGGGCCAAGGCCTCGCGTGAAAGCAAGTCCATCGAACGGACGTTTTCATCCCCGAGTCCGCCTACGTTGAACACGGTATCCGGCGCTTCGCCCATGCGTATTACACGCTGCCGGTATGTTTCGCAACTGGGGAAATGCAGCCTGGCCATTTTGGTGATACAGTGTCGAAACCAGTCATCGTCGGCGCCGGCTGTCACGTCGCCGCCGCTGATGTGCGCCACCGGTATGGCCAGCAGCGCAGCCGCTTCGGCCGCGGCCAGCGTCTCATAGCGGTCACCAAGGGCCAGCAGCGCCGCAGGGCGGTTTTGCTCAAAATACTGAAGAAACATCCCCAGTGCCAAGGCCGTGCGCCGCGCTGTGCCGGCGCGGCCCGGTGGCGCCGATTGGGAGAGGATATCAAGCTCTGCCGCCACGGGGAATCCATCAAGCATAATATCATCGATGGTGTGACCGTATTCTGCTGAAAGGTGACTGCCTGTTACCAGCAGGGCGGGCCGCAGCACTTCACTTTTTGCCATGAGCCGCAGCACAGGACGAAGCAGGCCGTATTCAGCCCGGGTACCGGTAATCACCGCCACAGTAACCATGATTTATCCTCGTGTTACAACGTGCTAACTCGCGTCGCCTTAATGGGCAGGTCGGCTTACAGTTCTATCTGCTCGTCTTCGGAATAGCTTCGCTGGGCAACTTTTCCAAGCACATCATACCATCGCATGGGGGATAGGCCGTCCCCAGGTCGCTTCACCGTTAAATTCTCCGTGGTGAAGGTTTCACCGGCGGAAATGCTGCGTGCGGCTACAATGCTCTTGCGCGCCACGTTCCTATTCGGAAGTTCGCTTGCGCTAACCAGTTTTCTTCCGCTTCCCAGGGCGGCTTCGCAGTTTCGCACAGCCTGCACCATCTGCTCAAGCCCCGGCACGTCCAGGCTGGCCTTATGGTCCGGCCCGGGCTGGTTTCTGTCCAGCGTAAAATGCTTCTCAATCACCCGAGCGCCAAACGCCACGGCGGCAACATCGCATACAAAGCCCTCGGTGTGGTCAGAGTAGCCGACCGGCAGGCCCATCACCCCGGCCAGTTCGACCATCGCCAGCAGATTGGCGTCCTCCACAGGGGTGGGGTACTGCGTATTACAATGCAGAAGCGTTATTATATCGGCGCCACCTACTTCCAAAACACTCACTGCATCTTCAATTTCCGCCAGAGTGCTCATCCCGGTGGACAGCAGCACCGGCTTCATCCAGGCGGCAATGCGTTCGAGGTAAGGCAGATTGGTAATTTCGCCCGAGGGTATCTTTGCATAAGGCAAATCAAGCGTTTTGAGAAAATCGATGCTGGGCAAATCGAAAGCGGACGACAGATAGACAATTCCAATTTCATCACAATACGCTTTCAAGCGGCGGTGGGCATCAAAATCAAAATGCAGTGCGCGAATCATCTCCAGCTGGCTCTCTGAGTCGCCCGTGGTTAGCTTTTGATAACCCGCCTTCTCCGCATACTTGCTCACCACCAGTTCCGGCACGGCCGTTTGGTATTTCACCATGTCGGCGCCGGCTTTCTTGGCCGCAAGTGCCATCTCCATAGCCACATCAAGGCTTCCGTTGTGGTTCACGCCAGCCTCGGCAATAATCAAAACGCCCATCATGTCACTTCCCCTTCACAGCTTGGCATATCCTGCGAAGAAACCGCAGTTATCTGCGAATCTTATAGCGAATCAGGTAATCCGTTTGTGTTTATGTGCCGCTTTCGCCACCGCCGCGCCAGCAGTGGGCGAAGCGCAAACAGGGCAACAATCAGCACTATGCTAACAAAAGTGATGGCCAGGCCAAGCCCTGTGCCACTGGGCCTGAAACGCAACGACACTTCGTTTTCTCCGGGCTGAAGCGGCACGGCAAGCAGCCCGCCCATGAAGCGCCTGGGGATAACGGTTTGCCCATTTACCGAGGCATGCCAGTCGGCGTCGTAGGGGATGGATGTGTACAGCGTATTGAGGTTAGCGTCCGCAAACACATTGCCGTGTACCATCCCATCCTTCACGGTAAAGTTCCCCGCGCCGGCGCGCATCTGCGTTATAAATGTGCGCAAGGCCGCATCGTTCATGCGCATCACGCGGTAGTCATCCACCTCAAAAGGCTCGGTATTGTCCCAGTGAATGCTCACCGTCTGGCCGGCATCAAGCCAGCCGAGGCAAATGGCGCCCTTGTTTGTGGGGGAGAAATAAACGCTTTGATATTGACCATCCACATACATAGGCAGCAGCAGTGTTTTTGCGGAAAACCAGGCGTAGTGGGTACCGCTATCCTGCGCTGTAACGCGATAATTGCAACCCATTGCTACCTCACCGCCAGTACCGGAGGGTTCACCGTTAGGCATAAGCAATTCCACGCCGGGTACCTCGGTGAAAAGCGTACCCCCGCCGCCCATTTCGCGGTACATATCGTTTTGGAAAGCAAACAAATCCTCCTCGTACACACCGTGGCGTGCGTTGGTCATGCTGCTACCGTTCATTGTAAACAGCATGGGTAGCGTAAATTCATTCTCGTATACCGCATAAGGGGCGGCGATGTTGCTGGCCTGCCAGTGGGTAGATACGGCTAACTCTGCGTTGCTGCTTAAATATTTCAGCGCCAGAACGGCGTCGGAAAACGCGGTTCCTCCGCTTAAATAAGGGCCGGCGCCCTCGTAATTGCGATAGCCAAGGTTGTACAGCACGCTTTGGGCGGGGGAGTCCTGCGTGGAACCGAAATGGGAAAGGCCGCGATAACCCAGCAACATGGGGTCGTTCAGGCTGAAATAGTGGGTTTCGGCAATGCGGTAATCGCCAGAATCGGCGTTTTGGATTGCCTGCACCGTACCGCCGGCCAGGTCTACCCGCTGCTGATGGCTTGCGAGGGTGTATTGATCCAATTGGCTGGAAATATAGTACCCGTTCATGCCGAGTTCCAGCACCACCGCCAGCGTGAGCGCCCCGAAGACGAGACTGCGCCGGCGTGTGCCGGCAGCCGTGCCGGCCAGCAGCAGGCAAGCTGCGTAGAACATCACCGCCGCGGCGGAAAGCAAAATGCGGCTGCGGCTGATGGCGATGGGGAAAACCGCCATAACAAGCAGCGCCGCCAGCAAAACACCGCCGCCGATGAGCACTTCGCGCCGGCCTGTAGCCTTACAAGCCAGCGCGCGGGCGGCCAGCAACACCACAAAGAAGCAGAAAATGAAGGAATAGCGCATGGGGAACCAAACAGGTTCCTTGAGGCCGTGCCAAATCAAATCGAAACCACGCACCCAGAAAGAAATGAGAAGCAGCAACAATATACCGCCGCTAAAAAGCTTCTCCTTAGTTTTTACTGCGCTGCTTGCAAAATAGCAAAAAACCAAAAGCAGCACCAGAAGCCCGCAGTATACAAAGGGCAACTCACCGTATTCATCCGAAAGCGCAAAGCTTCCCCACATAAATCGCTCGGGCAGGCGCTCAAGGCGGAAATTGCGCGCCCAGGAAAAACTGTAGCTGAGCAAATCGCCCTTGGTTTGGCTTACATTATAAAGCGCCGGAACCAGCAATGCCGCACACAGGCCTCCGCCCAAAAGAGAGCCTGTCCCAAAGCGCAGAAGGGGACGTTTCCATCCAGCCGCTTTTCTCTCATCTGTCCGCAACAGCATCGTGTAAAAAAAGTATATCACCGCGAAAATGCAGGCCATGTAGGCGATGTAAAAATTGGAAAATATGGCCACGGCCAGCGCCGCAATATAAAGGCCGGGGGAGGCGCCTGCCGCAATGCGGTCGATTCCGAGGCATATCAGCGGCAGCAGCAGCAGCACGTCGTGCCACATGATGTTTTGCGCGTAGGCAAAGCCATAAGCCATAAAACCGTAGCACAGGCTCAGCGGTATCGCGCGCCAGTTTAACTGTGGGAGTTTAACCGCAATAAACACATGAAAGAACGTGCAAGCCAACATAAATTTTGTCAATTGTATCAAGCTGGCGGCTACGGGGAACCAGCGAACCGAAAAGAGAAGATATAAAGCATTAAAAGGGCTAGCATAGTAATAAGCGTAAAGGCCCAATAAACCTCCGCCCAGCCCCTTATCAAAGCCGTAGGCAAAGCCGGCCTCCCCCAAAATGAAACGACGCAGATGTGAGAAATAATTGATGTAGAGGCCGCCAAGGTCGCCGGTGACGATGCTGTATTCACCAAAGGGCCACACCCCGAGCAGAAAATAGACCGCCAGCATCATACCAAAGGCAGCAAGCGCCGTGTACAAAATGTACCGGCGCCGGGGCCGTTCAGCCGGCAAGCCTGCCTCCATCAATACCCTCCCAATGTCATTTCTGCATCACTCGAGTTAAGAATGCGCCCTAATTGCTGCCCTCAAGGCGGCGGCGCATTTCGTCCAGTTCCTCTACCTGCCCCATGTCCATCCACCCGGCTTCGCCAATGGGGTATACCCCTACACGCTGCCCGCGCGCGCGGCACTGCTCTATCACATCGGTGAAGCCCTGACGCCTCCCATCCTCCATTTGTTCTACCACGGCGGGCTCCACTAAATACATACCGGTATTTGTCAGGTAGTTCATGCGCGGCTTTTCTGCGATAGAACATAATTCACCATCGCTGCCAAGTTCTACCACGCCGTATGGGATGGTGAATTCCTTCATGGCGCACACCAGGGTAACGGCGTTGCCCTGTTTTTTGTGCTGCCGCATAATGTCGGCGTAGTCGGCGCTGATGAGCGTATCGCAGTTTGTGAGGAAGAAGGCTTCGCCGAGCTTGCCTTTTAACAGGCTGAGGCCGCCGCCGGTTCCAAGCGGTTCGTCCTCGTCTACCCATCGGATGTTATAATCCTTCTCAATGTCGGAGAAATAGCTTTTTATCATGTTTTTTTTGTGGTTCACTACCAAGGTAAAATCATCGCAGCCGAAGGCGGTGAAGCTGCGGATGACCAGTTCAACGATGGGCACCTCGCCAATGGGAATGAGGGGCTTTGGCAAGATTTTTGTGTAGGGGTAAAGCCGCGTGCCCAAGCCGCCGGCCATCACCACCACCGGTGTGTGCAGCAGCTTGCGGGTAGCCACGGTGCCGTCCAGGTCGTTGAGGAAAACCACGTCCACGATGTGCCCGGCTTTGTCCAGAAGGGGTACGGCGTCGATGCTGTGGCGCAGAAGGAAGGCCTTGGCTTCGCCTCGGCGCTCTACCGGCAGGCTTTTAGGCGCGTGGTTGGCCGGCTGGGAAACCGGCGATGAAAGGTCGCCACCACGCAGGATATACTTGCGGATGTCACTGTCGGTCAGCACGGCCTCCAGCTTGCCGTCCGGCGCGATGAATAGTATACGGCGGCCGGTTTCATCCAAGCGGCGCATGGCGTCCAGCGCGCTTAGGCTGCCGTCAATGATTAAGTCGTCAATCTGCATAGCGCCCCCCAGGCATTGTTGTCGATTGTGCATTATTTTGCAAGGTATGAGAGAATTGTATTGCATACTCTGTCTATTTGTTCGTCGCTGAGGTTCGTAGAGCAGGGGAGGTTCACCACATTGGCCACATAGTCCTCGGCTTTCGTCATAACATGGGCCTCGCAGTCAAGGTAAGGCGCTTGCTCATTGATGAGCCCCCAGATGCTCCGGGCCTGGATGGCGTCTTCGCGCAGGCGGGCAATCAGTTCATTCCGGGCGAGGGCGCTGCCGCCGAGGTAGAGGCTAAAGAACCAGCGATTGCTGCGAATGTCCGCGCGGAAGGGCAGGATTCGCAATCCGGCCTTTCCGTCCAGCCGCTGCACATAGCGTTCGTACATTTCCCCTTTGCGCAGGATGAAGCCCTCAAGCTGCTCAAGTTGAGCCAAACCAAGCGCGGCCTGCAAGTTGGTCATGCGGTAGTTGTAGCCAATTTCGTCGTGCAGGTAGAATATCTCGTCGGTTTTGGCCTGGGTGGAGAGGTGTTTCGCGCGGTGGGTCCACTCGGGATGGCGAGACACCAGCATGCCGCCTGAACCGGTGGTGATGATTTTGTTGCCGTTGAAGCTGTACACACCCACGTCGCCCGCGGTACCGGCCATGCGCCCGGCCCAGCGGCCCGCCAGATAGCGGCTGCCAAGGGCCTCGGTGGCGTCCTCAATCACCTTTAGGTTGTAGCGTTCGGCGGTGGCGCAAATAGCATCCAAATCGGCTAGATTGCCGAACACATGCACCACCTCAATGGCGCGCACCGAGCGGCCGGAAGCGCGGTTGTACAGCGTATCTCCGCGCATTTCACAGCAGTTTGCGCAAAAGCTCTCAACAGCCTCGGCGTCGATGCACAGGCTGTCATCGCAGCCCACGAACACCGGGCAGGCCCCGGCGTAGCGGATTGGATTCACCGCCGCGATAAAGGTGAGCGCGGGGGCAATCACCTCATCCCCCGGGGCGATGCCGGCCACCAGCATGGCCAGATGCAGCCCGGCGGTGCCGCTGGCCAGCGCCACGGCGGCGTCTGCGCCCGCATAGGCCGCAATGGCCTCCTCGAACTCGCCCACCTTGGAGCCGCCGCTGGACACCCACTCGCTAACTACGGCAGCATCCACATAATTACGCTCGTATCCGGCGAAATTTGGCACTGAAAGTGGTATGAACTCATTCTGCATACAATGATTTCCCCGTTTCCCGCCGCGTATGCGCGCGTAGCGCGGCAACACCTTCTATTATAATGACTATCGCGCAAGACGCAAGGGCAGGCGCCAGCGCGAGGAAAAACAGGCTGCGCGGCGAGGGCACAAAATAGTGCGCCGCCGGCAGGCGCGGGTTCAGCGTCAGGGCAGAAACCACCACAACGTTCTCGCTGAGTATGCCCAAATCCACCCGCAGGTCGGCCACCCGGCCGGGCGGCAGGCGGTAGAGGACGCTCCCATCGTTTTGCGGCGCGCCGATGGCCCGCTGCCGAGCGGAAAAAGGCTGCACGGCCCCGCGCACCCAAAACAGTTCCAGCTCACCGGGTGCGTTTTGGAAGGCGGCATTCAGGCTGACCGTTCGGATGTTTGCGTCCAGCCCCTCAAAAATAAGCTGGGCATCGCCGCCTTCGGTGAGGTAGCTGCCGGGCGCGGTCTGCGAGAGGCCCTCGCTACGGGCGGCGGCCAAGTCCAATAGGCGGGTTTCGGCGGCGCGGTCTGCCAAAAAGCGTAGCAGGGCAAAGCCCAGAAAGCCCACAAGGGCCACGGCATAACACAAGGGCAGCAGCCGCTTTTGCCATTGGCCCAGTCGAGTTTTCAGGCCGGAAATTCTCCGGGCAGCAATCATCCCGTCTGCCCCCCTTCCAGCACGGGCGCCAGCGTCACGCCGCCGCCCTCGGGCACCACGGCGTACAAGTTGGTCAGGCCCGCCTTGTTGGCGGCGAGGCCGTCCTCAAAAAGCCGACCGTAAAGCGCCACAAAATCGCTGTCTCCGTAGTTGATGTAATCGATGAACACGCGGTCGCAGCCAGTGTCCAGCAGATATTGCGCCAACTCGTCGGCGCTGATGATGCGCTTATGCAGTGTACCGTCAGGCTGCTGGGTGCGTTCGATGAGCGAGCCGCCGCCGAAGCTGTAGTCCAGTTGCCAGGGCAGTAACTCATAGCTCCACGTGAACCAGCCATGGCCATCATCGTCTGTATTCACATAGAATGTGCGGCCATCCACCGGTAATTTCTGCCGGAATTGCCGCACTTCCTGTGCGAAGGCCCGGCGCTCATTGTATTCGGCGGGATTAGCGCCCAGCAGCGTGTACACGCCGGGCACCAGTTGCCACATGCGCAGCATCATGGCGGCGCAAAGCCCCAGCAGCGCCACGCTGCCGACAGCCGGCCGCCAGGCAAGGCGGCGGCTTTCCACCGGCAGCTCCGTACAGCTATGGCCCAAAAGCAGCAGGGCACACAGCAGCCAGCCGATGTAATAGGGGTAGACATAGCGGTTGTAGGATTCCAAGGCCTGCTCGGGGCGCATCATGTACAGGTAGGTCATGGTGAGAAGCAGGTAGTAGGCCGCAAAGCCCAGGGGAGAAAATACCAGGAACAACACGCAGCGCCGCCTGTGACCCTTATCCTTTGTGATAAATGCCGCAACCGCCAGCATAGCGAGGATGGCGCACACCACCACAAGGCCGGCGCCCAGCATGGTGGTGCGGTTGTGGGTGAACTGCCAGCGCATTCCCCAATTAATCTCCCGGAAGAAATCGCTTTGCGGGGAGGCGAAAAGGTCTTTGAGGAAAAGGCCGGGGAAGTCCAGCAGGCTGGCATTCAGCTTGCCGCCGGCGTCCTGCAGGCGGTCTACCCCGGCAGCGGCGGAGGTGTAGGCGCTCCATCCCACAAAGGGCAGCGCCACAGCCCCAAACGCGATGCCAAACTTGGCAAAGGCCATACCCAAGCGTTTTTTAAGGGAAATGGCCGCTTCGTGGCGGGCCAGCAATTCGTCTATCAAAATCAGCGCGCACACCACAAGGGCCAGCGTCATGCCGATGTCTTTCGTGAGGGTGAGCGCGGCGAGGGTGATGCACACCGGCACGAGGTCGGCCAATCGGCGGCGGCTGCCGTACCAGCAGCACAGCGCCGCCGCGAAGCACAGTCCCATGGGCAAATCGGCCAGGGAAGTGAGGTAAACGTCGGACAGCTTTATCAGCGTTTCGTAATACTGAAACATGAAGGGCGTGAGCAGACACACGATGCCGGCGGGCAGTGCGCACACCCAGCCGCTGCGGCGCTTCGCGTCGAAGGGGGCCAGCACGGCGGCCATGGCGGCAAACTGGAACACGTCTACGGCAACGTAGGTCTGCCATTCGGCAAAGCCTTCGCCGAAAAACTGGAAGATGTAGGAAAAGGTCATTAGCAGCGGCGTTTGCGGCTGGGGCCATATCCAGCCCATAGGCGCCGTGACGTAAAATTCATCGTAGATCTTCATCAGCTTGCCGCCGGTGCCCCAAAGGCTGAATTCGTCCCAGCCGGTGAACATGGGCTGCTTCGCCCACAAGAGGCAAATCACGCACAGCCCGGCCCCCACGAAGAACCAAAATCCGTAACCCAGCGGGCCGGGTGCTTTTTTTTGCCGAATGCAGCGCCACAGCACCCAGGCCGCCGCCGCCGCGCAGGCGAGGTAGAGCAGCCAGCCGCCCAGCCGCAGCGCGCCGAAACAGCCGAACAGCACCACCCACAACCCCGCCGAGCCCAGGGCGCAGATGGGGGCAAAGGCCGAGGGCACCCCGCGCTCTACAAATAGCAGGGCCAGCGCCGCCAGCGCGGCAAAGGCCAGCAGCACGCGCGCGTCAGCCATGGCCCGTCACCCCCTTTTTGCCGGGGAGGGACTGCCACAGCACCATAAGCGCCGCCGCCACCAGCCCCGGCAGGACGGCCAGCGAGGCTACTTCCCCGGCGGAGGGCAGGAAAAAGGCCCAGAAGGGCCGCCGGGTGTTGATGACGGCGCGCTTAAAAGTGATTTCGTTGCCCGCCACGGTGCCGGGGTCAAAGCGCAGGCTTTGCCCGCCGCCGGGCGGCAGCAGATAAGTTCCGTCCGCGCCGGGGTAGGCCATGCGGCGCAGGGCATATTCCTGCCCGGGCGTTGCCCAGTACGCCGTTTCCAGCAATGGGTCTTTCGAATAGCTCAGTTCAATCTCAAGGTTCTCTACGCGGCGCTGGGCGTCTGTCAGTACCAGTTGGGGGTCTCCCCCAAGGGTGAAGAGTACATCCCCCCGGCGCTCCATGTCCACGGGGGTAAAGTCGTCCAGCGTCAGTTCCGCATAGGCCAAAGCGCCGCTGGCGTAGGCCGCGCGGTTGGCCGCGAAGCCCCAAAGGTGCCAGCCCAGCGCCACGGCCAGCGCCGCGCCGTAGCAGCCCAAAAGCAGCGCCGCGCCCGGACGCCTGCGCAGCAGGGCCCCCAGCCGGTGCTTTGCGTTTTTGGGAGGTGTTTTGTTCATGTATCGCCTTTCGTCATATGCAATCTGGTGTTCAGATGCCGGATATCCGCGTGAAAGATTCTTCACTGCGTTCAGAATGACATCGGCGGCTAATCCTCGCGCCACACCTGTGCGTACAGGCCGGCGGCCTCGCGGCGGTACAGCGCGGGGCCGCTTTGCCCGGCCAGTTCGGGGCCGAACAGCGCCCCGTAGCTTTCAACAAAGCCCGCGTCTATTTTATCAATGTAAACATAGTCGCAGCCGTTTTCAGTCAGGTAGGCGGCCAGTTCCTCAACGGTGGGGCTGCGGGCCTCGTCCCCGAATTGGGGCGGGCGCAATTGGTAGCCGCCGGTGATGCTGTAATCCAGCACCGTGGGCAAAAAATACTGGTGATAGCGCACGAACTCGAAGCCGTCGCCGAACTGCCCGCCCTGATGGACAAAGAACACCCGCCCGCCGGGGGCGATGAAATCGCGCATGGCCTCCACCCGCGCCATGGCCTGGCGCTGGATGGCAAAGGCGGTGCCGGGGTAATCCAGCACGCTGTAGCCCGGGCGCACCAGCACGGCGAAGCGCACCAGCATGGCAAGGCTTGCCGCCAGCACCGCCGCCGTGGCCGCCAGCCGCCGCCCGGCGTGGGCTTTGGGCTTCGGTGCGGCGGCAGTATCGGCCTCGGCTTTATTCGCCGGGGGCAGGGCGCACAGGGCCAATAGGCACAGCCCCAGCATGAACCAGCCCGTAGTATAAGACGAGAGATAGCGCCCGTATTCCTTCACACCGTCGCCCACGCGGTCCAGCACGGCCCAGAACACGATGAGCATCATGTGGTAAAGCGCAAAGCCGCCCAACAGCAGCCCGCAAGCCAGAGCGGCGCGCAGCCTCTCGCGCAGCGGCCCGGCCAGCACCGCCGCCAGGGCGAACAGCAGCACAATCACCAGCATCGTGGCCAGGGGGCTGCCGGCCATGCTCACTTTAAACACACCCGGCCCGCCCTCCGGCGTTGCGCCGGTAAAATTGGCGGCCAGCTCGTCCAGAACAATTTGCATGGTGTCGGTGCGGGGCCGGCTGCCCAATAGCTGGCCCAGGGTTTCGGCCACGGCCTCGCCGATGCTGAGGTTCGTTTGCCCGCCGGTGCCCGCGAACACGGGGTTCAGCGCCGCCGCCGCGCCGGCGTGGCGGCTCCACAGGCTGTAGGGCGCCAGCGGCAGGGCCAGCCACAGCCCCGCCGCCCCAAAACGCAAGGCCCATTGGCGCGGGCCTTTCAGCCAGGCGGCCCGGCGCGCTTCAGGCAAAAAGCCCGGCGCGGGCAGCCCGAAGAAAAGGCCGTCCGCCGCCATCAGCCCGGCGGCCACCAAGGCCACGGGCAGCACGCCTTCCTTTATGAGGGCCAGCGCCGCCACCGGCAGCGCCGCCGGCCACAACGCCGTGTGCGGCCCCGCGCTGCGCCGGGCGGAAAAGTACAGTACCAGCCCCCCGCCAAACACGAGGCCCGCCGGCAAATCGCCGTAGGCGCTCAGCCAGGTGGTGGCCAGAAAGGCCGTGTGGTAGGGCACGTCGAAAAAGAAGGGCATGAGCAGGCCCGCCGCGGCCAGCGGCACGGCCAGCCGCCACTGTTTGGCGGTCAGCGGGGCCAGCAGGGCAGCGGCGCAGGCCAGATACAGCAGCCCGTAGGCCCAGTAAACCTTCCACTGAACGAAGCCCCCGCCCATAAACTGGGCGAACCAACCCAGCACCGGAAGGCCGGGGCTTTGGGTCATGGTGGTGAAAAAGCCGGTTTGGGCGTAGGCGTAGCTTGCGCCGTCCTGCAAAAGCAGCTTTACGGCGGTGCCCCAAAGGCTGAACTCGTCCCACTGGCTGAACAGCGGCTGTCGCGCGGCAAAGTACATCAGCAGTACCAGCCCTCCGGCGGCAAACAGCAGAAAGCCCGGAGACAGCAGTTTTTTAAGCAGCCCGATCCCGCGCCGCCACAGCGCCAGCGCGAACAAAAGCCAGGCCAGCGCACACAGCAGCCAGCCCGCCGGCACAAGGACGCCCAGCACCAGCGCCATGCCCAGATACAGCATCACGGCGCACAGCGCGGCAAGGGGCGCCGCGCCGCCGCCCACCCCGCGCAGCGAGGCGAAGGCGGCGCTTAGCGCCAGCAGCGTAACAAAGGCCGCGATGATGTTCAAAGGGTCAGTCCTTCCCGTTCTTTCTTGTCTCGGTTGTGCGCCTCAAGGCTGCGCCATCGGCTTTCAAAGCGGCGGCGGGCAATCACGGGCCCGGCAAAGGCCCCGGCCTCGCACAATAGCGCCCAAAAGAGCAGCGGCAGGCACAACAGCAGCACAAGGCCCTGCGCGTCGGGCACAAAGTAATAAAGAGGGGCGATGCGCTCGTTCAGCACCATGCCCTCGCAGCGCCAAAACACGCCGCCCACGCTGTCGGGGTCGAAGCGCAGGGCCGCAATTTCGCGGCCGCCGAGGTCGAAGTACCACTCGCCCTCGGCGCTGCGGCGCGCCCAAAGCTTGCGGGCTTCGCTGAAGTTCTGCTCGGGCGCGGTGTTGTAGTAAAGCACCATCTCCCCGCCGCCCTTGTTCAGCGGCCGGGCGCGGAACACAAAGCGCGTCATGGCCTCGGGGGCCTCGGGCCGGTAGATGAACTGGGGGTCGGGGTCGGTGGAAGCAAAGGTGCGGGCGGCTTCGTCGTACACCACGCCACTGGTGGAGGTGAACTCCCAGGGCTGCAGCACGCGGCGCACAAGGCTTCCGTTTTGCAGGCGCGCGCTGTCCCTCCACAGCGCCAGCGCGGCAATGGCCAGCCACAGCAGGGCGGCGGCGGCATAGCACAGCGGCAGCAGGCGGCGCTTCCATTTTTTCTTCACGCGGCGGCACCCCCTTCCTCGGGCACCAGCGTGCAGCCGCCGGCCTCGTTCCACACAATGCGGTAGTAGCTGTGGCCGCGCGTCAGCGGCCCCCAGCCCGCAAGGGAATCGCTGAACATGGGGGCGAAGGCTTCAAGGATGTAGGCGTCGGCCACGTCTACCAGCACGTGGGTGTTGCCCTCCTGCCTGAAAAAGGCCGTCAGTTCCTCGGGTGTGCAGGCAAGGTCGTAGGGGCTGGCGGGCTGTTTATCCGGGGCGATAAGGGTGGCCGCGACGTTGCGGTAGAGTATCATGCCGCCGTCCTCGTCCAGCACGGCTTCGCCCATCTCATCGCGGAACACGCCGTTAAAAATCTGCGTGCGCACGCCGCTCAACTCAAAGCCAAACATATAAAAGCGGGTGCCGTCGTCCCCCTGGCTGATGATGTAGATGTCGTCCTCGGGGCGCATGCCCTCGTCCCGCGCGGCGGTGGCCACGCCCAGCACGTTCTGCCGCTCGGTGTACAGCGCCGGGCTAATGGCCGTGAAATTGGCCTGCCAGTTGCCGCGCAGCATCACCACGGCCAGCAGCCCCGCCGCCGCCAGCCCCGTGGCCCCCCGGGCCATGCGCAGGCGGTGGAAGGTGGCCTTGTGGGTGGTGGCGGTGCGGCTCAGCAGCGTCAGCGTGCCCATCAGCCAGGCCATCCAGTAGGGGTTAATGTAGCGTTCATACTCCCGCAGGGTCTCGGCCTCCACCGGGCGGAACACGAAGGCATAGGTGAAAATGTTGAAGATATAAAAGGCCGCGAAGCCCAGCAGCATGAAGACGCCGAACACCGCCACCCGTCGGGTTTGCCGGCGGGTGGCCGCCAGCAGCAGGGCCAAGGCGGTGAGCAAGCATATCAGCACCAGCACCGCCGCGCCGCTGCCGATGAGGCTCACCGGGCGGGCGAACAGGGCGTTCAGCATGTCGCTGCGCACCTGGGCGAACTGCTCGCTGGGCGCCTCGGCGCCGAAGAGCATCCGCACCCCGGCAAGCAGCATCTCAAACTGGTCCAGTTCCTCGCCGCCCGCGCCGATGTTGAAGCGGTTTACCGCCTGGGGCAGCGCGCGCAGATGCGCCCACCACACAAGATACATCCCGGCGGCCATGATAAGGCCGTACAATGCCATCAGGCCCAGCGCGCCCCAGCGGCGCAAGCGCAGAAAGCGCAGGCGTTCCCGCTCGCAGAACGCGGCGTCCAGCAGGGCCACGGCCAGGGCCACCAGGGCCAGGGCAAAGCCCATGTCCTTAAGGTTTACAAGCCCCGCCAGTATCAGGCCGAAGGGCAGCCAAAGCCGCGCGTCCTTCTCCTCGCCGCCGTAGTAAAAACACAGCGCCGCACCGAAAAGCAGGGCCATGGGCAAATCCGCCATGCAGGACACATAACTCCGCATCATGCGCCCGGCCCCGCCCTGCTCGAAGAAAAGCGGCAGCACGGTCATCCCGGCCAAAAACAGCAGCGCCGCCGCGCCGCGCCCCTTGCCGAAGGCCGCCGAGGCCGCCGAAAAGCAGGCGAGGTAGAACACGGCGAAGCAGGCCATGAAACCGGCCTCGGAAAAGCCACCGAAGAATTGCATCATGGCGCTGTACACAATAAGGCCCGGCGGGTAGCTGCGGGCAATGAGGCTGCTGCGGGCCACGGTGTAAAGCTGGCCGCTGTTGGCCGTCACCTTGGCGGCGGTGCCCCAGAAGGTGAATTCGTCCCACTGCGTGAGCATGGGCCGCGTGAAGTGGAACAGAAGGATGAAGGCCGCCCCGCCCACAACGAAATAGCACAGGCCGGGGCTCAACAGCCGAAGGATTTTGCCTTTTTCCAGCACAACAACGGCCACGAGGGCCGCCAGGCACAGGGCATACCACAGCCACCCGGCTATCATCATCACGCCGGCCACACCGGCCAGCGCGAAATACAGCATGGCAACGCAAATGGCCAGCACCGGCATCAGCGCCGAGGAACGGCGCAGCGCCCGCGCCAGAAACAGCGAGAGGCCCGCCAGCGACAGCAGCCCGGCAAACACATTCACAGGCAAGGGCCTCCTTTTAAGCTATTTCCCATCCGTAGAAATTTACGAGCTTCCAGCCGCCCTCGCTGCGGGGTATCCATTGGCCGATGTAATAGCTTTGGAACAGCAGCAGCGCCACCAGCACAGCCACGCCCAGGCATAGCCACAGCGTGAAGGCCTCGCTGCGCACAAGGCCGCCCCCGGCGGCAAGGCTGGGCTTCCGCACCCGCCCCAGCAGCAGGGCCAGCGCCAAAAACACCAGCAGCATCGCCGGCAAAAAATAGCGGGGCTGCTGCCCGGTGATGCGAATAGAGCCGAGGTCGGTATCGGCAATGTACATGATGCCCAGCACCGCCGCGCCGTACAAAGCGGCGAGGCTCGCCATGCCCAGAGGCGCGCGGCGGCCAAAACCCGCGCTTTTGGGTGCGGCCAGCGCCGTGGCGGCGCACAGGCACAAAAGCGAAAGCCCGCCCGCCAGCGGCACCACCAAATCCATGTGCCCCAGCCGCCCGAGGTCGAACAAAAAGCCGTCGGCCTCGTAGGCGCTGAGCAGGGCGGTGGCGATGAAGCGCAGCGGGTTTTGCAGCATAAAGCCAAGCTGGCCAAGCTGGTCGGGGCTGTCTCCGCTGCCGCGAGGCAAATCCTCCGGGCGGGGCCAGCCGCCGGCGTAGCTGATTTGCCTGTCCACCCTGTCCATCACAAACCAGAAGCCCACGGCCAGCGCCGCGCACAAAAGGCCGAGCATCCAGGGCTTTAGCTTGCCCAGCTTCGGCTTTTGCAGTTTCCAGCGAGCGGCGGGAACCAAAAGCAGCACCGCCGCGAGTAAAAAGTTCAGCGGCTTGATGTAGTTGGCCAACAGCAACGCCGCCGCAAACCAGCACAGGGATCTGAAATCTATCTCGTCCCGGCAGGCAAAGCTGAGGGCGTAGTAGCACAGCGCGAGGCTCAGGCCGTCGTAGCTGCAAGAGGCCGCCATGAACAGAGACACCGGCAGCAGCGCAAAGGCGAAAAACAGCCCCCGGAAGCGCCGGGCGTTCACAAAGGCGAAGTAGCAAATAAGGCTGTACAGCAGCAAATTGGCGATGCGCGCCGCATACAACTGCCCCAGCGCCCCCGCGCCAAACAGCCGCGCCGCCGCCATGAACAGGCCCTGATGCAAAAAAGGCAAATCCAAAAATACAAGCGCCTCGGGGGCGGGCGTTTCGGCCTTTTCCCCATTTGCCGCGGCGGCAAGGTAGTCCTCAAGGGCCGCGCCGGCCAGCCGCGCACCCTGATATGTGACGCGAAAATTCAGCGGCTGCGCGCCGGTGGGGAAGAACTTCTCCACCAGCAAATCCACGTCCTCTGGGTAGTCTTCCTCATATTGGTAAACAAACCCGCCCCGCGAGATGGAATTGGCCCGCAGGTAGTAGCCGGTTTCGTCCGGCGCCTGAAGCGGCGCCGTGGCAAAGCAGAACAAAAGACCCGCCGCGAACACCGCCCCGGCGGCGGCCAGGCATAGCCTATGCGCCGAAAGCCGCCACAGGCCGTACAGCGCGGCGTACAGCAGTGTGCCAATGCCCATGGCCGCCAGCGTAAGCCCCCCCGCCGGCGGCACGCCCAGCGCCTGCCCAAAAAACAGCACCCGCCAACAGTAAACCAGCCCGGCGCAGCCCGCCAGCACTGCGGCGTAGCCGCAAAGCCACCGGGCCCAGCCGGGCAATTTCCCGCGCGGGCCGTCTTCGGCGGCCAGAGGCCGCCGGGGCAGGCTGTGTTTGGCAGTTCTCGGCATGGCATCCCTCGTTTGGGGTGGTATCAGGGCAACTTTAGCGCATTCATGTATCAAATCTGTTTCGTCATTAAATGTTGTAAAGGCCGGTCTTGTAGCCGTCCAAATGGCCCCTGAACCACTCGATGGTGCGGGCGAGGCCCTCCTCGAAGCTGACTTTCGGCTCCCAGCCGGTGAGGGCGCGCAGCTTGGAGGCATCGCCCAACAGGCGTTCCACTTCGCTGTGTTCGGGCCGCAGGCGGGCTTCGTCGCATAGCACGCGGGCAGAGGGGTTTACTTGGCGTATTAGTTCCTCGGCCAACTGTCCGATAGAAATCTCGCGCCCGGTGGCGATGTTCACCTCTTGGCCAAGGGCCGCCTCGCAGCCCGCCAGCGCCATAAAGGCGGCCGCCACGTCGGTGACGAAGTTAAAGTCTCGCGTGGGGGAGAGGCTGCCCAGCTTAATGCTGTCCGCGCCGGCCAAAAGCTGGGTGATGATGGTGGGGATGACGGCCCGCGCGCTTTGCCGGGGCCCGAAGGTGTTGAAGGGCCGCACGATGGTGAGCGGCAGGGCAAAGCTGCGCCAGAAGCTTTCGGCCAGGCGGTCGGCCCCTATTTTGGTGGCGGAGTAGGGGCTTTGGCCCTGGTAGGGGTGCTTTTCGTCTATGGGTACGTACTGGGCCGTGCCGTACACTTCGCTGGTGCTGGTTACAAGCAGCCGTCCCGTGCCCTGCTCGCGCGCGGCGTTCAGCACGTTCAGGGTGCCTTTTATGTTGGTGTCCACATAGCTGTCTGGGCTGTGGTAGCTGTAGGGTATGGCAATGAGGGCCGCCAGGTGGTATACCACCTCGGCCCCATGCATGGCCACGGCCACGCCGTGAGGGTCGCGCACGTCGCCCGTCACCACTTCTATCTCGGCCAAAACCTCGGGGGCCAAACTGTCCAGCCAGCCCCAGGCGCCGAAGGAATTATAGCAGCACAGGGCTTTCACGCTATGCCCGGCGGCCACCAGCGCCTCGGTGAGGTGGCTGCCGATGAACCCGTCGGCCCCGGTAATGAATACTTTTGCCATCAAGACGCCTTCTCTCCCACTTTATCTTTAGCAGTATACAATAACCAGGCCTTTTTTTCAACTTGCAGGTGTGGTTGATTCAGGGCAAACGTATGAAAGGAAATAGAAAGCGGAACAGAGAACATCAGCCATGACGTGGCGTTGTATTCGCATTTGCGTCGTTTTCGCGCAAGACATTCTTCTGCCACACCCTTGACTTTACCATGTCCATCGCGTTCAACAGAAATTCATCGATTTCATGAGACGTTTGATAGCAGACGCAAATCGCAAGATGTTTTTCATCGTGGACAATTTGCGTATGCGTCATGGCAAAATCGTTGCTGTGTGGCTGGAAAAGCACAAAGAACAAATTGAACTCTTTTTCTTGCCGCCCTATTCTCCTGAAATTAATCCCGATGAATACCTGAACCATGCTCTAAAACTGAGTGTCCATTCGGGCGAGCATCCCCGCATAAAAAGGATTTGAAACACATAATCCATTCCTTCATGCGCCATCTTCAACATGCGCTTGCCTGTGTGCGCTTTCTTTTCAAACATGAAATTGGCGTTCTTAGTTGCTGCTGTTTAGTGTCACATCAATTCCCTTTTCGTCCTCCTTTCATGCGTTTGCCCGGTGGGTGTGGTTGATTTTTTGCCGGCGGCATGGTACCTTATATTAGGCGAGCGATAACGAGTAATGAAAAGTGAATATGCGCCAGTAGCTCAGGGGATAGAGTAACCGCCTCCTAAGCGGCTGTTATAACTATCGCCTTTTGGCCCTCGCCAAAAACAAAAATTTGATATGCCCCTGTACCTCACCGGGATAGAGGGTCCGCCTCCTAAGCGGAATGTAGTGCGTTCGAGTCGCGCCAGGGGTGCACAAACCTGCATGAACACTGGGTTTGTGGACTTTCTCGTTTTTTGCTGGCTCACTTTGAAGTGTGCCGCGAGTGGGTAAAAATTAGAAAATTGATTTTGCTCCGAACTCCCAAAATTTGAACATTGGCTTGCCAGAATTGTTACACGAGGACAGCGGCCAAAAGATGGACGCGTTCAGCGCAAAAGTCGAAGAACAAAGAGCCGCCAGAAAGAAAAAAGCCCGGGGAACCTCATGAAAGAGGCCCCGGCTTTTTGTTCAAGAAAGATCCCTAATGGGTCAATTAATGGGTCAAACGCATAAATATAACCCGCATATCTAACGAAGATATACGGGTTAATACTGGTGAGAGATGGCGATTCACGTTTAGGACTGCAAAATAAACCCGTCATATCGTTGAATACTAACGCCCTTGGCTCTCTAAAAAGCCAAAGGCGTTTTTGTTTTCGCGTTTTTCGCTGGTTTTATGGATATTTCTCATATTCGCGTTTTCCATATAATAGCCGCGCTACCAAAACTTGTTTTGCTTCATCATAAACCCTGTAAAGTAGCACGTAGTTTTGAATCACCACCCGGCGAAAACCCTTTTCAGCAAGACGTTCATCCCAAGAAAAGCTAAACATTTTGGGTTGCCGCGTAAGCATGTCAATCTTTTCGTCTACTTCGTCAGCGAAACGGACAGCGGCGCTGGTATTATTCAGCTCACCTATTATGTACGTGAATATCTCATCTATATCGCTTTTCGCCGAAGGGGACAATGATTACTTCATAATCCATGCTTTTCCCTCAGTGCCTTCATGGTTTCTTTGGTATTAATGTCCGCCTGATTTAAAAGGTGCTCTTCGTCGCGCAACTCGCCCATGCTGGCCTGCGCCCGGTTCATTTCGCGTAAATAAATCTCCTCCGGCGTTTGCAGCGCAGCCGGCACGTCCTCCGCAAAATTCCGCGTGCGCGCCGCCACCGTGGCCTTATCCAGCTCGTCGTAGAAGCGGTCGGTCACGCCGCTGGAATACAGCGGGTTCGCCGTAAAACTCCGCTCCAGCGGGCTCATCAAAGTCTCCAGAATCCCCTTGTTCGTGCCGCTGGTCATCGGCAGCACCATGTCGCCCACAAAGCCAGTGTACTGGTCCAGCAGGTAATCCATCTGCATCGGGCTTTTTACGAAGTCCGGCAAAGGCAACGGTATCTCCGCCGCCTTCTCACCTATCCACTTCGAAATCCCCGAGGTCGTGTAGTCGTACTGGTATTGCGGCTCCAAGTCCTGCATACGCTGCGGCACGATGGTTCTCCCGGCAAAATCCTTGTTTGTGGCAAGGTTGTAATATAAGGGTGCCAGGGCGTTCTCGGTGCCTGGGTTACTCAGGCCGTAGCTGTCCATAAAGGCATCCTCCAGCCCCCTGAACGCCTCCTCGGGGCTTTCCCCATCCAGCACGCGCGCGCCGCGCTCCACTGTGGCGCTCATAATGGCCCCCCACTCCCGGCTCTTGGGCAGCTTGATGAAGGTCTTGGCGTTGCCACTCTCGTCCCTGTCCGCAAGGTTCGGTATGATGAAGTAGGTGTCTTTAGTGCGCTCGTTCAGGTCTTGGTAGTGCAGGTTGTCCTTGTTCAGCAGCCAGAGAAGCACAGTCGGCCCCGCCAGCATCTCGGCGGTGCGCCGCAAAGTGCGCACAGGGTGCGCTTTCAGCGTTCGAACCGTCTTATCCAGACCCTGCATACTGGCGTTCAGGTACATCACCCAGCTATCGGCCATCTTCGTCAGCGGCCCGCTGCGGGCAAAGTTCACAGTCACATCCCCGCTATGTGGCAGTGGGCATGAACCCAGATGAAAAGATAGCTTTTTAGCGAAGATGTGGGCGCCACCACCCAGCGTCATGGGCAGAGAGAGTGCCCCGCCGTTAGGCGGGGCACTGCTTGTGGTTTGCGGTTATTCATTCCGCCAGCTTCTTTTTAATAATAAGGATATTCTTGTTTCCACAACGCCGGTATTCCACCGAATCCATCAGGTTTTTAACCATAAACAAGCCCAGCCCGCCAATTTCCCGCTCCTCGGCCGGCAGCGATATGTCCGGGTTCTCTGCGGTAAGCGGGTTGTAGGCAATGCCGCTGTCCTCAAACTCAATGGTTACATCGCCATTCACGGCAATACGCACCGCCACGCCGCCAACCCCGGGGTGATAGGCATAGCGGGCAATGTTGGAAAAAATCTCGTCCACGGCAATGCTGATTTGGTTGCGCGTTTTTGCGGGGCTGCTTTGCAGCTGCCCGCCTACAAAGTCCAGCACCGTATCCGCGTTTTCCAGTGTTGCCTCAACAAGCAGCTCGTTCATGCGGGCCTCCTTACGCGTGTTTTCTACAACACCGCCGTAATGGTGTTAACGCCGTCTGTGTACTCGTGACGAATTTCTTTCGCGCTGTTTGTCACCATCATGGCGGATAAATCGTCTTCGGCGGTTTCCAAAGCGTTTTCCTGCCTGCCCGCGTAAGCCACCGACATTTCGTAGCTGCCCAGCTTTTCTGAAAAGCGCAAAGCCAGCGAGCAGGCCCCGAACTGCGGTGTAACAATGTTGATGACAAGCTCTTCCGCCAAAAGCTGTAATTTGTTGGCAGCTTTTCTCTCTATCGCGTGGCGGAAGCAGAAATTCTCCACACCACCCAGCATTTCAACATAGTCAAAGTTCCGGCTTGTCACTTCGTAGTTGAAAGAGCGGATGTTGTAGATAAAAGCCTGTGTCTTCGGCTTTTGGGGCGCCGAGAATATCTCGTCCGGGCTTCCTTCCTCGTAAATGCCGCCCTCGTCCATGTACAAAACGCGGTTCGAAACATCGCGCGCAAAGTCCATTTCATGCGTTACAACAATCATTGTCATGCCGCTTTTGGCAAGGCTGCGCATCACCGCCATCACCTCGCCCACCATTGTGGGGTCTAAGGCGCTGGTCGGCTCGTCAAACAGGATAACCTCCGGCGCCATGGCAAGGCAGCGGGCAATGGCCACGCGCTGCTTTTGCCCGCCAGACAGCTGCCTTGGCATAAACCGTGCGCGCTCGGAAAGGCCCACCGTTTTCAGCAGCTCGGCGGCTTTTTCCTCCGCTTCGGCTTTTGGCGTGCCCAGCAGCTTCACGGGCCCGGCCGTCAAATTGCCCACCACGTCCAAATGACTGAACAGCCCAAAGCTTTGGAACACCATGCCCATGCGGTGGCGCGCGGCGTCCATGTTCCTTTTGGTAATCAGCTCGCCGTCGAAATAAACTTCCCCGCCGGTGGGTGGGTCTAAAAAGTTGATTGCCCGCAAAAAGGTGCTTTTGCCCGTGCCGGAGGGGCCGATGATGGAGATCACTTCGCCTTTTGCAATCTCCGCGTTCACATTTTGAAGGATTATGTTATCGCCAAAACGTTTTTCCAGGTTCTTAACGGATAGGATGCTCATTCTGCCTCACCTCCGTTTATTTTTTTCACAATCAGCTTAAACAGCTGGATGCAAATGGTGGTGATGATGAGGTAAATGATACCGACGAAAAGCAGCGGGAAGTAGGCGTCGTAGGTGCGGCTGCGGATGATGTCGGCCGCGCGCATCAGGTCTTGTATGGCCACGTAGCCCACAATGGCGGTGGCCTTCACCAGTTCCACAAAGCCACCGGTGTAGCCCGGCAGGGCGCGGCGTATGGCCTGCGGCAGCGTTACCGCGCAAAAGGCACGGAAGGCCGAAAAGCCCAAGCTGCGTGCGGCTTCAATCTCCACAGGATCCACGGTTGCAATTGCCCCGCGCAGAGTTTCGGCCACGCTTGCGCCCGTTACAATGGTAAAGGCTGCCACGGCAATGATGACGCTGGATATGGTGGAGTTGCCAAAGATGATGTAGTAGGTAATCATCATCAGCACCACCATGGGCAGCCCGCGGATGAGCCCGCAATACAGGCTGCCCAGCCAGCGCACAAAGCGGTTTTTGCGCGTTAACAGCCAGCACACAAGGGCCCCCAGCACTGTGCCGAGGAATTGCGCGCACATCGCGATAATTATCGTGACGGCCAGGCCATCCACAATCATTTTCCAGCGGCCGTCGGTAACAAGGTTGCGCTCAATGCCGGTTTGCAGCCATTCAATAAAGCCGCCCTGTGCCTGCTGCGCCGCATCGCGGGGCTTCAGCGCCAGAATGCCGATATGGTCGAAATAGAACGGCTGTGTGAACAGTACGCTTGCCTTGCGCTCCTCGGTAATGGTTATCGCGTCGATGCCGATATCGGCCTTTTCGGCTGTGATGTAGGGAATCAGCGCAGAGAATTCCATTGTTGTAAATTCCGGGCGCAAATTCTCACGCGCGGCAAAGCGCAGCATCAGTTCGGCGCAAAGGCCCTTCACCTCGCCGTCGGCGCCGATATAGCAAAACGGGATGGAGCCGCTGCCGATGGCAATTTGCAAAACCTCGTCTGTGTCGGCGGTGGGAATGCCCGGCATGGGCGGGTCGGCGCCGGGGTTGTCCTCTATCCAATACTGCTGCATTTGCGCCAGCGTGCCGTCGGCCTCAGTCTCCGCCAAAAAGGCGTTGAAACGCTCTATCGTGTCCGCGTCCATGGAGATGGCCCCCAGCGGGCCCGAGAATAGCTCTTCCGGCACGGCCACGGCCGCAAGGTCGCTGTTTTCCGGCTGGTTCTCAACTACGCGCGCAATGGACAAATCAGTCATGAAACCGTCAATTCGGCCCTGGCGCACATCCTCCAGCCCGGCGGAGGTTTCAGAATAATGTGCAACCGTGCCCGACAAATCCTCTTCAATCAAAGCGTCCAGCACATAGCCCGTGGGAATGCCCAGTGTTTTGCCCACAAAATCAGCGTAGGTGCGTGTGGCAGCCGCGGCGGGGGCCGTGGAAACGGGCGCCGCGCCGCCCTGCTTCAGCGCAAGAATGCCGTGCCCTTCGTTGAAGAAGGGGCTGGTGAACAGCACACTCTTTTTGCGCTCTTCGGTAATGGCCACGTTGGCAATGCCCAGCTCTGCCTTGGCGGTGTTAACATAGGGGACAAGCCCGTCGAAGGCCATGTCTGTAAATTCAATGGTTTTGCCCTCGTGCGCGCCAAAGCGCAGGGCAAGCTCCACGCTGTAGCCGGAGTATTCTCCGTTTGCGCCCACGTACACATAGGGAATGGCGTCGGAGCAAATGGCCACGCTGAACGTCCCGTTTTCGCCGGTGTTGGCTATTTCGGGAATGGGGGCGTCCAAATTCAGCTTGTTGCTGAACCAGCGTTCCTGCATTTCGGCCAGCGTGCCGTCGGCTTCCATCTGGGCAAGAAAGGTGTTGAAGCGGTCCACCACGGCTTGGTTGCTGGAAAAAGCGCCGATTTGCGCAGAAAAAATCTCCTTGGGAACGGGAATCACTTCAAATTCGGGCATTTGTGCCGCCATTACCTGCACCGCCGTAAGCGCGTGCATGTAGCCGGCCACGCGCCCCTGGCGCACATCCTCGGCCGCCGATGCGCTGTCTTTATATTCCACAGGGATGGCGCCAATTTTCTCGCTGGTGGTCACCGTTAGCACGCCGGTGATGACTGCCATATCCCTTCCCGCAAACCCGGTATAGTCCCGCGCGGCATCTGCGGCGGGCGTTGCGCTTTGCTGCTGGGGGGCGGCGCAGCCCACAACCAGCGCGGCGGCCAGCACGGCCAAGAGTAAGATGCCCACCATTTTTTTCATCATGCCCCGTTTTCCTCCAAATTGTATTGGCCATCCATTTAAACAAAAGTGATAATTGTTACTCTCCGGTGGAAGAGTGATGTTGATAGCGCAGAGCCAGCATGGTAATGTCGTCGGCCTGCTGGGCGTCTTCGGCAAAGCTTTCAATTTCCCGCTTCACGGCCTGCGTAAGTTCCTTCACAGGCAAAGCGGGGCTGCGGTTCACCGTGTCCAGCAGGCGGGCCTCGCCAAACAGCTCTTCTTTGTTGTTCACCGCTTCGGTCACGCCGTCGGTGTACAAAAACAGTTCGTCGCCCGGGGCCAGCTGTATTTCCTGCTGAAGGTAAAAGGTGTCTTCGTCACCGGCCAAAACAAAGCCCACCTTCGATTTCAGCCAGTCAAAGTTTTCGCCCTTCCTTTTCAGCAAGGGCGGGTTATGGCCCGCATTCACATAGCTGAAGCTGCCCGTGGCCAAATCCAGATAACCCAAAAATGCCGTGACGAACATGCCGGCCTCGTTGTTCTCGCACAGCATTTTGTTTACAATGCCAAACACCACCTCGGGCCGCTTGCCCGAAAGCGCGGTGTTTTGAATAAGCGTTTTGGCAATAACCATGAACAGCGCGGCGGGCACGCCCTTGCCGGAAACATCGGCAATCACCACGGCAAGGGTGTTTTCATCCAGCAAAAAGAAGTCGTAAAAATCGCCGCCCACTTCCTTTGCGGGCTGCATGCCTGCATATATGTCAAACTCATCGCGCTCGGGAAAAGGCGGGAAAATGCAGGGCAGCATGCTGGCCTGTATCTGCGTAGCCACATTAAGTTCAGCGCCTATTCGTTCTTTTTCCACACGTTCGCGTGCGCTTTCCTCAATGGAAGCCTTCAAATCCACCGTCATTTTGTTAAAGGCCGCTGCCAGTGTACCAAATTCGTCCTTCGACTTGATTTCGATGGTTTTATCCAAATCCCCGCTGCCCAGTTCCGCAACGCCCAGCGTCAGCTTGCGCAGGGGGCGGTTGATTAGCCACGACAGCAGAATGCCTGCCAAAAGCAGCAGGCCGACAAAAGCGGCGGCAATGATGACGGTGAACTGGTTGTTGCGGGTTTCAATGCCGGCAAAAATCTCACCGGCGGGTATCTGCACGGAAAACAGCCAGCCATTGGCAAGAATGCGCGAAAAGGAAATATATTCCAGGCCGCCATCGGTAAAACGCCCGGTGCCCACCGTGCTGTTGCTGCCGGGGTGCAGCGCGCTGTACCACGCAATGGCTTGCAGCGACGCACCGGTTTGCCCTGCGGTGCTTGGCTGTGTGTTGGATATAACGTAATCGTCCTTGGGCGAGGCAAGCAAAACAAAGCTGTTTGCCGTTGGTTTAATGGTGGTAAGGCGTTTTACCATGCTGCGGATGTCCCAATCGACAGTGGACATACCCACAAAACGCCCAACATTGTCGTAGATGCCCGCGCCAACAGTGGTCATCAGCGCATTGGTGCCGGTGTCGTCATAATACGGCGGCGTCCACACCGTGTCGTATTTCCAGGAAAGGCCCTCGGCAATGGTTTGATACCACATTTGCGAAAGATAGTCGTATTCCTGGGTTTCAAAGTCGGGGTCGTGCCGCACGGCGTTGATGGAAGGGTCGAAAAAAGCATAGTAGCATACTCTTTCCTTGGCGGGGTTCAGCGCGTAAGGCTCGTACCATATGCCGCCGCCCACGGCGGTGGGGAAGGCACTGAAATTCTCCACCGAAATGGACGCGCCCAATTCGCCGGGGCGCTCCTCCGAGAGATAAAACTGTTGGCCTGAAAGCGCCAAATCAACAACATTGCGTTCCATTTCGGCAATTACCGTGCCCACCCGCTCGCTTTCAAAGGCAACGGTTTTCAAAACCTCGCTTGTGCGCAGTTGGCGGTAATTCTCGGTCACCATCATGGAATAAACGGCAAAAGCCGCCGCAATCAGTGTGAAAAAGCCGAGCACGATTGTTAGAATTTTTGTTCTGATGGAGATGTCCGTCGCCTCCCGCCCAATGCCGATATAAAGTCTGTCTCACAGCCAAAAGTGCAGTGAACGCAGGCGTTTGCGCTTGTTGAGCATTATGTAATGCTTAGTATGTTGACAAAGCCCGTCATCTCAAGCACGTCTATAATTTCTTCCGAAACATGGCAAAGCGCCATGGAGCCACCCCTTTTTTTCGCTTCCTTCTGGCCAATCAGCAGCACGCGCAGCCCTGCCGAGGACACGTAGGCCAGCTGCGCAAAATCCAGCACAATGTCCTTTGTCTCGTCAAAGGCGGGCAGCAGCGCGTCTTGCAACTGCGGCGCGGTGGTGGTGTCCAGCCTGCCGGTAAGGGCAAAGGTGGTTTTGCCATTTCCCTGTGTTTTGTCAATGGTCATGGTGGCGTCCTTTCCTGGTTACTGTTTGCCCAAATGACCACTTTTCCCGCTGAAGCGCAATATGGCTGTAACCCTGGTTTTACATACTGTATAAGCGAGGGTTTTGTGCGGCAGATGCACGATTTTGAGGAAGTTTCGTCAAGCCTTGAGGAAATATCCTCGGCAATGCGGGTGCAGAAAAAGGGAATAGAACGCTGTGCAGAAACTTTATCCCAATATTCAGATAAGTGAGCTTGTGGACTACATCGAAGTGTATCAAGCCGAGAAGATAGACGGCGTACACAGGCAAAAGCTCAAAATACACTATAACTGCGTCGGCTCTATCGAGATACCAAATATACCGCTGTTCCCACTACAACAACAATGGGCGCACGGCTTGCACCCCGCACAGCATTGGCGAGGATGAACTCATCAGTGTGGTTACGCAAGACATTCAAAAATACGCCTGCCTTGCGCACCATGAGCGAAACGCCCTCATTCGAAGCATCTGGCAGCGGTTAAGTTCAGATAAAAGCGAATCTGATAAAATCTTGCTTACTAGAAAGAAAAAACTGCAAATCCAAATGGATACCAACGAAGCGGCCACCAAAATGCTGTTTGAGGACAGGGCAAAAGGCTATGTGCCGGACAATATCTTGCACACACAAATTAAGCATTTCTCCGAGGAATTGGAAACGCTAAAGAAGGACTTGCAGGAAATCCAGCATAAGACGCGCCAAAAGCGCAGCGCAGAGGGCAATATCAACCAGTGGCTGGGAAAAATTGAACAGCAGCTAGATTTATCAAAAATAGACCGTGCGGTAGCCACCGAACTGATTGAGCACATCCTTGTGTACGAAGTGCCTTTGGGAGACGGGAAGCGTGGCTTTGAACTACTTATCAACTACCGTTTTGTAGGAAATCTCGATGAAGTAAAAAAAGACACCGCTTGCTGACACAAGCAATGCCTTTTCCCTCCGATATACCGGAAGTTTTGCCTAGTACGCACAATGTCGTACTAATTCACTGCCCTTACGGTATAATAACGACAAAGGCGGGAAGCCGCATGGAATCAGGGTTTGTGAGGAATAGCCGGTAGTATTTTTGCTCTTTTCCCAGCGAAAATAGAGGGTTAATCCACACCCA
>QMCE01000678.1_pt1 | contig 60962 bp, 83 predicted proteins | sample 1821851 | NCBI WGS metagenome assembly QMCE01 (sample SAMN09453174, study PRJNA476694) | Termite gut metagenome, whole genome shotgun sequencing project. | isolation source: worker | host: Odontotermes sp. | place: South Africa:Pretoria | collected 2016-01-28
AGGCTGTGATGGACGCCATGTTCCGGGATTTTCAGGATCACCGTTCGCAACTTCCAAAGTCACCAGATAGTTACCTTCCATATCGAAAGTATAGTTTATATCTTTAGCTCTGACGAGCTAAAGATATAAACATATAGGCTAAGTATAAGTAAGTTAAAGTAAGTAAAGGCTAGTTTATAGTTAGGTATATAGATTCCTATTTGAGGTGCGCTTAAAGTGAAGTATTGTGAACTATGGGGAGTTAATGCTGCCTTTAAGGGCTCTAGAACAGCTCTTAATAAGAAGAGAAGAAAAGCTCCTAGAAAAGAAACTACTACTATTTATACTACTGAGCTTATTAAAGATTTGTGTAAGTACTTCTCTTTTCCAGACCATGAGATAACTAGATTAGTTAATTGTGTATTTCACCTTATACTTACCTATCTGCGCGAGAATGCTAAGGTTAGTATTTACAAATTTGGTACCTTCTATAATCACTGGGTTACAGGTTGTTGTACTTATTCTATAAGAACTGGAACTATCAATCCTACAAGAAGAGTTACTTATCGATCAATACCTGCCTTTAAGCACGCTAACTATGCTACTCATGTACTTTCTCCTAAGAAAGCTTTTGCTAAGCCTTTGTTTATAGGCAAGAACACCAATATGGCGGAATTAATAAGTAGTAATCCTATGTCTCTTCCTGCTTGGTACAAAAGTAATGATGCCTTTTATAAACGATCTTTCATGCTCTACGATAACCCATACTCCCGAGTTGGAGAATGGAAAGGGCACATACTTAAAGAAAGTACCTGCACTTCTGGTTTAAGTAAGAGTGAAAAAGAAGCTTATGCTTTGTTTGAGAAACACTTCAAGAGTGAGTTTGTTAAACGAAATAAGCTGGTGTACAAAAGATTTGTTATTAATGATTTCATAGATTTAAATAAAACTTACTGGTGTTATCACAACTATTTGCCTGGTAAGTTCTATATCGGAAGTGACTTTAACTTTGAAAGCACTGTTAAAGAAGCTAGAGATAAAGTTAATAGGTATGAGATTCTTGATAAGAGACAATATAAGTTTCAAGTTAAGATGCTTGATAGAGCCAAGAAGTATGCCGAAGAGCATGGAGAAGATGCTGCTAAGAAGTTAAACTTTTATTGTCCTGTTAATCTAGAAGGAATTAAACCTAAGCAGCTGGATAAAATCAATTTTAATTTTCTTGAACAAGAGTATGGTATAACTTCATCTAACGATAACTAGTGAGAACAAAGCGAGGATAGCGAGATGGCAAATCTGTTCATGCTTACTTTTGACGACCTGGCTATACGGGACTTAATCAGAAAGAGGCTGGCACCCAGTGCCAAGTTGCACGGCACTAAAGGTCGTCGCAAAGAGAGACAACAGGCCAAACGAGAACTAAAGGCGCACTCATTTGAAAAGGATTACCAATAAGCTAGAAAAGCTTAGCACAGCTTTTGTTCAAGAAAGCGAACAGCTAGCCTCTGAGTTAAAGAAACCAAGAGCACTTGCCCCTAAGCACCATCCAACAGGCAAAGGATGCTCTTCCGGTGATCTGATGATTCAGAGGTTGGCTGTTGAATTTAATCATGATCCTATCAAGGAAATGGTTAAGTTGGCTAAAAGTAATGGGATTGATGATAAGCTTAAGTTTGAGATAAACAAAGAACTCCTTAGCTATATTGTTCCTAAGCTTAAGGCCATAGACACTAATCCCAACCAGGGTGAAGTAATTTCTATTAAGGTAATTACTCCAGGTAGTAATCAAGAACAAATAACATTTGAGGTAAATAATAATGTCGATGAGACAGAAAGTATATAATACAGCATACTGGGTTATTAGTGGTTATCACAGTGCTGAATGCGATTGTGACGAGACAGAGCAATTCTTCTTTTCTGATTTGAGCAGGGAAGAGATTCTAAAAGAAGCTAAGTCTATTTGGGAAAAAGAAGGTTGTCTGCACCTTCCTGGTTGTTCGGTGTGTGTGCAACAACTTCGCTATACTCCCTGGCAAACTATGCAAGATGGTCTGTTCTCGTCTTCTCTGCAAGTCAGTGCAGTATAGACTATAGAGAGGAGTCTAATTATGATACTTAAGATAGTGTACGGAGATAGTACAGCTAAGTATTTTCTTAACGTACAAGAAATTGATTTTACTTCGCACTTGAATGATAGTGCTTATGCTTTTAGTACAACTAAAGATAAACCTAACGACGGTGTTCGTTTGTTCTGTAGTGCAGAATTTATTGACAGAGAAGCTGGTTGCTCCAAAGATGCCGATGACTTGGATGCTGTGTGGGCTAACAGAATTAGCCTTAAGCACAACAATATGGTAGAAGAAGTAGCTTATACTGGCCATGCATATCTTTGTGATGACAGTGGAAAGACAGTAGACACTCTGCGATAATATTAAATCTAGGAAGGAATAACTATGGAAGACGTGCAGGCGCTATTGTTATCAAAGATAAGCAAGGCTAAAGAGATAATTAAGAAAGAGCAGGATAACATTGCTAAATGGGAATCTCTGCTTGAAAATCCTGAGTACATCGAAGTTGGTGCTAAAGCTGCACAAGAACATGCCAATGTTGTAGGTAAGCCAGAATTTATATTCTTCACAGGCTCTCCTGAATTAACTGATAGTGCAATCCCTTCTTTACTTCGAGATGCCTGCCGGCGTGCTGAGCACTCCGATGATTCTGAGTCTCCACATTACACATACCTAGTTTTTCATGTCACTGACGACTTTCAGATAGCATGGGATTTAGCTCTGTATGCGTATAAAAGAATGCCTACATTTCCGATTCAAATATCTGAATCTTGCGTGCTCGTGGGTAGGTTAACTAATTCTTTACTTATGCAGGAAGACGGGGCAGCTATAGTTGGCCTTAAGGGTACCCTCGTAGACGGCAGGATGTTGTCTGTACAGTTTATATTTCAATGTACTGGATACGCGCTTAGTACGGAAGATACTCAGGAGAAGCAGACTCGTGTAGATGCAATATTTAATCCGCAGTACACTGGTGCCGTAGTTCTTGAGACTAATACTTTAAGTCCGGCTATGAAAGACGTCCTTCTACAACGTGTTCACAGCAGCTGTATAGAAGATGACGCTAGCGTAATCGTTATATAACCATATGGAAATAGTTTATAAAGTATCTCCTACCTTTGTTAGGTTTCATCAAGACGACTCTAAGATGAAGTTTGTGATGGGGCCTGTGGGTAGTGGTAAATCCAGTGGTTGTATTTGGGATTTGTTTTTTAATGCTTGTAAACAACGTCCAGATGAAGACGGCATCAGACATTCCAGATATGCTGTTATTCGTGGTAACTACCCCCAGCTCCGTAGCTCTACTGTTAAGTCTTTTTTAGAGTGGTTTAAAGATAAGATCACTATTGTCTACAGTACACCTATCCTTGGTAAGCTTAAGTATAAGTTAGAGGATGGAACATCTATAGACATGGAAATAATGTTCATTGCTATCGATGATGAAGTAGCTGCTGAGAAACTACGGTCATGGGAATTTACAGGAGCGTGGGTTAATGAAGCTCATGATATTCCTGAATACCTTATGACCATCTTGCTGGAACGCTTTAACAGATTTCCTTCCAGAAGAAGTGGTGGAGCTGTAGACCCACAGATACTTGTAGACTATAACGCTATATCCACTGACCATTGGTTATACCACTGGGCAGAAGAAAAGAGACCAGAGAATGCTACTTTTTACAAGCAACCTCCGGCGGTGCTGCGGGATCAAACAGGTCATTACTCTGTTAACCCAGAAGCTGAGAATATTGAAAACCTTAGTGAGGATTACTATCCAAACATCTGGTTAGTTTCTTCGCCCGAGATGATCAACACAGACTTGATGAACAATTACGGTGAACGCAAAAGTGGCAAGGCTGTGTACCAAGAGTTCATAGATTCAGAACACACGGCCCCAGCTGCGCTGAAACCACCTTTGGGAGTCAAAGTAGTCATCGGACTTGACCAAGGTCTCCACAACGCAGCAGCTTTCATGTATCAAGATGCTTCTGGATGTCTTGTAGTGTTTGATGAAATCGCTGGCCAGGAATGTTCTCTGCGAGAATTTGCTGAGGATTACATTTGGCCAAAGATAAATGCTAAGTACCCTTGGATTAGAAATAATTTTATCTGTAAAATAGACCCTGCTGCTTTACAAAGAAGCATGAATGATGCCAAAGCTGGGCTTGAGATACTTAAAGAATGCCGTCTTCCTGTCACAACTGCTAAGACGAACAGTCCATTAGCCAGGCAAGAGGCTGTAAAGTTCTTTCTTAATAAGAAAAAGAAGTTTCTTTTGTCCCCAGAGTGCAGCATTTTACGCAAGGGTTTTATTTCTGGCTACAGATTTGAACAAAAAAGAGTTGGTGTTAGTGGTCAGTTCAAAGAAAAGCCAGAGAAGAATGAATTTTCTCATGTACACGATGCTTTACAGTATGGTGCTTTAGAGTTTTTAGCTCCTAGTCGCACTTTTTCAGCACGAAAAGCTGCTCAACCTTACCGACCTGTCTCTCTTGAGGGTGGATATTAACATATGGCTATTGCTACAGCTCCCAGTACACAGACTATAGAGTCTTTTTTCCAGCAACCACAATCTCAAGACGCGCTTGATACGCAACTTGACTCCCAAATGGAGCGAGAAGAGCTTATCAGTGAGGTCAACAAGAAGATAAAGACGCTGGAAAAGACCTTAGCAGACGAAAAAGAAATCCTTAAGATGGTTAATCCCCTCCAAGTGGACGAAAGTAATCCCCACAGGATAGGAGAAGACGGACAATTTAGGGATAATCTGGCTTTGTATGTGCAAGATTGCTTTAAAAGCAGTGAAGCCAGCCGTGTTCTGCTTGAACAGGACTGGATTGCTGCGCTTAAGCAGTACAAAGGCGTGTACGATGCCCACATCTTGTCCAGATTCTCTGCCAATCGCTCTCGGGCGTATGTTCGTATCACTCGGACCAAGGTGAAGACGGTAGATTCACGTCTGGTTGACCTTTTGTTCCCGGCTAATGGGGATAAGAACTGGGAAATCACTCCGACAACCCTGCCGGAGCTGTCTCAGCAGCGTATTGAAGCCTTGACTCAGATGTATCAGCAAGAAAGTGGTGAAGCTGTGACTCCTGAGAAGCTTCAATCTCTTATTCTTGATGAAAGTACACGCCAAGCTAAGAAGATGAGCAAGGTGATCTCTGATCAGCTCACTGAATTGCGCTATCGTGAGATAATGAGGGAAGTAATCCACAGTGGTAACGTGTACGGCACTGGTATTCTTAAGGGTCCGCTGGCTGTAGCTGTTGAAAACAGACAATACTACAAGCACAAGACCGAAGGTGGCCAAGAAGAGTGGTTGCTTAAGGATTATGACCGTATAATTCCCTTCGCTGAGAACGTCCGCATCTGGGATATATACCCTGATATGGAAAGCACTACGTTTGCTGACTGTCGGTATGTTGTGCAACGTAGAAAGATGAATAAGAAAGACTTGGTGTGCCTGGCTAAGCGTAGTGACTTTAATGGTCCTACTATTCATGACTATCTTAAGCTTTTCCCCGAAGGTAAGTACGAAAAGAAGGCTTTTGAGGTCTCTTTACAGACACTTGGAGAGATAAATACCCTCTCTGATGGTGACTTGAGCAAGAGCCGTAAGTATGAAGTCTTAGAGTTTTGGGGATACGTTGATACCCATACGTTAGAGCAATGGGGTATGGTGATTCCTGAGGACAAGAAAGGTTGGATGGAGATTCCGTGCAACGTCTGGGTACTCGGTGATAGAGTAATCAAAGCTGCCATTAATCCTCTCGATGGTATCAAGTGGCCCTTCTTTGTTTATTACTTTGACAAGGACGAGACCTCTATCTTCGGCGAAGGTATCCCCAGCATCATGCGTACTATGCAGGAAATGACCAATAGTGCATTTCGTGCCATGCTTGATAATGCAGCTATCTCTGCTGGACCTCAGCTTGAAGTAAACCTTGACTTGATTAGCGAAGACGAAGACCCGAGAGAAGTCCATCCATTTAAGGTATGGCTTCGTACGGGACAAGGTGCGGATGCAGCGAGTCCTTGCTTACGTCCCATCACTCTTCCGTCGTATACTCCTGAATTTGAGCGTATGCTCAATCTGTTTAGCAACTACAGCGATGAGATAACAACCATTCCTCGGTATATGTGGGGAGACCAATCTGGCATGGGCGGAGCTGGAAGAACATCTTCTGGTTTGTCTATGCTCATGGGCTCTGCCAACATGGCTATCAAGGATCAAGTTAAGAACTTTGATGACGGTATCACTACTCCTTTCATTCAAGCGATGTATCACTGGAACATGCAGTTTAATGAAGACAATGACATCAAGGGTGACTATGGAGTGGTAGCACGAGGTAGTGCATCCCTTATTGCTAAGGAAATGTATACTCAATACTTAATTCAGTTCCTTAACATCACGAATAATCCTATGGATACTTCTATCATTAAGCGTCCTAATATTATTCGTAGTATTGCTGATGCGTTTGATCTCAAGAGTGACCAGTTCATTCTAGATGATACTGAGATTGCAGCTCAGAAGCAGCAACAACAAGCTGAACAGCAACAACAACAAGAGTTCATGCGTACTATCGTTGAGACAGCTAGAGAAGAAGGTGTTTCTCCGGATGCTATGATTAATGCCATGAAGGGTCTTATGGACCAGCAAGAGAAGCTGTTGCAAATGCAACAAGCTCAGGGTGCCCAACATGCTGGCCCGAGTAATATGGCTATTAATGCACAGTACAGATACCGTTCTGGTGCACCGGAGGAAGGAGTTTATTAGTATGCAAAGTAATCAGGACGTAGTAAAGTTAGAGAAGCACATCAAAGCGTCATACGATACTATTAATAAAGAGATTCTTACTAAGTATCTTGACGGACTTAAGCAAAGCAGATACGCAAAATTGCTTCAACAGGATACAACCACATACACTGTGGAAGAAAGAAACATAATCATTGGAGAACTTCGTATACTAGAGAAGATACTCTTGCTTACTAAGTCCTCGTATAAGGAATAGACATGGCAGACCTTGAAGTTAATAGTGTAGCCGCTGAACAAGCGACATCTACACAACCGTCTTTGAATGAGCAACAAGAAGCAGCTACAGATGTCAACGCTGCCTTTGATAGTATTTTAGCTTCGTACGAGACCGGCCAATCGACCGCAGCTGATAATACTAACAAAGACCTCAGTAGTAACACTATAGTAGAACCTAGTGCTCCTCAAGACCAACAGCCGGCTGAGACGCAAGCAGTAGCCCCTAATGGGATTTCTACTCAAGATCAGGCCGCTGAAAAAGATTATCAACAACTCGTTGATAGGCTTATTCAAGATAAGGATAACCACATTAAATTGTTGTACGCTCGACTCAATGAATTGAGTGAAGAGTACAAGACTTTAAAACAGGGAGTTCCTGCCCAGCAGACTCCTACTGTTAAAGAAGATTTGCCGCAAGAAGTCAAAGACTTGTATGAAGTCTACCCTGAGATTGCCACCGCTGTAGAAAAGATTGTGGAGTCTAGGGTTAGAAATTCGTCTGAGGCTATTGAACAGAAATTGGCTACGGTTGTTCAACCTGTAGCGCAGCAAGTCAAACAAACTCAAGAGCAGCAGTTCATGCAAACGCTTCTGGCTAAGCATCCTGATTTGCCTGAGATTGTTCAAAGTGGTTCGTTGGTAACTTGGGTAAACACCCTTGATCCTATTTCTAAGCACGGAGCTCAGTATGTTATCCAGCAGGGTAACGTAGATGATATTCTTGCATTGGTAGATAGATACAAGAGTGTAAAAAATATGAGCACCTCTACTACTCCTGCTACTTCATCGCAGGCTTCTAGTGCTCCTTTAGTTAATAAAGTGTTGAATGCTATGGCTGTTCCTTCCAGTAAGCAAGAGCCAAATGCATATCAGCAGTTTGAAGAGCCGAAGTATAAAAGTACAGACGATGCGTTCAAAGCTCTTGCTAAAGAGTACGAACAGATGAATCGCAGGTAATTCAAAGGTAATTTATTATGGCTATTAATACTACTGGTGGCGTCGTTGGCGTTGGTCAACGTACTGGTACTCTCGCCACGATGCTCAATGCGCATGCTATTCTCCAGTTCCTGGTTCGTGCGCTGCCTTATCTGGTTTTTGAAAAGTTTGGTCAAGTGTATCCGCTTCCGGCTAACAGCACGAAGGTTGCTAAGTGGCGTCGCTATGAAGCTCTGGATGCTACCCCGGCTGCTCTGACCGAAGGTGTGACTCCGACTTCGCAGTCCCTGACCACCACCGACATCGAAGCTACTCTGGTTCAGTACGGTAACCTCGTTACCCTGACCGACGTTCTGATTGAAACGGACGACTCGTCTGTTCTGATGAATGCTGCTGAGGTTGTTGGTGAGCAAGCTGCTGAAATGATCGAGCGCATGCGTATTGGTGTGCTGCTTGGTGGTTCTAACGTCGTGTACGCTAACGGTGCGGCTCGTAACGCGGTGAATACTCCGATTACTCTGGCTATGCAGCGTCGCATCATCCGCGAACTCAAGCGCCAGCGTGCTCGGTACATCACTACTATCGTGCGGTCTACCCCGTCGTTCAACACTGAGAACATCGCTCCCGGCTTCATCGCTGTGTGTCACCCCGACTGTGAAAGTGACATCCGTGATATGGACCACTTTGTTGACGTGAAGGACTACGGTGCGGTCCCGGCTATGGAAAACGAAATCGGTGCTTGTGAGCAGGTTCGTTACCTGTTTACTACGCTGATGGAGCCGTATGCCGACGCGGGCGGAGCTACTGCTGGTGACATGCTGTCTACCGGTGGTGCCAACGCTGATGTGTACCCCATCCTGTTCCTTGCTAAGGACGCTTACGGTCTGGTACCCTTCAAGGGCGCTTCGGCTGTGACTCCGGTTATTGTTAACCCGACTCCGTGTGACTCCGATCCCCTTGGCCAGCGTGGCCACGTTGGTTGGAAGTCCATGCAGACTGCGGTTATTCTTAACCAAGCTTGGATGATCCGTGGTGAGGTTGCCGTTACTGCGTAGTAACAGCTTTAGACTGGGAGTCTTCGTGGCTCCCAGTCTAATATCTCTTTTGGAGGTGATAACGAGTGCCAGCGCAAAGTCTATGGCAGGCAGCGTGTCAGTTGATTCAGAATACAGCAAGTAGTACAGATGTAGGTAATATATCGACTGGTTTAGCTTTATTTCTTTTATCTGCCGCCGGACATCCTGATAGCGCATATACCACTCTCTTATCACTGCAGTGGATAGACTTTGGATTATTAATCGTCAGCTCCAAACAGCACGCTCGTATCTTTAGACGTGGCTTTTCTAAATGGTTAAAGCGAGTAGGTTTTGGATGGTTGGCTGTAGTGCTAGCCTCTCATGTAGATGAATCTTTTAGTCGCCTTCCTTTGATGGATTACATAAGCTTGAGAGATTTATTCATCGCATGGTTCTGTGGACACGCTGGTTGGAGTAGCTGTAATCACTTGAAGCACATGGGTGTTAATGTACCTGTGCATCTGGTTACAGCTGTGCGAGAAAAAATTCAAAAACTTTTTAAAGCTTAACAAGCACGAAGTAAGGAAGAAGTATGTCTGTTATTAAGGTTGATTATCAGAAGCTTAAGGATGCCGAGCTGGTCAATATTATGAATACTCGTGGCATGCGCACTCCTCTTAATGAAGAGGGTCGTGTTATGCGTCCGGAAGCTATTCGTATGCTTAAAGAGAAAGACCAGTCTGAGGTTGATGAGAACGATAGAGTGTTTGTGATTTTTCATGACAGTGGAAACCCTAGCGCTGGGCCGTATGTGTATGCTAACATCAACGATAAGAACTTTCAATGTCCTTATGAAAAGAAAGTAAGCATCCCTCGGTACTTTCTGCCGGAGTGTATTGATAGAGCTATCATTACAACCTATACCCAGCAGAAGCAAGCTGATGGTACATACGCATCCATTCCCCGATTCACACCGCTGTATCCCTACTCTGTCTTGGGTCCGGATACTCGCAATTCTGACACACCCGTGGAAGAATAATATCACATGGTGGAGTAACTAATTGAAAGTTAAAGATATAATAAGTAGAGTAGTACTACTCTACCATGATGTAAACTTTGTACGAATTACAAAGTATCAGTATCTCCAATTCTTGGATGATGCTATACTTCAAACTATTCTGCAAAGACCCGATGCTCACGAGAAGAGAGAAACGGTTAAGTTAGTTCCTGGTGTGCGGCAAAAGCTCCCAGCGGATGGCTACACACTATTGGATGTGTATGCTAATATGCGTTGGGAGCCTTCTCGTGAAATCTATCTGGATGGCAAACCAGTGTACCAAGTAGCTCGTAAAGACTTGGATTACTTTCGTAACTGGTATGCTACACAGCAGGGCAATGTTGTTGCTGAGATTGACGAGTTTGCTTTTGATATTCGTACTCCGAAAGACTTTTGGGTTAATCCCCCGGTAAGTGTTTCAAGAGACGTGTATGTAGAGATTGGCTATAGTTATCAGCACGCATCCCTGGCTGAGATGGTAGATAGCGGCACTTCATACGAAAATGTATTTGACAGTTATCTTGATATATCTGATGAGTTTAGGAATGCCATAGTTGCATACATGTTGTATCTTTGCTACAGCACAGATAGTTCGAGTGAGCTGGATAGACAAGTTGCTGCTTCATACTATCAAATGTTTAATGCTGCTCTTAACGCTGAATATGCTATTAGTCTTGTTGCTACGTCTCGTATCATCGAGCCGACTGCAGCAGGCTTGGGTGTTCATACAGATCAAGTTCCTTCAGCGGAACAGTACAAGCAATAACTATGAGTACTTCTATATTAGGTCTTGCACAATTAGGTGTTGCTGTCATAGGGTCTGGCTCTAGTGGGAAAGACTTCGGCCCTCCGTCTGACTCTAACTTGTTCTTTCCTATTCGTAACTTGGATACACTTAATTGTGATCCAATTTGTGGAAGCAGGATTTGTGTAATTGGAAGGTCAGATGGATATTTAAGACCTAGAGACACAGACTATAAAGGAATTAGTCAGTATAACTTAGACTCCTTTATAATCGACATGGACTTAGGTTCGTGGAAAACTGTTAGGCATGATGCTACTAGCGAGTGCTATATAACTGTCGGAGTAGGTGATGTTTCTATGGTAAGATGGGAACAGTTTTATGAGTTTGTACTTCCTAGTGTGCAAGGCTGCCCAGTATCTATAGTCGAAAGTGCCATCAAAAGCGCTACTATTGAGTTCTGTGGACGTTCCCTTATCTGGCGGCAAGATAGTATTCCTACAACTATCTTAGAAGGAGAATCTCTTTATAGATATGCTCCTCCTTATGAAGCTAAAGTAGTGATGCCTTATTATGTAAGCATCTACGGAAAGCCGTTAAAGGCATTGGACTTGCGCACCCTTGACACATACGACCCTGAGTGGAGAGAAAAGATTAGTTCTTTACCAGATGCGTATGTCCAAGTATTTGACGATACTATCCAGCTTGTAGGCACGCCTACGGAAGACTTGGAAGACGCTATGCTTGCCGGAGTAGTCTTGAAACCTTCCCGTAATGCTGAGCAATGTCCTAACTTCTTGTATGATGACTGGGCTGAGTACATTGCTGCTGGTGCTCTTGCGAAACTACATGCTATGAGCAATAAAATATGGGCAGTGCCTAGCCTTGCTGAGTATTACAATCGTAAGTTCAGAGAAGGTATGTCCAAAGCAGCTTCTAAGGCAGAGAAGAGTTGGCAACGAGAAACTAAAAGTATGATAGCGAAAGATTTCTACAGGCCACGGGGTTTAGGAAACCCTTTTTAACTGTAACTATTTGGAGTAACTACATTGGCTAGCTTTAGTAACTATACAGAGAATGGGGTCCTCAACCTTATGTTCCACGGAACTCCGTTCAACATTCCCGGTCTGTATCTGGGGCTCTTTACTTCGGATGCAGGTCTCGAAGAGAATAATATTCAGGCTGCTACCGAAGTTCCTGGTGGACTTACCGGGTATCTGCGTATTGATCTCAATCAATTTGGTGGTGTGACTACCGCTACGGATGGTGAGATTCAGAACGTAGCTACTATGGATTTCCCGAAAGCCACCCAAGACTGGGGAGAAATCACCCATACCGCTTTGTTGGACAGCCCTGCTGCTGCTAATGGCAACGTGATTTGTTGGGGTCCGGTACTGAATAGCCGTACTGTGTACATTGGTGACTCGGTACGAGTTCCTGCTGGTGCCTTTATTGTAACGCTTTCGTAAGCACAGGGTACTATGGCACAGTTCCATTCGCTAGGTATTGACCCTATCAATGGGTCATACGTTGACTACTGGTATATATTAAATATACCTGCTTTACCTATACTTACTGTAGAGATACAAGCTATTAGTAAGTATACAGTAGGCTTATCAGCGGAGTTGACGCTCGAGTCTAGTCTTGATGGTGTAAGTAGTCTAACACTAGATGCTACGCGAATCGTGCCTCTTGTGCCTGAGCGTGTAGATGCCATCAGTTCTGTGTATCTTGATGAGGACCAGACGGTTCTTATCTTGGGTCCATATCAGGCAATATCAAATTGCTATTGCTCGGGCTTAGCGCAAGCTGCAGACTTGTCTGGAATGCACTATAATATAGTGGCAACCACTACGCTAACTTTAAGTTATCTGCGTAACCCAGGCATAGAATACAATGGTGTATCTAGCTGTGAAAACAACATATACTTAACTCGTGGTGGTAAACTAGGTATACCATTCCTACACTACACGTTGGAAAAGCTTAGGTATCCTACTGGCCGTATTATTATTTTACAGGACGCCGAGTTATAATGAATAGTGAGGGCACAGATGGGATTTGTTAGGTTTGAAAATGCAGTAACAACTCTTATACGAGAAGATGCTACTGCTACTGATACTACACTTAAGACAGGCCCTTTGCTGGAAGGTATCCGGTGGCCGGACATTAGTAAAGAAGGAGACTACTTTATTATTACTGTAGTCAATATCGAAACTAAGACGTTCGAAATATGCCGGTGCACAGCATTAGTGACCTCCGATGACGGAGCAGACCTTACTGTAATACGAGGAGAGGAAGGGACAACTCCGTTAGAGATTAAGACAGGCTTTCTTATTGAGAATAGACTGACTGCTGAGACTCTTAATAAGGTTGGTAATCCGCCTATTTATACACCTAGCTTGTCGTCTGCTGGTGATTTAAGCTGGACGTGGGAAGAGAATGGTGGAACTCCTGTTATTGAGTCTGGTAACATTAGAGGACCGAAAGGTGATCCAGGTAATGACGGTATTCCTCTGTTCACCATTACGCCTACTGCATTCCACAATGTGCAAGACGGATGTTTGTCTATTACTGTAGACAATGGTTTACTTACTCGTGATGCTTTTCCTCAAGCGTATGATCAGCTAGTTATATTTGCTGCTGCTGGAGAGTCGAACATATTGACTCTTGATGCATACCAGCAGCAGATGGATAGCAATGGTGGTGTATGTGGCTCGTTTGCTCTAGACTCTGATACATCTACGTTCCGTATCCCATGCGCTCCGGGAGTGTATTGGCGTGGAGCAAGTGAAGCTTTAGGCTTGGACGTCGGTCAATATCAAATTGACCAAATACGCCCCATCACAGGTCATGTACCTGCTTATATGTGGGGAAGTCACCCGCAGACTGTTTGGGGATATGGAGCTTTTGTTCCGCATCCCGTAATCCCTGCCTCACAAGGGGGTAGTAATACCGGCAGTGCGGGCAGTGTGGATAGAGGATTCCAACTCGATACCTCTCTCCTAGGCCTTAACTTCCAAGGTACTGATACCCACCCCATGTCAGTAGTCTGCGATTACCAGATGAAGATGTACGGTGCTGTTACAGAAGCTGGAGAAGCTAATATTGCTGCTTTGATTGCAGCCTCTGCAAGAAAATTAGATACGAGCTTATATGAGGCTGATGCTCCTTTGCGAATTAAGGCTTGTGCATCAGTTTCGAGCACTGGAAATGTACTGTACTCTAGCAACGTGCAACTTGTCAATAGAGATTCTGTCGGGAAATGGAAGATGTACAGTTCTGCTATTACAGCAGAAAGTATAATCACTGTGTCTGTTGTGTCCCCAAAGGATAATACAGCCTACACTTATTCTGCTTTTGAAGGCGGAGGTTCTCGAAGTAGAACAACTGGTATGGTCTGGATAGAGACTCACGACTACAATAGTTTTCAAGATTGCGGTTTTAATGTAACAATAGTATAACATAGGCGGGTATAGAATGTCTGTTTGGATTGCACAACTCGATAGTAATGGAAGTCTTGTTCCACCTCCAGGCGCTGTTGGTATGGGAATGGACCCTGCAGCTGTGGCTACTATGCTTGGCTGGGGAGTGGAAGGGGTTGGTTGGAGAATTATAACAGATCAGGAAGCTGCCGATCTGATGTCTCCTCCAGATAGCGATTCTTACTTTGCTGAAAGAGCCGACGTTGAATCTATGTATAGCGAGCTTGCTAAGCAAACTCAAACTACATGGACTTCTGCTCTCAATGAGAATCCTCAGCCTACTCTTAAAATACAAGAATTGCTCAGGTCTTATAAAGCTTTGCAACAAGATATGCACACGGCTGCTGTCGCTGTTGATCAAAAGTACTCTGTAGATACGACTCCTATGGAAGTGTCTACGACAGCCTGTCCTCTGTGTGCTATTCCTATGTACAGTCGTACAGTGTTCGGGGTAGACGTTTACTTCTGTAGTAAGTGTGGGTCTCAACATGTGCAGTCTGAGTTTCTAGTTCCTCCTGCTGGAGTAGTGACTCCTGATACTCTGGAAGAAGACTTACACGTTGCTGTTCGTATGCATTTGGATTCTTTTGCAAGAGAAAGTAATTACGATGATATTGCAGCAGCTCGTCAAGCAGCTTTAACTGATAAGTTTAAGGCTGACGGAGCTATAGCTAATGCTGCATACGAAAGCACCTGGGACTATATTCTGTCTGAGAATGTGATTGATTCTGTTCGTGCAGGCACCATGTCTGTAGACAGTGCCATTACAAGTCTTCCTGTTATCTCTTGGGATACTTCTGTAATTACTCCTTCCAGTAACTACACTGTGTCCGGTGGCACAGGCGCTGCTTACTCTGCGGTTATTCCTGCGTTTAACTTTGATGACGCCATTCCGGTTTATATCAGGTGGCATACTCCTAACGTAGCTAACTGCACACTGGCTATCAATGTTGACAATCCTAAGCCTATTCGCTTGTTTTCGGAAGGTGTTGGATTGTTGGACAATACATTGCAAGCTGGGTATGTTTCTACTCTGGTTTACGATGCTACAGCCGATGCCTTCATTCTGACTAGCGCTTTTGATCCTGGTCTGCCTGCTATTGCTGCTACGCTGCAATCGCATCGTGACCATGATATGATTCGCTGGCAAGAGTTCTACGACTTTAAGAATCAAGTTCTTGATCTTAAGGCGGGTATTGAAGGTAAGGTACTTGATCTTACAGCAACAGTTGATATAGAAGCTGCTGCACAGACTGCGACTGGCTATGTAGTTACTAATGCCTTGGGCGGACGTGTAGCCTTTACGGACACTATCGTTCTCCTTGATCTTATTCCTGGCCAGGTGTCTGTTAATGGCAAGCTTGTCTGGAGTGGTCAAGCTTTAGGCATTGGTGCTGTTAGCGATTGGGTTGATGTTAATGACACTGATGTAGTTACTTGTTTGGGTATTACGGGTATTACATTCACTCCGTACATTCCTAAGCCTGCGGCCTAAGTGAAATAAAAGGAGCGTCTGCAAAGGCGCTCCTTTACTACAAGGATACTATTTTGAGAAAACAATACTTAGTTCCCCATGAGACAAGCAGACGTGGGTTTATTATAAAAGCTGGTGGTAGTCTGCCTGATGATGCTTTGCTTATTGCAGCAGACATTACCATTGATGACTACACTAAGATAATGGATGTGGGCAGTGCGCAAAACGGTGTGGATTACTTTGTATATACTACTCAAAATCCTAATACACTTACTTGGAATGTCGTTACAAGTATATCAAGCATTCGGCCTACAGTAGACGCCAGTCTGAAAGTAGTTAAACTGGGTGGTTTCCATACACTGTGTGTTGACGCTGGTACCATACCTGATGTTGTCTTCACAGGTACTGGTGGTATAGCCCATCCGTTGAATAACTATGTGGCTGGTGATATACTTCCGTGCTCTTTGTGGGACCAGAACCATAAGCCGTCTGCTGCTGATGGTAACGGTATGACATACTGTGCTGAAGAAGATATATGGGTAGACATCTATCTGCCTAATAGCATAGGAACGAATACTGTCAGCAAGTTTGGAGCACAAGTCTCTACTAGCCGTACTCCTGCTGCATTTGTCAGTGATGGATTGGCAGTTGGGAAGAGGCTGCTCTCTAAGCAAGAATTTTTTAGTGCAGCTATTGGCTCTCCTACTGGTAACAATATCTTTGGTTCGTCTTTAGCCGCAGCTTTGAATACTGGTGGCCACACTACTACAAATTCAGTTCGCATCTTAAGTCATATTGGATGTGAAGACTGTACTGGTACACTGTGGCAACTGGTAAGCGAGGCTAACAACAGTGTTGGAACTACTGATCAACCGAGTGGTACAAGCTTCGGAGATGTGAGGTCTCCTGCTTATATCACTACTGCTGGTGGCAGATACGACACAGCACAACATACTGGAATCTTTTGTACGAGTGCTATTGGTATGGGAGAAGTATCTGTAGGCGTCGATACTACAGCAAGATTTTGCTGTGCACCTTCGAGGAAAAATTAATGTACACACCTGGCATACAACTTAGTAATTTCTTTTCTGGGTTTTTATCTGCTGGCGTGAGTGCAGATGCCCAACAGATATACTTGTACAATGTCACAGGCATATGGCCAGACATACAAACAAACGAAGATTACTGCTATTTAACACTAGCCAATCCTGCTGGAAATCAGTATGAGATTATTCGAGTCACAACTGTTAACCCAGCAACTGGCGCAATAAGTGTCATTCGTGGTCAAGACGATACTGCACCTATTGCATTTCCTGCTGGAAGTACAGCTTCTTTGTGTATAACAGCGCAGTGTCTTAGAGATTTGATTACTACAATGGCTACTAATTTAATAAACACGATGCGTCCGGAGTAGTTGTATGAAGACTGATATACTTTTTTCCAACAATGCGACTACTCGTACTACGCAGGTCTTTACTCCGCAGGATACAGAACTGTTTGTTACCTTAGGTAGCACCAGTAAGTATCCTACTGTAGCGGGAGAAGGCCAGTATTTCATGCTGTGCATACTGGATAACAGTGGTAACTATGAAATCCTTAAGTGCACAGGTTCTACTACTAACTCCTTTATTGTGGAACGTGCACAAGAAGGCACTACTGCTAAATACTTTGCAGTAGATTCTACAGTAGAGAACAGACTTACGGCTGGTTCGTTGTATGAATTACTGAATACAACGATTGCAACTCAACAAGAGCCTGGTCTTGTCAGAGTAGCTACTCCGGAAGAACTGGCAGCTGGTGAGTCTGCTGATGGTGTGCCGGCAGCTCTTACTGTTGACCACATGGAAAACATTAAGAATGCTATGCCCTCCATACCCATAGCTACAGAGGCTACTGAAAGTAATGCTGGCGAGCTCGGTATTGTAAGACTTGCTGCCTTTACTGACTTCACAAGTTCAGATTCTTGGTAATACACAGCATGGTGATGAGACATTTACTTCTACTGGGACCTGGCGACCGTCTGTAACTGCTTTGTATTCCATCTCGTGTTGTGGTGGTGGAGGCGGAGGTGCTCGGTGGTCTATTGCAAATACTACTCAAGTACAAGTTGGAGATAGAGGCTACAACAGCCAGACAGCTAGCCAAACATACCTGTTGACTCCGGATGATGTAGTCACTTTTACAGTAGGTGCTGGAGGAACTGGCTTTAAAGGCAGCCAGGGCTATGGTACCGACGGTGGGGGAACTACTGTAAGTATTAATGGTACGGTAGTATTAGATACTGCTGGTGGAGCGGGGGCTAGGACTGGTGGTCTTATATACACTGCTAACACAGGCAGCGCGACATCCTATCCTGTTACTGTAACCTCGTCTCAAGTATTTGTTTGGATGGCGAATCTTTCTAACATATGGCAAAGTGTTTATGGGCCGAGATCGTTTGATATTGCTGGAATACAGGGGACTCGTACTTACTTTGCTCCGTATCAATATAAATCGGCGTCGTATAACGGAGGCCTGTCTCCGTACGGTGTTGGAGGCAGGGGTGGTACGGTTACTCTCCAGGGTGAAAATGGAACTTCTGGTGTCGTAAAGATAACTTGGTAGGAACTAATGCTTATTAAATTTACAAATAATGCTAGTACAGTTTTAGTAGAAGAACTACTGGCTGATGCTACTGTAATGGTTGTAGCTCCTGAGAGTGTATCTTTATTTCCTGCTATTACCCAGGATGAGTCATTCTTTATAGTTACATTGGTACAACCAGATAACTCCTCTTTCGAGATTGTAAAAGTTATCAACATTGTTGGTGATACTTTCTTGATCGAAAGAGCCCAAGAGAACACCGTTGCTCAGACTTTCCCTATCAATAGCTCTGTTGAGCACAGGCTTACAGCCGGTGGCTTAGAAGCTAATCTTAACAACGCTGCTGCTTCGTTCATATCTCCTGGTGTAGCCAGGATAGCTACAGCTCAGGAAGTACGAGCTGGTGTTAGTGTAGACACTATTATCAGCCCAGCGATGGGTTACTTGTTGAGCCTGTTTAAGGGCTGTGTTGTCATGTACAGTGGGCGCGTTAATGCTAACGGTAATCCGTACCCTGTAGACGCTCTGGAGCCGTTTACTGAATGGCATGTGTGTGATGGTACTGGTGGTACTCCAGACCTTCGTAATGCTTTTATTGTTGGTGCTAACTCTTCGAATAACAACACTTTCGTAGGTAGCACAGACAATGCTGGTGTGCCTATTCGCCCTGTGAATGGTACTATTACTAACAATACTGATCCCTTTCATACGAGTTACGCCTTGGCTTTTATTATGAAGGTAGCGTAGTCTAATGAAACAAGAGATACTTGACTTTCAAGGAATGTTCCAGAGGTGGCAGCCACATCTGCTGCCTACTGGGGGTTCCCAAGAGATACTAGATGCTGACATTGTTAGTGGTGGTATTGTTCCATTCTACCGCCCTCTGCAAGTACACATGGTAGATAAGCCGTATACTAACTTCTTTTTATACAGAAGAAGCCCTGGTACGGATGAACAGTGGCTCTTGTTTGAGCAAGACTATATCAACATAGTTCCCTCCGCTATCTATAATGATCAATACAACAGGCACATCATAAGTGGCATTGACGACGGGTTAAGAGTCTTTGATAGTAATACACTGCCTATCGGTGACACTACAGTCAATATGACAAACAGTGTAAGAAGCCGTATGGATAGACCTGCTACTCCTACGTTAAGCTTGGTAGATGGTAACAGCGGAAGCCTGGCTGATAAGACTGTATCGTATTGTATCTCATTTGTTCGTACATGGCCTAACAATGATAAGATTGACATGGGTCCGACTAGCTCTCCAGCCGAGACAGCTGAGGGTACAACCTATGTAGACGTAGATGCTACTCATACTCCACGTCTTGACTTTGCTCGTGTAGAGAACGATGCGGACTATACTGGTATAGTCGTGTATCGTGCAGCAACAGGTACTGCTGGTGACGGGGTGTGGAGAGAAGTTCTCCGTGTTAGTTACGATGAATCCCCAGAAGATTATCCAGATGGATTATCGTTTGATGGGATTAACTACACCTTCCTAGACAGAGTACCAGATGAAGAACTTGGTGCTGTACTTGATCATCAAGACTACACACAGCCTGAGAAGTTAGAAGGTTTAATCTCGTTGCACAATGGGGTGCTTGCTGCTTTTCATGGTAAGACTGTGTACTTTAGTGTACCTTATCAAGAGTACGCCTGGCCTGAGTCTCAGAGCGTTACCGTAGATTACAACATTGTAGGCTTGGGCGTATTTAGTAACACAGTTGTAGTGTGTACAGAAGCTCTCACTTATACTTGTGTTGCCAATGACCCTACTGCACCAATCTTTATTCCCATCCAAGAGTCTCTTCCTTGTGTTGCCAGAAAGAGTATTGTTAATTTTGCTAACTGTTCTGTGTATGCTAGTGACTTTGGTTTAGTTAAGGTCAGCAGTGCTGGTGTATCCATCCCTACAGATGATAACATTGGTGGCTTATACTGGAGTAGACTTAACCCTAAGACTATTGTTGCAGCACCTTATGACGGCAGGTATCTGGCATTCTTTACGAATGACTTTACTAACTACCGTGGTGTCTTGTTAGACATAGATATTAGCAATCTTTCTGTAGCATCTGAATTACAGAGAGGAGCTCTAGGGTTTAGTTATTCACCCGGTGAGTTGTGGTACGATGTGCACACCAGTACAACGTATACTGTAATGAAGAATGCTTTAAACAACAGATGGTATATCTGCATTATAGGCAAGAACACGTTGCTCTCCAGATTGTTTTCGTGGACTAGTAAGAAGTTCTTTGTCTCCAATGCTCCTACTGGTTTGACTACTCCAGCTGCTCTACGAGTAGACTTTCTTCATGGTACAGCGCAGCTTCCTACTCCAGGTTTTGATATACTGACTGGAGAATCTCCGTTAATCAATGGGCATCTTGTACACACATACTTGATTAATGGTGATATGTATTCAGTAAACAATAACGCCGGCAAAGTAGGTAGATTCTGTCAGGTGTTACTATATGCTGATGATGAACTATGGTGTACCTTGTCTGTTACAGATGCTGACCCTATTCGTATACCTGCTGGAATGAGATGTAGTAGTTGGTACATTAAGATAAACAGCACAGAACCTATCTCTAGGGTACAGGTAGGTACAAGCATAGGAGAGTTGGTGTAGCGTATGTCTAAGACTGTGGCACTTCCTACTATTCCTGCTGCAACTAGCCAGGAATTGTATCAATATTTTATTAAGCTTCATCAAAATATACAAATTTTAGAGCAGCGTATTGCTGTCTTAGAAGCACAACAAGGAAAGTAAATATGGGTGGTTCTGCTGGAGCAATCGCTGGTATAGCTGGCGGAGCAGCAAACATTGCTGGTAGTCTGTTCGGTAGTAAGAAGGGAACTGAGGCTGGCTTTAAGTACAATCCAGTTGCTCAGTCTATGAATCCGCTTATGCAAGCGGCAGGTAGTCGTTACCTGGACATGTACAATAAATATTACTGGCCTATTGAAGAACAGATAGCATCCTATTATAAAGATGACCTGACTTCTTCTCGTCCGTACGATATTAGGATGCGAGACTACTTGCTTAACAGAGGGGATGAGCTGGTTCAACTGGCTTCAGATACTAATGCTCCTCTTGATGAGAATAAGAAATCTCTTATCCGTCGTCTCATCGAAGGTGAGGATGTACTTGCTGATAGGTACCGTAGCCAAGCCTCTACTGATGTAGGTCAAGCCTTTGGTCAGCAACGGCAGCAGCTTATGGATAGTATGCAACGTGCTGGAGTTAATCCTAACAGCGGAGCATTTGCTAGTAATATGAGTTCTCTAGCCAGTAATGAAGCTCTTGCTTCTGCTAGCGCTCGTACCAATGCATCTCGTCTGGCGGAAGATACATCGTTGGCTCGGCAAGCTGATGCTCTTAATTACTATACCTATCCGCAACGTGAGCAGTATGATGTTGGTCCTGCACCGACTCCTGGTCTTGGATTAGGGCAAGTAATGCAAGGGGTTTCTGGTGGTTCTATGTACCAGCAAGGTACTCAGGATAGGGCTGGTGGCGATCTGTACGGTGGTATCGGTGCCCTTATTGGTGGCCTTGATAAATACTTTAGCAAGTCGTAGAGGATACTATGGGTGGTAATTTAGGTGTAGCAGCCAGAGGTGCTGGCATACAAGGTATGCGATTGTTTGAGGAAGGCTATAAGGCTCCCAATCGTATGTACCAAAGCGATGACTCTACTGACATGCTTCGGCAAACTTATGATGCCAGGTCGATGCGTAATGAAGCTGAGCGTATAGCTGCTGAGAACATCCAGGAGCTTCAGCCTTTGCTTCAGTCTATTACAAATGACCCAAGAAGCTATATGAATGCTCTTAAGCAGGTGAACAAAGCTTACTTGGATGGTACTGGCAATGCTTATAAGCTTGACGGTAATGTTATTAAAGAGTTGGACCAGAGCGGTAATGTCGTAAGTGAGATGCCTGCTTATTCTGGCCTTGATGCTCAACGTGATTTGATGCAAAGAGGCGGAGGTATGTCTCCGTTTAATACCAGAGATGAGATGCTTGGCTTTGAGAAGTTCTCTAGAGGGATGCAACTACAAGCTGAGATAGCTAACAGTCGAGACCCTATTGAGCGTATGCTCCTTAAGAGTCAACTTGGCCTGCTGGGCAGGCACGGTAGAGGTGGTACTGGTTTCGGTATGCCTGGTTTCAGTGGCAAGCTTGATCCCTTCATGAAGGGTATGCTGGAGAAGGCTGCGGAAGATATGAGTTCTGATGATCCTAATGTCGTCGATAGAGCTCTTCGTAGACTTCAATCTCTTGGCTATCCTCTTGCTGGTGCTCCCGGTGCGGCTGCTGCACCGCCAACAGTAGCATCTAAGCCGGCAGCTGCCCCTACTCCAGCTCCTGCCAGACAACCTTTGCGTAATAATATTCCGGACGACGCTCTTATTCACTGGTAATCAAGGAAGTATTCTGTATGGCAGTTTCCATTGGTGCTCCGATGTGGCCCATGCAAGGGCCTATGCTGCGCCCTAATCGTGCTATTGATACACTGGAGATGTTGCAACAGTCCCGGCAGCTTGCTGGGACTAATCCTGCGGCTAGCACTCAGCAAGCTTACGGGGCATCATTAGCAGACTATGCTGCATCCTTGCGCGGAACTACTGAGCAAGAATCCGCTAACACTTTTGGTGCAAGGTTTGGCGCTGGTGTAGATACGCTACAAGCTGGATTGTATGACATCCTAGCACAGTTTGCAGACCTGGGTTCTCGTCCAGCAGAAGGTGAGCCTTCTCTGTTGCAGCAGCCGACACTTCCTAGAGATGTCTACACTAGAGCCGGGGATCAGCTTCAAGAATCCTCAGCAACTAGTCCTGAGCTTCTAGGTAGTCTGGCTAACTGGTTCCGTTCTCAAGCCGAAGAGAATCTAGCAGAAGCAGCTAAAGTTCCTAGTACATACACAGATATGTACGAGGCCCTGGATAAAGATGGCATCAGTGGCTTTGGTACATGGCTTATGGAAGAAGGCACTAGGCAGCTTCCTCAGCTTGCTACCATACCGGCAGCCATGGCTTTTCCTGGAGCATCTCCTGCATTGTTTGGTTTGCTTGGTGCTTCCTCTGCCGGCAGTCAGGCCAGGCAAGACTGGGCAGACAATCAAGATTACGATACTCCTTATGGTAACGTAGGTGTCGGTGCTCTTGAAAGCTTGGCTGAACGCTTTGTCGCTCCTGGTGGTCGCTTAGTAGGCAATGCTATCCGAGGAAAGAGTCTACTTCCTGAGACTACATATAAGCTTCTTGGTGGTGGGCCTAGACAGTTTGCCCTAGAGTTAACTAAAAGATTATCCAAGGCTGGCGTACAGGGTGCTACAGAGGAAAGCCTTGTTGCTGTTGCTGAGCATCTTAACCAGACAGTAAACAACGGTAAGCCTGTTGACTTTGATCAACTTACCAAGGATGTTGTACAGAGTGCAGTACTTGGTGCAGCCATTGAATCTCCTTTTGGTCTAGCATCTCGTGGTCAATATGCTAATAAGGCTGAGGCTCAAGCTGCTGCTGATGCTAAGGCTAGAGCAAATGACATCATTGATATTACAGGCAATCCTCTTTATAATGGCAGAGCCTTTAATCGAGATGTAGTTAATCCTGAGTTTGGTACACCAGATGCTGGATTTCTTAGCTTGTTTGGTGGAGATAATACAGCCAGAGCAGACACTCTTCCTGCTCCGTTTGAGCAACTAGGTGCTACCGATGCCGCAATGTCTGCTGGCGTTGAAGCCATACCGGACTACACCCCAAGAGCTCAGGCTATTCAATCTCCTAATATAGCTGACATCTACTCTAATCCTCAGACTACTGGAGCACTTACCCCATTTGATTATGCTGGTGCATCTGATGTCCAGCAACAAGCTGGTGTTGTTCCTGAGCCTACTGGTAATGCTTCTGTCGATGCTCGTAATCAACAGTTGTCTACTTATGCTAATGTTGATTTCCCTCTTGAGCAGAGAGTCAGAGAACTTAATCAGCAAAGCCAGCGAGCTCAACAACAAAGCACCGAAGAGCAACTTGCTTACGTTGACCAGCGTCAACAGCAAGAAATGGAACTGCTTAGCAGACTAAATGCCAGACTTCTCCAGCAAAGAGACCAAGCCAATAGGTCTCGTATGCCTGAGCAAGCTACAGCTATTACTCAGCAGTTGGCTAAGCTTGCTGCTAGAGCTGCTAGTGTTCAAGCTAGGTACGATGCAGACCGTACTCGCATTCAAGAAGAAGCTGTTCAGCGGCTTAAGGATGCTGAGAAGGCTAATGCTAAGCTGGCTCAAGATGCTAAGACTATTGAGTTAAAGAGTAGGCTTGAATCTAATCGTGCTCTGAGAGAAAGTGCCCGTACTAATTTCATGGCTCAGCAAGCTCGTGCTAGAAATGCTCTTGCTTCTGGTGACTTCGGATTAGCTAATCAAGTCTTAGAAGAAACAGCTGCTGACATCGAACAACTCCGTGGTGTCGGGGCTCCTGTTGAGCAGGTAGAACAAGCTAGACGTACTCTCATTGGAATGGAGACTGCCTACGCTAATGCAGAAGCTAAGCGTAGGTCTCAGGCTGATCAGTCGTTGCTAAATCAAGTTGACCAAGCTCTTACAACAGCTAGAACTATTGCTGATGTAAGGTCTAATGTTCTTGATTCACTTGAAGCATTGACAGGTATGACTCCTGAGAATCAGTTAAAGGCTGATGCTTTAACTAAAAGAGCTTTGAGCAAGATTGAAACCTTGTCTCGACAAGCTCAGCAACGCAACACCCGGCAGCAACAGATTACAAACAGCCAAACTCCGCTACAACGAGATATCAGTCCTACAGCTCCTGCGCCTGCTACAACAACTGTAGAAACTACTCAACCACAGCAGCTGTCCCTAGGGAACGGGTCTGCTGTACCGGTTGCTAATCCTGTAGCTTTAAGTCCAGCCCAGCCTGTAACAGATGTTCGTAGGCTTAACTATTCCAGCAAGAAAGCAGTAACTCTTGCGTCTGTTACGCAAGTTGTTGATGCTTTGACAAATAGACTCAATGTTATAGCACAGACTCAAGTAGTAGAAGACTTAACTCAGCTTCCTCAGAATGTCAAGGACATTATCATTGCGGAATTAGCTGCTGCCAACAAGGATACAGACCTAACAAAGGCCGCCGCTAAGGGTATATATGATCCTACTACGCAAACAGTATACATTAATACTAAGGCTGCTGCTAATCTTAGAGATGTAATTTCTACATTCCTGCATGAACATGTCACGCATAGCGGTCTGCATAATATGTATGGAGATCAAGCCTATGCTGACGCCATGTCTGCTTTGTGGGAATCCTCTGGTGGTAGTGGAAATAAAGAGTTGTCTAGGATTGCTAGCCTTTACGGGATAGATACTAGTACTGTAGAAGGTCAACAACTTGCTGTTGAAGAAGCTGTAGCAGCTGCTGCTGAGAAGCTTGGGGATAGTGCAGCTTTAGATATTGGTCAACGCTCTGTATGGAATAAGGCTAAGCAATCCTTGTCGTCTGCTTTTAAAGCACTCACTGGTTTGACTAATAAGACTAGCCTTGACACCAATGTCTTCGAAGACCTTGCTAAGAAGCTCGGTAGTCGTATGCTTGATCCTCAACGTACTCCTACCCCTACTCCTCCTAGCTCTCGTACTGCCCCTCGGATGAGAGTTGTAGAAGGTTCTCGGGAAGAGCGTGCTATGAATGAGGCTGCTAATAGAACAGAGTTAGCTATGATTCGTACTACGAAAGACATAGTTAATTTTGTAAGGCAGTTTAACACAGGTGACAGAACTATCAAAGAAATCCTTGCAGAAGGTATTCTGGATAGTAATTATCCCATTCAACAGCTTGTTAATGCACTCAAGAATGTCGGCAATGCTGTAGGCAAATCCATTGTTACTGTTAGCAGTAACGTGTACAAGGTAATGGAAGCGTTGCCTAACCAGATTAGCTTGGGCATGTTTCAAGCTCAGAAGGATTTCGTTGACCCTGTCTACGAAAGTATTGCTGACTACGCTAAAAAGTATGGGTACGATAACAAGATTGCTATAGCACGAGTCACAGACTTCTTGGAAGCAACTGCTGCTTTAGAACGAAACAGATTCTTTCGTGAACGAAATCCTGATTCTAAGTATGATGCTTCTGGTATTAGTGATGCACGAGCCACTGAAATACTTTCTGGATTTGACCAGCAAGATATGACAGTGTTCTCTGATCTATTGGCTCGTCTCAACAATGGACGACTGGACATGTTGCTGAAGAGTAATGTCATCTCTCCCGAGGCGTATAACAACTGGAAGTCTGCTTATAAGTTCTATATGCCGATGAAAGACTGGGAAGATCAGATTGATATTATCTCCCCTAGTTGGTTAAAGAGCAATCTGCGTAAAAGTATATCTACTGCGACGAAGGTTGAAACTTTAAAGAAGGGTGTTACAGGTAGAGAAGGCCAAGCTAAAGACCCTCTTACAGTCGCTATTCAACAACTGTTCGATGCTGTAGCTATTTCTCAGAAGAGTAAAGCTCAACATGCTTTGATCGAGTTAGCTGCTAATAGTGAACCTCATACTGACTTGATTAGGATAGTTCGTAATCCTAATGCTGATACTCCTCGAAATCAGTGGCAGTACCGTCCTGTTGTAGACGCTGCAACTGGTAAGATAAGTTATCGCGGTCTTAAAAGTGATGCTGAGAACTCTGCTAATGTTATCAACTGCTTGGATAAAGAAGGCAACATAGTTCAGATTGAAGTAAAAGACCCATCAGTAGCCAGGGCATTTAAGGGTGAGAACATATACCAGACTGGTCCTGTGCTCCGCATGTGGGGTAACTTGCAGCAGAAGATTAGTATGCTGCTTACCAGTATGAACCCTCTGTTTTGGCCTAAGAACATCCTTCGTGATACACAATCTGCTGCTCTTAACATTGATAGTGTAGCTAGAGACTTGCATAGATACAACATACCGGATAGCTTAGAAATCGCACAGCTACTTGGTTCTCACATGGCTCGTGTGTTTAGTAGTACTGGTGTTCGTGCTGCATTGTTTAAGCACTACCGTACTGGCAGTTTTGACTTCAAGGATTTCCCCCAAGAAACACAAGACTTGATGTACAACTTGAAATCCTTTCAAGACTTCGGTGGTCAAACATCTTTCTTTAGTGGTAGTGCTTTTGATGCTATCAAGCGAGATGTTGCGAAGCAAGTATCTATGCGTAATCCTCAAAAGGCTAGAGACCACGCAACTAAAGTCTGGAATCAAACTACAGACTTCATGAGCAGCCTGAGTGACTCTCTTGAAAACCAGACTAGATATGTTGTGTTTAACGAGCTGACTAATATATTACAGAAGCAAGGTATGCCAGAACTGGAAGCACACAGTCGTGCTGCTAACGCTGCCTTGAACTTGACTGTTAACTTCTCTAAGCGTGGCTCTTGGGCTCCTCTGTTCAACAGCTTGTACATGTTCTCTAGTGCTGCTATTGGTGGTAACAAGCGTATCATTGAAAATATGATTAGCCGTGATAAGAACGGTAACATAGACCCGCAAAGATTCTTAGCTTTTGCTACTATGCCTGTAATGGCTGTTGCTGCTCAAGCTCTTATTGCTCGGTCTATCATGGGCGATGATGATGACGGCATCAATTACTACGATAAGATTCCCCGGTGGCAAAAGAATACTTGTATTATTATTCCCAATCCGTTTAACAGCAAAGATGCCATAACTATCCCTGTTGCTCCTGGCTACTCTGTACTGTGGACAATGGCTAATAGTATCGTTGATGCTGTCTCTGGTGGCGCTACAGCTCCTTCTCCTGGCACTGTGGCTGCTGATTCTATGCGTAGTTTGTTTGATAACTTTGCTACAATAGGTCAAACAAGTGAAGGATTGTCTATGTTTATTCCTTCTCTTGCTCGTCCTTTGTACCAGATTTGGGCTAACGAGAACTTCACTGGTGCTCCTATAATGCCCGAAAGAATTAACTACGATGGTACAGACGTGCCGAGTAGTGAACGGTATTGGAGTAGTGCCAATGATGCAGTTGTGGCTATGTGTAAGGCGTTCAACGAGTGGACAGGTGGTAGTGAGAAGAGGTCTGGTATTGTAGACATATCTCCTGAAACTCTGGAGCATATGCAAACTAGTTACCTCGGTGGCGTTGGTAAGATATTCTTCGGTATGCTTGGACTAGCAACAGATGTGGTACAAGGAAAGGATATTGAAGCTGGTCGTTTCCCTCTAGTTAATGCTTTCTATAAGCAGTCTAAGATAGGGGATACAGATGCCATATACAGAACTCTTACCACTAAGCTACAAACAGGTATCAATGAGTATAAGTTAGCTGACGATCCGACGATGCCTGTCGAACGTCGTCAAGAGCTACGCGAACGTAATGCTGATGCTATTAAGATGGAGAAGGCTCTTAAGCAAACTAAGCAACAGTTGCGTGAGCTATTCCAACTTAAGAGAGAGCAGCGTAATAAGGACTATGACCCAGAAAGACAGCGTATGTTTGATGAAAAACAGATGGCTATCGAAAAGGCATTTATTCGTAAGGCTGTCGAGGCAGGATTAACCATTGATTAAACTAGTTCTATGCAGAGATGAGAATCAATTAGCGAATAGCCTCTGCTCGGATACGGATGTTCATGAGTTCTTCTCCCAGGTTTTGGACTACAAGCACAGCCTTCCAGAAGCTATAGAGATTGATTCTGAAGATTGGATTATACGACAGTACCGTGGTGGTAATGTAATCTATCTCATTCGGAATGACAAGGATGAGCTGTGTGGATTCTATATTCTTATGCTCTACTCTGATGAGCAACATAGAAGCGCAGCCTTTGTCTCTCATATGTTTATAGCACAGTCTAAACGTAAACGAGGTACTGCCTTAGAAGCCTGGAATACTTTAGAGAAGCAACTTCAAGATTTGGAATGTGACTACGTTGAAGGGCAAGCGCACGTTAACAACAGACGTAGTAAAAGTTTTATGAAATGGATAAAGGCAGAGCCAGCTAGCATAATATACCGGAGATGCTTACGCGATCCTGATAAAAGCTATGCGAATAATTTATATAGCACAGAGGTTATAAACTATGGGACTTCCATTACTACTGCCGCTGCTTAACGCAGGCATCTCTCTCGCCACTACTTTGTTTAAAGGAGATGGTGATAAGAAGGATGCTATTGTAAGTTCTCTGCAAAGGATGTTTGAATCTGGAGACATCTCCAATCTGGAAGCAGAAGTCAAACGATTGGCAATGATGGCTGAGAGTGACAAGACACAAGCTTCTACAACACTTACAAGTATACAGCAAGGCGGAGGTAAATGGAGAGACTATCTAGGAACTGTCTGTGTTGTGGCTGTAGGTTATAATTTTATTGGTATCCCATGTGTTAATCTCGGTATTAACTTAGCCAATAGTTTCATTGAACCACCTTTTATACAGAACATGGTGGGCCTAGATATGGCAGAAGTATTTACTTTGCTACTAGGCATGATGGGGCTAGGTGGTATTGATATGCTGAGACGAAACTAGTTATAGAAATACAAAAAAAAAAAGACCAGTAGTTGTTGGCTACCGGTCTTTTTTTTTTATGGTGAATATGTTAAGCTATTCTGTCTGCTAGAGCAGCGTACCCACATATGTCTACAAGATTGTCTTGTTTATGTGAATGCTTCTCACGGGCTACCTTGAGCAGCACCATCATCATAGCAACGTCTGTATCAGATATGTCCTGGCACAGCCATACAGACCACAGAGCAGCAATACGCCCTAGGCTATCCTCAGCCCTGCCGTAATTGGTCTGTCTGTCACCGCTGACGATACGTTGAGCTTCTTGTAGAACAAAGTCTTGATCCATTTCCTAGTCTCCCTTGTACGCTTTGGTATGTTTACCAGGGCACTTTATCAGTGCTGGAAGATTCGCACGGTGACAGTCCAGGTCATGAGCAAAGTAGTGCTGAATATGCGGAGTATCTGCTTCCCAATACCGAGGTACATCAACTCTCTTTTTCAAATAAGTAAGTTGTGATCTTGTAATACCAAGATACCTTGCTGCAGCCGCATGGCCTGTAATTGTAACAGGAGGGCACTCTGCTGGGTCTATGGAGTGATAAGTTTCATCATATGTAAAGTCATCTGCGTTTATCATGAATACCTTCTCGGATGCAAGTTAGCTGGGTTAACTTTTTTATAGAAAAGATTTTTAGTCTTCTTATCAATAGGCTGTATAGCCGCTAGTTTAACAAAGGACATGCTTCTATCACGGATATACTCTCTAGTAAATTCATGGAAGTGTCCACAGCACCAGGCAGACGGTCGGAACTTATCCCATATATAGTCTAATGCTGTTCTTGTAGGATCAAGATGTGCTGATTTGTAGTGCCCACCTAGGGAGATGCTATTAGGACAGGTGTGAGAAATAACTAAACGAATGGGTACAGTTACATCATCTACATTATCCATGTCAGTAAAAGTTGGTATCTCTTGCGGCCACCATGTGTACCCAGGTATTCTGTAATCTTTATCTACTGAATCAGCCTTACCCACAAACAGTACATTCAAGTTGTTCAACTGGAGAACTGTGCCAAACGGCATGTACCAAACTCCTGGTACTATTTCAGTAGGATCATAGCCAAACGTATCTAGGTAATCCCAGTTTTCATGGTTACCAGGGCAAGCAAATACCTCTACACCCTCAGGTATGGCTTTAGTTAAAGCATCCTTCTGGTCTTCATAAAACCAGAATCCAAAGTCTCCGCACTGTAAGACTATAACATCGTCTTCCGGGTGGAGACTTTTTAATTTGGCCAGGAGTTCAGCGAGTAGTTTAAACTCACCGTGCACATCCCCTAGGACGTAGATATGTTTAGCTGTTCGTACTAGCATGACGTTGCAGTAAGGTATCAAAGCACCCACATTTTATTAATGTATGAATAACTTTGTGCACATTTGCTGCCTCAGTTGCAGCTTGTACTTCCCTGGTGGTAGTTGTTTCAGCCCAAAGCTGCGAAGATATTTCAGACAATAGTAGTTCCAAGACTTCATGTTTAGCGGATTCACATGCAGATGGGACGTAAGCAAGGGTATCATCAAGCCTGGAATAAAAAGTAAATGTTGCATTCCTAGCTACAGCGTTAATAGCCACATCTGCATAGCATGTACTTACATCAGATGTGTTATTTACAGTATACCATACCCATGAATTGTCAAGTCCTAAACCCTGGAGTAGTGTCTGTGTCGTTGAGGAGAACAACTCAAAGTCTTTTTCATCTCTAATAACCATACTATTTTCTCACTACTTAATATGAAATGACAGGTTTACATAGGCCTTCGTCAAGATAGTCTGTGTCATCAATATACTCAGAGAGTAGAGATATTGCAACTGCGTTCATAGTACGAGTATAAAATTTAAAATCCGAAGGGATAGTATACTCATAGTTGTTAGCTTTCTCTACAATCCACTCTGCAAATTTAACCCCCTCGTGCACAGGTAAGGACTTACCAAACACAATACAATTAGGTATACTCTTATAAGTTGTAGTTGCCATGATAGCTGCATCTGCGGAGGGCACTACATCACAGAGGTCTCCCTCTTCATAAAATAGATTAGCATCTGGCTGATACATAGCTTGATCAAGTATCAACGTATACTTAGGCTTAGTAACTTGGTCAATAGCTAACGGTAACATATTTTATATATCCTCTCTGTGTCTTAAATGCATAAACACTGGATGCCTGGGCCTACCTTTCCTGCCTATAGACTGATACGAGTATGATGCATAGTGCCCAAGCAGGTCTTTCTGCATAGTCCAGTAAGTCTTCCTATCTTGTCTGCTTAATCCCGTACCTATGTAAAACTCTACTCCATTCCGATGCTTGATGTGGAATGCACCTAGTTCCTCTGGATGGTTCTTCATCTCAACAAAGCCTATGATTTCTGCTTCATCATCTTCGATTGGCTTAATTTTCATCATTTCCTGACCAGTCATTGTACTTCTTCCCTGCTTATACATACCAGTAGGGGATCGTAATACCCACCCATCTTGACCTAGTCCAGGGTATCCACTGCAAAACTGGTTTACATCGTCTTCATTATACAGAATTGCTGGCCATAGTTTAACGTGATGTCCACAAGTATCGCTGTGCTGGGTCAACCATTGCTCATATGGTATCTCTCGTGTCCAGTCATCAAATTGCATAAACCAAATTTTAGCAGAGGATTCTTTGGCCATAACTGCGGAGGTAGTTTTACTAAATGATGCACCTGGTGCAGCTACTAGTTCACCGTCTACTCCATGCAAATGACCGTAATCGTCTTGTACTTGCTGGTTAGGTATAGGCTTACCAGTTCTGCTGTACACTACCCCATCTTTGACATAGGCTCGTATACCGTCAAACTTTGATGTGACATACACGGGGTATTTAAGTTTAGATACATCACATGTGCAAGCTAACATTACAGACTGCATAGCTCCTCCCAAATAAATAGCTGCCTTACTATAAAATAAGACAGCTATTGTTTAAGTCAATAAAGACTTAAGGCTTGATGTATAGTAGTATCTCTACTTCTTCGTTCTGGAAAGTATCTACAATCAACTCCATCACTGCTTCTGGGTCTAAGCCTCCACATCCGCAGCCAAGCATGGGCATAGCGATACTATTAACTAGAGTTTGTTGTGCCCATTCTTTAAGTTCAGTCAATCCTTCTTCTATGATAGCGTAGCTACTAGGGTTACGCCAATCGTCTTTGGTGGCAAGGTTGGCTATATACTTCATGCCTTCATCTAGTGGTCTGTAGTAGATGTATAGTCTTTTTCTGCTAAATTCCTTGGGTTTATCACACCAGTACCTATAGGCTTTGTGGTTTCCTGGGAATCTTTCCTTAAACTGCAAAGCCAATCCTTTTCCAGCAACACCCATTTTATTAACAGGATTGACTAGTACGTCAGCCGACGAGTCAAAGATGTTACCACTAGTAAGGGTAACCATACTTAGCTAAACCTGACAGGTACTTCTTGATTAGTAGTGGCATCTACAACCTTGTAAACACCGTCACGAATCTTTTGCAGAAGCTTATTGTTATTAGTTTCCTTAATGTTCTGCGTAATTTCAGCTTCAATACGTTGAAGAGCCTTGTGCATAATCTCGAACTCGTCGAGGTTATTTTCAATTCTCTTCTTAATAAATGCAAGTTGCTCAAGCAGAGCAGCCGTGTCTTGTTCTTGTTTAAAAATTCTATCTTCCAACATTGTAGTATCCTCTATCTTTTTGGATGTTTAATGTGATAAACTTCCGGTGAACTGTTGGCCCAAGACCGCCACTCTGCAATAGCACTAGGAAACGGAGCGGAACTATCAGCACCTTTAAACTTTATACGCCCTTGTAGAAAGTATATGTTACAGTACGGAGCAACATAATCATGCCACCATTTAGTATCAGTCCTGGCTGGAAGTAATCCTATTACTTTAGTCTGTCCCGTACGGGACTCTTCCGCAGCCTTCTTAACCCAGTGTGTAATGTCTGCTCCGTATGGAGGATTCATCCAACAAGTACCGTGCCAATCCATTACCAGCCCATCTACTTCTGTTGAGAAGTAAGTTGAGCATTTCGTATTATTAGCAGTGGCACATACATCTAGTGTGATTGGACCAAACTTTTCATCAGCCCACTCAAAGATGTAGTCTGGAGTTGCCCAGTCTTGCTTATTAGATGACATCAGACTTCGGTTAATTGACATTATTAACCACGCATCACCGTATCTATTTTATCTTCTGTGAATACTCCGCGACGAATCCACAACCAATGGTGAAAACATCCTAGAACCCTATCGATACCTAGGCTTGGTACGGCTAATGCTAGGTCTAAGACAAACTCTCGTTCTGGTTTTTTGATAATGTCAAAATATTGGTCTTCGTCATAGAGCTGATCTGCACAAAGTTGCACAGCTTCCTCGACATGACTCTCTAGTCTTTCTACAAGGAGTTCAATGTTAGATTTCATAACAGCTCCTGGTTTCTTTGCTTGTTGCTCTGCAAATCTTAACATGCCACAAGCTACATGCCCAAAGTTATCTTCTGTTATATTTGCCGCTGTCTTCCGGTGTAAGTAGAAGTCATGGTCTTCATCAGAAAATTCTATGTACACGTTCATGCGACTAACCCAAACAATCGATGTACAAATCCTTAGCCTCTTGAAGCATGAAGCTCAGCCTGTCATACTTGTTATACAAACTATCACGGCAAGCTTGCTCATCATCCTCATCCGTGTGAGGAATTGTAAGAATTAAACTCTTTACAAATTCAATCTGGTCTATAATCTTCTGCATATCTTGTTCAAGTACCGTCGGAGTGGCCATAAGCGTTAGTCTCCTATAATAGTAACTCTGTTTTCATTATTGTCTACCTCTACATCAAGCAGACCCATCTTTTTTCCGATGTGCTGAGGAGGGCAAGACATCAAGACTTCTTCTAGGTTAGCCTCTAACCACCCTTCTTGCTTGCTATATCGCAGGTTAGAGAATCCTTCCTGCTCTAGTATCCTATCTACTGCCTGTTCTGCTGTAAGGTCTGTGTTGGGTACATGTACTAGCTTTAACTTAAGGAATCCATCTCTGTCGTACTTAAATCCACCAGCCCAGTATATGGTGCTGGCACTACGCTGAGCATTTTCAACGATAGTATCGTAGTCTACATCCCAAGATTGAAGCAAGTACATGCAGTTATAGTCTAAGGCATCTACGTCTGCTGTATAAGAAGCTATAGTAAACTCTCCATTCTCTAGAGCATCTTGTGTTCTTGAGACAATGTAGTTTTGAATAGCTCCACCCATGTTCATAGTCTGAATGAATAGCTCCACCCATGTTCATAGTCTGAAATACAACATCCCAAGTCATACGTTGAACAAGACTATCGTCATCCTGCTGCTGGAACTGACCAAATCTGTACGGGTCTTTCTGCCCGAAGCACATGGTCCAGTAGTTCTTTGCATCAGAGTAGTCATCTTCTGTAGCCTGAGGCAATTCCATAAGAGACTTAGGGTCACAGTCTACAAGGCTCAAGCCTTTGTAGAAAGCCTTGGCACTAATGGTTCCTTTACCTGTATGTGCATCAACAATCCACTTAATAACTTTAGGTACTTCTGTAGAGAATAAGGTTTCCCACAGTACCATAGGTTGTCTGTAGTCAGGAGTAGTATATTGAATCTCTACTCCCTCCGTGGGAAGCTGTGCTTCAAAGTGGATGTCATCTGCCTTGGGGAAAGCCTCTGTGTGCCAATCAAACCACCGAATATTGTCATAGCGTCTGTCGTAAGACATGCGTTGAAAGAAATACTTCGGAGGTGTAACACCTAAGAACCAGAAGGTGTCATTAAGATTCTCTTCTTGCCCGTACTCAGCAGACGGAACATGCGTAGCACCATCATCGTTGGTAGTAATGTACGAAGGAAACAGTGTGTATCGTTGTTTATTCTCTTCACACCAATGCTGGACTGTAGCAGCCATGACATAGCCTAGTATATCACGGCTGTACACAATCCAGTGCATAGGTGTTGAAGAAACCTTTAGTTTCTTACGCTTTCCTATACTAGCAAATGAAGCCATTATTCATTTCCTCTATTACTCAGTAGCTTCGCCAGTGACTGCAACAACTTCCACACCTTCCTCTTCCGCCGTGTTCTCGTTCGTGACTTCCTCATCAGCGTAATTCCTTTCCATAGCTTCCTGTTCTTCCTTAGCCTTAGCAGCTTCCTCTTCCGGATCAACTTCCGGAGCAACCAGAAGCTTATCCCAACCTCGCAGCTTGATGTATGCAACACCTAGATTACGAATAGCGAGTATGATGTCACACAGTGCATCGGTTTCAGTAGTCCATCCGGACTGATTCATGACAAGACGCGCTCTATCCGTGAAGTCCATATAAGAAGACTCATAGTCTGCACTTGTGTAGGGGCATTCATGCACATATCTTCCGACTATAGCAGCAACGATACTCCACTGCATGTCTTCTTCAATATAACCAGGAAATATGTACTGCATGTTGTGCATGTTACGTTGGCAGCTTTCCAGCTCTAATTCATATTTATCTGTAGCAATTTCAACAAGAGAGGGCATCTGTTATCTCCTTATAATAATCACACTTTCGGCCAAGTCTTACTGGCCACAAAGGACACTCACGAACAAGGCATTCTTCAACTTCATCTTGCGTTGAACTACAATCTAAGCACTTATTTTCGACCAGCTTTAGCAGCTGCTCTATGCTTAGGGGTTTGGCTAGCTTCACTCTGCGCAGTGTCGGTGCCTTTATTGGTCTTATCTTTACGCTGCTTACGGTTAGTAGCTTTTTCTTCTGTGTTCTTTTTTGCATGGTTGACTTCATCTTCGGTACAGGTCAACATTCGTGTTTCGCTAGGCGATGCAACACAAGTGCATTCGTTATCTACAGGTTGGCCTACGTTTACGTCTGCTTTAAAGACATATCGTTGAGCATTACAACGAGAACACCTCTCCAGAGTCAAAGCACCATGGCCACTCGGGCCTTTCTTAAGTGCAATCTGAGTGAATGTTTCCCATTTATGGTTAAAGAACCAACAAACTATTCTGTTCATATCGTCTCCAGTTTATCAGCATATTTTAACAGTACATCCCCGTGGCAAGCAAGCGGAGCACAGAAACAGCCTAGGACTTTACCCTGCAATTCGTGTAAGTCTTGCATCAGATGTGATTTTAATAAATACTTTTCGTACTTATCTATATCCTGTCTTGTTCCATCTTTACCTATGGTAAATGGATTACCCCATTTACTCGGACGCCCTATGTACACATCATAAGCATCCTTCTTGCAGTGTACTACTTTTCCTGAGGTACGTTCCATAATTTAAATCCGTGTTTTACAGCCCATTCTTCGTAGGTACTAGACTTGCGTCCATTGATGCGGTTCTTTGGTCTCATGAAATGAAAGCGTAAATCAAGGTTGGGGTATTGTTTTTTGATGAGGGTCATCTGTTGGCGGGAATGGTAGTCTAGGAATCCCTTAACCTCAATGTAGGTCTTACTACCATCTGCATTGGTGAGGATGAAGTCAGGAGTGTATTTGCTGTCGGGTACTTTATACTTAAAGGATTCACTTTCGTATTTCCAATCAACACCAGCAGCATCGAGTTGGGCAGCAATTTCGCTTTCATATACACTCCTGCACTTCACGCCGTTAATGATAGGTACAGGAACTTTACTCCTGCGTCTTTTGTTTAACGTGGTCATCGTTTTGCTTCACATAAGCGTAGTGTACGCTCATGAAAAAATGTAACGCTGTGATAAGGTCTTCTACTGCTCCAACAGGTATACTGAATGCATCTTTGCCATAGCGAGTACGGACTCCAATCTCAATGTGGGGAGATTCAGGACTGTTCTCGTAACCAGAATCACCTTCCAAGATAAGCAGCTTATCACTACCGGCACATTCGTATTGAATGTGTTTCGATACAGCTACATCTCCCCACGGGTGTAGATTAGATGTCTTATTGGCACTTTTGTTTGTCATGTGCATTGTCATGCTGTAACTCCTACTAGGGTATTATCTTTTTCAGCTTGTCTCAAGCGAAGTATGTGCCTGTCATGGACATCAAGAAAGTATGCTAACACTTCGTTTAGCTGACGAAGCATACTTGAACTTAGGGATAACTCTAAGTCATTATATAATGACTTGATGGAGATATTAATATGCTCAGATTCTGGAGTATCATCGTAGCCACCGTCTCCTGACACGATAAGCATCTTATCATCTGTAGCTTTTCTTGCCTTCAATAGACTAGTAACTGCCAGTCCTTCCCATGGATGAGAGATGCGATTATCTGTGGTCACCGTGATCGAGGTGTGCATACTTGTGATAGGTACCATGCTTTATCCTACTCGTTTATCCAACCACCCTCGCATGTACTTGCGGTAGTTGGAAGTTCCTTGTTCACTCTGTCCTAAACTAATATAGTGATTTGCTTGGAGGGAGTCAAGTGCCCGTTTAAACGGCTTGACATAAAGAGGGTCAGCAGATATAAGTTGAAGCTTGTCTCGTGTTACAGGACCACACTTACCATCGACCAGAAGGTCAGCTCCAAACTTACGCTGATAGTTGAAAGCGTTAAACGCTTGTTGGATGAACTTCGTCGTGCGACCAATGCCAAGATTAACAGCTTGATCGAAGATTTCAAAACAAATCTCTGGCGAAGTTACTTTATCAAGGCCGAAAGGGTCCCAGTAATTCTCCTTGTAGAACGCTTCCACAGAAGTTTTAAGGGGTTCATTAGTTTGAATAGCCTGCTTGAAAGAAGAAGTACCACGCCCGTGCATGCCAGCAAGACTGTCAATGACAGCCCAACCAGACCATGTAGGATGGTTATTACGAGAGATGCCAAAGACAGTTTCTCCTCCGGTATCATTAACATCATTCGAGTACAGCCCTTCATAGCCCATAACCTGAACAAAAGTATCTTTAAACATAGTATTTTATTCCTCTAAAGTAACAGAAAATTTGACCAAAAAAAAAGAGGCGAAAGAGAAAAGAGTTACGTTAGCACGAGTCTCTCTTCTCTTTCGCCTCTCATGTGTTACTCTTTGTTTGCTTGCTTCGCAGCAAACTTTTCTTTCAGCCGTTTAATCAGATTAACAAGAGGAGTCCTGTTGTTAATCAGATACACGACACAAGCCGTGCTGGTAAGCAGCTTAAAGATGGTATCCATCTTATTCATTTGGAGTCTCCATTTGTTGTTTCATTAAGCAGCCTCAGCCACCTCAGACACCGGAGTGAAGTTCACTCGGCCAGTGGAGAACGCTTGATAAAGCGCAGACCCCAGAGCAGTGATTTGAGTATGGTTGAGGTTGAGGTCATTGATGCAGTCTGCTGCTTCGATAACCTCATGGACAAAGTTCACACCGAACATGTCCTCGTATTCATCCAAGTGCATGACATGGATGCTGTTATCCGTGGGTTTGAACTCCCCGTAGATAACGCTATTGTGCCTGGGCTGCACATGCTCCGACTTACACGCCGGACAACGCGGGTTGTCCTCGCCATAAGGGAGAGGGAAACGGTACTTCTGGCCAGGTCCGTTGACACTGGCACACACCGGACACTCAAACCACTGGTATTGAGGGGTGTCGTACACGTTTACTTTAATCTTCTGGGAACCGATCTGAATCATGTTGGGGTATTTCATAAGGCACCTCCTTTGGCTTGGAGGATTCCGGCAAAACTTTTGTACTCCTTGTTTTTACATCCCTGCAGAAGATGACGACATCCTCGTCTGGAAATAAAGCAGAGTAATCCTCTCGGATAATTGTGCACGATGCTGCCGTTTCACATGCACTCCGGGTTTCGTAGTGCGTTTGGAGTACATCAGGTTGGAGTTCAACTTGATTTCCTACGAGGACTCCAAGCAAAAGGATTGCTCCCTTACTCATTTTCGGACTCCTCTTCCTCCACGCTGTAATCAGTACCAGGAACAGCCTGGGTTGAATGACATGGTTGAGTCTCTTTGTGAGACTGGAGCCATTCCTGGTACTGATTGCAGAATGGAGCACACTGACAATATTGTTCGCATCTCTTACGAGTTGCCTTACGGCGTTCTATTTGCACACCTTTCAAACCTTTCCACTTGATGTAATCTAGTGCTTGCTCGTATGTGTCTACAAGACGTATAGCCTTAGCTGCACCTTCTTTGTACACAGCTACTTTGCCAGGTGTTTCCCAGCAGTAGTCACCAGAGCAATACGGAAGGTCATCATCCGTGAGACTTTCAGCTTCAATATGTTGTTTAAGCAAGTCTTTGTACAGATATTCTCTGTCCTTCATCGACCAAGCTTCCATATCAAAGCTAGTACACGGAGCACATGGATATGAATCATCCTTGGAGTACCGATACTTTTGATCTCTCCAGTCAACATAGATAGCATTAATGCTTACCTTCTCAACTGGAAAGCCTTCCTTCTCTAGGAAGTAGGCATTGATCATTAGCTGTTGTACCCACTCTAGCTTCATCTCTTTACCGTAGATGTAAGTAGTGGTGGTCTTGTGGTCATAGAGTGTCTTTGTTTCTTTGTCGTAAGCATCAAACTTAGCACCCACTCGGCGTAGCTGATCCTCAGTTCCACCTATAGGTTTATCAAAGTTAATGATACGTTTCTCAACAAGATACCTATCGTTGCCTTTGAGTCGCTTCTCAATGTATTCATGAAAAGCGTCTCCCGCAAAGCTGTACCACAAGTTGAATATCTCAGGAGTTTCAAACTCGTGCCTGTGTCGTATCTCAAGCTGTGCTTGCCTTGGACTTTTACACAGCACCGTAGCACTGTATTCAAAAGCCCTAGACAAAGCTTCGCCATGTCGTTGTGTAAGAATGGCGTCTTTAATTACCTGAGGTATTACACTAGAGTCTGGTTGTTTCATTTCCAGTAATCCCGGATGTTAGGAAACATGTCTGCAACATCAGCCCACGACGGCTGTACACCTTGCTGCAAAGAAGTCTCCACAACGTAGTAGAAGGTTGTTAAAGCGACGTCAAGAAACTTGAAAAATGCTATAGCCTCTTGCTTTCGCTCTTCGTCTTCACTAAACATGGAAATATAAAAGAGGTTAAATGTGGGAAGGTTACAGTATCTGTGACAGACAGTCATTTGCATCGAACGATCCAGGTATGTACGGAACTTTGCATAAAGTTCATCAAAACACGCACGTTGTTTTGTACGACACAGAAACTCGTCAACATCAGCAAATCGTTCCAGCGCACTTACCATGGCGTATCTTCCGAACCAGCAGCCTGTATGTTTTGCTTGGCATTAAGAATGGCTTCCGCTTGTTCATCAGTAAGCGGGGTATATTCCGGCTTAGCCTTCTGCTCACCGAGCTTTTCGATATGTGCCCATCGCCAGAACTTACCATCACGTTCACTCTTGATGACAAACGTATCACCCTTCTTCGCTTGCTTCTGGAAGTATTGAAGAACAGAGATACCATCTCTATGGATACCCTTTTCAGTGATGCTAGTCACTGAGGTATCAAAGATTGTCTTCTCGTACGGAGCATCGGGAGTGTCTTCGTATCCCTTCTTGGTCCCCTTAAGAATCCAAGCATCAAATACTTTGCCACTACGACCAACACAACCCTTCTTCTCTTCCAAGCTATCAAATACAAACCACATATTCTCACCTACTGTATGTTGTTAAGTTCATCAGTTACCGCAGCCTCGGTCAAGTTTCCAATACCCTTGAACTCTTTACCCAGACTGCCGTATGTCTTTCCAAATTGTGCAGTGCCTTCAAGTTTAACTGGTATAGTCCAGTTGTATGTAGTCTTAGCTAACTCTGGAAGAGCTTCAAAGACTTCCAGGCATGTCTTGGCTACAAGATAGGCATTCTCTTTCGTGGAGTCAAGTACTACACTATCATGTACTTGTAAAAGCATTTTGACTGAACCTTCTTTTATCTGTGGCAGAAGTCTTTTATAGATTTCTACCATAGCTAACTGAGGTAAGTCAGCCGTACCTCCACTCTGCACCGGATAGTTACACACTCTTTGAAAGGAATAACCTAGAGCACCAGCATCCGGGTCATTGTTGTAATGAAACGTAAGGATACGTCCACTATCATTTCTTAAGTAGTGATTCTTATCCAGTAACTTCTTGTTTTTATTCTGCCAATCTCGCAAGCCGTGATACTTATTCCAGAATGCATCTACGATACCTTCCCACTTTTTTAATGAGAAGCGAGGCATGTCACCATCATAAAAGAATGCGTGTGCTGTGCCTCCGTAAATCATACGGAAGTTAAATACCTTACATGCTTGCCTAGCTTGCTTAAACTTTAAGGATGTATCAGGCTCGTCAGCTACACCAAAGAAAGCTCTAGCGTTGGCTGTGTGACAGTCAACATTGTTGTTGACTTCATCAATCATTATCTGATCACCACTTAAAGCAGCAGCTATTCGCCACTCCACTTGTGACAAGTCAGCGTTTACTATACATCCTAGTTCACTTTTAAATAGTTTCTTTAACGGAGAAGTACCACTGCGTGGTAGGTTCTGCCCATTAGGATTGGAAGATGTAAGTCGTCCAGTCCACGAAACACATTGATTGAATGTTGGATGTATCTTGTTATCAATGCCGACAATGTTAATAAAGCCCTTCTCGTCATCTTTGTTGGACAGAAGAGTACTACAGACTTTGGCAGCATTAGCTCTTGCTTGTAAGCAACGTAAAAAAGATTCTTGTAAAGGTGTTTCCCAACGGAGTAAAGCTCTAGCTTTCTTACCAGTTGAGTATCTACCTGTCTTAGCATTAAAAGTTTTATCGTGAGGAATAAATCCTAAGCCTGGCGTATGGAAGATAGCATCACAGTTTCGTGTTATTATTCTGTGTGAACCATCCTTACGAAATTTTGTTACCAGTTCTTTTACTACACGTTTGTATGCACCCCCAAACATAGCAGTCATTAACTGACTTGACGACCCTGGATTAAATTCCCATCCAGCTAAAGCTTGGAGGTTCCAGTCCAACTCTTCTAGTTGGTTTATGTAGTGATCATGCACAAGGTAAGCAGCATCCTTGTCAAAGAACAAGCCGTTGCTTTCCATGTGAACAAGAACCGGAGTGATAGCAAAGGATACATTAGCGATTGCTTGTAGCTTTGCTTTTTTAAGATTAACTTTCTGAGCTAAGAATAATTGTTCTGTAATACGGATGTCATTTATCATGTATTCCTTGAGTAAATCCCAAGGGATTTCATCCGTATCGTGACCGCATTCATACCACTCAGACAATGTTGTGTGCTTGACAGGTAGCTCCCGTCTAATACAACACGCATTCAAGCTGAGTTCAGTATTAGTATTCTGCCCATAAAGAATATATTCACCAATCATTGTGCAGTAATTAACTGCGCTACGATTGACGTCAATTCCTAAATGGTTCAGCCAGTGTAAGTCAAATTTACTGTTGTGAAATACCCACACATCGTGCTTGTACAGCTCCTCTTTGATGGAGGCAATGCTGGTAGCAAAGTCATCAACAGGATGGTGCGCATGGTTAAAGAGGTAAGTTTGTTCTTTCCCCTTGTCCGTGCGCAATCCAAGTGCCACAAAGTAAGCTTGCGGCTGCCAAGGAAAACTGTATGGAATCTTCGATGTTTCGGTATCAATCACTACATACGACATGTTATTCTCGTGCTGCCTTCTTAGCTTCTTCAAATACTTGATTGGCTAGGATTTGTTCCCGCTCTTCAAGAAGAGTTTCGGCGTCTGAATACTTGAACCAGTAAAGAAATGTTCTGAGTACATAGGCAGGAATTGTTACTGTCGGCAATCCCTGCACACAGTACTCATGTGCAGTAGCCTCATGGCAGTGGTCAGCAAACTCCAGTAGAACTGCACGCATGTCTTCATCTTGCCACATGTGTTCCAGACCACCAGTAAAATCTGTGTCTGTACGTCTTTTGAAAATAAAATGTTCTTCCATATCCCCTCCTTTGTTTAGAGAGCCTACCTGCGGAGTCATTTGTTTAGGTTAAAGTTAAACATGCTTCTCACCTTGTCAAGCTCTTGCCGAAGCAACTCTAACTTGGCCAACTGCTCCTTTATTTCCTTTTTGCAAAGGTTTATTCGGTTTTGTATATCAGCCTCCAGAGCTTTTGCTTGCGACAACAGGCCGGGAAGTCCTGTTCCAACAGGTTGTTCTTGTTTACGAGGCGTAGGCAGATCGCTTGTCATATAGCTATTTGCCAGATCATCTCCGCCAAGAACTTTAACTATTGCCGCAGTAAGCAAGTTTGTCTGGGGACACCTTGGCCGACGGGGGGATGTTACCATTGGCAATCTCCAACTCCTCGTAGGTAGGCTCTCTATAAATTGCTCGTGTACGATTGAACAACACTTGCACTTGTGCGTGCTGTCCAGTACCGAGCTTATTCTTGCACAGATGGATGTAGCGGATGTCCTCTTGATTGAGGGCTTCCCCAAACATACGGCCTATGCCTATGATATAGTCAAACTCTCCGGGTTTTAAAGTCTTCGAGCTGTCTACATCAGTTGGTACAAGCCACTTCTTGTTCTCTGCGGATTGGGATGCTTGGCCGACGGTGAGGATATGTACATTGTACTTCTTACTGAGTTCGCGTAGCCGTGCGTACACCTGCTGTAAGCGAGCAACGTCGTTAAATTTGTGTTGGCCTAGGAAGGATATTTTATCAGCTTGGTCGATCACAATTACTTTAACATTATGCTTACTCAGTATACTTTCGATAGTCTCAATGGATATAATAGCTTCATCAAACAAGAGAAGTCTATCTCCTCCTCTCTTTTTAAATTCTTTCTGACACTTACTTGGATTAGAGAACAGGAACTCTTTAGAGCGGTTAAGTAAGGCTTGATAGAACCTTGTCATAACCTTTTCACCGTCTTCTTCATTGTTGAAATGGACGATTACTTCATCATCTTTCAGTTGAGTAACCCAGTGTGCTTCCTCGCTGATAACAAAGGATGTCTTACCAGTGTCCACTCGTGCAAAAATGTGTCCAAGAGTCTTGCCTGTAATGTCTCCAAGATGTTCATTGAGAGATGATAGTCTCCACTTGATACCTGGTTCTTTTAATTGCTTGGCTACTATCTCTTCAATGTTATTTGAAATAAACTTAAACTTATTATTGCCTAAGTTTAATTTATTTAATTCAAATTGATTAAGTTTTTCTTTAACTAGAGTTAAAGTATTTTCTGTAGTGTCTTGTTCTAAGGCTTCACTTAAATCAAATAAAATTTCACTAGCAAAATACTTCTCTAACATAGCGTTAAAGTTAGCTTCAACTAGCGCTGAGTTAAATGTTGCTTTATCTAAGGCACTAAAGAATAACTCAAAGCTATCCTTACGTTTAACTGTAGGGTTACGCAGGATATTATAGGCTAAGAGTTCTTGTACAGAGATACTATCAGTGTCTGGATACTCTTTAAAGTATTCAGTTATGCTATTTAATAATAGCTTAGACTCCTGTTCAAGATTTAAATCTTTAACAAAGGAGGCATACTTGTTATAGTTATCTCTGGACAATAGAAATTTTATCAGGATTATCTCTTGATGCATTGTTATCCTCTCATTGATGGTGAGTATAGATAAGCATTAATTGTAGAAAGTAAATGTATCTTACGGCGGTTCCATCATATCTGTATCCTCCTTACTAGTTATCGTCTGCCTTTATTAGGCAGGTGGCAGGTGCACCCTCCTTACTAGTTATCGTCTGCCTTTATTAGGCAGGTGGCAGGTGCACTCTTGCAGGTGTTTCTTGTCATTGATTGGCTTGCGTTCAAGTCGGCGTACCTTCTTGCCCGTCTTACGATCAATCAACCAATATTCACCTGGACCTTCACCGAGGACATAGTACGGCTGCCAGTACCCCCATTTGTTTTCCGAGCTACGCTCCAACCCGTAAACGTATGCGAGGCAACTGTCACAGCAATGCTCAATGTGCCTGGTGTTTCGTATCATGCTCTCGTACTGCATGTCAGATAAGTGTGCAGTAGCATCCCTATCTTTCTGGTCATAAACCGACATACAATTCTTATGTGAGATACGGTAAGGCACATTGCGCCCGAGGTGTTTGTTGTAGTGCATCTGAAAACCAAAGCGAGTACGCTCTGTACCTGTTACAGTGTCAACTGCGCCAGTAAGGCACAGGACAATGAAGTGAAACAGCTTGTCAAGTCCGAGCATCGGACCTCCTAGCTACGGTTTCGTGCACTGTTCATTTGAGGTAAGCACGTTTACCCCTGTTTAAGGTACCTGGCATTCGTTCTAACGGGCTTTTATAGTGAGGATGAACTCAACCTCATTGAGAACGGCAAAGTCCAGTACAGAGCCATTTAACGGGCCTTACGGCCCTAGTATCTTATATGGCACGAACTTCCTTAGCCCTGCGGTAGGCCGCTCTCATGTTGTAAAAGATGCACAGGATGTTGTTCCATATCTTCATCAGCAATTCCAGAAATTTCAGAGCTTGTTTCATAAAGCACCTCCCTTGGTTTCAGTCGTGCCTCAACTTTACTTTTGATAAAGTCAGGCAAGTATTCCTTCGGGTCTTTCGGTGTTGAAAGACTAAAGGAACTGACACCTAACACGTTGAGCCGCTTGCTGTATCTCCAGCTTGTACTCCGTTTGTCTAGGTCAAGCCACACTATGACGTGCTTTCGCACGGCTTGCTTACCCTCCGACTGCGACTCTGATGCTTTAGAAAGCAGAGCATTATCCCCCACGAGGTCCTTTAGGATAGTCTCTGTGAGGTGACAGCCGAGGAGAGCCTTGGCACAATAGCCTGCTCTTGACACAGCAATGGCACTAAGAATGTCCTCAACGAGAACTGTGACATTTGATGAGTCATCTGATCCTCCAGCTTCAAACAAGGCGTCCTTGCGAGAAGATTTTACGTTTAACCACTTAGGTATGACCTTTGACTTGTCAGTCCCAGCCCGTGCCAGCCCTGTGCAACTTGAAGTGCGAGCGGCTGGAGTACTAGGTGCTGTGCAAAAGTATCGCCCTTGCCAGTACACAAGTTCACCGTCTTTATATACTGGGATAATTAAACGCTGGTAGGAAGGACTCCATTTGAAGTTCCATAATGTAGCCTCCTGTGGCGTGATGTTGTACTGCTTCAACCAAAGCCAACACATCGTAGGGATTTCATCCGTCACGTCAGCCGGAAGGTACACCTGTCGAGTGCCCATATTAACAGTTGCTTCGGTTGGTTGATTGGTTGTGTGCCTGCCGAGAGACCAAGCCTTATGTGATAATTTCACTTGCTTGGCTGTCTGCAAACAATCTGAGATGGAGGGTGTTTCACGTTTCTCGTACACACGTTGGTTACAACGATAGCAGAAGCCTCGTATTGTACGAGTGCTGACTGCAACTACAAATGCCTGGCTCGATCCAGTCCCACAGAAGGGGCACTCTTTATATCGTTTTTGATACCCAGGTTGTTGTAGTCTGGCCTCATTGAAATATTTGTCCCTCAGGTGGTGTGTTTAATAGGCATTACCTCCAAGTAATGTAATCACTTCTTCAACGTGGAGGAAGGGATTAGCGCTATAAAATTTCCGCAAGGCTTACAGGAGACTGGTGTCGTCTCACCTGAACAGCCGCCCTATCACGTTGTACCCCAGAGAAGTCAGCAACTTCAAGGGACGGAAGAATCCGTTGTCGAGAAAACATGGATCGTAAGGCAGATAAACAAGTTCGTCCAATGCTTGAACGGACTGGCCTATTTTGTAGGGGCGCAGAGAGTGCGTTACATACTTCTTCGCCCCGCTGACGAAAAAAGTTTTGGCTTCTGCTTTGACCGCCTCCCGGACATCAGCTCTGCTTATGTCCAAGAGATCAATCTTCTTCTGCTTGCACTCCTTCTTGAAGAGCGTCCACAGAATTGAGACTGACTCTTTGGCCCAGCGGAATATCTTTTTAAGAAACTCCCACATGATTACCTCCTGCTGTTGTTATAAAACAAGTGGGACAAAGAGCTATGTCTCCTACGGATTGGAGATTGAAAGCTTTGTCACCACACTTCATGCAAATCCCGAACTCGTCTGTGTACCCGTTTGTTATGGATAACAGTTTTTCATATCCTGAATCTTTTACTTGGTATTTGTAGATGCGCAAACCGAAGACTGGTATGTCTCGTGGTACATACATCACATCTCTTCGGAGATAGTGTTGTGTGTCACAACGAGGGCAGTACCAGTGAAAGTCACTGTTCGGAACAAGATGACTTGAGCAGTTCACGCATAGCCGTGTGGACACATCCGCTAATTGCTTGCGGTAGTTGGCTCGTCGTGTGGCTGTGCGCTCCTGCTGTAATGTGACTCCGACTTTGCACAGACTGAGTAAGGTAACATCACCTTCTGCTTTGACTTTCTTTTCGCAGACTGGACATAGGTGGGCTTGAAGTCGGTAAAAGAACTTGAGCTTGCCTCTCTTCTTGCCACAGCAGCAGCACACGGTATCATTTGAAGAACCTGGGAGTTCCCAGTTGGTGATAGATGTACTGTAGTTGTAGTCTGTGAATGCTGGGATACTGGCAGCAAGTTCAGCAAGTAATTGCAGCTCACCCTCGGCACCTATGAGATGGAGAGTGATGCACGGCTTGTTGAATACACAAGCCAAACCTTCGGACAGTCTGCTGCCTGTGTTAGTGTACTTGCCCCACATGAAACGAGCATCCAGGAACTCTTCGAGTTCAGGAGGAAGGTTGTTGAACATTGTAGCATAGCCATTGATGTAACCACGCCCGTCGTTGTTGACAGAGATGACAGCGTTAATGGCATCGTGCAACTCATGCTCATTGATATAGTTAGCGAAGGTAACACCACCGCTGGTCTTGTCTGTCTCGGTAAACAGAACCAGAGGCGGGTTAGGCATCTCGCATAAGTCTTTGATTACGTTGTACACGCCGTTATACAGACCTGACAGGTTGACGTGTATTAGCACTGGAGAGAATTGCTCTCCTTCCATAGGTTCAAACAAAGCCCAGTCGTGAGTGAAGCTAATCTCTCCGTATGGGCTGCGTATGGCATCCAGCATAATCTTGTGACGTTCATTCATGTTAGCTCCTCCTTTAACACTGAGTTTTGCTTGGACTATATAAGGAACTAGTGGGCTACGACAACCGCAGCCCACTAGTGGTAGCTACTCGCTGCTCTTTTTCTTACCAAGAACAACGAGTAAAGTGGAACCTACCCCGGCAAAGAAACCGAGGACGGTAAAGAGAAGGGCTTTGCCTTCGGTGTTGGAGCCGATGGTCTTGACGGCATCAACGCACGCCAGCCATACGGCTTTCTTATCACTTGACCACATGGTCGCCTCCTTACTTAATTTGCTCCGAGGCCCAGGTCACCAAGGCTTTCTTTTGCTCATCATCCAGAGCACCGAAAGCTTCCTTTGCCATCCAGTTTTTGGTGGAAGGCTTGGGCTGATTCTTGATGGCTTGCACCAGGTCATTGGCGGACAGTTCCGGCTTGGTTTCCGGAGCACCGGACAAGCCGAACAGAAGCTTGCGTACCGGTTCCGTGATGTGAGCCAGAACAAAGACGCCGGCGGCAGCTACGCCAAGGAGAGTGAAGCCGTTGGCCAGGGTGCTCTTGGACATGTCCTTGGGGTCTACATTGAACGCAACTTGCAGACCTTGGCCGCCGGATTTACCGCCGCCTTGCTGCTGTTTGTTTTGGTTCTGCTGTTGCTGCTGCTGGTTAAGATCAGCCATTCTTGATCTCCTGTTTTTCGTGTTTGTTGTAGAGGTTTTCGCAGTAGGTTTCCATCCTGGCAAAGTCCTCGGCCATATCCAGGACCGAACCGAAGGCCCACGTCAGTCCTGCCCATACAGAGGCGATCCTCAGTGCCTTTTTATGGGAAACATGGGCAGGTATGTCGGCTTTCTTAAGACACAGCCGGCTGGCGGCATACATGATACCGCCGGAAACAATGGTATAACCTACGTTCGCGATGGTGCTCTTTTTCATTTCACCTCCTTGGCTTGAAGCCGCTTCAATTCGGTTCGTGCCCTCATGCCGTTGTATTCGTTTTCCTTAAGAAAAGTAGTACCCCAGCATAGGGCGGCGCATGCCAGAGCATGATTTCTCGCAGTGGTTTTACTTATGGCAAGATCGAAGCCAGCGTTTTTATTCAGCTTTTCATCGATCTTGTAAGTTACTCCGAACACCGCCGCTGCGAGGCCCGCACGGAATAGTTCACTCACCAGCCTGCTCATGTTATTTCTTCCCTTTCCGGCCGTCTCTCAGTCGGTTCAGCAGCCACATGGTGACGATTCCGCCCGAGAAGAAGGCGATGTTACGGGTCTTGGGGTGGTCCAGCAGCTCACCGACTTTCGTCATGATGTCCTTTTTTCCTGTTATCTCCCACAACGGGATGCTCCAAACATTACTTTTCTGCTCGTCCTTGCTCATGTTATCCTCCGTGTTGGTTAAAGTGATGTCAATGATTTCGTCACGACGTGGGGCGTCGATGCCCTTGTTGGCAATAGCCGCTGCCCGGTTCGCTGTACGAGCTACATCAGCAGCTTGGCGTTCCCAGTCAAACGGGATCGGGCAATCGCTTCGCTCGCTGTTAGCTTGCGCTACACTGTTCTGTGTGGTGAGAGCTGTCCCATCGCTTTGCTTGAGCACGGCAATTCCTGTCGTGCCTACCTTGTACACCACAGCATCTCGTTTCCCTTTGTTCTTCGGTTTCTTCACAAGCTACACCTCCTCGAATAGCAGTTGTTTCGTGTGCTTATTCTCTAAACATCCAATAGCACATACTTTGGATGCCTTAGCCAGCGCTGCTCTTGCTCTGTCCTTTTGAAGCTTCAATGAAGCAAGCAGCGATTGGTGTCGTCCTCGGCACTTGTCTTCCTCCTCGGAGAACTTCAAGCAGGCTCGACGATAGATGTTATTCGGCACACAGATTCGGCAAATGTCTACCTGCACACAGCATCACCTCCTTTGTTATACTAATTATTTGCTGCACTATTTACACGTTGGATATAATAGACGAGCACCATCTTCCCTCACCGATGGCATTACTACTGGTGTTGCTGGTGTTGCAACGTGCATTCGTTAGCGCTGTCGTAGGATACACCCAGTGTGTGAGCTGGCGTGTGTTCGGTTAGCAACTCCGTCCTTCCAGAAAGAAGCAGCTCTAGTCAATCCAACGTGTAAAGAATGCAACAATTTTGTAATAAGCCACTACATTTATACGTTCAAACTTGGAAGGAGTGTCGCCCCAAATGCTGCGACGAGTGTAATCAATTTCATATAACCATTCGGGTATATACTTCAAATGAAATTTGTAATGGAGAACACAGAACCACACGGAAAGTGCTGCAATAATGAGCACGAAAGTTGCTGTTAATATAATCATTGTTTCCTCCTTGAGCAATCTAACAGCGCTAGGCGACACGCTATCAGACAGGCTTGTCTTGTTTGTTGTGCCTCTTGTGTACGCTGGCTTCTCCATAAATGCATTTGCCTTAGCCGCATGATACGGATACTGATAGGTAACTTGTAAGCCTGAAGTAAATATTTCATTGCAATGCCTCCCTCTGTGCGTCCCAGCATGCGGTTCTGGTTTCGTATGCCTCTTCACGGCGCTGACTTAACCAGGGAATTAATGTATGCTGCGCTGTTCTGTGAAAATGATAGAACCTTTGGGCAAGTTGGTAATCATGTACGTCGTACCGAAGCCGAAGTAAATAACACATACCTTTTACTTTGATTGTTCTCTTCATCGCAGTGCCTCCCGGCGTGCTTTGCGGCATGCTTCTCTGACTTGGTAAGCTTCTTCTTGGCGCTGTCTCGTCCAGGTAACTGGTGAATGCCGTGCCATTCTGTGAAAAGGATAGAACCTCTGTGCAACTTGTACGTTGCCAATGATGTCACGGCGAAGCTGAAGTAAATAACGTATACCAATAGTCTTTTTCATGCACTTGTCTCCTTTTGTTTTCGAATAGAGGGTAGCATCTGGCAAGTTAGCTACCCTCTATCGTTGGTTAGTTGCGCTCATGGCGCACCTCGTACCTCACCAATCCTAGACATCATCGCGTACTCGCTAGTCTAGTGGCCACTTGTTGCTGTCTGGTCTTGTCCAGTAGACAAGTTGAAACGTGTTTACTCACATAGACTAGATGTTTTTCGCAGTTACTCAAAACCCTTGGATAGCAAATCCAAAGATTACTTTGCAAGTCACCGCAGTCAATCTGCTGTACTCATAGTCTTAGACTAAAGACACATTCTGGTATATCACTTGATTTACTCTCGTTCAACCAGTGTCTGAACTGTTGTCGAAAGGATTATTTCACCCTTCTCGTTGTGCCTTGACAGCTACGGTGTCTTTCTGCTACGGCCTGACTTAACAGGCTCTGGCTCTGTGAACACATACCAGAACACGCTGTTGATAGAGACAGTATCTCCTCTGGCTCCATGGAGTACACAACAACCCGGGCTATCACCTCCATCGTGTTGTGTACTCTTGCAGGCAGAGTCAGTTAGCGGCGCTTGTTCCGCTTACCTCCGCCATGGTTCTTGGTGAATATGGCGGTGTTGGGATCACCAACCCGAGCTGTCGTTTCAATTACTTGATTCAACTCGGAAGGCGTGACGCTATCGATCAGGTTCTGCAAATCCTTGTTGCCTTGGAAGCCGTTGACCAACACGTTGATGATCTTTTCCGGCAACGTGGTCAGATTGAACGTGCTGCCGCCTTCTTGAAGGATGGCGATTTGCATGATTTCACTGAGCACGAGGCAGGACTTCGCCAACAGTTCCCACTTAGTCCCGTTTTCCTTGTCGTTCTCGCTACGAGCCATGAACTCCGGAACCTGCGAGATAAGCAGGGAGCTGGTCGCCATGCACACAGAGGTGACCACGGCAAAGCGAGTGGCGGGATTCTTGCACAGCCAGTAATACATCTTCCCCTTCTTATCCAGAGGAAGCTTGTCCATGTATCCCCAGAACACACCCAGGAATATCTTGGCTGTGGCTTGCTGGGCTTGCATGGTGCTGGTCTTAATCAGCATGTCCCGGTGCGTCCGCATCACGGGAGAGTTGAACACCTGCAAAAACTTGCCGGTGAACTTTGCGGTGGCATGGCTGATACTGCTGATGAAACCGGACGAAACTTTTTCATTCAGTTCGACGGCCTTCTCGGTGAGCATCTGCCCGGTGCTGGCGGCAAGGTCTTCCTCATTGAAAGCCGCAAGCATCTCATCCTCGAGAGCCCCGGCAGCGTTCTCCATAAACTCGTCAAGGTTCTCGTCAAAGGGTTTGTTACCCATGAAATGTACCTCCTTGGTAGTGTAATGTGTGGTGTATGATTGGTAGCCCCGGCGGGATTCGAGCCCGCAATTATAGAGGTTTTAAGTCTCTTGTGTATACCAGTTCCACCACGAGGCTATGTGACTATCAGACGCGACGCTTCATGGAAGCTTTCTTCTGCTTCCGGGACAGCTTGACCGGCTCTTGCGAAGCGGCTACTTCCTGCCGCTTGACCGGAGCTTCCGGCTTGCTGATAATGCGAGCAGTGCCATTGGCAATGGCCGTGTACTTGGCCGTCTCTTGCTTTTTCAGCACATTGATTGCCTCAACCTTGTCCCGCACTTGTTGCGTGTTGAAGCGTTGCTCTTCCAGCATGGTGCTCAATGCTTCCGGAACATCCTTCATGGCCTTCGCTCCCGCTTCCAGGGCGGACAGCTTGGCTTCCTCGGTGGCCAGTTCTGTCATGGCTTGCGTCAGCTCTTGCACCAGGTTGGTGGCAGCGGCAGCTCCTACCTCAAGGGCGGCACTGATCTTGAGCTTGGAGGGAGTGTCGTCGGAGGCTCTGATTCCACGGACAAAAGCGCCCGTTGCTTTGTCGCGGAGTTCTTTTAGTTCCTTCATGCAGGCCGGGCAGACGTAGCTCTTCACCCACATGGAGGTGTCAGCCAGGCTTTCGTGGTCGTCAGTCATGCCGTCAGGCAACTTGACCGGAGTGAAGGTGTTCAGGTTGTTCTTTTTGAAACCGGTCTGGCCACAGCGGGGACAGTAGAAGTTACCGTTCTCCACCTTCAGTTTGGCCTTATCCGGCTGGTGGCCGAGAGTCAAGCCGCCATTCGGTGCAGCGTGAACAGGTGTAGGTTCCGCATAGTCAGCGGCTTTGACTTGTACGCCAGACACCGGAGAAGGGTTGACGTCGATCGGTTTTGGATTGGTGCACACCTGCACAGTGCTGCTGATGTTAACGTAATCCGTTTCCGGCTCATGGCCGCTTGTTTCTGTCATGACGGAGAAGCCGTGCTGCTTGACCACTTCCGGGATTTTGTCTGTGATCTTTTTGTGCAGGTCCAGCCGGTTGACTTCCGGCAACTTGGCACCAGTCTGCGCATTGAACCTGCGCTTGTTATCAGGGCTGTTCAGCACGGAAGACTTGGAAAGTTCTTCCCGTACCCATCGCCGGGAACCGGCAACTTCCTTGCCACTGTACTTCCTGGAAGGCCAGCTCCGGTCATTCACGTCGGCTTCCGCGAAGTATGCATCAGCGATCGGAAGCTGAGTATAGCTCCCGTCGTTCTGTTCGATATCCACTATGAGGGCGGACCTGGCGCTGTGAATGTCATATTTCTTTTTGTCGGGACCGGTGTACTTGATCACACCGGGCAGGCCTTGCTCTTTGGCCGCCACTTGCTGAGTGTTGAACCGATAGTTATCGTTGTCGTCACGGTCCCATCGGTTGAAGGCGCTCCGCTCCGCGTTCTGTGTGGCGAAGTAGCTGGCCACAGTGTTGATGATAACCTCGGCGGATTCGACACCGTGCAGTTCTCCGTCTTTTGCAAGCATCTTTTCCAGACCATGCACCGTATGCAATCCGCCTCTGGCAATATCCAGCAGTTTCTCTGCGCTTTGCTTGAGCATCAGCTCGGCAAAGGTTTTGTCATAGGCAGTGGGTGATGCCGCAAGAACAGCTTGCGCGCAAAGAGCGGCTTTGATATACAGGTCCACCGTATTGCGGTTGACATCTACACTGCGTGCGAAGTTGCTCCAGAGATTGCTGCCGGCAGCTTTGGACAGAGCATCCATGTTAGCACCGGCTTCTGCCGTGTCTTTGAAGTTCTCAATACCGAAAATCTTTCCCATGCGTTCCTCCTGTATTTGGTGTTTAAAGTTTATATAAACTGTGCGAAGCTATAGACTCCGACAGGTTGAAATGTATTTGACATCGCTTGGAGGACGTCTACTTGGACTTGTTCAACTCCATACGCCTGGAGTACACCAAGTCCTGCGGCTGCGGCCATGTCTGGACTTGTCGTACAAAACTGTAGCGTAAGCCCTGTATGACTGTTTGATCCTGTTTCGTATACCCTGTAATAGTCCTCCGTGTTTGTGGTTGTAGTAGATTGGCAATGCATAAATTAACCCCAGACATCACACGAGGAACAGCCTTTCCCGTCACAACCGCTGCACGGTCCGGCAGGTGCGGCCGACGTTGTGTTCTGATTATCGGAGTAGCTATCAGCCAGGTATTCGTTTGCCTGATTCATCACAGACTTTATAAGAGCTTCGGGGTTATTGGATTGTAAAAGATGGGCAAGCCCGCTTGCCATTACTTGCTCCATAGCTTTTGCCACAGCATTTCCCTGCAGGTTCACTCCCATGCGATAGCCAATGGCACCGACAGCTTCAAATTCGCCCACGTCATCTGGGTTACTCTGCTGTACTTGTTCTGGCAGAAAGCGTGCTATGGCTTTCCTTACGGGTGTAAGGCCACTGGTGCTGGCTTTCTCACCTAGCGTAATAGCGGATAGGCACTCCTTTTCCGCTTCGATAAGCGCTCGCCTGGCGGCCGTTGAGTACTGGCCAATGTGCTGCTGCAACTGTTGAAAAAGAATTTTAGTGATATGCATTTGTTCCTCCTAGGTTTTTGTATGAAGTAAATTAATCCCAAGCTGTGCAATCACAGCAATGGGTGCCAGAGCAGCTCAAGCACACGTTACCACGTTTGGGCGAAGCACTTACAAGGTATTGTTCCTTCGCCGAAGAACCACGTTGCGTATTGAATCGTTGTAAGGCGGCTTCTTTCGTTACATCAGCGATGCCTATCATGTCACGGCCTTCGCAAATGTACGCTTCACGCCGTCTGCTATATCGTATCGTCTTTCCCATGGTTCACCTGCAATTTTTTGTCAAGTTTCTGGAGTTCATCCGTAATGGAAAGGTGAATGGATATGGAAGTAAGCCCCTTCAACACGCCTTCGGGCGTTTTAAGGGACTCTATCCTGGGGCACGTTCTGTTTTCAATTTTTTCCTGACAATCCGGACAGCGCGGCTTCCCACCGTCACACCATCCTAGCACGCACATGTTGAGTTTTTCTAAACTGCTTGTCTTGTCCATGACTATTCCTCTGTTACACATGACACGGTCCCTCCCCGCTACGCCAGACGTTTACTTCTGGGCACTGGTGGAAAAAGATGTTCCGTGACGTTGCCTTCTCCAGGATGCATACGCGGACGTAGTAATCCGGAACGTGCTGGGACTTCCGCTGAATCTGCATCAAGCAATCCGCGATGGTGGAGACGTGGGTATTTGCCCATGAGACTCCGCTGCGTTGCAAGTTCCCGTTCACGTCACTGTAAAACAGTTCCGCATTGTATGCGTAGTTGCTGGTAAAGCAAGGCTCATGATGCCGCTTCACTCGCCCTTCATGCTGGGTATAGGCAGGAGTGCCTAACAGCGTACACGGACGACCGTTCAGTAATGGTATGGTGTTCATGATTATTTCCTATTTTTGTTTGTTAAAAAACGCGCCTTGTGGCAGTCGTCAAGGCGCGTTTATATCATAATGCGAGCGTGTGTTGAATGTAGTACATCACTTGACCCATGCCTCGCAAAACGGGACATTGGTTCACCTTCATGGTGACGTTGCCCTGCTTGGATACCCGTACCGGGAAGTAGACTGTTCGCCAATCCTCGGGGCAGTCCACGGACTTATTTACTACAGTAAATGTAGCCAGTTTGGTGCCGCGTGATTGAGGCAAAGAAGTGACATCCATACCTGGGACCAAGTGTTTGGGAAACTTCTGCCCGAAGATGCAATCCCGTATGGTGTTTATCGCCGCGTCTTGCACAAAGTTGCGGGCAATCGCCCGCGACATAAGCCAATGCGTTTTCATTGTCGTACCTCCACGACTAGGCGGCCTTCTTCTTCGCCGGAGCAGCGGTGATAGCCGCAATGTAGGCCTTGATGCTGGCTTCCTGTTCATCGGTAAGCGGCGTGGTAGCGAGCTCTTCGATCCAGTCCGGGAGCAGACGTTGTTCTTCCGCCGGAGCCGTTGCTTGCGTGTTGTGGCGGGTAACAGTGTCGTTCTGGCCGTCCACGTCCATGACCAGCTTGTAGCCAAACTTCCCGGCGGCCTTGCGAATCTTGCTGACCTGGGCGGCTTCCTTTTCACGCTGTTCGGCTTCCGTCAGAATCTTTTCCGCGCTGGCCTTTTTCAAAGAAGTGGACCAGGAGTTTTCGGTCAAAGCCTTTTCCAGCAATCCCCAAAGGAACGCTTGTTGGACTTCTTCTTTCACGTCATCGCCCAGGTTCTTGGTCAAGGCTTTGACGCGGTTCTCGGAAATGGCGAACGTGCCTTCCTTGATATTGAAAATGAATGGGCTGTTCTTCTGGGTGATCCAAGCCCGGAACATGGTCTGGTGCTTGTCCACGAGGCCGTTGTACAGCGTGTGAAGGTAGCTGTAGTTCTTGTCCAGAAGCGCGTATTGCGCGGAAGCGATGCCGTATTCCTTGAGCGCTGCATCCAATTCGCTGACTTTGGTAATAACCTTCGGTATCCCGGCGTCCATCTCAGCCGACGTCTTCAAAAAAGTAAAGTTGCTCATTTTATTCTCCTGTTTTTGTTAGATTGTTTTCGTCTAGTTGTATAAGAACCGACTCCGCCATGCGGTACGCCTCTCGCACTCTCTGCTCCGCCCAACCTTGGTTTGGATAACCAAGCCCGGCATCAGGAAATCGAAAACTGAGGCAACGGCGAGCATAGCGCCGTATCTCCATTTGACGTTTCTCTCCGTGCAAAATTAGCATTTTCATTTCCCTTTGTTTTTTTTTATAACTCCATTCGGCAGACCAAAGGGTGAATTTCTTTGGCCTGCCTTAGCAGCTACATAGCCTAGAGTTCTAAGCCGTTGTTGAAGCTACGATAGGTTCCGTTTCTTCTTACGGCCCGCAAAGTAATACCCTGCATGTCGGCGCTTTTCCTAGCCGCTAGCACTAAAGCGTCAATGTAACGCTCGCACACGGCGTAGTAATCATTTTCTACGGCGACAACAAAGTACCTGTTATGGGCAGTTTGTTGAGGAGCCTTAGACTTTTTCTTAGCCCGCGCTCTCTTCCGCTTTGTCGGCTGTTCGACCTCCGAACGCCTCGCTTCCGTGTGGAAAGTCCCGTCCTCGTGCTCAATGCGAACCAGAGTCGTTTCTGTCCGCTTAGCTGGACGGTTGTACTTTCCTAGCCCACGATTCTTAACCGTTTCGTAGGGACTTAAACGAGTGCATCCGGTGCTGATGTCATTGCCACTGATAGCGTTCATAAGCTAGGCTCCTCTTGTGATTAAAGTCGTGTTAGTTTTTTGTCCCACAGTCTGTAACCAGACTGGTAGTTTTACGCAAGTACCCTTTTTCCCGGCGCAGTAATCACAAACTCGCCTTAGTAAGATCGGTACTTGCGTGGGGTCTGTTTCATGTCAATTATTTGACAATCCCCAGTACCCGCCCGGCTCCAATGAAGCGGTTGTAAATCGCCTCTGGACCTAGGGTTACTCACGCCAGACTGCATTACTGCACCCATACGAGTGATGGGACTGTCTTTTTAAGAGGCTCTGCACCTCTAGAGACAGCGCTAACGCTAGGCTCCTGCCCATTATATGGGGCAGTCCGGTACTCGTCCTTTATCGATCTAGAGCGCTTTACGGAACTCTAGCAGACTTTCGCGGCAAACCATTATGATTTGTAAAGCCCGGTTTTTCCGATGAACCTATAGCGCGTAGCTTATAGGCTATTCCCGGTAACGTCTCGTTATTCTATAAGCAAATCCCGTGCCAATCGTTGTGGCAGTAGGATTGCAAGAGCTGGCTACCCGGACGCATACCTGTATGGCAGTGGGCGATCCGCTGTACCTTGGCGTGCCTTGCTGAAATGATAGTTGCACTTCCCGTGCCAAAGGTTAAAAGTTTAATTAAAACAACTAGTTAGAAAATGGTGTCAAATACCCTTCTTAAAGTTAGACTAACAAATGGTATGTAAGTTGTTGATTTACTTAGCTTTTATGAATGTACGATGTCAGTAGTTTGACAAGGCTTGTCAAAAGTTTGAAAGTGATGGAATTTATTGACTATTTTTATTCAAGCTTTTGACGTGTCATTAGCTTGACAAAGGGTGGTGTAAGTAGTTGATTTAATTGATGCAGGTAATGACAATAAGTTGACAGATGCGTCAAGTATTTGACAGCTAGGACAAGAAAAAGCCTGTAAATCTAATGACTTACAGGCTTTATATGGCGGCTTTAGTGCCGTGTTTTTACCAGCCAAATGAGCTTCCGTAGATGAGAGGCAGGTCCGATTCGAACACGGAGCGGGTAGCGGCCTCTATAGCCTCTTTTTGGCGAAGTTTCGCCCAAGCAGTGTGTCTGTACCGATGCGCGCGGAGACTCGTGGAAATGAGAGCGTAACGATGAATCTCAGTCGTAATGCGCCTTACTGTTCTGTTAGTTCTATGCATCTTAGTAGCTCCTGCGGTTAAAGGTGATGTTAATTTCCTTCCAAAGTCCAGCTTCGGCATCAAAAGAACGTATCTCAATGATGTCATTGAAGCCAGACAATCGTCCATCGTATCTAACACAGTGATAAAACGCATCCAGCGGACTGCGATCATCAACTGTGTAAGAACACAGCTCCTCTTGTGAAAGAGGATCGACATGAGTGATCTTGAATTGTGGCATGGCTATTCTCCGTTATGGTAGTAAAATCCAGCGTTGAGTAATAGGACCATGTAAGTAGGCTGTGATTGTGTAGCCGTCTGGCGCAGGGTGCATTCTAAGTGCTGCAGCGTAGCTGCGTGCCTGAACGTGACGATAATAGGACGGCAGCACCGGGTGGGAGTAGATGAATCTGAATGTATACATGGTGTTTCCCCTTTTCAGTGTTAGTAATTGCTGCAATACAAGCACATTCCGTGTCGGTCAGTCTCCAGTGTATCTACAGTGCGTCCGCAACAGATACACAGAGTGCTAGTTGCATTGAATCCGAACAGCATCAAATGTTCTTGCGGTGAAACCATAGTCTGCTTTGCCCTGTCTACATTGATAGCGTAGTGCAACTCGCTGTCGGTAGACAGTACATCGCTCAGTGATAGAGACGTGAAGGCGGCGTAAGTAGTAGTAGTCATAGCGGTAGCTCCTCTTGAGGTGAAGGTTTATTTTATCGTTAAGTCAAGTAAACCATACCCAGGAGAAAAGAACAAATACTTTGTTTCGATAGGATTGATAGATAGAGTCTATAGGTCACTGAGGGATAATGTCTGGCTAAGAAAAATCTACCCACGGATCAAGGGTGGATTTTTTGTGACTTATAGTCTACAAACATCAAAAAACCCACTAAAATAGTCCAATTTACAGCACGGGAGGGGGTCAAAAGGGGGTACCGTGGGACTGGACCGGCGAATTTGCAGATATAGACTCTAGAACACATATAAATTTTTGTACAACGCATATAAATTTTTAAAAGAAAAAAAAGGAGAATTTGTATTGTCAAAGCAGTTGTTAAGGAGTGGAACATCCATTGGTGCGAATATAGAGGAAGCGATAGGAGCTCAATCAAAGGCTGATTTTATTGCGAAACTGTCTATCGCTTATAAGGAAACCAGAGAAACAATGTATTGGATAAAACTACTTATGGCAACAAGTTACCTCTCAAAAAAAGCAGGAAACAGTTTATTCAAAGACCTTGAGGAGATAAGTAAAATAATAGGTTCGATTCAAATAACTACT
>QMCE01000562.1_pt1 | contig 60250 bp, 45 predicted proteins | sample 1821851 | NCBI WGS metagenome assembly QMCE01 (sample SAMN09453174, study PRJNA476694) | Termite gut metagenome, whole genome shotgun sequencing project. | isolation source: worker | host: Odontotermes sp. | place: South Africa:Pretoria | collected 2016-01-28
CTGCTTTTTTCACTCAAACTGCCGTGCCGCGAAGGGCAGCACCACGCTGCGCAGGCGTTCTTCCACACGGTTGTTGTGGCCGCCGTCGTAGGCTTCCAGGGTGTAGGGCAGGCCGGCAGCGTTTAGCAGGGCCGCCAATTCCTCGCAGCCCGGCGGGATAAAGGCAAACTCGTCGGTGCGGCCATAGTCGAAGGCCAGGGCGCTAAGCTGCGAGAGATTCCCGCCATACTCCGCCAGCTTCTCCTCCAGCGCCCCGATGCCCGCCTCGTAGCGCCGCCATACGTCATCCTGCGCAAAGCCTCCGGCGGCATTTCGGGCGGGCAGGTCGATGTAGGGCGGGCCAGCGTCCACATTCCAGCCAAAGGCGAAGGCGTAGGCCAGGGGCCAGTAGTAGGGGCCGTCCAGCCCGTCGAGGTCGGCCATAAACTGGCGCTCGGCCTCCTCGCTCGGCAGGCCCTCGTAGCGCGCGGCCAGCATTTCCAAAAGCTCAAAGCCCGGCCCAAAGGTTTCAAGCTGCCCCTTTGGCAGAATGGCCGGGCTCATGGCGTATACGCTGCCAAACGCGCCGGGCCGCCGCATGGCGATGGCCAGCGCCCCCGCGCCCCCCATGGAGTGCCCTGCCAGGCAGCGTCCGTCCGGAACAGCCCGTGTGCGGAAATTGGCGTCGATGAAGGCCGGCAGGTCCACGGCGATGAAGTCTTCCCAGTTGCCGCTCACCGGGCTGTTGGCATACCAGCCGCCACCAAAGCGGTTGGCTCCGTTCACCACCACCACAATCATGCCGTCCAGCGCGCCCTCTGCGTACAGGCCCTCCAGCGTCTTGTAAAAAAACGCGGCGCGGTACTCGTAGCCCTCGCTGTAGCCGGTGAGGAAATATAGTACCGGCCAGGCGCCTGTGCCACCGCTGTAGCCCGGCGGCAGGCACACCGCCACCTGGCGGCTGTCCCCTTCGCCAATCAGGTTGCCTGCCAGCGAGGGCGCGGGCACTGTGAGCAGCAGGGGGCCGTCCGCCTCGGCCCAGCTTTGGGCCGGGACAGAAGCCGGGGAGGATGAGGAGGACGCCGCCTGCGGCAAGCTGGCATCCGCAGGCGCCGCCACAGGCGGCGGGGCAAGCGCCGCCGAAGCCCCCGCCGATGACGGCGAAGCCTGGCCCCCGCAGCCAAAGGCAAGGCCCGCCAGCAGCGCGGCAAGGCCCAGCGCCAGGCATTTTTTCAGTTTTTCGTTCCTGTTTATGTTCATGTGCCTATTCTACCATAAATCGCGGGAACAAAAAAAGCCCTCGGGTAGGCGCTCTTTCATAAAACAGCATCAAGATGGTCGTGCGAAACGGCATGCCCTCGGCTATGCCGTTTCGCCATTTTGCAGGCCATGCAGCAAGGAATACGGTAGTATCCCAGCAAGGTCATAGGATAAGCTGTTATGCATATACGAAACCCTCGTCTCTCATTACGGCGAGTTGGATGATGTAGCCGTCGATGAGCATTTTGCGGGCGAAGGCCGACAGGTTCATCGTGGGCAGCAGCTTCATTTTCCCATCAATCTATATCATTTTTGCCAGGCCCAATTATATCAAATCACTTCACCGTAACATTCACGCTTACGGTGATGGGTTTTGTTGTGGCGGTGAACTTGCCCTTGCTATTGGTGGTACCCAGCGGCAAGGGGCGGCCGCTGGGGTCACACTTGGGGGTGGCGCCGTCCGCTTCCAGTTGGTAGGTGCCTATGGCCCAAATTTCAAGCTTCAGGGTATAGTTGGCTTTCAGCTTCCCGGCCTTTCCGTTTTTATCGTAGATTTCCGGCAGCTTTCCGCCTGCAAACTGGATGCTCCAGTCATCGGAGCCGCTGCGCACAAGCTCGAAGCCGGTACCGTTTGCGGCGGGGGCGCCGCCGGCGGACTGGCCCTTGAAGCCCAGCTTCAGGTTGGAGGTCGAGTCCGCTATTCTCACCACGCCAAGCTGTGCGCCGGCGGGCGCGGTGAGCACAAGGCTGACCCTTGCGCCGCTTTTGGGCGCGCCCTTGTACAGCGTGACGGCCTTTGTGCTCTGGCTGGCCTTTATTCCCCCCTGCACGGGTGTTATGGCGATGGGCCTGTCCTTCAGCGCGTCGTTCCATGTGGCCATTTCAAGGCCGTTTTTCAGCGTAACAACGGCGCTCAGGTTCCGCTTCACGCCCGGCGCCACCTGATTACCGGATTGCGGGTTCAGGCGGATGGTAAAGCTGTTCGCGCCGGTCACGTCGGCTTCGAAGTCTGCGCTTTGGCCGGCCATTGTAGCGGTAAGGTCAATCAGCTTGCCGTTCATCACTTGGTCGTATAGCTTCACATATTCAATTTCCCCGCCCATGTTTGTCAGCTTCACCGTGGCGGTGGCGGCGGAGGCCGGGTTCGTCACATCAATTTTGTTTTTCAGGCTCACGGTCATGGCCGGGTCTTTGTTCGTAACAGTGAGCTTAAAGTCGAAGGTTTTGATTTTGCCCTTTGTGTCTGTGATGCTGGCGGCGCCGATTTTCAGCGTATAGGTGGTGGACTTGCCGCTTTGGCACAGCGCCTGCAGCTTGGTCAGGTCATACGCCTCCAGCGTCAGCTGATTATCGTATTGAATGATGCCTATCGCGCCGCCCAGCGTGTGCTCGGTGAAATCCGTGAAGTCCTTCACGCCGCTAACCGACTGTATCTTCCAATCGGTCGTCGTAAAGTTCGCCGCGCTCAGCCTGATGGGAATAACCGCGATGGTTCCGCCATTGATAATGGCGGTGTGCACCGTGGCGGCCTTCAGGCCGGGCGTCAGGGTAATTTTGCTCATCTGCGCCTGGGTCAGCAGCGTAACGTTCAGCTTCAGGTACAGCGCCTTGGGCGAGTTTGCGAAGCTCACTTTCAGCATAGCGGGGCCGGTTCGGCTGTCCGGCCTCGGCGCCACGCCGATAACCCCGGCCTTGTAACTTACTTCTACGTTCGCCGGGTTTTTCACGGCCTTGCCCTTGGCGTCGGTGGCGCTTATCTCCACGCCAGACACCGTATAGCCCTGCTGGAATGGCAGATTTTTGTCGCTCGAGAGCAAATCAAGCTTTGCTTCAAGCTCGCCTTCCAGCAGCGTCAGATTGGCGGCGGAAAGCTTCAGCTTCGGCAAAGCGTCCGTCACCTTCACGTTCAGCTTCACGGCGTTTTTCACCGGCGGCGTCTTGTAGCCCTCCACCTTCACCAGCACGCTCATGGGCACGGTGGCGGCCTTGGCGATGTTGCCCAGCGTGAACGCGCCGTTCGCGTACAGCAGCTTGCCGCTGTCCGCCGCCTTGGCGGGCGTCACCGAAACGATGGTGCAGGCCCCCTCGGCGCTGGTGGCGCTGAGCGCGGCGGGCCTTGTGGGGAAGGCAAGGTTCGGGTTTTCGGCTTTCAGCGTCACCTTCGGGTATTTTTCGGTCGCGGTCAGCTTGAGGGTGCCTGCCTCCACCTTGCCGCCGCCCTGCAGGCTGAGCACCACCATTACCTTGTTGATAGTTTTGGCTGTGGGCAAGGCGAATATTTCAATGTAGCGGTTGTCCTCGGGGTACATCCGGGCCTCGAAGGTGCTGACGGGCACCGACCATGTTTTATCCTTCGCCTGGGTGAACAGGCCCACACCGGCCACCACCTGCGAACCCGTGGCCGGTGGGGGCGAGGCTGCCGCCGCCATGAGCATGCTAAATTCGGCCGGGCTCTGCCGGGTGATGAGCACCGGCAGCAGCGCGCCATTTTCCAGCGCCTTGTTCACCGTTATGGTGTTTTCCAACAGCCTTGCGGTGGTATCCTCCTCGCTGCCGGGCATCAGTTCCACCGTGGCGGTGGCGGTGTATATTTCGTTGGGGGACACTGTGTACCTTGCCGTGACGTACAACGTGGCAGGCGGCGCGGCGGCCCAGGCCGCCGCCTTGGGCTGAATGGTGAACAGCGCGCTGCCCGCGTTCCAGCTGGAATCCACCGCGCCGAGGGCCGCCGGGTCGTTGCGCGGGTCGGCGGGGTCTATCTTTACGTCCAGCTCGCTTGCGGCCACCCCATCAGAAAGCAGCGCCCGGATGTTCACCTTGTGGCCCACATCCGCAAGGATGGCGTGCGATGGAGCGAGGCTGACAGAGATGACCGGCGCTTCCCGCGTGACGGTGACGGCGTAGTACAGGCGGGTCGTGTGATCCTCGGCGGTGACGCCGATGTAGACCGGGGTTTCGCCTGTGCCCAGCGGCGTGCTGAGGGCCGTGTTGGAGAAGGTATTGTCCGTGAACAGGAGGAAGCTGGCAAGCGGGGCGGCCTCAATATCGGCGCGCGTGATGCTCCGCTTGCCGAAGGGCACGGTGATGCCCGCCGTTTTCGGGTTCTCGCTGGTGCCGGGCTGCGCGCCCGCCGCAACGGCCTGCCCCGCCACGCTGAGAAGCCCGGCGTCGCCAGAGGCCGTGGCCGTCCGCGTGAGGGCAATGTCGTAAAAGAGGGTGCTCGCGCCGTCCTCGGCGGTAACGGCCGCGTACAGGTGGGTTTCGGCGCCTGTTCCTACGGAAACGCTCTCCGCCACATTTTGGTAGCTGCTGCCTGTGTACAGCGCCGCAGTGGCGCCGGGGGCCGGCGTAAGGTCTTGTGCCGTAATTGTGGTTTTGCTGTACGGCAGGGTGACGGCGGCCGTTTTCGGCTCGGCGCCGGTGCCGGGCTGGCTGCCCGCCGTTACCAACTGCCCGGCCACTGAAAGCAGCCGCGCGTCGGCGGAAGCCGCGCTTTGCCGTATAATACTGATGCGGTAATACGATGTAACGCCGCCGTCTGCCGAAGTCACCTTCACATACACCTCGTTCAGCCCCGGAGCGAGAAAAACGCTGGACAGAGGCTGGCCGCTGAAATCCTCCCCGGCGTACAGCAGCACCTGAGCGCCCGCTATCCGTGTGACGAAATCCGCCGGGGTCAGGCTGGCCATGGAGCCCGGCAGGGTGACGTGCATTTGGCCGGGATTTCCCTGGGTGCCGCTGCCGCCCTCTTCGGGAAGGTAATACCCCGCCAAATACACCAGGGCGGCGTCCCTGTCAAGCCCCTCTTCGTTCAGGTTCAACTCCGCGGTAATCCAATCGCTTGAAAGATTGCCCGCCTTGTCCGCCACTGTGATGGCTACAAAGTAACCCTTGTTTGGGGCAAGGCCGCTCAGCTTCAGGGTGTTGTGCCCGGCCACCGCGGTACCCTTTTTGTTCAAGGCCTTCAGGTCCCCGGAGTTGTTGACGGGCCAGGGGTCGGTGTCCCAGTCGAAAGCCGTATAGTAGCAGGTACCGGCCTCGCTGGAGTAATAATGCACGGTGCCGCCGGTGGCCGTCACTGCTGAGGTTGTATGAGAGCCACTGTTCATCCACACGAGGGGCGGTGTAGTGTCCGCCCCCGTGCCGGCCGCCGTGGTGAAGCTCCAGGTGCTGTCCGGCAGCATATAGCAGCCCGTGGCGTCGCTGAAATTCCTGATATCCAAGGGTATGCAGCTGCCGGCGGCCTGCGCCTCGTAGTCGACGGTGAACACCCGGTTGCCCGCCGACCATCCGTTGGCGGGAGGGGTGAAGTCCAGTCCGTTGCAAGCTATATTCCATCCGAAATGGGGATCCATCGGCTCGCTGAAGGTGAGGACGAGGCTGCCGCTGAGCGGCGCGTTGGCCCCGGAGGGCGTCACAGAAAGCAGCCTTGGCGGCGTGCCGTCCGACGGGGCGCGCGTGACGAGCAGGTAATAGTAAACTACGGTGGCGCCATCCTGTGCCGTCACCCTCAGGTGCACCGGGTTGACGCCGTTTACAAGGTTGATGCGCTCCAGGGAACTGTTGAAGCTGCTGTTGGTTAGCACCGCAGTGGCGTTTGGCGAAACCACGAGATCCCCGGGCAGGATGATGCTTTCCGTATTCGGCGCTTCGATGGTGCCGGTTTTGGGGTCGGCCCTGGTACCCGCGCCACTCGTTATGCCCGGGGCATACCCGTTCACACTCAACAGCTCGGCCGCCACGGAGCCGCCCGCGGCGGCGCGCGTGATGGTGAGGTCATAGTAGTAGACGGTGTTACCGTCTTCCGCCGTCACCTCTGCCCACAGCTTGTTTGCACCCACGGCAAGTTCAAGCCCCTCTATCGGTTCAAAGGCCTGCCGGTTCTCCCGCAGGGTAAAGGTGGCCCCCGCCGACACCACGAAATCGTCACGCGCAATCTTGGTTTTGGCGTAGGGCACGGCGATATTCTCCTGCCAGGCCTGGTCGGGCTGGTAGGGCAGAGGGCCCGTGCTGCGGGGGCTTACGCCGGCCGCAGAGAGGATGAGCGCAAGGTCGCTCGGCTCGCGGGAACGGGTGATGGTGACGCGGTAATAGCGCGCCGTCATGCTGTCTTCGGCCAGCACCTTAAAATAGAAGTCATTGCTGCCCGTATTAAGCGGCGCGTCAGGCGCTTGCCTGATGGTGGTAAAGCTTGAATCTGTATGCCAGGTGAGGCTTGCGCCCGGAGACACCACAATTTCACTGGCACTTAGGGTCGTCTTGCCGTATGCCAGCCTGACGGTAGCGTATCTGAGCTGGGCGGGGCCAAGGCCCGCACCGCTCAGATAAGGGTTTTGCCCGGCGACGGAGATGATATTGGCCCCGCCGGAGAGCAGCCTGCGGGTTGTAAAATAAACCGAAACCGCCGGGGATGCGCCGAAGCTGTTTTCCGCCAGCATCCAGGCAACATAGGCGGTTTCGGGTTCAAGGCCGTCCAGCTTCCATTCAAGGCCCTCTCCGGCGGCATAGTTCCTCGACGCGCCTTGCTTAATGTCGTTGGCGGTGGGCGCCGGCACGCCCGCCGGCATGCAGCGCAGGTACACCGAGGCGTCGGCGCTCAGGTTAAAAAGGATATTGGCCGCGAAGGGCGAGGGCAAGACGGCGCGCTGCCCGCTGATGGCCGGGGCCGCAATGTCCTGCCGCGTAACGCTGACGGCATAGTGGTTCTGCAAGCTTATGTCCTCGGCGGTCACGCGCACATACAGTATCTTTGTCTGGCCGGGGCTAAGGTTCATGCTGGTTATATTTTGCGAATAGCCGCTGTCTTGAAACAGTGCCGCAACGGCGCCCGCCGGAACCGCCACATCACCGGTGGAAATGCTGGATTTTGCGTAGGGGACAACGATGGCGGCCGTGAAGGAATCGGCATATCCGGGGCGGGGCACCGCCACGATGGGCTGGCCCGCCACGCTTATCAGGCCGGCGTCCTGGGACAACGGAGCCTCCTGCCGCGTAACGGTAATGTTGTAATAGGCGGTCTGGCCAAATTCGATATCACTTGCTATCGCGTAAATATGCGTTTCGCTTCCCGCCGCAAGGCTGATGGAGGTGGTTACCCGGTTCTGGAAGCCGCTGTCGGAATACAGGCCGTTTATTGTGGAGAAGCCCTCTGTCGGCGCAAGGTCTGCCGGGGTGATGGCGGATATGGCGCCGGGCACAACGATATAGCCCGTGTACGGGCTTTGCGGCGTACCCAACCCGCTCTGGGTCACGATGGTTTGCCCCGCCACATACTGCAGCAGGGAAGTTTTGTGAAGGCGCATCACGGTGACGCGATAATTACTCGCCGCGGCCCCGTTTCCTATCGCGCTTACCTCTATACGTATGTCAAGGCTGGACGGTTCGGACCACCCCGGCTCGGGCAGCGGCACGGGGCTTTGGGTAAACTCCTGATTATCGCTGATACGCCACATCCTCACCCCGGCGCCCTGCGGCACGGCAATTTCGCCAACGCCCAGGCTTGCCTTTGCATAGGGCACGGCAATATTGACGCTGTAGGGGGACTGCTGTGTGCCCGCTCCATCCTCCACCGTCACCGTTTGCCCGGCCACGGAAAGCAGGCTGGTGGCGCTGTCCTCGGCCAGCGCCACCGGCACGGCGGCAGCCATAGCCTGTGGCGCGGCGCCTTCTTCGGGCTCGGGGGCCCCGCCCGATTCCGGCTCGCCGGGGTCGGGTGTGGCCGGGGCGGGCGCGTCAGGGTCGGTTGTGCCCGCTTCGGGCGTATCCGTGCCGGGCGCCTCAGGCTCGGGTGCGGCGGGGTCTTCGGCCGCCGGGGCTTCGGGCGCCCCGGCGGCATAGGCCGCCACCGGCAGGCCGGCCAGCAAGGTAAAGGCCATCAGCGCCGAGAGAAGGATGGACAGAAGCTTGCTTCCCAGTTTTCGCATATTCGTTTCCCCCATTAAGTTTTCCCCGCTGTGCATCGCGGGGGTTCATTATGTATAGGTTATTTTGACGGGCGTATACGGTAATCCCTCAGGTTCATTCTAGTAAAAAGCAACAAAAAACGCGCCACCATGGAACCAAACGGCGCGTTTGTTTTTCGTTGGGCAATATCAAACACATGCTACACTGTTTCTTTTCCCTCTATATAGGCAACCAGCTCCTCGCGGCTTCCAACACCGCACTTGCGGCAGATATTATGGATGTGGTAGCGCACGGTGGAATCGGCCAGCACCAGTTTCTGCGCGATTTCATTGTTTTCGTCCCCCAGCAGCAGCAGGCTCAGCACGTCGCGCTCGCGCCGGGTAAGCGCGATATCCGCTGCGGGGGTTCGGGCGGCAAGCAGACCGGGGGATTCCAGTAGCCGCAAAAGCTCTGCCTTGGTGTTCACACCAAACTTCCCGCAGATGTTTCTGATGTGAAAACGCACGGTATTTTCTGAAATGTCGTAGATGTAGGCAATTACATCGGCGTCCTGATTCTGCAAAAGCTGCTGCAATATCTTCCATTCCCGCTCGGTCAGCTTCTCCTGCGGCTGGGCGGCCAGGCGGCGGGCAGTGGTGTCCGCGCTGGGCGCGCCGGGCTGCGCCCAGGGGCGCAACAGGGCGTCGCCCCGCACAATGCTGGGGGCTATCCTGTCCTCCACTATCTCGGTCAGGTTCGCCTTCTTCGTCACATAGGGAATCAGCAAAAACAGCCCAAACGCGCCCACGTAGATGAACCCGCCGTATGAAAAAACGTCTGCTGTAACCGCTCGGAAAAGTTGGGTCAGAAGCGTTTGCCCCAGTATCAGCCCCAAAAACAGCATCAGCGTCACCACGCGCAATTTCATGTGCTGCTTCCCGTAATTGAAAAACAGGCTGATGAGCATGGAGTAGAAGAAAATGTCCCAGCACAGGAAGGCCGGCTCCATGAACTGGATGGTGAGGTTGCTCCCGGCAAGGCCGAATGCCTGGTGAGAGGCGAAGGCCAGCAGCATTGTGACAAAAAACAGGCGCAGGAAAGTTTCCTTCTTTTTCACATAGTCGCCAAAGAACCAGAATGTGCTCAGCCAGACGACGCTTGAGAGGAGATCCAGCAGCATACCGGGAAAATCCTGTTCCAGCACCGGCTCCACAAAGGCTTTCAGCGCGGCGATGAACACCTGCACCCCGGCCATGAACAAAAGGTATGGCACAAGCGGACGTATGCTGGGGTTCGTCCGCGGCATCGTCCGGCGCACCTCCAACACGTTGCCCCGAAATTTCTGGCCGAAAAAGATGGTGGCCGCCAACACCAGCATGGAAACGCCGTACATGGGCCACGGATATTTTGCGGGCGGAAACAGGGAAAACAGATGTACGCCGGCACGCAGCGCGCCCAACAGGATGACGAACATTTTCGTCCAGCCCACCGCCGGGGTGAAGAAGAACAGGGAGTAGAAGATGCGATAGATGAACAGGCCGCACAGCGCGCTTGACAATGCACATACGGCGTAAAACGCGGGAACACTGCGAAGAAAGGGCAGCAGCCCCACGCAGCCGAAAACAGACAGGTGCACGGCCAGCCAGAAGGGCCTCCAGCGGTACAGCCATTCGTCCCTCATGAAGAAAAAGCAGACGATGACCACCACGGCCAGCGGGATGTACACTGCGGCGAGGTAGCTCTCGGCCCGCAGGCCCAGCGCGGCGATGAAAGGCCCCAGTGGGGACAGCGGGTTTTGTGCGCCGTTGTAAAACTGTATATTGAACCAGGCGTATGCCCCCGCAAACGCGGTCCAAACATACAGCCATTCATTCCTTTTCCCCTCCGGGCCTGCCGCGCCCGGCTCTGTTGTGTTCAGTTGTGCCTTGCCCGGTTCCATCATGCTGGATTCCGCCGCGCCCGGCCCCTGTGTTCCTTTCTCATGGAAGCTTAAAATGGAGCCACCTCCCCTGTTTTACGCAATGCAAATATATACTACCCTTTACCGAAAAATATTGCAATGGTGGGGCGGAGGAACCAATGCTGTCCATCGAAGGGACACAAGTGAACAGAATTGTACGTTCGTGCGGCGCCGCAAGCGCATCACAGCCCGGGCAGGGGGGGATTATTCAGGCCACCCCTCATGCTGTCTTCTGGACAACTACCTGTGCCAAGCTCTTTTATTGATTGCGGTTGCAGCCGCTGCATGGTATAATTTTTTACAAGTGATTGCCGCGATGTGCCGGTGATTCAGAGCCAATTTACAGCACGCATATTGGGGGTATGGCTATGTTCAGGCTGGCCGTGGTGGAGGACGAACTGGACGTGCGCAGCCGGCTGGTTGGGCTTATCAAAGGCAGCCGCTACCCCTTCGAGCTTATCGCGGAATACGAAAACGGCGTGGACGCCTACGACGGCATCACGGCGGACAGCCCCGACCTCATCATCACCGATATCCGCATACCCTACATCGACGGCATCGAACTCATCAAGCGCGTGCGCAAAATTTTACCCATGGTGAAGGTGGCCGTCGTCACGGGCTACAACGAGTTCGACTACGCCAAGGAAGCCGCCAACCTCGGCGTCATCAGCTTCATCAGCAAGCCCATCACCGCCGAGGACGTGGACGCTCTTTTGGGCAAGGCCCAGCAAATTCTGGATAATGAGTATGTCACGGCCTCGAACCTGGATTTGCTGACCGCTTTTTACAAAAGCAATTTGCCCGTTATACACGAAAATGATTTACGCCGCCTTGCGGGTATGTCTCGCGTGCCGCCGGCCTTTTTGCGCAAGCTCACCTTCAACCAAATCAATCTCGACTTCCAGTGTTTCTCCATGTGCGTGTTCGATTTTGACGAGCTGGTGGAGGGCGACAGCGACCGCTTCGACATGGTCTTTGCCTCGGTGCGGGGCCTTGCCACCGAAAGCTTTGCCGATTTGTGCGAAATCGAGCTGTTCGAGCGCAACGGCGTGATGTGCCTGATATTGAAATCGAACGAAGAACTGCCCATGGCTGAAATAGAGACGCGGCTGGAACGCATCCTTCTGCGCATCGGACGCTTTTCGGGCATGGCCCTCAGCGCGGGCGTTAGCCGTGTGCACAAAAACGAGCAAAACTTTGCCGCCATGCTGAAAGAGGCCATGCACGCGCTGACCTACCGCAGCGTGATGGGCGGCGGCAAGGTATTTTGGTACGCCAGCGCCCTGGCCGCCCCGCAGGGGCAAAGCGTGGCGGATGATGACGACGTGCGCGAATTCTCCCATCTGCTGCGCTATAAAACGCTTGAAGAGAGCCTGCAAGGCCTCGAGCGCATCAAGGCCCGCGTGAAAACGGGCGAGGCGCACGCCAGCTACCTTTATACGCTTACCAGCGTTTTAAACGTGCTGCTGAAAGCCAGCGACGACCTTGAGGGCCTGCTGGCCCGCTACGGCGGGCAGGAGGGCATGTACCGCCGCGTGCTGGAAAGCAAAACCGCCGACGAAGCCTTCGCCTTTTTTGCCGACCTGACGCGCATCATTCGCTCCAGCAATGAGAATTTGATAGTGGACAGCGTGGAGTACAACTTCCAAAAGGTGCACGCCTATGTTTGCGCGCACTACTGCGAGGCCGAGCTTGGCTTTGAAACGCTGTTGCAAAACGTGAACCTCTCGGCCAGCTATGTGTCCGCCCTGTTTAAAAAGAAGCTGAACACTTCTTTTGTTAAATACCTGACGCATCTGCGCATGGAAAGCGCCAAAACCCTGCTCACAGACCCCAGCCTCAAAATCATAGACGTGGCCGAGCAACTGGGCTACAACGACCCCTACTATTTCAGCCACTGCTTCAAGAAATACACCGGTATCGCGCCAAAAGAGTATCGAAACAATGCGTAAAACACTTGGGTTTTTTCGCTCTCAGTCGGTCGGCTTCATCATCATCTCTTCCTGCGTGGCCATTGTGCTGGCGCTGGTGGTGTCTATTGTGCTGGTTATTTTTACGGGCTTCCAAACCAGCACGCGCGAGGCCGTATATGTGCAAACGCGCGAGCTGAGCGCCCAAATTGTGTACAACTACCAAAACTACATCAGCGGCATCATCGATACCTCCAACATTGTGCAAACCGACGTTGACCGCTACGATTTGGACAGCGCGGAGGGCCGGCAGGCTTTTTCGGCTTACCTCGGCCAAATCACGCGCCTGAGAAGCGGCATCATCAAAATTGCCGTGTACGACTTTACCACCGAACGCTGCCGGGCCTCCTCCGACGAAGCCGACATCGGCGCCGAAGCGCCGGGCGGCGGCGATGGCCTGTGGTTTCGCGAGGCCGCCGCAGACCCTACCGTACACGCCTTTTCGGCGCCCTATATAGGCGCCGAAAGCGGCGACTACACCGTGAATATCTCAAAGCTCATCAAGCTGCAAAACGGCGCCGTACCGGGCGTTTTGAAAATCGAAATCAGCTTCCAGAACTTCATCGAGCTGGTCGAGCGTTCAAACCTGGGCGCCTCCGGCCACATCACCATCATCAGCGCCGACTATTCGCCGGTGTACAGCTCCCTTGCCTCCGGCGCCACACCGGAGGAAATGACCATCATCCGGCAGGTGGTGCTGGGCTCTGCCAACGCCGTTATCGGCGGCCACAGCATGGCCGTAAACGTGGACACTCTCTCCAACACCAAATGGCGCATCTGCGTCTTTATCAACATCGACCGGCTGGGCGAAATTCAGCAAAGCTTTCTCATGATTGTCATCGCCGTGTCCATCGCTGTGATGGTGGTGGGCATTTTGCTGTTCATCACGGCCGCGCGGCTTATCACCAGCCCCATGAAACAGCTGGAACAGGCCATGCGCAAGGTGGAAAAATCCGATTACTTCCACACGGAGGAATTGCATCTCGTCGCCTCGAAGGAGGTAGCCGCCCTCACTCGGCGCTTCAACAAGATGATGACGAAGATAAGCGAACTGATGGAGCGGGTGATCACCGAGCAAAAGGCCCAGCGCCGCAGCGAGCTGAAATCTCTGCAAAACCAGATAAACCCCCATTTTTTGTACAACACCCTCGATTCTATCCTCTGGCTGGTGGAGAACAAAAAGAACGACGAAGCGGGCCAGATGGTGGTGGCCCTGGCCCGGCTTTTCCGCATCGGCGTCTCGCGCGAGCGGGAGGTGATTCCCCTGCGCGATGAAATTGAGCATGTGCGCAACTACCTGCTCATCCAGAACATCCGCTATGTGAATTCTTTCCGCTATACCTTTGATGTACAGGAGGAATCGTTGCAGGTGCCCACCATGAAGCTTATCTTGCAGCCAATCGTAGAAAACTGCATCTACCATGGGCTAAAAAACAAAATCGAGCAGGGTGTCATCCACATTTCCTCGCGCATCGAGGACGGCTTTCTGGTGCTGTCGGTGGCCGACAACGGCTACGGCATGCGGCAGGAAACCGTCGACGCGCTGCACCGTTCCTTTCAGGACGGCGTGGTGAGCGAAAGCGTGGGGCTGAAAAATATCTACCAGCGCGTGATGATTTACTACGGCGGGCGGGCCTCGATGCAAATCGAAAGCGTGTTGGACGAGGGAACGACCGTGACAATTCGAGAGCCGCTGGGCAGCAGGGAGGAAACCGATGAAGCTTAAACGCTGGCTGGCCGGGGCGCTGGCGGGGCTTTGCCTGGCGGGGGCGGCGCTGGGCCTTGGCGGCTGCGCGCAAGGCGAGCCGCGCGTGGCGCTGTTTCTGTACGACGCGAACGACACCTTTATCAGCGAGCTTACAGGCAAACTGCTGGCGCAGGTGCCCGAGGGCTGGGTCACGGTGGTGCACGACGCGGCCAACTCTCAGGCGGCGCAGAACCGGCAAATTATCGAGGAGCTTGAGGCCGGGGCCGATTTGTGCATCGTGAACGCGGTGGATCGCCTTGCCAGCGCGTCCATTGTGGAAAAGTGCGCAGAGGCGGGTGTGGGCATCATTTTCTTCAACCGCGAGCCCCTGGAGGACGCTTTGGCGAACCAGCCGGACATGTACTATGTGGGCGCTGCGGCCGACAGTCTTGGCGAAAAGCAGGCCGACATGGTGGCGGGCCTCTTCGGCGAGAATTACGCTCAAAGCTCCTTCGATAAAAACCGTGACGGCGTTGTGCAGCTGGCCATCCTGAAAGGCGAACAGGGGCATCAGGACGCGGAGAAGCGCACCGAAAACTGCGTAAGCCGCCTTGCGGCATTGGGTTTTTCCACCGAGGTGCTGGCCATAGAAGTGGCCAATTGGAGCCGCGAGGAGAGCTACGCAGCCATGCAGCGCCTGTACGGCCAGTATGGCGAGGAGATAGAGCTGATTTTCTCCAACAACGACGACATGGCGCTGGGAGCCATCGACTGGATGCGAGAACAGGGCGTCATGTGGGAGAACCGCACCGGCTACTACGCCCCGCCCATTGTGGTGGTGGGCGTGGACGGCACGGCGGTGGGCCTTGAAGCCATAGACAACGGCCTGCTTTACGGCACGGTGCTGAACGACTCGGACAATCAGGCCGCCGCGGTGATTTTGCTGGCCACCCAAATGCTGGGCGGCGCGGCCGCCCAAGAGGCCCCTTTCCCCTACGCCATCACAAACGAGCACTACGTCTACATCGACGGCGCCATCATCACCCGCGAAAATCTCAAGCAGTACCGCTAAGATAAAACAAAGGGCAGCCGCAAAGCGATTGCATCGCTTTGCGGCTGCCCTTTGTGTTTCAGCAAGCTACTTCTTCACTAAATACTTGCGCATGTCAATGGCGCAGGCGAACAGGATGATGGCGCCCTTGATGAGGTACTGCAAATCCGCGGGGACGGAAATGGCCGTGAGACCCACAAAAATGAGGCGCAGCATGAACACGCCCACAATGATGCCCCGTATCTTGCCAATGCCGCCCACGAAGGACACCCCGCCTATAACACAGGCGGCGATGGCGTCCAGTTCGTAGCCATAGCCGGTGTTGGCGGTGTTCGAGCCGATGCGCGCGCCGTCGATGAAGCCGGTGATGGCGTACATGCCGCCGGCCAGCGCGAACACCAAAATGGTGGTGAGGAACACATTCACGCCGGACACGCGCGCCGCCTCTTCATTCGAGCCAAGGGCAAACATGTTCTTGCCGAAGGTGGTTTTATTCCAGATAAACCACATGATGGCCGTGAGGACGATGGCGAACCATACGAAGTTCGGCACCGGCGTGGGGCTGGCCGTGCCGTTCGGGATGGAAACAAAGGAACCCGTGATGAAGCTTTTGTAGCTTTGGTCGAGGTTCGAGATGGCCACGCCGTTGTTGTTGCCCGCCTGCATATAAAGCAGCAGGATGGTGTAAATGATAAGCTGGGTGCCCAGGGTGACGATGAAGGGGTGCAGCTTGAAGCGCGCCACAAAAAAGCCGTTGAAGGCGCCGAAAAGCCCGCACATGACCACCACCACCAGAATAACCAGCGGGATGGGCACCACGCCCAGGGCTGGCCACATCTTGAAGGCGCCGCCCGCCGTTTGCAGCAGCGACGCAGAAACGCAGGCCGACAGGCCGACGATGCGGCCGGCGGAAAGGTCGGTGCCGGTGAGCACGATGCAGCCGGCGATGCCCAGCGCCGCCGGAAGCGATGCCGCCGCCAGGGAAATGATGTTGACGATGGAGGGGATGGATATAAACATGGGGTTGCGGATGGCAATGTAGACAATGGCGATGAGCATAATGATGTACAGCGCATTGTCCAAAAGCAAATCCGGCAGGCTTTTCCCTCTGAAAAGCTTCTTTGGGGCGAGGGCCGATTGTTTCTCATTCATGGCATGTTCCCCCTTCACACATATTTCGCGGCCAGGGTGAGTATCTCTTCCTGCGTGGCCGTTTTCGCGTCTACCTCTCCGGCCAGGCGGCCGTTGCTCATCACAAGGATGCGGTCGCACACGCCCAGAAGCTCCGGCATTTCAGAGGACACCATCACGATGCTTTTGCCCTGGCTGGCCAGGTCTATCATCAGCTGGTAAATCTCATATTTGGCGCCCACGTCAATGCCTCGGGTCGGCTCGTCCAGCAGCAGCACCTCGGGCTTTGTCAGCAGCCAGCGGCCCAAAATCACCTTTTGCTGGTTCCCGCCTGAAAGGGCGCGTATCTGCGTTTTTTGGCTGGGGGTTTTCACGCGCAGGGTTTTGATAGCCCAGTCGGTGTCCGTTTTCATTTTTTTCTCGCTGAGCACAAAGCGGGCCACCAGATATTGGCGCAGGTTGGCGATAACCGTGTTTTCCCGCACGTTTAAAATGCTGAAAATGCCGGTGGCGCGGCGCTCCTCCGTCAGCAGGGAAAAGCCGTTTTTGATGGCGTGCCGGGGCGTTTTGTTTTGCAGCACATTGCCGCGCAGGCGGATATGCCCGCCCTTGGCGCGGGTCATCGAGCCGAACAGGTTTTCCAGCAGCTCGGTGCGGCCGCTGCCGTCCAGCCCGGCAACGCCCAATATCTCACCCTGCCGCAGCGTGAAGGAAACGTCGTGTAGGTTCGTATACCGGCCGCTGATGTTTTCCGCTTCCATCACCACGCCGTTGGGGGTGTTCGTCTTTTCGGGGAAGCGGTTGGTCAGCTCGCGGCCCACCATCAGCTTCACTATTTCGCCGGTCGTCAAATCACTGGCCAGGCGGGTGGCCACATGGGCGCCGTCGCGCATGATGGTTACTTCGTCGCTAATACGAAGAATCTCTTCCATTTTGTGGCTGATATAGATGATGCCGCAGCCCTTCTCTTTCAGGGAATTGATGATGCGGAAAAGATGCTCGACCTCCACCTCAGTCAGTGATGAAGTCGGCTCGTCGAACACAATCACCTTTGAATTATAGGACACCGCCTTCGCTATTTCCACCATCTGCCGCTGTGAAACCGGCATGGTGGACATCACGCGATGCGGGTCCACCTCCACCTCAAGCTCTTTGAATATTTCCTCCGTCCGCTTGCGCATGATGCGCTCGGAAACGACAAAGCCACCCAGCTTGGGGTAGCGGCCCAGCCAAAGATTGTCGGTCACGGTGCGGGTCAGTGCCTGGTTCAGCTCCTGGTGCACCATGGCCACGCCGCTTTCCAGCGCCTCTTTCGAGTTTTTAAAGCTGACGGGCTTTCCCTCCAGCGTGATGGTGCCGGTGTCGCGGTAATAAATGCCGAACAGGCATTTCATCAGCGTGCTTTTGCCCGCGCCGTTTTCGCCCATCAGCGCGTGCACCGTGCCGGCGCGCAGCGTTAGCGACACATTGTCCAGCGCCTGTACGCCGGGGAAGGCTTTGCTGATTCCCTGCATTTCCAGCAGCGCCGCCTCTGCCATTTAGCTTCACCTCTTTTCACAGCTTATCGAAAAATTCTGTTTAAAACGTCTCTGAGAGATGAGTATTACCATGCAAACTTTTCTTCATACTACCCCAGCTTTGCTGAAAATACAAGCGAAGGAAAAAAGGCAGCCATTGGCCAGGGCAAGGGCAAAGGGCTGGGACGCCGAGGGCGGCGTCCTCTACAAAGTGCATGGGGATTCATGAATCGCCCTTACTACCTTCTGACATCTATCAGTCTTACGCGTCATTCTGAGGAGCGAAGTGACGCAGAAGAGCCGCAACGCGCGGCGGGAGCGAAGCAAACACCCGAGCCCGCTTGTGGGTCGCTCAGAATGACTAGGAAAAACTCAGATGCCCCCATGTATTGTAAAGGTCTGTCACACACATTTGCCACGCAGGGGCCGCCGAAGGCGGCGGCCCCTGCGTGGTTATTTTGCAAGTTTACTGCAATTGCCCGGGCTTAGGGATATGTGCCGTAAGGCACGCGGATTTTCGCCACGTCGGCGTCCACGTTGTAGCTGCCGGTGTTGTCCATCAGGGCCGCGCCGGACTGCACGTTCGTTACCAGCGTAACGATGGTGCTGGCCATGCCGACCGCGTCCTGCATAACGGTGCCGGTCATTTTGCCGTCGGCGATGAGGGCCTTGGCGCTCTCGGTGGCGTCCACGCCGAACACGGGGATGGCGGTGGCGTCGGCGGCGCCGGTGTTGTAGCCGGCGGCTTCCAGCGCGGCAATGGCGCCTTCGGCCATGCCGTCGTTGTTGGCGATAACAAGCTCCACCATGTTGCCGTTGGCCTCGCTGTACTGCGAGAGGATGGTGCTCATGTATTCCTGCGCGGCGCCGGCGCTCCATGCGCCGTCCTGGTCCACCAGGTACTTGTCGGTGTTGGCAGCGTCGTAGAACGCGAGGGCGGGCTTGCCGCCGGCCGTCAGCACGGCGTCGGCGTCTTCTACGCCGAACTGGGTGCGGGCTTCGGCCTCGGCGTTGCCTTCCTGGCCTTTGAACATCACATAGCTGATTTCGCCGTCGCCATTCAGGTCTACGGCGTCGTAGTTGGTCGTGAGGAAATCGCCAATCATCTTGCCCTGCAGATGCCCGGCCTCGGGGGCGTTGGTACCCACAAAGGCGGCGTTGTCATAGCTTTTCACCACGCCGCTGTCAATTTCGCGGTTGAAGAAGATGATGGGGATGCCGGCGGCCTTGGCGGCGTCCACCGCGGCTTGGGCGGCGTCCACGCTACTGGTGTCCACCTGGTTCACAATCAGCAGGTTCGCGCCGCCGGCAATGGCGGTATTAATCTGCTCGGTCTGGGTGGTTTGGTTGTTGGCGGCGTCATAGTTCTGGTAGGTCACGCCCAGCCCGTCCAGCTGGGAATCCATGTTGCTGCGCACGGTAGAGATGTATATGTCGGAAAAATCGTAATAGAACACGGCGATGTTCAGCGCGGCTGCGGCGGGCGGGTCGGCCGGGGCGGGGTCGGCGGGGGCGGGGTCGGCCGGAGCAGGATCGGCCGGGGCGGGGTCGGCGGCGGGTGTGCCGCCGCAGGCAGCCAGGGCCAAAAGCATGCACAGGGTAAGCAAAACAACCAGGAAACGTTTCATAAAGCTGTTACCTCCTTGTATTCCGCCATGGATCCCATACCCACGGCATTGCTAATATTGTAAACGCCGCAAACTGTAAAATTCCATGGAATTTTCGTTGCCGACCCTTGAAATTTTGGTATTCTTCGGCTCTGGCCGCCGCTTTCGTTACAATTTGCTTACAAATAAGCGGCAGCATTCCCGCTATAAATACAGGTTCTGGCGCAAATTAAGCAAACATCAGTCACACCGGGGTTCACTTAATCTATTCTAATTCGACAATATCCATCCCCGGCCATGTGCTACAGTGGTGATAACCGGACGGCCCGGCTGCTTTTGCGCGCCTTGCAAACTGCCAAAAGCACCGGGCTGTACAAAAAGGAGCGTTTTCATTATGAATACAAACCCGTTTATGCTTATCGCCATTATTGTGCTGGCCGCCGGCGGGCTGCTGCTGTTCGGCAGCTCCATGTCCTTCCACTTCCGCGCCATCGCGAACAAGCCCGCCTGGGACGGCATGACCCGCCCCCTCATGGGCATCGGCGCCTTGGTTTTCGTCATCGGGCTGGTGCTGGTGTTCCTCGCCTACAGGGCGGCCTTCCCGAACGGCTGACAGCCACGGCGCGGTTGCTATTTGGATGCGAAAAAGCTATTGACTTTGAGGTAAGGTTATAGCTTATGCTGTATGTGGATACTTATGAATCTGTATTCATAGCGGGGAAAGCTGATTATTATCCTCGCGCCATCATATTGGCGCCATATCCATAAATCGAGCAAATGCGCCGGGGCTTTGATGTATTATCAGGTTTGAACGTGCCGGGGCCTGTGCGATAAAGTCCGTTTTCCGCATATGCGGCGCCGCCCCGCACTGGTGTATACATTCGGAAAGGACGCAAACACATGAAATACGTAGCCGTCACCAACCAGCCAAATCGCTTCCACTGGACCTTCCGGCACTTCCTCGCGCTGCTCGTTATCCCTCTGGAATTCTTGCTCGGCTGGCTCAGCAGCACTTATTTTATCCCCGCAATCAACCCTGCCGGCAACCCTGCCGTGCCCGCCGTCATTTCATTTTCCCTCAAACTGCTCTCGCTCATTCTCATCATCATCCTGTTCCACCATCTGCTCGCTTCCGATTGGCGCAGCTTTAAAAAGCGCCTGTGGCTCAAACTGCTCATCTGCATCGCGGCGGCGTTTGTAATGCGATATGTGCTCACTGGCATGCGCATGCTCATGGGCATCCCGCAGGCGGCGGAGGCTCTGCGCACGCTCACCGGCGGGCTGCCTTACGGGCTGTTCCTGCTGGCGGCCTTCACGCCTGTGCTGGCGCCCGTTACGGAGGAAGTGGTTTTCCGCCATGTGCTGTTTTACTCGTTCAGGGAAAAACGCTTCTTGTATGTGCTGATGTGCTTTGTATCGACCTTCCTGTTCGGGGCCATCCACTATAACAATTTCGGCGGCAATCTGCTGCTCACCGTGCCCTACATGGTGGTTGCCCTCTTGTACAACCTTGTGTACCACTTCACCGGCAACATTTGGTACACCATCGTCATCCACACCGCCTTCAATTTCATGCAGTCCGTTATACCGGCGCTGCAGCTTCCCTTTCTGGCCTCCCGTTTGGGCGCTTCGTAAGCAAATGGCAAATACCCCCACGTCTGCACAGACGCGGGGGTATTTGGCGTTTGTCTATTTTCAGCCAAACAGCACCGAATTGAAGATGCTTTCAAGATACTCCTGCTTGCCGCTGCCCGGCAGCGCGGGGGCTTTCATCTTCTCGGCGTATTCCGCCAGCTCGGCCAGGGTGGTGTCCCCTCTGCGTATCTTCGCGCCAATGCCGCTTTCATAGCTGGCGTAGCGTTCGCGCACAAAGGCGTCGATGCGCCCGTCGTCTATCAGCGCGGCGGCCTTGATAAGCCCCAGCGCAAAGGCGTCCATGCCCAGAATAAAGCCGAGGAACATATCCTCCTGCGTGTAGCTGGGGCGGCGGGTCTTCGCGTCGAAGTTGAAGCCGCCGTAGGTTAAGCCCCCGGCCTTCAGCACCTCGTACATGCACAGGGTGGTGTCGTACACGCTGTAGGGGAACTCGTCGGTATCCCAGCCCAGCAGCAAGTCGCCGGTGTTGGCGTCGATGCTGCCCAGCATCTTGTTCATGGCCGAAATGCGCAAGTCGTGCTGGAAGGTGTGGCCCGCCAGCGTGGCGTGGTTGGCCTCGATGTTCATCATGAAGTCCTTATCGAGGCCGTATTCGCGCAAAAAGCCTATTGCGGTGGCGGCGTCGAAATCGTACTGGTGCTTCATCGGCTCTTTCGGCTTCGGCTCAATGAAGAATTTGCCCTCAAAGCCGATGCTGCGGCCATAGTCCACGGCCATGCGCATCAGCCGGGCTACGTTCTCCTGCTCAAATTTCACGTCGGTGTTTATGAGGGTTTCGTAGCCCTCGCGCCCGCCCCAAAACGTGTAGCCGCTGCCGCCCAGCTTCACCGTGATATCCAGCGCCTTTTTCACCTGCGCCGCCGCAAAGGCGAACACATCGGCGGAGTTCGAGCTGCCCGCGCCGTTCATAAAGCGCGGGTTCGAGAACATATTGGCCGTGCCCCACAGGCAGCGAATGCCCGTGGCCTTCATCTTCTCAAGGATGTAGTCGCTTATTTCATCCAGGCGGCGGTTGGTTTCGGCAATGTCCTCCGCCTCGGGCACCAAATCCACGTCGTGGAAGCAGAAATACCCAATGCCCAGCTTCTGCATGAACTCGAAGCCTGCGTCCACCTTGGCTCGGGCGTGCTCCATGGTGCCGGGCGTGGCGCCAAAGCTTTTGTCTGCGGTGCCGGGGCCAAACATATCGCTGCCGGTGGCGCAAAGGTTGTGCCACCAGGCCATGGCAAAGCGCAGATAGTCCTTCATGGGCTTGCCGGCCACCAATTTCTCCGCGTTGTAATACTTAAAAGCCAGCGGGTTCTTGCTTTGCGGCCCTTCGTAATTGATTTTTCCTATCCCGTTAAAAATCTCTGCCATACTTCTCGCCTCCGAATATTGATATTGATGGTAACGGCCGTGTTGAGAAGAACCACTGTTCACAACGCTGAAAGGGTTTTGAACTGCCCTTTGAGCGACTGATACACCTCGCGGTAAAGCCTATAGTAAGGCTCGTATCTTTGCGCGTTTTCATCAATGGGCGTCTGGGGCGCGCCCGTGCGCACAATGCGCCGGCAGGCCTCCTGCACACTGGGGTACACGCCGGCCCCCACACCCGCCAAAAGCGCCACGCCCAAGGCGGGGCCTTCCTTGTTGGCCACGGTCACCACAGGGCAGCCGTACAAATCGGCCAGCATCTGCCGCCACAGGGGGCTTTGCCCGCCGCCGCCGGTGGCCATCATCCGGCCAAAGGGCAGGCCCATCTCGCGCAGCACGTCCAGGCACTCCCGCAGGGAGTAAGCCACGCCCTCCAGCACGGCGCGCAGCAGGTGCTGCCGCGTGTGCATACCGGAAAGGCCAAAGAACACGCCACGCGCCTCCGGGTTCAAAAGGGGGCTGCGCTCGCCCATCAGGTAGGGCAAGAACAACAGGCGGTCGGCGCCGATGGGGATGCGTTCGGCCTGCTGATCCATCAGGTAGTAGGGGTCTTTTCCCAGGCCCTCGGCCGCCTGCATCTCGGCGGCGCAGAAGTTGTTGCGGAACCACTGCAGGCTGCCGCCCGCGGCCAGCGTGCAGCTCATCACCGAGTACGCGCCGGGCACGGCGCTGCAGAAGGTATGCACCCGCCCGCCGGGGTCGATGCTGACCGCATCGGCGTGGGCGAAAATAACGCCCGAGGTGCCGATGGTGGTGAAGGCCTTGCCGCTTTCCACTACGCCCGTGCCCACGGCGGCGGCGGCATTGTCTCCCGCGCCGCCCACCACCGGCGTGCCGGCGGCAAGGCCCGTCAGCGCGGCGGCCTCGGGCGTTACAGCGCCCGTCACCTCGCAGGATTCATGCATCTTCGGCAGCAGCGCGGGGTCTATGGCAAGCTTTTCCAGCACCTCTTCGCTCCAGCGGCGCCCCGGCACGTCCAAAAGGTTCATGCCCGAGGCGTCGCTCACCTCGGTGGCGAAGACGCCGCAGAGCTTGTAGCGCAGGTAGTCCTTCGGCAGCAGAATGTGCCGGCACCGGGCGTAAAGCTCCGGCTCGTTTTTGCGCACCCACAGTATCTTGCCCGCCGTGAAGCCCGCCAGCGCCGGGTTGGCCGTTATCTCTATCAGCCGCCGCGCGCCTATGGTTTCGGTAATCTCGGCGCACTCGGCGGCGGTGCGGCCGTCGCACCAAATAATGCTGTTGCGCAGCACCTCGCCCGCCTCGTCCAGCATCACCAGCCCGTGCATCTGGCCCGAAAGCCCGATGCCCGCCACCGCTTCCTTCGCGACGCCGGCCTTGTCCATCACCTGCCGAAGGGTGGACACGCAGGCGTTCCACCAGTGGGCGGGGTCTTGCTCAGCCCAGCCGTTCTGCGGCTGGTACATGGGATATTCCACCGTGGCGCTGGCAAGGCTCTCGCCGTTTTCGTCGAACAGCACCGTTTTGGTGCCCGAGGTTCCAAGGTCGATGCCAATCAGATATTTCAAATTGCCTTCCACCCTTCTGCGTACCGCTTTGTTACACTGCCAATGCTTACACTACACCGCGCCCTTGCGGCGGCGGGACAGCACGTCGAATATCACAGCCAGCAGCAGCACCAGGCCCTTTACGATGCGCTGCCAGTCCGAGGCCATGCCGAGGATGGACATGCCGTTGTTGAGAACGCCCATGAACACCGCGCCGATAACCGCGCCGCTAACCCTGCCGATGCCGCCGTAGGCCGACGCGCCGCCGATGTAGCAGGCCGCGATGGCGTCCATCTCGTAGTTGGTGCCGGCCGAGGGGGCCGCGGAATCGAAGCGGGCGATGCACACCAGCGCCGCCACGGCGGACAAAAAGCCCATGTTGGTGTAAGCGCCGAACAACACGTTGTTCGTGTTGATGCCGGAGAGCTTGGCGGCGGTCTCGTTGCCGCCCATGGCGTAAAGGCTGCGCCCCGGTATGGTTTTAGAGCAGAAATAGCTGTAGCCCAATATCACGATGCTGAGCAGTATCATGATGACCGGGATGCCCTTGTTCTCGCCCACGCGCCAGGTGAGGAACATCACTGCGCCGCAGGCGATGACGGTGAGCGCGATGTTCAGCACCTGCTGCCAGCCTTCGTCTTTATAGCCCTTGCGCGCCCGGGCCAGCGTGGTGTACACGCGGATGGCCACGATGAGCAGGCACACCGCCGCGCCGACGATGAGCGACACCGTGAGCACCTGGGCCTTCACGGCAGGGTCGGTCGCCACGCCCTCCACTTGTGGGATGAAGGTGTTGAAATAGTTCTTGTAGTCCACGGGGAAGGGCGCCAGCGTTTGCCCCTGAAGGATAACCCAGGCGATGCCCCGGAATATCAGCATGCCCGCCAGCGTAACAATGAAGGCCGGTATGCGCAGATAGGCAATCAGCGCCCCCTGAAAGGCCCCGATGGCAAGGCCCGTGATGAGGCAGATGAGGGCCGCCAGGTAAATATTCATCCGGTAGGTTATCATCAGCTTGCCGGCAAGGGCGCCAATCAGCGCCACCACGCTGCCCACTGAAAGGTCTATGCTGCCGCTGGAAATGATACACAGCAGCATGCCGATGGCCAGTATCACCACATAGCCGTTTTGGCCTATCAGGTTGCTCACGTTCGTAGGAAGCAGAATCGAGCCCCTGTCCGTCATCCGAATCAAAATCTCGAACACGGCCACCACGGCTATTAGCGCAATCAGCATGGTATACTGCTTTAAGGCTTCCGCCACATGTTTCCTCTTTACCATAGTCTACGCTCCTTTTTTCGTCTGGAGAATGCTGGCCATGATGGCTTCCTGGCTGGCCTCTTCCTTCGTGAACTCGGCCACAATCCTTCCCTCGTTCATCACATAGATGCGGTCGCTCACGCCCAGTATTTCCGGCATATCGCTGGAAATAACGATTACGGACTTATTCTCGGCCACCAGGCGGTTGATGATGGTGTAAATCTCGTATTTGGCGCCCACGTCCACGCCTCTGGTGGGCTCGTCCAGTATCAGAATGTCCGGCTCGGCAAACATCCACTTGCTCAAAAGCACCTTCTGCTGGTTGCCGCCCGAAAGGTTCAGCACATTCTGCTCGATGCCGCTGCATTTCACGTTCAGCATCTCGGTGTACGCCTGGGCCTCCTTGCGCTCAATGTCCGCGTTTATCACGCCCAGGCGGCTGGACACACGCCTAAGGTTCGCCAGCGTCGTGTTCACGCGCACAGGGTTTGAAAGGATAAGCCCGCTGGTTTTGCGGTCTTCCGTCACATAGGCGATTTTGTTCTTTATCGCGCCGCTAATGTTTGAAAGCTGTACCTCCTTGCCGTCCACCACAAGGCGGCCGCTTATCTTGCTGCCGTAGCATCTTCCGAATATGCTCATGGCCAGCTCGGTGCGGCCCGCGCCCATCAGGCCGCTGATGCCCACCACCTCGCCCTTGCGCACATACAGGCTCACATCGTCGCAAACCTTGCGCTCGGGGTACTGCGGGTGGTGCACTGTCCAGTGTTCCACCGCAAGGCCAATGTCGCCGATGCTGGGCTCGCGCTTCGGAAAACGATCCGTCAGCTCACGCCCCACCATGCCCTTGATGATGCGGCCTTCGCTGAAATCCTCGCCGCATTTTTCCAGCGTTTCTATCACGCCGCCGTCTCGCAAAATGGTGATGCGGTCGGCCACCTGCTCCACCTCGTTCAACTTGTGGGAGATGAGGATGGAGGTCATGCCCTGCTGCTTGAAGCTAAGCAGCAGCGCCAGCAGCTTCTGCGAGTCGTCCTCGTTCAGCGAGGCCGTCGGCTCGTCCAGCACCAGCAGGCGCACGTTTTTCGTTAGCGCCTTCGCAATTTCCACCAACTGCTGCTTGCCCACGCTGATGTCCTGTATCAGCGTGCGGGGGGACTCTCGCAAGCCCACCATGTCCATGTATTTTTCGGCTTCTTGATAGGTTTCATCCCAGTTGATGGCAGCCTTGCGGCCCTTCTCACTGCCAAGGTACATATTTTCGCCTATGGAAAGGCTGGGCACCAGGGCAAGCTCTTGGTGGATGATGGCGATGCCCTGCTCTTCGCTTTCTACTATTTTAGCAAACTGGCACTCCCTGTCGTTCAAAAGCACCTTGCCTTTGTAGCTTTTGTAGGGGTATACGCCGCTCAAAATCTTCATCAGCGTGGATTTTCCCGCGCCGTTCTCGCCCACCAAAGCGTGAATCTCGCCCTCGCGCACCTCCATGCTCACGTTGTCCAGCGCCTTCACGCCCGGGAACTCCATCGTGATGCCTTCCATGCGAAGCAAAACTTTCTCTTCCAATACGTTTCCCTCCGGCTTATGGCTGTGTTTACAAAAAGGCCAGGTGCGGGCGGGTAATTCCCGCCCGCACCTGCGTTTGCTTACTACATTTTTGCGCTCAATCAGGCGCCGAATTCTTCTTTCAGGTCGGCGAAGTCGGGGTCGTCCCAGCTGTAGTAGCCGCCGTCGAACAGCAGTTCCTGAACCATGTCGCCCGTGCAGCTGATGAGCTCGCTCAGGTTGGCGGGAACCACTTTCACACCGTTGTTATAGGTGGTGGTGTTGTTCACTTCAACGGTCACGCCGTCGAGAATTTGTGTAACCATCGTCATGGTTTTGGCGGCCAGGGTGCGGGTGTCCTTGAACACGGACATGGCCTGGTAGCCGCGCAGCAGATGGCCCACGTTGGGCTTGTCACAGTCTTGCCCGGTGATAACGGGCATGGTGTCGGCGTCGTAGCCGGCGCCCAGCAGGGCAGTGATGGCGCCCTGGGCGGTGGAGTCATTACTGCACAGCACGGCGTCCAGCTTGGTGCCGCTGGTGGGGCCGTAGCCCTGGGAGGAAATCAGGTTTTCCATGCGGGCCTGGGCGGTCTCAGCGCTCCAGCCGGCGGTGCTGGTCTCTTGCTGGCTCATCTGGCCGGAGGGAACAACCACAACGCCACTGTCGATGTAGGGCTGGATGATTTCCATGGCGCCGGAGTAGAAGTATCCGGCATTGGTGTCGCCGGGGTCGCCGGTGTGGATTTCAAGGTTGAAGGGGCCGGCCGCGTTGGCCAAATCCAGCGCCTGCTCGATGTAGCGGGCTTGCTCGCGGCCCACGCCCTCATTGTCGAAGGAGGTGTAGTAATCCACCGCGTCGGTGTTGGTAATCAGGCGGTCGTAAGCGATAACGGTGATGTCCTGCTCGATGGCGGGGGCCAGCGCCTCACTGAGGGACGCAGCCTCGATGGCGCAGATGACCAGCACCTTGCAGCCGCTGGCAATCATGTTCTCCACCTGGGCCACTTGCTCGGCCACAATGTTGTCGCCGCCGTACTGCAGGTCCACTTCGTAGCCGGCAGCCTCAAACTCGGCCTTCAGGTAGTCGCCGTCCTGAATCCAGCGTTGCAGGCTGCGGGTAGGCAGGGCAATACCCACCTTCAAAGCGCCTTCGGCAGGGGCTGCGGGTTCCGCGGGGGCTGCGGGCACTGCGGAGGCGGCGGGTTCCGCGGGGGCGGGGTCGGCCGCGGCGGGGGCACCGCCACAGGCGGCGAGGACGAAGGTAAGCATAAGGGCCAATACCAGGGCAAACACTCTCTTCATGGTCTTCTCCTTTTCTTTCCGGTTCATTTCTGATAGCTTAGCTATATCATTGGCCAAGGCCAAGTGATACCGTGTTCGTTCCCACCCGGGGGAGAGAGAAGAATTGTGCCCGGTTGCCGGTTCAGGTAAATAATTGCTATTTATCAATTATTTTTCCTGTTCAAGTTCCCAGATTCAGGATGAAACAGGGATTCGTGCTCGAGCACGAAGTATGCATTCAGAATAACGAAAGCCGCTCTCATTGTCAATAAAAATAATCAATTTGACACCAATTTCGCCTTTTTTCATATTCGCTCGTCGATATTTTTGTGCTTTTCCACAAAAAAATTATCAATTCCATTAAATGTGCTCGAGCAAATCAAGCAAAATACCTTTGCAAAGCTTTACAAAAGCCGGGGGTGAGCGTACAATAATTATAAGTTTATAAATTTAAAGCATTATTATAGTTTATATACGAAGTGGGTACGCCTATGCCAACGATAAAAGAAATAGCCCGGCTGGCCGGGGTTTCCCGAGGCACGGTGGATCGCGTGCTGAACAACCGCGGCGCCGTGAACCCGGAAACCGCCGAGAAGGTGCGCGAGATCGCCCGGGCAGTCAACTACTCGCCCAACCGGGTGGGCAAAACGCTGGCCGTGAAAAAGAAGCGCCTCAGGTTCGGCTTTATCCTGTTCAGCAGCACCTCCAGCAACCCCTTCTTTCTGGATCTTGTGCGCGGCATTGAGGACCGCACCGAAAGCCTGAAGCAATACGGCGTCAGTGTTGAAGTGCGCTACGCCGCCATAGACAAGCCCGATTTACAAGTGCAGCTCATCGACGAGCTGCTGGCCCTTGGCGTAGACGGCCTGGCCATCACGCTCATCAACCATCCCACGGTGATTGCCCGCCTGAAAAAGCTGACGGCGACCGGCTTCCCCGTGGTGACCGCGAACAGCGACATCCCGGAGTGCGGGCGCATTGCCTATGTGGGCAGCCACTACTACAAAAGCGGCGAAACCGCCGCCGGCCTGATGAACCTGGTGTGCGGGGGCGAGGCCAAGGTGGGGGTCATCATCGGCTCGCCCTGGGTGCTGGGCCATTCCGATAGGGTGGCCGGCTTTACCAACCGTGCCACCGAGGCCTACCCCGGCATTCGCATCGCAGACACGGCCGTGAACAACGACGACGACCTCGACGGGTTTTCGGTGACGCTGAAAATGCTGCGGGAGCATCCCGAGATAGACGCGCTGTTTTTGGCGGCAGCCGGTGTGGGCGGCGCCTGCCGCGCCGTAGAAGACCTCGGGCTGCGCGGCAAGATAAAAATCATCAGTTACGACATCTACAACCCCATCGGCAAGCTGGTGGAGGAAGGCGCCATCGTGGCCACCATTACCCAGCAGGCCTTCACGCAGGGGGCCAAGCCCCTGGACATGGGCATCAAGCCGGAAACCGATTGCTTCTACACCAAGATAGAAATAAAGATTAAAGAAAATCTCTGATTCTTTACGAAAACACCCCCCGCACACGCCGCCGGACAAGAGCCGCTAAAGACACGAGCATAACATAGCAGCTTGAATGCAAAAAAAGACATTATCATGCGTTAATCTCGCATGGTAATTCTTGTATCAATAACCTATTTGTATGAGGTAATGCCGAAATATCATAACAATAGGGCCATGCTGACAAGCATAGGCCCTTCTTCACGCCCAGCGTAACAGTGTATGGGACAACGCCCGACGATACGCCGTGAAAGGAGTGCTGCCCAATGCCGTGGATTGAACCCGCCCAGCTTACACAGGCGAAAGCGGTTGACTTGTATTCTTACCTTGCGGCTGTTGAGCCAGAGAACATAAAGCGGTGCGGTCAAGACGAATGGCGGCTGAAAGACCACGACAGCCTAAAGGTGAGCGCCAGCACAGGTAAATGGCATTGGCACTCGCAGGGCTTTGGCGGCACCACGGCGGTGCAGTACCTTGTGACGGTGCGCGGCTACAGTTTGCCCGAAGCGGCACGGATGGTGCTGGACAGCCGGGCCGCGCCCCATTCCCCGCTTGTGGAGCCGCCCCCGGCACGGCCCTTTGCCTTGCCCCCGCGCAATGGTGACGATGTCCGGGTATTAGCCTACCTTTGCGGCAAGCGCGGCCTGTGCCGTGCGGTGGTGGAGCGTTGCCGCGCCGAGGGTACGCTGTATGAAAGCGCCCGTTACCATAGCTGTGTTTTCGTAGGCCGTGATGAAGCGGGAACGCCCTGCCATGCCGCCATACGTGCTACAGGCGGCGTTTTCAAGCAAGATGTAGAGGGAAGTGACAAGCGGTATACATTCGCGTTACAGAGTCGAAAACAGGGCCTTGCGGCGCTATATGTATACGAGGCCGCCATAGACGCGCTATCGGGCGCAAGCCTGCATTTGATCGCCAGAGAGCCGTGGCAAGAGCGGAACTATTTGTCGTTGGCTGGCGTTTCGCCCCAACCTGTTATACAATATCTGAACACGCATAGCGGCATTGCCACCGTGTATTTGTGTTTGGATGCGGACGAGCCGGGGCGAGAAGCTGCCGAGAGAATAAAAAGCGTTTTGGGCTTGTCAAGGCCCTCATTGGGAATTTTTGTTGAGCCACCCAAAATCGGCAATGACTACAACCACTATTTACGCCTATACATTACACGGGAGCGGGTGGAAAAAAAGAAACAGCATAAGAGTCGGAATGTATGTCGATTTTGAACCTTGTTACATTATGTAACGAGGTTAAGTTAAATATATAGCCTATGACGCGGACCGTAATGCTGCGCCGACCTTGTTACATAATGTAACAAGGTTTGGAAAACCATGTGTCATGAAAAACTCCGTTTCAGATAATCCGGTTTTTCAAAGACCTTCTCGTGTCGATACGTGTCGAAAAATAACAGACGGCAGATGGTATCTATTTTCCTTGTAATAGTGTATATTGTGGATGTCCGCACAGCTTGTTCATTCGTCTGTTTGCCTTTGTGGAGGGCATAATCATGAGGAAACGGTTAATACCTTTGGCGCTGGCACTGTTATTGGTTGTGTTGCTTTTGTCGGGTTGCGGAGAAAAACCGTTGGAGGAAGCGCGCGAATTGCAAATAAACGGCTTCAAAACGAGCTACCACCAGTATATGTGGACACCGCTCGGCACAAACGAAGCCGAGGGTATCTCCGAGGTAACCTACAACCATACCGAGAGCGACGCGTATTTTGCGGCGGTTCGCATTAACGCTGAAACGGCAAAGGCGCAGAGCCTGACCGACCCCGAAGGGATGGAAACCCTTTTGAATACCTATGTGGCAAACTACGCCGGTACTAAGGAAAAAATAACCGCGAACGACAATGAAACCGAATATGTGCGTGAGCTCAGCTTTGAATACCAAGACACAGAAGCAGGCGCCGACTTCACCTATTTGGCTAAACTGGTTTTGAACAAGGACAACGGTGAAATGATGGTTCTTCTTGCCGCGCACCCAAAAAACAGCGGAAGTTTGTTAAAAGAGGAGCTCGCGCTGATTATGGGCAGCGCGGAAATGCAGGAGATGACAACGGTTTAAACGCCGTGCCGGAATTGGACGAAAAATGGTACAAAATATGGCGTGACATTTAGATAAAAGGTGGTATAATGGTGCCACCAAAGGATAGGGCAAAAAGGAGTGGCAGCCATGAAAACGAAATTGACCGGCATAATCCTGGCCGTCTGCCTTGTAATAAGCATGGGCTTGGCCGGCTGCGCCGAGAAGGTGGAGCTTGCGGGGCTACAGGTGAGCGGCAGCATACCCGTGCTGGCCGTTGGCGGCAGCGCCCCGGTTGAATTGGAGTACAGCTTTAGCAAAGAAGCCCCCACCGAGGAAGAAATAGCCGCCGTGCTGGCACAGATAACACTGGCGTGGGCCAGCAGCGACGAAACCGTTGCAACAGTGGACAAAAACGGCACCGTGACCGCCGTGGCCCCCGGCAGCGCCACCATAACCGTAAGCACAGCCGTGCCCGGCAGTACCAGTGGCGAGGGCGTTTACAGCGCCACGGTGGATGTGACCGTGCTCATACCTTTAGAAAACGCCACCGTGCAAAATGAATTGACTTTAGATTTGCTGGCCGGTGAAACCGCCATGCTGAATGTGGAAATACAGCCTGCCGACGCCACAAATACAGCCATCACATACACCAGCAGTGACGAGGCGGTTGCCACGGTAGACGCAAGCGGCAAGGTAGCCCCCGTGGCCGAAGGTGAGGCAACTATAACGGCCACTGTTACCGGCGATGGCCTGGACGACTCGGTGGAAAAAACACTGACAACCAAAGTAACCGTGGCCCTGCTGCCACAGGGTATAACGCTGGAAAGCACCGAGGGCCTGCTGTATGTGGGCAGCAGCACCCAGCTTGAGCCGCACACCTTGCCGATCGAAGCCCCGGCCAGCACCTACACCTACAAAAGCAGCGATGAAGCCATTGCTACGGTGGACGAGAACGGCAGCATAAAGGCCGTAGCACCGGGTGAAGCGACCATAACCGTAACCAGTGCCGAGGGGCACACGGCGGAATATGCCCTGACGGTGACCTGGGCGCCAAAACCGAGACAAACCGGCAGTGGCGCCCCCGCCGATGGAAGCGGCGCACCCGCAGCGCCCCCGCCTGCGGATGGCGGAACACCGCCGCCGCCTCCAGATGATGGCGGCGGTGGAAGCGGCGGCGGAAGTGGAACGCCAGCTAACCCGGGTGGAGATGGTTCGCCCGATAACCCTATTGATGGCGGTTCTGGCCCAGGTGAAGGGACGCCTGGGATTGAATGGTAAAATTGCTAGTCCTGCTAATTATTTTCATCTCGCAAAGGCCCTCAAATAGAGGGCCTTTTATCTATTTGTCGAAAAAGGTCGATAAATAATTGTTGTTTTGCTATTCACTTTTGTCAACAAAAGATGTATGGTGATGGTGTCTTAGACGAATAAGCTGAAAATTTGTCTATTCGCCATTTTTTACGCTCGAGGTCGCATATAGCGGCGAAAGGGGTACAGTATGAAAAAGTTACGCAGGATTTCAGCATGTCTTTTCGCACTTGTCATGGTGTTTACCCTGCTGGCAAGCAGCCTGGTAAACGTATACGCCGTAGGCATACCCCCTGATCCAGTGGCATCCGAAACTGAGGAAGCTGACCCTGAAAGCACATCCGGCGAGACACCCGACAGTAGTTTGCCCCCTGATGACAGTGATACCCCACCAGATGACAGCAGTGCTCCCCCGGATGACAGTAGCGTTCCGCCCGAGGATAACAGCGACCCGTCCGATGGCTCCGACGCCGAGGAACCCGACGACACCAGCGAGGAGCCAGAGGCGCCCGCTGAAGAAGAACCGGCTTTTGTCCCGCTTGAAATTGTGGGCTTTATCCCCGAATAAACGGCGGAATTTGGGCAAGAAGTAGAATTGCGGGCCGGCCTGAACCGCGATGACGTTGCGGTTAGCTACCAGTGGGAAAAGCGTCAGATTGTCGAAGATGAAGAAGAACCCGAAACACTTTTTGATTATGATGAAGGTTTAAGCACCGATTACTGGTTCCCGTATGCTGATATAACCGAGGCGGATTTACTGGCCATGGATCCGTATGCTACCTGGCCAGGCATTGAACTGTATATGGCGGCTTTGGAGGCTGCCGATGGCGACCATACCGCCGTGAATATCGAGAATGGCGCGGAGAATACCGCCATTGAAGAAGAAGCATCCGTGCTGGCTTCCGAGGTACTTATCCCGGAGGAAGCCGAGTGGCTACCGATTGAGGGCGCCACGCAAAGCACGTATGCGTTTGTTTTTGCTGAGGAAAATCTTGACGCGGAGTACCGCTGCGTCATAACAATCATAGATGAAGCATATATTGCAATGGCCAAGGATGCCTTGCTTGCGGACGACGCTTCCGGCGATGACGCTGAACCGCCGGAAGAAGATGCTGTTGAGCCCGAAGATGACGAGCATGCGTCAATAGTGGAAACCGAGCTTGTGACCGATACCGTTAGCATCGTTCCTCCGCTTGCGATTACCCCAATGGTCACAAGTACGAAGCCGAAAGTGAGTCTGGAAAACGGCTTCATCGTTGGCGTTGGCGAAGGAATGGAGTATATAACCGCAGATACGTTGAATTCAGACAGGGCAACGATAGGCGCTCCCTATAACAAACTGTGGACTTCACTGAAAGCAAAATCGAGATACAACTTAAATGAAAGACCCGATGGGACGACATATCTGAATGCACCTATGTATATTGGAGACTTATATGACGCGGATACCGGTGAGAAACTAAAAGACGAGAACGGCAACAACATCAAAACTCAGCGTCTGTATGTTCTGTCTGCGTGGTATGGCAAGACTGTCTATTTCCGTAACATCGGCGCAGGTGACACTGCGCAGGAATTAACGGCAGTAGAAATTCCGGCCTACACGGGAATCGACTATACCACCGGGCAGAAAACACTGTACAAGGACAACGTATCTGTCCTTAATGTGTTCGTTCCAGAAACGTCCTATAATTTTTACGCGGGAGTTCTTGACGGAACAAACCGTGATGACTATTCATTGATAAACAATGGCGATTCAACGATTATGTATACCAACGTTGCACTAACGGATTTTCTCGACCCAGACTTAGAAAATCACTTCAATAGTAATGCTGAATCCTACCTAAAAGACGCCGAAGGAAACTACCGCTACGATAGCGTCATTGTCGGCGTCAACGTTGGCGCCGAGCCGGATATTTCCGGTGCGGCAGCCTGGGCCCTGCGGGACTATGTTGCCGAGGGCTACGGCTTCGTCACCGGGCACGACATGTTGTATGCTTACGGCGGTGTGACAGACGCAAGCTATGTTCCCGACAGAAACGATACCGAAACACCGATGTACCACATGAACACCAATATTGAAGGCCACTTCAATATGAACTGGCTGATGGGTGTAAATAAGCAGTATAACGATGCGCACCCAAGGGAAGCGGAAACCATGGTGCTGGCTGCGGGCGATTACCGCGACAAAACAACGCTGTATGGCGGCGGCGAAGATGGCGATGTGACTTCGACATTGCGCATGATTACGCATACAGGTGCGCCAGCCAGTGTGAAAGACCGCAATCCGACGAATTATCCATATAATGAAAGCCGTTCAGGCGTCGATTTTTATGAGGACGCAACCATACGCAGCCACTCCACCCACTCAAACCAGCAAATCGCTTATGGCACCATCTGGATGAATTTTGCGAAAAACCCGTTGGCGGAATTGGGCCTCGGCGTGGAAGTCTTAGACGACGACCGCCATGACGGCTATGAAGGCACTAACAACTTCTATCTTACCACAAATGGCAATCTGGCACTTGACCAAATTGGGCATATCATCCTACCGTCGGACAAACCTGACCGCCCGACCATATACTATGATGAGGCCCGCATATTGGCCAACACCATCATGTATGTGTCGCAGCGGCAGCAGTGCCAAATCTGCCAGAGCGGCCAAAACGGCAGCACAGAAGCCCATTTCGTCCACAAGATTTACAATTACAAAGACTTGGAGAAAATCGGCAACCCCGACTTTTGGTTTACCCACCCGCTGGACGGCTGCTATATGCTGGCAGCGGATATTCAACTGCTGCCTGGATGGGAGCCAATAGAAAATTTCAGCGGCCACTTCCACGCCGACAACTACGGCAGCGTGAACGGACAGCTGACGAATTACCGCGTTACGCTTAACGATGAAGGTACGCCGTTGTTTGCCAACGATACCGCAGACGGCGCGGGCGGCTGGAACCTGGGCACAGACCCCGAACAGGGCGTGCCTGAAATTTCCGGCGCGGACGGCCCCCGCACCACCGCCGTTGCCCGTGTGTCTGGCCAGTTAAATCTTTTGCTGGGCGACCAGCCACAAAAATGGGCCAACTGCATTGTCGTTATCAAAGGCACCGATGGCAAGGATTACTGGGCCCGCACCAACAACGAAGGCAAGTATGTTATCGCCAACCTGCCCTGCACCGGCATCATGGACGCAAGGGTTTATAGGACGCGGACGTATACGCCCGACATGGACGCCACAGGCACGGGCGTATCGCAAAATGGCACCATGCGCGTAAACGTACAGTCGGGTTTTTGGGAAACCAACGATACTACCTCTATATACATTAAGGAATTCAAAGCCATTCCTATTAAGGATGTCACCGTTTATGACGGCGAGGACGCCCTGATGGTAAATGGCGGCATCACGTACGAAACAAAAGTAACCGATGTGACGTGGCAGGTAAGGCTTGCCGGCACAAGCAACTGGATCAACATTTCCGCGTCGGGGCTGGATTATGAAATCATCGCCCCAGTGTTCCATTCTGCCGGTGAGGATTCATGGACAGAGGTCGGGCTTAAAATTAAGGATGCCTGCATCGTGGATTCTGGCCTGAATGTACGCGCCGTATTCAGAACACCCAGTGGCGTAACGAGAAATACCTATTCGGATGGGTTTACGGGCTCTTTGGGTATGCTGACGGTTAATCATTGGCCCATGAAGATAACGCACCCGGAAGCGGTTACGGTATGGGTAGATGGCACCGCTACTTTCAATTCCGCAGTCGAAGCAAGGGGCGGAATTGACAGTGGCCTGTCCGTTCAATGGCAGATTCGCCAGTGGAGCGTAGACCCTTGGAAGAATATTGAGGAACTGGATGACGGTATAACGTGGACAGAGGTCAGCGCCTCTGCGGGAACCGCTACCGGCAATGCTCAATACCCTGTAAAAACGACATCCACACTAAAAATATTCAACACGCCGGAAACTATAGATGAATGGTATGTACGTGCGGTATATACCTATAACCACGGCGGCAAACACGCTGCACATGCCGGATATACCGAGGCTTCGGCAGATGAAGCCGCCATGATAACGGTCATCAATCCCAAGCTCGGTATCCTTTGGGCCGACGACCAGGAATCCCGCATCGGCATGTCTTTTGAAAACCCGCTGATGGTGAATTCCGGCTCCGAACTATCCTCGGACGTAGCGGTATACGAGGCAGATGTGATTTACCTGCCCGGCGCCGATATTACCAGCCAGGGTTCGCCTGATACCGAGGTGTTCTGGCAGTATAAAAACGCCGTGGATGACCAGACCATCGACTCCCAGGTGTGGAGTCAGGCGGCGGCCAATACTCTGGCGGCAAAGCTGGGTGTTCCCGCGCCCAGGGTCAGCATCACAACCGGCACACCACAAAAAATAGATGGCATGTGGACAATCCACACCAAAATGACCCTCGAAGGCGTGCACTGGAAATTCTACAGCGATGAGTGCTTTATATCCTTCACGGCGAAGGCGCTCAACCACTACAAAACCAGTCCGAATGAAACGGTGGCGTTTGAAAACTACCCCATGCCGCTGGTTGTTGACTATAAGGTCGGAATCAAATGGAACAAGGGGCGAACAGCCAACAAGGGCGACCACACGACCTGGACGTATCCCGAGGCAACCGTCAACTCACCTGCCGGTGTAAAAACCCTGCTCATTGAATTTGACAGGTCTAACCCCGACCTGGTGATTGATAACCGCAATGAGATTGTTGCCACCGGTGCGCCTGCCGGCATGAACAGGGCTTTTGATGGGCAGCAGTATTTGTTGTTCACATCAAACACAGCCGTAAATGAAAGCGTGATAGAGGGCTTCCTGCGCAATAACGTTCAAATCAATGTATATGATACGGATGTGAACCCCAAGGTGCTTGTGTACATCAATGCGGAAAGAAATTTGGGGACGGCTCGCGCAAGCCGAGCGGTCACAACATTCATGGAAGGTTTTGAGGCGCTGAGTGATGTGCCCATTTCACCGATGTACGCAGGCACTATTACCATCGGATGGAGCGCGTCCCACTTCTTTGTCGGTGGCAGTGCCGTGGCCCATGCTACGCAGATGGATGCGGGATACTACCAGTGGGAGAGGAATACAGGTACGGGGGGATACGTGGCCCTTGCCGGCCAAACCCGGCCAACACTGGCAATAACCGCACTGAACAGCAGTATGAACGGCTGGCAGTATCGCCTTAAATATGGCGACAGCCCGACAGACCCCGACATGAAAACCTCTAATGTGCTAAGGCTTTCGTTTGGGTTTACCGACTTGGCCGTTTCCGGTGAATCCAAGGCCGAAGGTACTGGGACTTCTTGGGATGATAACGGTAGTCGAATCAATATTCCTGCGGCGTATGCGCCCAATGTTACCAAGGTCAGCTTCAGTTGGAGGCTTGATGCACCTGCCAATGATGGTGATATATTCTATGGCGCCTATGGCAGCAGCGGTCAATTCTTCTTAAATGTAGGCCGCGGCAACGCTTCGGGCACCCGCACCATAACATTAACCAACGCAAACGGGCTGAGTTATGTTTACGCGAGAGTGTATAACAACGCTACAGCCATTGCCTACGATGCTACCATGCGTGTATATAATGTGAAGGTGTCCGGCACTGGCCTCTTTGAGCCGGGCAGCGGCCTTGTTATGATGCGTGGAGAGCATGACGCCTGGGATATAACAAGCGTGGGATTCGTACCCGAGGCGGATGTCATTGCCAGCGCGTCTTCCAAGGATAAGGTATATGACGGCAAGGAAGGTTATGCGACCGTCACGCTAACTGACCGCGCGAACCTGTTGATGCCAGCTATGTTGGAAGAAATATTTAGTCGCGGAACTGTTGTGTACAGCAGCGGCGCCGTTACGCCGGCAAATGCTACCACTGGAACCAACTGCATTGATGTCGGCACCTATACGGCGACCTTCGTACCGGCTCCGCAGGACGCAATATACTTCCAGTCCAACAATGCCGCCGATATTGCTGCCCGGCAAACGCAGTTTGGGATTACGCCGCGTCCATTGTATTTGTACAGTTACGGTAATAACAATCCTTATGACGGCACAGACTTTGGGATGATACGGAACATAAAGTTTAGGGACTTTAAAGACCACAATGATCCTGATCATCCAGATTCAGGCGTAGTACCGTCTGATGAAGGCGACGTGGCGGTTGAGCCCAATCCCTGTATGGGAAAATACACAGGCGATGCCGACCCAATAACCGGCGAATACCGTATGATAGAAACCGAGGCATTGTCGCTTGTTGGGACACGGGCACACAACTACTATATTGCCGAGAAGGATTTCACCGGTGCCAGAAGCAAAGCGCCCCTCTATGTACACAGCCTGTATCAAGACCCGGGCGATGTGCCGAGGAATCCCCGCAATATCAAGCAGTATGACGACACAAATGCCGCTATCATTAATGATGTCATTATTGATGGCATCGTTGATGGCGATGACGTGCGGTTGAACGCCGAAACTTATGCGGGCACCTACGCTACCTCGGATGCGGGCGAAAGCCTGACAGATGAAGGTAAGACCCAGCCGGATCGGTACAACAATCTGGACGAGAACAAAATAACGCGCACCGCGCCCATATCGCTGGTGGGCGATGACGCCGACAAATACTACATCGCAAGTGAAACCTACTCCGGCGCCATCTACCGGCGCGCAATCGACGCCGAGGTTCAAATCAGGAGTATGCTTTACGGGGATGCCTACAACCCCACCTTTACCACGGCCCCTGAATACACCGCAGCCATTTCGGGCCAGCCGGATTACGATTTGTGGGTTCACACCTTACAGGGCGATGATATTCTTACCATTGATGATAACTTGAGCTGGTTTGTGTATGATGGCGTTGACAACACAACCGGCGTGGGCTCGTACCCTGTGTCCTACGAGGGCTTGAACGAGGCGAATTACCCCATGTTATCCAACTATGTGGTAATCCCGCATAACGGCGCCATCGTTATAGGTCCAAGGGAAATCGTCGTCACCGTTGACGGTGGTTACGAAAAGATTTACGGCGACCCGAACCCGGATTTTGAAGTGACCTATGAAGGCTTTGTAAATGGCGATACCCCGGAAAACACCTTGACCGGCGATTTGTATTTCTACTTCGCGGGTGATGAAGGAGAAAAGACGCCGGTCAAGTACAACGGGGACGGATCCATCGGTGTGTATGTGGTGTCAGCTCGCGGGCTTGAAGTCGTGGAACCAAAGAATTACACTATCCGCTATGTTGCCGGCGACCTCAAGGTTCTGCCCGCCCCGCTCATCATTACCGCCGACGACAAAACCCGCCCACAGCGCACAGACAACCCGGAGTGGACGGCCACTTACACCGGCTTGAAAGCGGGTGATACCCCCGCGGACTTGGAAGTGCCGCCGACGTTGACTTGCGAGGCAGACTTCTACTCCCCTGTGGGCGAATACCCCATCATCGTTTCCGGAGCTTATGATGGCAATTATGACATAACGCATGTGAATGGAACGCTTACCATCTATGACGGCGCCAGTATCGACATCCGCAAATCGGCCGACAAATCCGAAGTTGAGCAGTACGGAACCATCACCTACACCATCCGGGTGGAGAACAACGGGGAACGCCCGCTGTACGATATTCTGATAGAAGATTTCATGTCCGAGATAGACGGTGAAATCGTGCCGGTCGAAAGCGACGAATACGCGTACATTGGCGACGGGCAATTCACCATCGACTTCATGGCTATTGGTGATGTTATTGAGATTGTGTTCAAGTATACCACCACACAATTTGACCCTGGCGACACCACTATCACCAACAACGCAAGAGCCACCGAATCGCTTACCGACCCGACCGATGACAAGCCGGATGAATGGCTTACAGACGAGGTTGAGGTATACATCATCGTCAACCGGGATATCGACTATGACAAGAGCACCGGCGACGTGGAATTTGCCCAGGCTGGCGACACCATCCACTACACGATTACTGTCACCAATACCGGCAACGTACCGCTACCCAACATCGTTGTAGAGGACGATATGACGGTACTACACAGTAACGTTAATATCGTATCCAAGCCGGATGATTACACCTATACGGTCAACACGCTAACAGGGCATCGGGAATATCGCTTGCGGGAACTGCATCCGGGCGAAACCATCGTTATTGAATATTCGATAACGCTTGTGAGGCAGGATACGGACAATAACATAACCATCCAAAACTTTTCGCTGGCGACGGTGCCTGAGGATGACCGTTACCCCGATGAGGATGAATTTATTCGTGAAGATGATGAGGTTATTTTCACTGGCATGACCGAACTCCCGCCGATTGTTAAAACCGCTGACAAGGTATACGCAGAAGTCGGCGAGTGGATTACCTATACGGTGGTTATCACAAACAATACGGATGAAACCGTGCCTTACATGGAACTACAGGATGAGCTCTCAGGCGGTAATGCCGACTTTGCAGACGTAGAAATCGTTGGGGATGGGGCTGTCTACAATGGCGGTAAGCATTTCGCAATAACAGATTTTGCTCCGGGCGAAAGTGTGACAATAACGTATAAATACCAAGTTACCGTACAGATTACCAACAAGGAATCAACAATGAATAATTTGGTTGTGAAAAACAACCGGTATTGGGCGTCCAACGTTGTCTCTGTAGCTCTCCCCCAGAAATAGTTTGTAGCTACTGTTAATCTAAGTCACACCCGGCGGCAGAAGAAGTGTTCATACTTCTTCTGCCGCTTCGCCTATTCCGTATAAAACATACCCGTGCTTCAACCGCCGCAAGGCGGTTTTTTTGTTTGCCCGCAACCTTGTTACATTATGTAACGAGGTTCGGTTAATTATAGGAAAGGAGCAAATCAATATAACAAAATACGCAAAGGAAGGAGAGAATTATTGGAAACCATAGCAATCGTGAACCAAAAAGGGGGTGTCGCCAAAACCGCCACCATCGTCCACCTGGGAATCGGCCTTGCCAAAAGCGGCAGGGCCGTTTTGCTTGTGGACATGGACCCGCAGGGCAGCCTGACCTCGCACCTGGGGTACGACCCCAGCGAGTTGGAGGTGACCACGGCCACGCTGATGCAGAAAGTGGTGGTGGGCACGCCCATCGAGCCGGGCGAAGGTGTGCTGCACCACCGCGAGGGGATTGACCTCATCGGCGCAAACATCGACCTGGCGGTGATGGAGCGCGATTTGTGGCGAGAGAGCGCGCCCGCCGGGGTTCTGGCTGCCCTGCTTGCGCCCCTGCGTGCGCGGTACGACACCATCCTTTTGGACTGCGGCCCCTCGCTGGGCATTTTGACGCTGAATGCACTGGCGGCGGCAAACAGCGTCATCATCCCGGTGCAAACCGAATTTCAAGCGTTGCGGGGTTCTGGCCAGCTACTATCCACGGTGCATAAGGCACACCGGCAGCTCAACCCCGGTCTTTCCATCAAGGGCATTGTCCTGACGATGGCAGACCGCCGCACCAACCACGCCCGCGATTCTGAAAAAGACGTGCGGGATACCTTGGCGGGCAAGGTGCATGTGTTCCGCACCGTCATCCCCCGCGGCATCGCCGCCGCAGACGCCAGCCGCGCGAGCATGAGCGTCTATGAATACGCGCCGCATGGCCACGTTGCCGCGGCATACACCCAACTGGTACAGGAGGTAATTGAACTTGGCTGAAAAGACGCAAAACAATGCACACTTAAACGACAAAAAGCAGTTTGAAAAGAAGCCGACAGCTTTCAAAGGTGTGGATTCCCTATTTGACGGCGCCACCCCTAAAGCGGCACCAGACGCCGTGAAGAATACCACCCCGGCGGTATCCGACGAAAAGCAGGCGGACGAACTGGCGCTGGTATCCACGATGGCGCTACACGCCTTCCCCGACCATCCCTATACCGTGAGCGTGGACGACAACGACATGGCGGAGCTTGTGGACAGCATCCAGCGCGAGGGACTTTTGGAGCGAATCGTGGTACAGCGGCGTAAAGAGGGTGGGTTCGAGATTTTGTCCGGCCATCGCCGCCACCGCGCCTGCGAGATTTTGGGCATCAGCGAGGTGCCTGTCATCATCAAAAACGGCTTGACGAAAGACCAGAGCATTTTGCTTATGGTGGACGCCAACCTCAAGCGCAAAAACATTTTGCCGATGGACGAGGCGAAAGCGTTGAGGATGCAGATTGACGCGATGAACCGTGTGGGCCAACGCCCCACGCACGGCAAGGTACGGCGCACAGACGAGGCCATTGCGGAAAAGATTGGCAAAAACCGTATGTACGTCCAGCGCAAGGTAAAACTGCTGGACTTGACGCCCAGCTTGCAGGATGCCATCAACGACAAAACCCTTTCCGAAACGCCGGCCTTTGAAATCGCGTTTTTGCCCGCAGAGGTGCAGGAACTTGTGCTGGACTGGATGAATTATGAGGACAGGGCGCCCACCGTGGCGCAGGCCATCAGTGTGCGGCAGCACCAGCAGGAACTTGTGAAGGGCGGCGGCAAAAACAAGGATAAAATACTTACCGAGGAGCAAATTGACCGCATTATGGACGGCGAGAAGCTGGCTGAGATATTCCCGCCTCCGCCGGAGCCGGAGCCGGAGAAGGACAAACAGGCAGAGCAGGTGCCGACAGGCGTGGCAGGGCCGCAGGCCCCCACTGCCGGTGAGCAAAAAGCGGACGGCCCCGCCATCCCCGCCGGGGCGGCAGCCGTCGGTGGGCCGGATGAACCCGGCGAGGCGGCAGCTTCCAACGCAATTCCGTTCCAACCGGCCACCCCCGCACCCGGTAGCGCGGCCACCCCCACCCCCGTGGCGCCCACAGCACCGCAGCAGGCGGCGGCACCACAGCCCGCCCCGGCGTCCAGCCAGCAGGTTACTGCGGACGCGCAAAAATCCTACATCCGCACGGAGTATATGGCGGAGTTGCGCAAAGACAACGTGATTTTGCCGAAAGCGGAGTTAAAAGGCTTGGTTCCCAACTGTAACAGCAACAGCGAGTATGTGGCGGCCATCCGGGCGGCGCTGGAGCAGAGCCGGGAAAAACAGTCGGACGCGAAAACCGCTGAGGTGAAGCCTGCCCCCACCCTGGAAAAACCGGCGCAGGATGGCAAAACCGTTACCCCGCCTGTGACCCCGGCACCCAAGCCCACGGAGCCGGTAAAGACGGGCACGACCCCATCGTCCACGGGGAAAGCCCCGGAACCGCCCAAGACAAGCACTGCCCCAGCAGCGCCACAGGCGGCAAAGGTTGATGTGCCTGCCACCGGCGGTGCACCAGCGCCCAAGCCTGCCGAACCGCCGAAAGTGGCTACAACGCCCAGTGCCACCCCTGCCCCCAAGCCCCCGGAGGCGCCCAAGACCGGTGCGGCCCCAGCAGCCGCTGTTAAGACCCCGGATGCGGCCAAGACCGCACCCGGCAAACAGAACGAGGGCACCAAGGCACTGGACGATTTTCTGAAAAACAAGCCCCGCCCGGGTAAGGGGAAAGGCGCACAGGAGAAAGCGCCCGGCAAACACCGGTAAATCCAACCTTGTTACATTATGTAACGAGGTTTTTTGATTGGCGCCGCCCCATTCTAACGGGGCGGCATTTTAGTTATTAACCATCATCGCTGGTAAACAAAATCACAGCATTCGGCGCCCTCTGCCAAGGTTTTGGTTCGCGTCAACCGGGCGCCCGCCATTTCCACCGTCACATAGTCTGTTTCGCAGAGTAGTGGCGTCAATTCGGGCAGACCTTCGGTCTTGAGCAGATGGCACAGGCCGCAGTTGGTGAATGTCACATAAAAATCGGAATCATCGTTGCCGCCGGAAACAGTAAACTGCCAAGTCCACGGGTATGTTTCCCTGTTCTGTTTCGCCCAATCGGCACCGTCTGCAAAACGCTTGCGTGTGGCGTCGCTGAACATATCCACCTTTGAAGCCCGTTTTTTCACCATTGCACTGCCGCGCATCCCATCCAAAATGTACTGCTGGTATTGCTCCAAACTCACCTTGCCCCGTATTTGGCGGTATAAGGCAAGGGCATAAGCGCCCTGATACATGTTGCCAATCATCATATTTTGGGTGCCGCCCATAGGCGGTATGCGAGCCAGGATGGCTTTGTACTCCTTTTTTGCCGCAGAGAGGATTTGGCGCAATTCCGTTTTTGTATAAGTGTCCGCAAGCTGGGTTTTCACAATGCGGCCAAACACCGCCGGCGTTAGCCTTCCCATCAAGGTTACTTCCATATCATTTCCCCCGCCCAAAAATGAAGTATCAACGTAAACTTAGTATACCACAAAGGAGGAGTATTTTGACAAAAAACCCATTTGCCTATGTGTGCGCACCGGGCCGCGGCGGCGTGGCGGAACTGGAAAAGATCCGCGGGTACTGCCGCCAGCTATATGAGGCGGGCTACACACCGCTCTCCCCGGCGCTGCACTTTCCCCAGTTTATGAACCTGCGCATCCCCAAAGAGCGCAAAGCCGCCGCCGAGATGGCCCAAAACCTCTTGCGGCGCTGCCGCGTGGTGGTGGCCTGCGGCCCGGTGTTCACGGACGATATGCTGTGCGAACTAATGCTGGCACGGCGGCTGAATATCATGGCGACCACGCTGGATGGCATTCTCATCATCCACCGGCAAAAGGCCACGCCGCAGGAGAATCCCAAAGAAGGGATGCCGCTTTGAGGCCGTTTTCCGAATCCGTGTTTGGCGCCCTGCTGGTGGAGCCGGAGCAGCCCCCGCGCGAGGTGTGGGTGGAGAACAGCCGGGCCGGTATTCTTGCCCACATCGGCGGCAATATCCTGCTGAAGCACGACCGGCCCGGCGACGCCGCCTGCTACCTGTTCGGCGGTGGGTATTGTCCCAACCGGGCCGTATTTGATGAAAGCGGCAATGTCACATTCACCATTTACGGCCCCTTCCTCGTTGCCGGGCGGCTGTTTGCGGACAGGCTGTGCAGCCTGTGCCCGGAGCAAGCGCAGGCGTACAGCAGCCTGTTCCATGTTCCGCATGTGTTTTTACGGGAAAATGGGCAGGTTGTGCTTTTGCAAAAAAGTGACTTCTACCGAAGGAGGATACATGCGGGAAACAGTACATGGCTATGAGATAAAGCGGTCCGTTCTATTTGATGATGACTGTGGCTTTGCCCTTGCCGAAAACCCGAAGGCCGTGGAGCCGTTCGTGACATGGGCGTTGTTTGTAGATGAAAGCGGTCATCGGAGTTATGAATGGGGGCACTATTTCTCCACGCTGGACAGGGCCACCCAGGACTATATGAACCGTATTACCGAGTATCATCAGAAAAACGGCGTAACGGAAAAAGACGCCTACCGCTACTATTCCACACAGCGCCCCGTTGACATCGGCACCTTCCCCAAAACGAAAAACGGCCCGGTACGCTTTGAAAACTTTGGTAAACGGGAACCCGTTGAGCAGGGCCGGTTTGAGGCGTGGGGCTACCTTGTATATGACGCGCCGCTGACAAAACAGCAGACGGAGGATTACGAGCTTCGCCCGGCTTTCTTGAACGCCGATGCCGTGGCCCCGGAAAACACGCTGCAATCTTACACCGTAACTATCACAGAAACGCTGGAAATGGATGTTCAGATAAATGCGGCCAGCCAAGCGGAGGCGGAGGAAATTGTAACTGACAGATGGAACAATTCCGACTATGTGCTGGACGCAAGCAACTTTGTTGGGGCTGATTTTAGCGCACGGCCAACACAACAGGAACCCGAGAAAAGAGCGCAGATGGAAGAAAAAATCACGGTTTTGCTCGTCCAGCCCATGCTGCCACCGCAGACGGTGGAAATCGAAAACACCCTCAAAGCCATGCAGCAGGCCGTGGGCGGGGCTATTGAGGTCATTCATCCATTCGGGGACGATGTGCCGCTGGTGTGCAATGAAGAAGGCAAGCTGTTGGGCCTGCAACCCTGCCGCGGGCTTTTTGACAGTGAGGGCCGGTTGCAGGATATTCTGGTCGGCAACTTCTTTTTGTGCGGCGAGGACGGCGAGAACTATGCGTCACTGGCCCCGGCGCAGATTGAAAAGTATACCGTCCTATTTTCGCCGCCAGAGGATTTTGTATTCCAAAATGGGCGCATCGTTCCCGTGCCCATGCAGGCAGTCCCTGAAAAGCAAGCGGAGACCCCGCCCCCGTTCAAAAAGCGCCCCAAAAGAAACAATCCATCGAAAAATCGCGGCGGTGACGCCCGGTGAAAGGAAGGCGCAGATGGACGAGGGACGTGGCTTTTACAGTGTTTCCCGCTGGGGCGACAAATTAGAACCCGGCGATGAATTGACGATAAATCACTCTGTTCGTAGCAATGGCAAGGGCACGCGGCTGGCACAACTTACGCACATGAGCGCAGAAAAACTTACGGCCCTGCGCGCGGAGAGCGCCGAAAAAGAAAAGGTCATTTTTGAAAAGCTGCGCGACGCAACGGGCGAATGGGAGGAGCAGGCCGCCCAGACCATGCTGCTGGACGACGCCATTGAGTACGTGAAAACGCCCCCTGTGAAGCATACCTCGAACGAATGGGAAAACAACGGCCACTGGTGCGAACGCAGCAATATGGTGTACAAGATGGCCTACCATATTTACGAGAACACTGCGTATAACCACAAAACCGAACGGAGCGAGGTGGTGTCATGGCAGGTGTCGTGGAGCCTGTACTACAACTTCCCCGATCATGCGCGCGGCGGCGGGCATATCGCCGGGCAGGAGCGTAAAAAGTTCACCGACAAGGAAAAGGCTGATAACTACATTATTGGGCGTATGGTGGCGTTTGCGGACTATTTTACCCAGCTTTCCCCGCCTGTGCCAGAGAATCTGGCGTGGAAATTCAGCCGCAAGGGTCAGCTATTGCCTGGCTACACAGTGCAGGGCAAAGAGCCTCCACCTGCCATTGAAGCGCCTATTTCTGGTAAAGCCGGCGCTACCGACTATTCCCGCTTCATACGCAAACGCCCGCCGAAAGCTGGACCACAGAAGAAAAAGGCTTCCTTTGCCCGATGAATGCAGAAGCCGATGTGCCGCAGGAATTTACGGCCAGCGCCGCCGGGCGTGGGGCCGGTAAGGGACAGTGGGCAGGCGGAGCCTGCCCACTGTCCCGGCAAGCAACGTAAAGGTGGGCCACCGCCCACTTTACTGCTTGTTAGGGGGGCTTCCGCCTCCCCTAAAACCCCCACGGCGGCCTGCGGGCCGCAAACGGAAAGGAGCGATTGTTTGAGCCAAAAAAAGCCCTACCCAAACCAGCGCACGCATTTGTATGTGGACGAGGAAAGCCGCGCGCGGCTGGAATATCTGGCGCGCGTGTCCAACCAGTCCATGTCGGCGGTGTTCCGGCAGATCATCCAGGGCGCCGCCGTGAAAGAAATGCCGCCAGCCGACTACCACGCCATGACCGCCCAGCTTTACCGCATCGGCGGGAATCTGAACCAGGTTGCCAAAGTTGCCAACACCACCGGCCATATTGATGAAGATGCTTTCTGGCATGTCGCGGCGGAACTGCGCGCGGCGATTCTGAACATCCAGCAGGCCGTGGACGCGCGCTGATGGCGACCACCTCGGTGTGGCCTGTGAAAAAGCGCCTCGACCATGTGCTGAATTACGCCATGAACCCCGACAAAACCAGCGACCACCCCTGCCATGACGATATGGGCAATGTGCTTTCCTATGTGACGCGGGATGAAAAGATGGCGTATGTCACCGGCGTAAACTGCCTGCCCCAGCACGCGCGGGAGCAAATGATGCTCACAAAGCAGGCGTGGAACAAGTGCGGCGGGCGGCTGGCCTACCACGGCTACCAGTCCTTTGCGCCCGGCGAGGTAACGCCCGCGCTGGCGCATGAAATCGCCGTGGAGCTTGCCCGGCGCATGTGGGGCGAGCGTTTTCAAGTGGTGGTTGCCACCCATACCGACCAAGCCCATATCCATTCGCATTTCGTCATCAATTCGGTGTCCTTTGCGGACGGCAAAAAATACGTTCACACCCAAAAGGATTACTATGGCGGCGTGCGGGCCATTTCGGACGAGGTGTGCCGGGAATACGGCCTGTCGGTCATTGAGCGGCCCAAAGGCCGGGGCAAGCAGTACAAGGAAGCGGCGGACGCGCGGGCAGGCAAGCCCACACGCCGGGGGCTGGCGGCAGCGGACGTGCGGGAGGCCATCGAAAAATCGCTGTCCTTTGAATCCTTTGTAAAACTGCTGGAGAGCAAGGGCTACGCGGTGAAATACGGGCCAACGGTGGCGCACATCGCCGTAAGGCCCCCAGGCGCCGATGGCTTCATGCGCCTGTACAAGCTGCTGGGCGCCGAGTACGAAGAAAGCAATATCCGGCAGATGCTTGAGGCCGGGCGGGCCACTGCCGTACCCCGGGCCGCCGGTGTGGCCGAAGTACCCCCGCGCAGGCGCACTCGGCACTTGCGCGTGCCACAGGAACACAGGCGTGTACAAGGGATGCAGGGCAGCTACTACAAATACCTGTATCTTTTGGGAAAAGTGGGCAAGCGGAAGGCACCGGCGCGTTTGTCGCAGGCCATGCGAGCCGATATTGCTAAACTCGACCGCTACACCCGGCAATTCCGTTTCCTGCATGAGAACCGCATCGGCAGCGCCACGGAGCTTTCATGGTACACGGACGCGCTGAAAAACGAGATCGCCATTTTGACGGAGCAGCGCAAACCCCTGTATGAACAGCGGCGGCTTGCATGGGACAATGAGCGCCCGGCCATCACGGCGGAAATAGACGGCATCGGCGCGGCCCTGCAGCCCTTGCGCCAAAAGCTGCGGCTGTGTGAGCAAATTGCGCAGGACGCTGACGCCATCCGGCAAAAAACTGAAACCGTGCAGGCGGCACTAGAACATACGCCGGGGCGGGCCAAGACCCAAACAAAGGAGCGGCCGGCCCGGTAAACGCCGCCGGGCGCGTCAACCTCGTAACATTCGTCGATGTACCATCGACATGCGTTGATTCTGTCAAAAATAAAGGAATATTTTTGACGACTCAACGGATGTTGCGAGGTTACAAGCATTTTTGGAGGTGAGCATATTTGAGTACAGGCGGCGACGTATCCGAACAAGTTGTACGCGACAGCATGATCATAGCCGAGGAACTGGCAAAAATCGCGGGGCATTTGGCCAAAGAAACGCTGGCCCTTCTGGCGGCGCTTCTGCAGCGCGAGTGGCAGACCAAAGGCGCCGCGCCCGTCACGAGCCTGAAAAATCAGGCCATCAAAACCGGTCAGGAACTGGCGATTTTCCAGCTTAAAAAAGAGCATATCCCCATGTTCAAAAGTCTTGCCAAAGAATTTGGCGTTTTGTACCATAAGCCGATATTTCCCCCGGTGTTTTTGACAAAGGACGGCGAGGCGCTGGTGGACATGGTGGGCCTGTCGGGTGACGCCCGCGGCATCAACCACATTTTGGAGAAGCTGGGCTACCCGGTGCCCGAAAGGGACGAAGCAAAAAACGCCGAAGCCCGCGCTGCGTCCGGGCAGAACTCGCACGAGCGCGGGAATGGTTACGAGAGGTCGAGGCCGAGCAGGCCGAACAGGGAGAATGAAGCGGTGCCCGCGCCCGAAGCGGGCGAAGCGCCCGGCGGCAAGGGTGAAGTGCCCGGCAGGCGTTCCGCCGTAGCGGATATACGGCGCTTCAAAAAGCAGGCGGAGGAATTGAAAGCAAACCGCGCGGCAGGCGTTTCCAAAACACAGGCCGGGCCGGTGCGGTGATTCAAATCCACCGAAAAAATACGTATTAAGGAGGTATAAATGGCAAGTATTACGCAATCAGGCAAGCAAATGACGGCAGGGCGCGAAGCCTTTGCCCAGGAGCAAAAAGAACAGCGGGACGAACTGCGGGAGCTGTGCGACGCCGGTATCGAAGCGGTATGCACCGACCCGGTGAAATTCGCCGGCTACCTCGACATGATGGCCACCGTACCCGGCTACACCAGCCGCAACGCCATGCTGGTGTTCCAGCAGATGCCCGAGGCCACCCATGTGGAATCGGCCAAAGGCTGGTACGACCAGGGGCGTTATGTGGACAACGCCCACAAAAATGACGGCATCAAAATCTTCAAGCCGCAGGAAAAGGCCCGCGGCACCTTTTTTGACCCCAAGATGGTGTACGACGTTTCGCAGACCGTGGGCAAGGCCATTGTAAAAAAGCCCCTGCAACTGGCCGAAAATACGCCCGAGATGCAGGCGGCGTTTGACGCGCTGGCCGAAGCGTCGCCCGTGCCGTTTTCGGAGGAAAACGACCTCGGCGTGCCCGCCGTGTACGACCCGAAGGGCAAGGTGATTTTGGTGAGCGACGCCTTTGGCGATTACGACACCTTTACCGCCGTTGCGGGCGCCGTCGCACACGCCACACTGCACCGGCAGGACATCAACGACAACCGGGGCCGGGATTTGGGGTACGACCCCGCCGAGTTTGATTTTATCACCACCAGCGCCGCATACGTTGTAAGCAGGCGTTTTGGCGTACCGGTGCCGGACATGGATTTTGCGGCCCCGCTGCAAACGCTGGGCGTGATAGACGCCGAGAGCAAGGACAGCCTGCTCAGGCTGATAGGCGACACCGCCAAGTACTGCGGCGACAGGGTACAGCGGGCCGTGGCCCCCAAGACGCAGGCGAAAGGCCCGCGCCCGCGTGAGCGCAATGCCGGTAAAGGCTATGGCGGGCGGTAACAAGGGGCAGGGCGCAAAAACTCCCGTCCTGTTTTGGGTTCTGCTCGGTCTGCCGGTGGTGTATCTTGCGGCGGTGCTGGCGGATGTGTGGGAACAGGGTATCGCGCTGGCAACCTTTTTCGATTCGTTGCAGGCAAAACTTTTTGCCCCCTGGCTGATACGCTGGACGGACAAGACCCCGGCATTCGTGCTGGGCTTCTTGTTTCTGTACGCGCTGGCGGTGTTCTGTTTCCAATCGGAGAGCGCCAACCGGCGCCCCGGCGAGGAACACGGCAGCGCCAAATGGGGCAAGGCCAAGGTGCTGAACAAGAAGTATGCCCACCCGAAAGACCCCTTTGACAACATCATCCTCACGCAGAACATCGCCATCGGCTACGACACCCGCCGCCACCGGCGCAACCTGAACGTGCTGGTGGTGGGCAGCAGCGGCGCGGGCAAGACCCGGTTTTACTGCAAGCCCCAGCTATACAGCGCCAACGGTTCCTGCTCGTATGTTGTTGCAGACCCGAAAGGGGAAATGCTCGCTGATTCGGGTAAATTCCTAGTAAAAATGGGCTATCAGGTGACGGTTTTAGACCTCGTTCACATGACCGGGGCCTACAATCCCTTCGAGTACATGGACGACGACAAGGACACCATTTCCCTCGTCCACAACCTCATTATGAACACCACGCCGAAGGGGGCAAGCTCATCCGATCCCTTCTGGGAAAAAGCCGAAACAGCGTTGCTTATGGCCCTCATTTTGTATCTAAAGCACGAAGCCATCCCCGAAGAACAGAACTTCCCCACGGTGATGGATATGCTGCTGTCCATCGAGGTGAGCGAAGAGGATGAGAACCTGCAATCGGCACTGGATTTGCTGTTTGAGGCATTGGAAGAACAGGCCCCGGAACACATCGCCTGTAAATTCTACCACATTTTTAAGGCCAGCGCGGGAAAAACCGCAAAAAGCATTGTGGTGAGTGCTGCGGTGCGGCTGAACGCCATGCTGGTGCCCTCGGTGGCCGGGCTGATGAGCCGGCCGGACGAAATGGACTTCGGCAGTTTGGGCGAACGCAAGCGCGCCATCTTCTGCATACTGCCGGACAACGACAAATCCCTAAACTACATCGTGGGCATGATGTACACGCAGGCGTTCCAGGTTCTCTACCGCAAGGCCGATTTTGAGCATGGCGGCCAGCTTCCCCTGCACGTCCACTTCATCCAGGACGAATGGGCCAATGTGTATTCGGGCGACGCGCCCTCTATCCTCTCCACCTGCCGAAGCAGACGCATAAGCTGTAGTATCATCGTGCAGAATATCTCGCAGATAAAGGAGCGGTACAAGGATAGCTGGGAGAGCATCATGGGCAACACCGATGAGATTTTAGTGTTGGGCACAAGCGAAGTGAACAGCGCGGAGCAGTTTTCCAAGATGCTGGGAAAGGCGACCATCAATACAAAAACGCACGGTATTACGAAAGGCCGCAGCGGTTCATCCAGCGAAAACTACCAGACGGCGGGGCGCGAACTGATGACCCCGGACGAAATACGGCTGATGGACAACCACTACGCCTTGCTCTTCATCCGTGGCGAAAACCCGGTGATGGACCTCAAATACGATATTTTGAAGCATCCCAACATCGCCCTCACCGCCGACGGTGGCGCTGAGCCGTTCTACATCCGCAGGCACGGCGAGAGCTACGCCCGCACCACGCTGTCCTTTGCCGCAAGCGACATTGACGACATCGAAGTGGTGGCATGAATTTTCTGCCGCCACACTCCAAACTGACGGGCCGGCATTGCGCCGGCCCGTTGCCATTTCAAGGAGGGAATTGCTTGAAAGAAAAACTGGATGCCATACTTGCGCAGAAGAAGGCCGAACGCCGGCGGCCCCATAACCAGCAGGAAACCGAGAGTCGGGTGACATACGGCTACCTCACCGCCTGCATGGTGATTATTCTGTTTGTGTTCGGCGCAGTACCGGCCTATGCCGCAAACAGCACCCCGGTAGCGGCAGATGACCCCATCGCCACCATCAACAACCTGTCCATCTTCATTTTCTCCGCCATCCGCGCCATCGGTATCATCATTTTGGGGTTCGGCGTGGTGCAGATCGGCCTGTCGCTGAAAAGCCATGATGCCAGCCAACGCGCCAACGGTTTTCTCACGTTTTTCGGCGGTGTTGTGATAACCTTCGCCAAAAACATCCTCGACCTTGTGGTAGGCGCGTGAGCGGTTCCACCTTACAAAAGGGGGGTGCATGATTGGGCGGAAACAACTGGATCGTGGACAATATTTTGGGCGCGCTGGAAACGTGGAACCAAAAACTTTCCGAACTGTGGAGCCTCATTTCCACCCACCCGCAGGACTTCCGCGGCGGCGGGATATGGGGCGTCATGGTGGGCATCAACGGCGCCTTGCAGGGCATCGGCCTTGCGCTTTTGGTCATCTTCTTCGCGGCAGGCATCTTCAAATCCGCCGCGGGCTTTCAGGACTTCCGCAGGCCCGAGATGGTATTCCGACACTTTATCCGTTTTGTGGCGGCGAAGGTGGCTGTGACCTGGGGCATGGACATCATGGTGGCGCTGTACGGCATCGTGGCCGGCATTGTGGGCCGGGTGGCAAACAGCATGGGCAGCATTTCCAATATGATGGCGAGCTTGCCCGGAGAAATCGACTCGGCCATCCGCAGTGTGGGGTTCTTGGCCAGCATTCCGCTGTGGCTTGTGACCCTGCTCGGCAGCATCATCGTCACGGTGCTTTCCTTCATCCTCATTCTTACCGTGTACGCGCGCTTTTTTAAGCTATATATGTTTACCGCGCTCTCCCCGGTGCCGCTGTCGGCCTTCGCCTCGGACGTGACGAGCGGCACAGGCCGGGCCTTTGTGAAGAGCTACCTCGGCGTGTGCATGGAGGGCGTCGTCATCGTTTTGGCCTGCGTCATTTTCTCGGCCTTTTCCAGCGCGCCGCCCGTGGCTTCCGGCGGCGACGCCGTGACGATGGTGTGGGCCTACCTCGGGGAGATGGTGTTTTCCATGCTGGTGTTGGTTGGCCTCGTCAAAGGTTCCGACCGCATTGTGAAGGAGATGCTTGACCTGTAAACGTGAAAAAGCGGGCCGCCGAAGCGACCCGCCTTTTCCGTGACCTCGTAACATTATGTTACGAGGTCACGGATGAATTTGTATACACCTTTGAGGAAACAGAGTACCGGGAGCGCGCAGAGGAAAAAGAAAATCCCATAGGCGATGAACGGGTGTGCGTCCACCCAACGGTGGAATACCGTGCCCACGATGCAGGCGTAAATCCAAGGGAGAAGAAGCAGTCTAAACATACGATTCACCGTCCTTTCTACAGCTATTGTATCATGCGGTGAAATCTATCGCAAGAGTGCCAAAAAGGGCAACGGGCGGTGTCAGAAATACGAAACATCGGGAGGTGTTTGACTATCGAAATCAAGGTGCCAAAGGAGATACGCTCATTCCACGAATCGGTCTTTTTTGGCTTGTCCATGCGGCAATTTGTGTGTTCTCTGATTGGCGTCGCCGCGGCGGTGGGCATCTACTTTGGCCTGGCCGACGCGCTGGGCCGGGAAACGGTGAGCTGGCTGTGCGTGCTGGCGGCGGCGCCCTTTGCCGTGGCTGGGTTTTTCAGCTACAACGGCCTGACGCTGGAAAAGTTCCTCGTGGCATGGGCGCGCTCGGAGTTCCTGTGCGCCGGGCCGCGCCGATTTGTGGCGGAGAATTATTACTGGCTGATGCTGCGGGCCGTGCGCCAAGCCGATAGGCGGAAAAAGCGCGGGGCAAAACCGCGCCGGGCCACGGCCCCGGTGAAGGGCAAAAGGGCGGCGCGGCGATGAATGCGGGGGGATTTCTGCAAAAAACCTACATCGCCTATGACTTCCTCATTGGCAACCCCATTCTCATTGACCGGGCCGAAAAGACCCTGACCCTGTTCCGCCACAACATCTACGGCCAGATATACAACCTTGCCACGGCGCAGCCCCGGCACATCGGCCGGCAGCAGATTGATGGCCTTATCCGCCGCACGGCCAATCCGAATTACGGCTTCTATACGGCAAAGGTAATCGACAGCTACATCTACGCCTATTTTATGACGCCTGCCCAGCGGGCTATGTGCGAGAGGACGCCGGACACCTACAGCCTGCACAAGACCATCACAGCGACGGATGATTACGGCGAGGCCATCCGCGACATCTGCGAATGGGTGTATGAGCATGAATACTGCACCCAGCTTGGCGAAAAAGAGGAACGGCGGGAGGAACTTTTGCAGTATTACAAGAACCACCTGATGCGTTACCCAACGCCGCAGGCCGTGGCGCGCGGCAGGCCGCCAGAGCAGGTGAAGCAGAGGAAGCGGCCCGGCGTGAGCCGCTAAAGAAGCATCGTAAAGATGAACCATAAAAACATAAGGGGGACGATGATTTGAAGAAAAAATGGGCCGCGATTTTGTGCGGAATTTTGTGTTTGTGCTTGCTGGCTACACCTGTGTATGCCCAGGGCAGCGGCCCCGACATCGACATCACCGAGGGCGGCATGAGCGAAGGCGAGGCCATCGTGGCCGGCACACAGCCGGTAAGCGTCACCGCGGGGAGCGCCGGGGATGTGCCCACCATCACCAAGGTGTACGAGTTGCCCCAGGGCGCCGATACCGCCGCCTGCGGCGCGGCTTTTGATCAGGACGGCTTTCTGTTCACCCTGCACGACACGTCCCAGCGGGTACAGCAGGGGCAGACCGATACAAAGCCGGTGACGCAAATTGAAACGCTGGAGAGTGAGAGCGGCAAGCTGGCGGACATTATCACAGAAGCCGAGCCGGTGCTGCCCTACAGCGAGGACGGCTATACAGGGCAGCTTGCGCTGGACACGGATGCCATCGCGGTGGAAGAAAACGGCACGTCCAATTACAGCTACCGGGTGGAGGACGTGCAAGAGTACACAAGCCTCGACCGCAACGACGCCGCCTATGTGCCCAAAACGGTGCTGAAAAACGGCGTCACCTTGCAGCTTGAAAACATCGAATGGGTGGTGATGGGCCAGCACCCGGTAGACGGGCGCATGGTGCCCAATCTCTTTACTGCCGTTGCCACCTACGCGGGCACGGCCACCGGCAGCCGCGCCACCGGCTACACCGCAACGCTGCCCTACGCCGGCACGGTGACGAAAACCATTCCCGGCATGATGGTGTTCACCGCCATTTTTCACGGGGAACCGCTGGCCACCGCGGGCGAAGCGGACACCGCCGGAAAAGCCACCGACGAACCCGTGTCTGCCGAAGAAAAAGAGAGCAAGGGCCTGTTCACCAATGTGGTGCTGAATATCATCATTGTGTTGCTGGTGGCAGCTTGCCTTGCCGTGGGCGGCCTGCGCATCATCCAATACATTCGCAAGCGGCGCAGTGGCGACGATGACACCGATTTTGCTGTGGAGGATTTTCCCATAGACGAACCCTACAGCGCCCCCGGCCCGGAGCGTTCGGTGCTGGAGGACGCGCGGCAGTTCCCGCAGGCGTCACAGCAGACGTATTCGCAGGACGAGTTCAGCATCGACGATCTGTTCAACGAGGAGGGCGTGTTCAATGGTTAAATTGAACAAGAAGGCGCGGATCATCGCCGCCATCGTCACGGGCGCGCTGGTGCTGTTGATGCTGGTAGTGGGTTATCTCACCCGGCACCCATACGAGGCCCCGGAGAGCGAGGCCCCGGAAAGCGAAGTGTCTATACTGGATGCAGGCGGGCCACTGTTAGATGCGCCGCCTGATGAAAGCTGGGCCGACGACAGCGAAAGCGGCTACAACGGATTCACCACCCGCGCCCAGCTTGGAGCAAAAGAGGGCAGCCTGGGAGCACCTTCTGCCATCGGCGTTTTGACGATAGATAAAATCGGTGTGTCCGTCCATGTGTTCGACAGTGACGAGGGCAGCACCGCTGAGGACATGACGCGCGGCGCGGCGCACTACCGCAGCACGAGCTATTGGGACGGCAATATCGGCATGGCGGCGCACATCGGCAACGCCAGCTATTCCTACTTTGAGCGCCTGCGGGAGCTTGCGGCGGGCGACATCCTCACCTACGAAACCCAGCTTGGCACCCGTACCTACACCGTGGCCGAAATCGTTACCATCGGGGACACGGATTGGAGCTATCTTGACCGGACAGAGGACAACCGCCTGACCCTCACCACCTGTATTGAGGGGCAGGAAACGCAGCGCCTTTGTGTGCAGGCGGTGGAGGTGTAGGGCAGTAGAACCTTGTTACATTATGTAACGAGGTTGAGGTGGCGTCCCCTCCCCGCATAATCGACATCCTTGCGTTATTTTATTCGGTATAGTATGATGATAGCAAGGAGGTGATGCACGATGAAACGCAGAAAATTCTTGATTATCGGCAGCGTTTCAGCATCCGCAGTATTGGTATCATCGTTGTTGGTGGCCTGCGTAGCCGGGGGCGCCAGCGGGCCGGAGCAGAGCGAAGCGGCCACAAGCGTAACACAGGCCGACAGTGTAAGCGTGAGTGCCAGCACAAGCAGGGCCGACAGCGGCGCCCCGGCCAGCAGCCGGAGCGAAATCGCCACCAGTCAGAGCCGGAGCCAGAGCAACCGCCCACTTGTATCGTCCTCACGGCCACCGGCGGCGCCATCGTCACAGGCGGCCCCGGCATCTTCCTCGCAGGTATCGTTCTCGCAGACTGTACCGGCTTCTCAACCGGCGCCCGCACCGGCCCCGCCTGCCGTAGAGATACAGCCGCCGCCCGCGCCAACACCAGAGTCGGAACCGCCCCCGCCGCCGTCAGCGCCAATCGTGAACATTGACGCCTGCCTGTCCGCGGCGGCGGGCTGGGCCGCAGGCAACAACATGGCCGTGAACGAAGGGCTGTTCATTGGTGGGGCCGGGTACGAGAACCCCATCGACACAAGCGGCAAGACGGACGCACAAGTGACCGACCACCTGCTACACCAGCTTGGCCTTATATACGGCCAGCTTGTGGCTATGCCAGAGTTTGACCCCGGCATTACCTACCCCTGTTACAAGTTTGTAGTGGATGGAACCCTCATTTATGTTTTGTACGGATAACGGAGTGCCTGCCACAGAGTCGCCTGTTTGAATGAAAACAGGCGGCTTTTATGATGTAAAATAGTCAGTTCATTATCCGTTGCTCCTGCTGCCAGAGGAGTTGGAAACATGGGTGGGCGAGGATTACCAAAAACTGCTGCACCGCCCCCACTTGGAATTGCACAAAGAAATAGCGTGACGCACCGCGCCACGCCGGTTATGCTGTATGCCTAACTGAGTACCCTGCCAAAAACCGTCAAGCTATCGTCCTCCGTCACTTCGATGGGGGCATATTCTTTGTTCAGCGATACCAGTTGCGGGTGCCCGCCCTCATGTACCAGTTTCTTTATATAAGCATCGCTGTTGAGGGCGAAAACGCCAATCTGCCCGTCCTCCAAGTTATTTTGTTCATGCACCCACACAATTTGCCCATCGGTAAAGCGGGGTTCCATACTGTCCCCATCAACATGCAGAGCAAAGTCCGTACCCGCAGGTGCATTGTCCGCATCTATCATCTCATACTGCTCACTATCCAAAAACTGCCCCGTGCCTGCCGACACCGGCAAATCAAATAGCTTGACCATTTTTGTGTGGCGTTCCGCTTGCTTAGGGGAATACAGGCCGGACAGTTCCACCGCCTGTGTCACGGCGGCGATAATCTCCTGCCCCTCCGCGTTAATGCGCGGCAGGGCGTCGCGCCGCCAAAACGTGCCAAGCACATCATGGACGCCGTACAAATCGCACAGGCAGAAGAATTGCCCCAAAGACGGTTCGCTCTCTCCCAGTTCCCAGCGAGAGATGTTTTTGTGCAGTACCCTGTAACCCCGCTGGGTCAGATATTCGGCCACACGCTTTTGGGATAGGCCCCGGCGCTTTCGCAACTCAGAAATTTTTTTGCTGAACGCTTCCATTTGCAACCCCCACAGAGAGTATTTGCCCTTTCTTGTATCCCATTATATAGTGCCGGGGCCTAAATGACAAGAAATAATCTCAAATATTAGGAAATATTTTACTTGACTTCCCAATATTTGGGAATTATGATTATACTTACCCTCTTTCCCTCTTGTGCCGGATGTAGCTTTGGGAAGCGGGGAAAACATGGTGGAGTGGATGGATAGTGCAGTTTTTGGTTACGGCCTATGACGGCAAGGACGCGGACGCCCCGGCGCGGCGGCAGGCAGTGCGCCAGCAGCATTTGCGCGGGGCCGAGGAAATGTACAAAACCGGCGCGTTGCTGTATGCGGCGGCCATCTTGAATGACGATGGCGGCATGGCCGGTTCGGTGCTTATCATGGATTTTGAGAGCCGTGCCGCGCTGCAAAACTGGCTGGACAGTGACCCCTATGTGACCGGGGGCGTCTGGCAGGAAATCCGGGTGGAGCCTTGCGCAGTCCCCGGCTTCATAAAACGTCCGTAAGTATTAAGAAAGGCGATGTATCGTGTCTGACCGCACTGTGCTTCACGTTGATTGCAACTCGTTTTTCGCTTCTGTATCGCTGTTATACAAGCCGTGGTTGCAAAATAAGCCTGTTGTGGTGGGCGGGGACGAAAGCACCCGGCACGGTATTGTATTGGCGAAAAACCAAATTGCCAAGCGGTACAAGATACCCACCGGGGCGGCGCTGTGGCAGGCAAGGCAGCTTTGCCCCAGCCTTGAGGTTATCCCGCCGGATTATGAACTCTACGAGCGGTTCTCGCGGGAGATAAAGGGCCGCATTTTTGCCGACTATACGGACTTGCACGAGAGCTTTGGGAGCGATGAAAGCTGGCTGGACATCACCGGCACGGCGCACCTGTTCAAAGACGCCGTTCACCTTGCCAACGAGATACGCCAGCGCGTGAAGCGCGAGATGGGGATAACTGTCAGCGTAGGCCATAGCTGGAACAAGATTTTTGCCAAATTGGGCAGTGACCTGAAAAAGCCGGACGGCTATGTGTACATCGGCAGGGACAACTTCAAAGAGCGCGT